>Ga0206998_1014_pt1 | contig 48678 bp, 39 predicted proteins | sample Alteio_BWMinCont_FD_153309 | JGI IMG/M metagenome (GOLD analysis project Ga0206998, IMG submission 153309) | Enriched cells from forest soil in Barre Woods Harvard Forest LTER site, Petersham, Massachusetts, United States -... | ecosystem: Environmental > Terrestrial > Soil > Temperate forest >... | reverse complement strand
AAATAGCTATGATGAACAATTTCGCCAAAAACCATTAGAAAATCTGGAAAAAGAGCTCGCACTAGCCATAAAGATGTTTAAAGAAAACTTGGCGGAGAAAGGAAAAGTCCTAATGCGGCCCGCACGCCATCAAACAGGGGCTTTCACCCCCCCTGCTCAATCTCGAGAAATCGAAATTTATTCAGATAACGAATTGTTGGCCAATCTTCAATTCCAGTGGTTAGGTCAATCGGAGTTAGAAAAAACGATTTTGAAAATCATTTCACTTAGAAAAAATGTAACGGAAAAACGAGCGGCCAAAATTCAAGAAATCGAAAAGGCACTTAATTTAGGTAGCAATTTACCCTTACAACAAATGACCGAATTGCAATTCTTACAATTCGTGGATGAAATTCGTACCCAATGTAGAGAGTGCATTTTTCTGATTTCTAAATATAGCAACAAGGATGGACCAGGCGTCTTTGACGCCCTTAATATTATGTTGAACTGGCAAACACATAAAAATGAATTAGATTCTTTTTTGAAAAATCATCCGGCGTATCGCATGCGACCCGAGATCGCTATTCTGGAAAATCTAGAATTTATCGATTTTCGCTCAGCGCATCTTGCATTGGAAGGCTGGTTGAATCATGTCTATTTAGAGGAGCTTCAATTAGAGAATAATCACCCCCCTTCTTTGGAACAGTTAAAACACTTAAAAATAACCATTGAAATCTTGTTTCCACTAATGAATTTTTCAATTTTGAAAGAACTTCAGAATGAGATACCAGTGCATATAACCGATTTAATCAGTAAATAGGCAGAGCCCCCTTTTTCATACAGCTAGCCTATACTTAAAGTAATATATAGTATTTAATTCTAAGGAAATTAAAATGTCTTTAATATCTGTAGTTGTCGTACTCGTCGTCGTTGGCCTTTTATTGTGGCTTATCAATACGTATATCCCTATGGCAAGACCGATAAAAACGATTTTAAATATCGTTGTTGTGGTAGCGATTATTCTGTGGCTTTTATCTGTATTTGGGCTAATGAGTGGGTTTAATATCCCTTTAAAATAAATTCAAAAAGGGTGAGGTTACATTAATTAGTTGCTGGCAAAAATTTCATTTTTACCCAATTAAAACTTGGAAGCTTGACTTATTCTTCTTTAATCCTATACAATGTTTATTTATTTAAATAACTTTTTGCTAGGATATCTATTAAATGTCAAAAACTGTACAAGATGATTCGCCGCTAAATGTCGGTCAACTCGAATTATTTTATTCAATTTCTTCTCCACCCAATAATCCGCTTTTTAAAGCAGTCTTTGAAGGAAATATAGAACAAGTAAGGAAATTATTACAAAGTAATACTTATAATCCTTCGGATTTGGAGGCACCCTCTCCTACTTCCTCTTCTCCCCTCCCCTTACTCACCTTTGCAGCCATCAACGGTCATCTTGAAGTTGTGAGATTTATTGTTCATTTTTTCAGTCAACAGGCGGCCCATGTGCCAACCCTAATACGTTCCATCAATATCAGTTTACTATTTACAGCAATCTATGGTCATCCTTCTGTGGTTGATTATTTATTAAACTGTGGCGGAGATTGTAATACTACCCCAGGGACCCATGGTCTTTTAAACTCAAGGGAAACGCCCATTTTAATTGCGCTTTCAAAAGGACATAACGAAGTTGTAAGGATTTTGCTTTCGGGTGCATCACTGGACGAATCGCAAATACTCCTCTCACTCACAACTGGTTTCAAATCAGGAAACAGGGTTGGCATAGAACTTATTTTAGATAAAGTTTTTTATTCTTCTTCCAAAATAAACAGGGAATACTTATTACGAATCGTAATGTTAACTATAGATAGTTCAGCTAGAAACAGTGCTTTCTTACCTATTGCAAGTCAATTATTAACGCGATTTCCAGAAATAAGTCAATGCTACTTAAGAAATACCATTGCACGTGGAAAATCAGACATTGATTTTTTTGCAAGGGTTTTGAGCAGAATAAGACAAGAGTCTCCCCTATTACAACAGCTGTTTGATGAAATCGTTTCTGCTCAAAACGCTAGTAATACAACCGCTAGTAATACTTCCTTGGTAAAGCGAAGAAAGGAAGATTCGTCTGATCCTGCAATACAAATTCGAAACTTGACAATACAAATTCTCAACCAATGGGGTATCCTCACCGGCGCAAGTACAATCAATATTAGTAATTTAATTAAAAAAATTAAAGAAGAGATATTATCTGATACAAGAAGAAAAAGGATGGTTTCGGACTTAAAACTTATTTGCCCTACCCATCCTGAAATTACCCTCTCACCTTCCTTATTCAATGAAATAATTACAAATTTTAACCCACGTTATATTCCATGTCATGTACCCAACGGCGACATAAGTGTTAATGTACCTCAACCAAGGGTTGTCGGATTAAATATGTCTAAAATTTTAATCATTCTTGCCACCGTCATCTTTAATCATACTGAAGTAAGACAAGCCTCTTATATCGCTAAAGATCATATGGCAACAAAAGCACTCGATAACTTAATCAATTTCTTACAACCTCTTGTTGATTTTGAAGAACACACCTTTTATATTGACAGGATGTTACCTTTAATAAACGCGAGTGAGCGTCCTAATCACGTTTTAGTGAGAAGCGGTCTTTCTTCACTTTGCATCACTGATTCAAATGTCTATCATAATTTAACGACACAAATATTTAATCGTTTTGGTGCTCAAAGATTGTTAAAATTAAAAAAAGTACACACTGATCTCATCATTCAGGACCTCATCCAATATTGTACTACTTTGCCAGAAGTTCAAAAGGCGGCTGAAGATCGCCCTACGTTTGCAAATTCCATCACTGCATTTCGAAAAACATCTGATAATGTCATCTCCGCGCTTAATGCTTGTACCCATTATGATAGTGGTATTCAACAAAAATTAAAAGCATTAAACGAGCTTTCAGCATTTATTCTTAAGACTCTACCCAGCATTAAAGAAGGCATTAAAAGTAAATTTGAGCGGCCAGATCGAGGTCGCCAAACCAGAAAAAATGCACTCGAAAATCATACAAAAAGAGAACAGGAATGTCGCAGTCTCTCTATAAAAGTAGATTTATTACACTCTCTCTACGATCTTTTATGCCAACAATATGAACTTCTGAAAAAAGGATGTACTCGTCGATTTATTAACAATTTGTGCCAAGCTGAAAATGAAACGCTGCCTTTCGATCGACGGAGTCGATATTTAAGTTCTGCACAACACGCATTCGATAAATTTGAATGTTTGTTAGGGAACCACCGCTCGGCTGGTTTAATCAAAACACGACAAAGTAAGCTTTTACCAAATGCAAATTACGACAAACAAGCTCAAGACCTTAAAAAATTAATTCTAGAAGAACCAAGATTATTCGATTTTGCCTGGTTAGATAACGAGTTAACCACATTTTACAACCTATTGGATGAAAGGAAAAGAGCGCACGAATCTCTCTTAGTAACTTATCATCAAAAGATGGCGGCGGATTCTAAAAAAGAAGAGCATGATAAAGAGAAAAGAGAAAAGGACTTAAAAGCGCAACAAGCTGAAAATGAAAGAAGGCAAGCATGCGAGAAAAAGCGTTTAGAAGACCAAATAAAATTGGCTAATGAACTCAGAGAAAAACATTTGAAATGGCAAAGAGAACAAGAAAAAAGGAAAAAAGAAAGAGAAGAAGCCAATAAAAAGCTAGCGGCAACACCTGCTGCGGCCGCTACCACAGATGTCTCAGCAGCAACTTTAGCTTCGGGCAGCCCAGCAACTACCTCTGGTGCTTCAACCGCTGAAACACGTTTACAATCCCTTGCATCAACAAGGCAGATGATGCAGCGTTTCAACTCAAGAAGAGCGCCCATGGTATTAACCTTGGAAGCTAAAACAGAATTCAGTAAAAAAATTCAAGAAAGTGAGAAACAAAGAAAATTGAAAGTCCTGTTATCAGGTTCTTTAGAAGGATTAGTTAAACTTATCTCAACACTTTCCTTCAGAGCTGATGATATGAAAGCGAAAAAAGAATTAGAGTCACCTCAACTTTCTACCGTAGCAAGAATGATTGAACGTAATGCTTTATTTGAGGTTTTGGCTCAAACTATGGAGCTGATTATACAACTTAAAGGCCATCATTGGTTTTCGATTCGTTTGGCAAAAGGACTTCGAGATGCACTTTATCATGAAAAAAATAGACATCTATTACAGCCTACTGAGGATAATTTAAAAGTAATTAGAGAAGTAATAATGAATGTTTTAAATTTATTACAGGGAGAAATTCCTAAAGAAGCACCCACGGAAATAACGTTATTACAACAAATTCAAGGAAATGCTTCATCAACCCATTGGCTTAATCGCTTGCTGATGACACATGAGCAGAATTTAAAGGAAAAAGCGACAGGATGCATCCCTTCTTGTGATGAATTAAAAGAAGCGCTTAGCGACGCCCAATCGGAACTTGATCAATATGTGGCTTTTGAAAATTTCCACCCCAATACAGTGACAAATCCTTATTCCGGGTTACATCAAGCCATTCAATTTACTCGTGCTAGAATTGGATGTATTATAAGAGAATTTTGCGACTATCATCGAAGAGAATTGGGGAATTTTGACCCTGACTATTTGGCTTTTTGTTACGAATGTCTCTATGATGGGCGTAAAATCCGTCATGCTAAACTTAAAGAAGAGGAAGCGTTTGTTCATACCTCCGCTCTTTTTACAAGGCTTCCTAACACAAACAATCTAACCCCTTTCGATAGAAGTTCTTTTATCACTGGTTTCTTAACTCAACTGCAAAATACGAGAAGAGCTCAAGAGGCTGCTACCGCGGGTTCTACTGCTGCAAGTGCTACTGCGGGAGACGTAGCTAATACCGCTGGGGGTGCCTTTGATGCTGCCGCTGCTGCGGCTGCCGCTGCGAGTGCTACTACTAGACGAACTACTACTAGACGAACTTGAACACAACCAGTATGTTTGTTATTATTAAACATACTGGTTGCACAAAAGAGGCTGTATGCACATACAGGAAATTCGTAATCAAGCCATTTTTGAAGAAATTGACTATGTATTCCTAAAGGAGGCTTTAAAGGGGTACGCTCAACCGCGGCTTAAAATTAATGCTTTCTTGAAAGCAAAGGATTTAATTCGTATAAAAAAAGGTTTATATGTCTTTGGTCCAAAAGTAGCGAGAGACCCTTATTGTCGAGAAAGACTGGCTAACCTTATTTATGGTCCCTCCGCCATATCATTAGAGTATGCATTAAGTTATTATGGATTGATCCCAGAAAAAGTTGAAGAAGTGACCTCTATCACCCCTCGCCGTAATAAACATTTTAATACGCCTCTTGGCGCGTTTACATATCACTACTTACATCCTAAAAAATATCCTATTGGAATCAGTCAACTTGAATTTCCGGGAAATCGAAATGTTTTATTTGCAACAAAAGAAAAAGCGCTTTGCGACTTTTTGATTTTAAAATCCCCCTCTTTTACAAATACTGAGGAACTTGAACACCATTTACTCGAGGACCTGCGTATTGAAGAAGAATATCTTTTTAGCTTGGAAAAAAACCAATTGATAGCCATAGCAAAAGGTTATACCCATAAAAATATCAACATGCTTATTAATTACCTTTATGGAGAATCACATGAACTTAGCCATTGAAAATATGCTCAGTGTCTATCAATGTAAAACGTTAGACGATTATATTAACGCTTTAAAAGAAATAATTCAAAAAATTGCCCTTCTTGGGCTTTGGCGAGCCAAGTTTTTTGATAAGGCTGCTTTTTACGGGGGAACAGCTTTAAGAATATTGTATGGATTAAATAGATTCTCAGAGGATATGGACTTTTCACTTTTAAAAAAAGAGTCTACTTTTAGTTTAAAAAAATATAATGAAGCCATCGAAACAGAATTGAGAAGTTTTGGATTGGAAGTTTCTATCAGCGTCAAAGAAAAAAAAATAATAACCAATATAGAATCTTCTTTAATTAAAGCAGAAGTCAAGCAACAATTGATTACCGTTTTAGCACCCAAAGAATTAATCACACTTGCCCATAAGGATAGAAAGATTAAAATTAAAATGGAAGTAGATACCGATCCTCCTCTTAATTTTGAAACGGAACAAAAAATAGTACTAACCCCCATTCCTTTTTCAGTGGGCACTTTTAAAAAACCAGATTTATTTGCAACAAAAGTTCATGCGGTCCTTTGTAGAACTTGGAATTTAAGAGTAAAAGGCAGAGATTGGTATGATTTGGTCTGGTATGTGGGTCAAAACACACCCATTCGAATTAGTCATTTACAAACTCGTTTAGAACGAAGTGGCCATTGGCCGCTTCATAAAGCGTTAGATTTACAATCCGTCAAAAAACTACTTTCTGAAAAAATAGAAACCTTGGATATTGAACAAGCAAAAAAGGATGTTCTTCCCTTTTTAGCGGATCCCGATAGCGTTAAAATTTGGTCACAAGATTTTTTCCAAACAGTGGTTTCTGAAATGACGGCGTCATAATTGAGTACCAATACTTAGTGCTGCTGCGGCAGTAGCTGCTATTCTAATGGATCATATAGATACTATGATGACTTCCTTAATACCCTTCTCATGATTTTATTAGAAGCGGTTCGAGGTAATGAATCCACAATAATGACTGCTTCAATTTTAAAGAGAGGATTCAGATGCTCTTTAATCTCTTTTTGCATTGCAATTTTTAAGGATTCGATGTCAATGTTGTTTGTTTTTAGGACAACATAAATATGCAATTGACTCGGACCACCGAATGGCGACTCTACAGCAACTGCGGCGGTTTCATAAACATTCGGAAGCCGATTTAAAACTGTTTCTATTTCGACACAGCTCACCTTTACCCCGCCTAAATTCATGGTATCATCCACCCGGCCTAACACTCGATAGTAGCCATCCGGAAATTTTTCTATTTGGTCGCCATGTCTTCTTAGTTTTTTTCCATTTTCCAATACAGGCATGCCAGCAAAATATACGTCGTGATGATCTTTATTTAATAATTCTGTTGATAAACCTATCGAGGGAGGAATAATAGCGACTTCTCCTTTATTCGCAGGCTTTCCTTCTTCATCCATCATCATAAAATCTAAACCCAATGCAGGCGTGGTACAAAAACCCGAAGCACTTGGTTGAATCATTGTCCCTGTAATATAGGCTCCGCCAATTTCGGTTCCACCACAATATTCAATCACCGGTCTATTATTGGCTAAAGACATGAGATAGGCCATATCAAGGCTATTTGAACATTCCCCTGTAGAGGTAAACAATTTAATCGCATCCCAATTTAATCCTTCCATACAAGCAGACTGCTTCCAGGTTCTTACTAAGGTAGGAACAACGCCTAAATGTGTTACTTTGGCGGTTTCAATAAATTGTCCAAATTCTTGCCCTGTGGGGGCGTCTAAGTACAGAGCCATTGTGCCTTTATTGATTAAGGTTGCAAAAATTAACCATGGGCCCATCATCCACCCTAAACTAGAAGGCCAGCAAAAAATATCACCGGGTTGCAGATTATGATGCAAATAAGCATCGCTGCTACATTTTATGGGGGTTGTCTGGGTCCAGGGAATGGCTTTGGGTTCTCCCGTTGTACCCGAGGAAAATAATATATTAATAAATTTTTCAGGATCGCCCTTAATGGGCGAAAAAACCTGCGTATTACTTAAAAAGTCATTCCATCGTTTATCTTGCTTCCTTAATTTTATATTTAAATTTATATTATTGTCTAAGGGCAAAACAATCATTAAATCGGGATTGGCGGGGACGATTTTTTGATAAAGGGGTAAAATCTTCCCGTTCCGTAAAAGGTGATCTTGCGTAAAAACTACTTTTGAATTGGCAATTTGCAGTCTCAGCGCAATTTCTTCCGTTGAAAAACTATCTGCGATAGAAACTACCACACAGCCTGCCTTGATAATACCTAAATAAAGTGCTACAGCCTCAATATTCATAGGCATAATAATGGCAATGCGTTCTCCTTTTTTTAAAAGTTGAGTTAAACTATTGGCAATACGATTAGAAAGCTTATCTAACGCTGCATATGTCATTTTTTTAATTATTCCATTTTCAACTTGAGATATAATGGCGGTAGACTCATTGGGTGCAGCAAAACAGCTTTCTGCGATGTTAAAAGAAGACCCTGGAAACCATTTCATGGTTTCTTCATCCTGCGCGGGGTCAATAATGCTTTTGTAGGGATTCGTGAAACGAATATTCAGGATTTTAACCATCTCTTCCCAAAATAAAGGATAGTGTTCAACTGACCATCGATGAAAATCTCCATAATGATCAATGCCTACGTGCTTCATCAATTTTGCGATATTGGTTTTTTTTATAAAGTCTTCTTCTGGATACCAAATGGGCGATGGGGAAGTCATGTGTTAATTTTTAGCCCTTTAAAAAGTAAGTAAACTTAATTATACATTATTCAGAGAATCTATGCTAAAGTTGACTTACGTACCATTAATATGGGTCTTAGGTCACAACATGAAAACTGAATTTCCATTGAAAAAAAAAATACCAACGGGTGTCAATAATTTTCACAAATTAATTCGAGGAAATTATCTTTTTTGCGATAAGACATTAATGCTGAAAGAATATTTGGATAAAGGGGAAGAGGTTACCTTAATTGTTCGACCTAGACGTTGGGGTAAAACCCTCAACATGTCTATGTTTCACCATTTTTTCGCAAATGAGGTTTATGGGAACAAAACAAATGAATTATTTCTTGACCTCAATATTGCTCGCGTCGAAAATGGAAAATATTTAGAACATCAAGGAAAATATCCTGTTATTTTTGTAAGTTTCAAAGATATTAAGGAATCTTCTTTTGAAGAAGCGCTTAAAAAACTTAAAATTTTAATTCGAATCTTGTATCGGGAACACCGATATTTGCTTCTGACTAATCAACTTGAATTGGATGAAAAAGAGCTCTTTACAGATTATCTTAGAGGCAATCTTGGTAAAGCAGAGCTTGAAGATTCGATTAGATACTTAAGTGAACTATTGGCTAAAGTTCATGGTAAAAAAGTATATATTATTATTGATGAATATGATACTCCATTAAACAACTCTTACGAAAAATATCTTGAAGATATGACTCGCTTCATGAGAAATCTATTCAGTGCTGCTTTGAAAGGAAATGAAGCATTAGAAAGAGGTATTTTGACAGGGATCTTACGTGTTTCAAAAGATAGCATGTTATCGGGACTCAATAATCTTACCACTTACACACTGTTGGACGCGCCTTATAAACATCACTTTGGCTTTTCAGAAGCAGAAGTGACAAATTTATTTGTAGAATCTGGGCATTTGCTAAATCTAAAAGAAGTCAAAAAATGGTACAATGGCTATAAAGTGTACGATTTGATTGCATACAACCCCTGGTCCATTGTCGCTTGTTTATCGAATGAAGGACAAATTGATCTGTACTGGACCGAATCAGCCAGAAACGATTTAGTTAAAAGTACTATCGTAGGATCTACATCCGATGTTAAATCTCAACTTGAGATTTTGATGCAAGAAGGAACGATTTCAAGGCGCATCAATAAACAAGTAACGTTCGATATGCTAACCGATAATGAAACGGCTCTTTGGAGTCTTTTACTTTTCACAGGCTATCTTACAGCAGAATCTTCTAGTCTAGATAGAAGCACAGGTGGCCATGTATGTGAATTGCGCATTCCTAATCTAGAAGTTTTAACACTCTATCATCAATATGTTTTAGAATGGTTTACAAACAAATTGGGGGGTGGAGAAAGAAAATATAAATCTTTTCTAGACAGTTTAGAGCAAGGTAATGTAAAAGAATTTGTTAATAAGATGGAAGATTATCTACTAGAAACTGCCAGCATATTTGACGTTGGTGGTGATAAAAAAGGAGAATCTTTTTACCATGGTTTTTCTCTGGCTTTAATTGCTAGTTTGCAAGAAAAATATTATATTCGTTCTAATAGAGAAAGTGGTCTTGGTCGTTACGATACTCTTTTAATACCCAAAGAAAAAGGTAATGAACAAGGTATTATTTTAGAATTCAAACATGCAAAAAAAGACCAAAAAATAATGCTGATTGCAGAAGAAGCTTTAAAACAAATTAATGACAAATTATATGAAACAGAATTTAAAAGTAATAAAAACATAAGAAGGATTTTAAAAATTGGAATTGCATTTTCTAAGAAATCAGTCGCCTCAGCTCATGAATTGATAACATTATCTCAATAATCTATATTTATACTCTACACTTAAAAATAATTCGTTGAGTATAGATTAGAAGGTTTAAATGAAAGCAATTGTAATTGGATCAGGTCATAATGGGCTAATAACTGCCCTCTTACTCGCCAAACAAGGCCTAGAGGTTAGGGTCCTTGAAGAACGGGATACTATAGGGGGCGCGACCAAAACGGAAAGCCCCTTTTTTAAGGTGCCCGATTTGCGGCATTCTACGGGAAGCTATTTGTTGGGTTTAATGCCCCCTGAACTCATCAATCTCCTAGGCGCAAAACTTGAACTGATCAAACGAGACCCGCATTACTTTCTGCCAACCGTCGATGGAAAATATCTGATGTTTGGATCAAATAAAGAAGCTTTGAAAGCCCAATTTATTCGATTTTTTTCTGAAAACGATTGGAAAGCCAATGAAGCGTTGGGTTTGGAGATAAGTCAAATCAGGGAAGATCTTGCACCAAGTTGGCTACAAGAACCTTTATCTTTGGAAAATACTGCAGAAAAGTATATTCGCCCTAACCTTCGAAAGATTTTTATAGATTTAGTCACAAACCCTTGTGAACAGTATCTTGCCCGATTTGGATTTCAAAGTGAGTTGTTAATTGCCATGTATGCCGTCACAGATGGTTTTTCAGGATTAACGGGCAGTTTTAATACGCCGGGAACGGGAATGAATTTTTTGGTGCATAACATGTGCCGGTTACCCAATTCCGACGGTACTTTTATGATGGTAAGAGGCGGTATGGGCTCAATCGCTAAAGAATTGGCAAGATTAGCCGTAGAAGCAGGTGCAAAAATAAGAACTTCCACTCGAGTAGACAAAATTCTGGTCTCCAACAATCAAGTAGAGGGCGTTTTACTGGAAAATGGTGAAGAATTATCTGCACCTCTTGTGGTCTGCAATAATGATCCTTTTCGCATGCAAAAGATGGTGGGGAAAAATTATTTCCCCCACGATTTTAATGAAAAATTAGACGGCCTTCGACGATTCGGAACCACAATGAAAGTCAATATGGCACTTTCTCGATTACCCACTTTCAAGTGTTTACCTGAAAACAAAGGTCAACATAATGGCACCATTCATTTGCTACCCCCTGAAAAGGGAATTATTCAAACGTTACAAAAAGGATTTGAAGAAGTTCAGAAGGGAAAATTAGCGGAATTTCCAGCAATTGAATGGTATATTCATACTCAATTGGACCCTTCCTTGCAAGATGCAAAGAAACATCACAGTTCTGCTTTTTTTGTTCAATGGGTACCCTATAAGCTTTCAACAACTTCCTGGGAAAGGGAAGAAGAACGATATATTAAGCATTTATTTTCCATTGCCGAACAATTTGCACCGGGCTTTACAGAAAGCATTGTTGAATATTCTGCGATGACCCCAAAAAAAATAGAAGAAATATTTGGCATTTCTTATGGACATATCCACCACGTGGATAATACCTTTGGATTTGATAAGCGAGTTCCCTATGCAACCCCTATTGTAGGGCTTTATTCCTGTAGTGCAGGGACCCATCCCGCAGGGTCAGTTATAGGCGCTTCTGGTTACAATGCCGTTCAAAGAATTTTGAAAGATATGCATTCGTAAAATCTCCCCCTATCTGCTCGCTTAGTGAGCAGATTTATGAGGCCTATTCGCAACGACAACTGGTTCATCCAAAATGACGCCTTTTACTGCTATGAAATCAGAATCAGGCGATACCATACGTGTAGCTGATAATATTAGCGTAGCAGCGGCAGCACTTGCCGATGCACTCGCTGGCGCTATCATTCCGTTTTCGTCTGTCCGTGATAACTTTGCACCTGAATTAGGGCAACGTTGGATAGCTGCGACATCACCATCCCTAGCAGCATGAAAAGATTTCATAAATACCCCCAGCTCAACATTGTAATAGAAAAATAATAAAAAACATGGATTTTATTAAAAATAACATAATTTTAATCAGAATTATACTGGTTTTATACCTAGCTCTCATAAAAATAAATTAATTATAATTTTAAGATTGATGTATTCTACTATTTTTATAGCTGTAACAAAAGTATACGATTAGCCCAAGCGCCATCCAAATAACAAATCGCAGCCAGGTTACCCAAGGTAAATTGAGCATTAAATAACTGCAGGATATAATGCCTAATATAGGCACAGCAGGAAAAAGGGGTGTTTTAAAAGGTCGGTGTAAATCAGGTTTTGTTTTTCGTAAAATAAGAACACTGATACAAACAATCACAAAAGCGGCAAGCGTGCCAATATTGACGAGTTCTGCGACGGTGTGCATAGAAAAGAAACCCGCCATTAACGACATCATTACACCACAAAATAAAATGGTTTTGACAGGTGTGTGAGTTTTATGATGAACTTCAGAAAAAACTTTAGGTAATAGACCATCCCGTGACATGGAATATAAAATTCGACTAAAACCATAAATAAAAATTAACATCACAGAGGTAAGGCCTGCAATGGCACCCAGGGCAATAAAACCAGAAATAGATTCATGTCCAATGGCTAATATGGCATGAGCAACGGGAGATTTAACATTCAAGGTACTATATGGCACAATCCCTGTTAACAGGGCCGCAACTACCATATATATGGTGGTACAAATAGCCAAAGAACCGATAATCCCAATGGTCATATTACGTTGTGGATTAACGCATTCCTCTGCGGCAGTAGAAACCGCATCAAAACCAATAAAGGCAAAAAAGACAAGGCTTGCCCCTTCTACCATTCCCTTCCACCCAAAAGGCATAAAAGGGACCCAATTTGAAAAATGGACATTAAAAATGGCAACACTTATAAATAAGGTAATGGTTAATAATTTAATGACGACAATAACCGCATTAACCCGCGCACTCAATTTGACCCCAATGGCCACAATACAACTTAAAAATAACACAATGAATACGGCTGCTAGATTGATGAACCCCCCTTCAGAGGGGGTTTTTAATAAAATGGGCGGTATTTGGAGTCCGAATACATTTAACGCGTCATTGACATAGCCAGACCACCCTATGGCGACGGCCCCTACGGATACGCCATATTCTAAAATGAGATCCCAGCCTATTATCCAAGCAATCAGTTCACCAATTCCGACATAGGCATAATTATAAGCACTTCCTGCCCCACCCACACTGGCAGCGAGTTCTGCGTAACATAAAGCAGCAAAGGAACAAGCTAATCCTGCTAACGCATAAGATAAAACAACCGCAGGCCCTGCTTTGGTGGCTGCCGCTATTCCCGTCAAAACAAAGATACCGGCACCAATAATAGCCCCTATCCCCAGTAAAATGAGATCAAAACTGTTAAGACAACGCTTTAACTCGGTGTCTTGATGGGGAACTTCACTTTTGGTGCGAAATAGTTTCATGTAATTTTTATATTAGATGAAAATTAGAGTTTTACATCCCTTTTAAAATAGTTATATTATTAACTAATACTAATTTCAAATCATAAAATGCCTATTCCTCATTATTAAAATTGTATTTTGTCATGCTCTATTTTAAATAGTTTTCCATAAAATGCTAAACCTAACCGTAGCACTGTTGAGACATTTCGTTGTTCTAATTCAGCGGTATACTGGCGTTCACTCATCTGTTTTAAGCCTTCTTTCGCCATCTCATCCAGTAAGACATTGATATCCTGCTTCCCCGTTAGTTCTTTAACATTTTTTATTTCTAAGAGAATGGCTAGTCGATTTAGTGTCTTGGGCATAACCATAATATCATATCGACCATAACCACTTTCCCGATTAGATTTTACTTCATACTCTGCTGGATTTAAATCAGCTAATAATCCTAACATGAAACCATGATAGAAAGCTTCAGGGTTCATTGCCATATCAAAAGTGCTTGCTGTTTGCAACAACATTTTATTCAAATGTTCTTTGAATCCTTCAATATTGCCCTGTATGAAAGAATTTAAAAATTGATCATATTGTTTATAATCCGCAGACAACCAGCTTTTTATTATGATATCCCGATAGAGACTTCTAATTTCTCGATTAGGTATCTCTAATTTACAAAGTGAAGCACCTTCTTGAAGCGTTAATTGTTTAGAAACGATTTTAAGATAACCCGTCATTAACAATAAACTCCAAATTGTATCTTCGTCTGCTTGTAAATCATTAAATACGATATTTTCGTTAATAACTTTTTCAATGGCTTTTCCTTGCAGTAAGAATTCAAATTGTGATTTAAATGCTATGCTTGTTTTAACTAATAAATCTCTAATTAAAGCATTATCACTGGTATGAACCCAATAAGGTTGTAACATACCATTTTTCGATATGCAATTTACAATCGACCATGGATTATAAATAATGTTATTTCCCATCATATATCCATTATACCAATTTTTAATATCTTCAGCGAGATTCTCCATACCTCTTCTTTCTAATAGACTTCTTGTTTCTGCTTCAGTAAAACCAAAATATTCACTATAACGAGATTCTAATAATGAATAAACAGTCACATTATTTAAACCTGTAAAAAGACTTTCCTTAGAGACACGCATAATCCCTGTCAAAACGCCTTTACGCATATACGGGTTATCTTTAAGCGCAGGACTGAGTATGCTTTTCATGCACTCTACTATCTTGTCATAATACTTGTTGGTAAACCCTGCATGAATAGGGGTATCGTATTCATCAATTAGAACGATGGGCTCAACACCATGATGTCGATATAAATAAGTTGTTAACGCTTTGAGGGCAGATTCAACGTCCTCTTTTGTTGCCACTCTTGAAAGAATATCTTTAAAAGCTCTTTTTTCTTCTTCAATCAAGGCATTGCTATCTAATAACTCATAGTGATCCCTATAAAGTTCTGCCATTACTTGGCGTAATTTTTCATAGGTAGATTGAAAATCAGACCCTCGAACATCCTTGAATGTTAGAAAAATAACAGGATATTTACCCTGATACTGCTGTAGATAATTCTCTATTTTTGCAATTTTGAGCTTATCAAATACCCCCTTGGTAGGTTTCCCACGTACCATTGATGCAAAAAAACATTGAAGCATGGACATATTAAAAGTCTTTCCAAATCGTCGAGGACGGGGAATTAGAATTACTTTATCTCCACTGTCCATAATTTCTTTGATAAGAAGTGTTTTATCTACAAAATCTAACCCCTGCTCAACAATACTTCGAAAGTCATTATCTCCAACAGGAAGCGTTTGGGAACTTAAAAATTGATATTTGTCATTTTCCATTATTAATAACCTCTACTCTATCATTCCATTTCTTACTTTCTGATCCAAATCAGGATAGCCGATGTCTAAAAAAAATGCAATAGTCAGTTTTCTTAGTTCAGAATTAGCCGCTGCGGCAGCAGCAGGCTAGAACTCAATCGATTTTTAATTTAAGATAGACGGGTTCATTGAATCTATGAGGTCTGTTATGTCAAAGAAAAATCCACCCACTCTAATCTCTTCGCGATTTACCAAAAAGAAAAATACAGAGGTAAGCACTCTAATTGGTCAATTAGAAAAAAGAACCCAAAAGCAAATGGTGGCAGTTGTAAAAGAAATTGTTAAATTGAAAAAAAATCAAGTAAAATTGGAACAAAAATTAATTAAACCTAAAGCAACCCTTAAATCTAAATCTAAACCAAAAACAAACAAGCCCTCTAAGAAGAAAAAAGATAGGCATTTAAAGATAGTGCCAAATTAATCGGTAAATGATTTCTAGGTAGGAGAGCATCATGATATTTAAAGATAGGGAGGAAGCAGCAACCTTACTTTTAAAGAAACTTGAAAAATACAAAGGAACGAATCCTTTAGTGTTAGGCATCCCGAGAGGTGCCATCCCCATGGCAAAAATAATCGCGTCCGGGCTCGAGGGAGAGCTTAGTGCCATTCTTGTTCATAAGATCCCCGCTCCTTTTAATGAAGAATTTGCAATTGGATCGATTGGTTTATCAGGAGAGATCAAATGTCTTATTGATATTGATTCCGAAGGCATTCCAGAATCGTATTTAACAGACGCTGCTAAAAAACAACTCAATTTATTAAAACAAAGACAACAATTTTATGGATTAAAAAAACCAAATTATAAAGATCGAGTGGTAATTATTGTTGATGATGGGATTGCGACAGGTGCTACAACGCTTGCTGCTATTCATGAAGTTCGGCTTCATCAAGTTAAAAAACTCATTGTGGCAACCCCTGTTGCTTCAAAAGAAAGTGCTAAAAGAATTAAAAGTCTTGTAGATGATTTCGTTGTACTTTCAGTCCCTGAACCCTTTTATGCCGTAGGCCAATTTTTTTCTGATTTTTCACAAGTATCGGATGAAGAGGTAATAGAAATCTTAAAAAACATACTCAGAGCGAATGATTTTTAGGCGGATTTCTATATATGACGACTAAACCAATCTGAAGCTAAAAGCGCGACTTGCTCCAGTTTCCCAGGTTCTTCAAAAAGATGCGTTGCACCCGGGACAATTTTTATTTCCTTTGGGCTTTCAAGTTTTTGATAGGCTTCCTTATTTAGTTCGATCACAGGTTCATCATTTCCCCCAACAATAAGTAAGGTAGGCGCTTTGACCTTATGCAAAAAAGGACCTGCTAAATCCGGTCTTCCTCCTCTCGAGACAACAGCAAAAACGTTCTTAGAGGCCTTTGCAGCCGCTATTAGCGCCGCTGCTGCCCCTGTGCTGGCACCAAAATAGCCAATAGGCGTTAAACGTGTTTCAGGAAGGGTGGCAAGCCATTTTTTAGCCAGGCTTAATCGTTTAGCCAAAAGTTTTATGTCAAAAACATTACTTCGATCTAAAGATTCTTCTTCACTCAGTAAATCCATCAATAGCGTGGCAAATTGATCATTCTGAAGAACACGGGCCACATAATTATTCCTAGGACTCAAGCGCCCACTACCACTTCCATGTGCAAAAATAATCATTCCTTTTGCTTTTTCGGGTAAAGCTAAAATACCATTGAGTTCCGTTTTTGCATCACCAATAATGACTTCTCGTTCAAAGTCATTTAGCTCTATTCCACTTCGCATATCATCTCTATAAAATGTTAACCAACTTAAGTTTTCTTCCTGTGTTCTACGAAAACCTTAATCTTAATTTTGGTTTGCCTTTTGCCTTAAATCAAGGCGCTTGCTCGCGTTACTAAAAATATTAAATTAGAATCAAATAATGAAAGGACGTCATCAAACACTTGATAAACATTTAAAACCGCATATTCTCTGGGTAGAACATCTCCCGGGTGTTCAGAAGGTCGTGCTGGGGATCTCTGAAGCCTGTCGGCATCGATATCCTCCCGGACATATTCGATTTAAAAGGGATGTTGAAGGAGGTATTAAAGTAACAGGCTATTCAGGAAAAGGTGTCACAGATATTTTTATTAAGATTGACCCTATAACCAAACGTGAAGAAATAAAAGAAATGATTGCAGAACGGTATCCTCTCCATAACCTAGGGTAACCCCCCCAGTTTTGTGAACCTCCTAAGATAAAGTCATTTGAATCATTCTATCATATTCATTCTTGGTATGTCAACCCTTAAGTATATGCCCTTAAGTATATGCCTAAGTATATGCACTGTCTTACTTAGATTTACCCATAATATGGGTTAGGGCTAAAAATTTAGGTACATAGGCTTTAGTTTCTTTGGGAAGCTTAAGCGCCCAAAAATGCGTGGGTTGCCCTGCCTTTTTATTTCGTTTGATTGCACGCTCAACGGTTCCTTCTCCTGCATTATAAGCAGCAAGTGCCAACATCCAATCTTGATTAAATTTCTTGTGTAGGTATTCAAGATAGGTTAAAGCCGCTTGTGTCGAGGCTTTGACATCTTTCCTATCATCATTTCCCTGTAACTTTAAACCATATTGTTTTGCGGTACCTGGCATAAATTGCCAAAGTCCTACAGCACCCTTATTGGATCTCGCATGTAATTGAAAATTGCTTTCTATCATTGGCAAAAAAGCAAGTTCTCCCGGTAATTTTCTCTTTTCTATTTGTTCAGCAATATAATGAAGGTGCGTTTTTGCATTTGTTGTCGTAGTAATAAGCGACTTTTTAGATTGAGCATATTGCTTGACATATTTTTGTACTTCTTTCTTTTGATGTGCGCCTTTATAGTCTGATGCTAAATTAAAATTTTTATTTACTTTCTCTAAAACAGCCTCTTCTTGTTTTAATGCAACCGACTCTAGAACAACTTCAACCGCCTTTTCAACCGCTTTAATGGGCCCAATCGATTCGGCGGGTTTTTTCGCTTTAATAGCAACTGTCGCTTTAATTGGTGTTACCGATTTAGCAGTTATAATCGCTTTAACACGTTTGCTGGTTTTAATTGTTTTAGCTGATTTAGAAACTTTGGTTGATTTTGCACGTTTAATCGGTTTAACTGATTTAACAACATTAGTTGATTTAGCCGCTTTAATTGGCTTAACAGATTTAGCAACTTTAGCTTTAGTTGGTTTAACCGTTTTAGCAACTTTAGCCTTAATTGGTTTAACCACTTTGGCAACTTTAAGCGCTTTGGCTGAATTAACAACTTTAGTCTTAACAACTTTAGTCTTAACGGGTTTAACCGATTTAACGGTTTTTACAGCTTTAATCGATTTTTTTTGCTGAGGTGTCGCATTCTTTACAACAACAGCTTGCTTAGCACGTTTTGCGACAGATGCACCCGCGCTACTTTGCAAAGGATAAAGTGCAAACACCATTATAATAAAAGGTGCTGCAAATTTGTGGATTTTTTTCATATTAATCATTAGGGTATCCTTATATTTTCAGAATAATTACACCATACTAACGGCTTATGCTCTTTAAGTCAACCGTTCATACGATCAGTATTTACGTTGCAGGTCACATTTATTTTGATAACACACTGGCATTTTCGCATGCTCTGGATTAGGATATAAATATAAATTAGATCTCTAATGATTGAGGAGAAAAACTGTGTATAGATTATTTTCCAATGTATTAATCGCTTGTTTATTAGCGTCTAGTATGGGATGTGTTCTACCCTCAGGATTTCCGACAGAAAGAAAAGCGCGATGTGAAAAAATATATGTCTTTGGTGATTCAAGTTATGATGAACAATTAAGCAAAGGCGTATCGCCCATTAAATTAGGGCCTATTTCAGCAAGTGAAGTACCTGCAAGTTTCCCAGCACAATTTCTTGAGCCCGATGGCAGCTATGCCGGTGGCCATATTTATTGTTCCATTGAAGAAGCAGAATCGGGAATATTAGAGGCAAAAAGAAAAGGTATCATTTCTGCAGAAGGAGATTGGGGCATATATCAATTACAAGGTCATTGGGACGAATATGCTTATGAACTTCATCCAAATGAATTCTACCTACGTAAATCAACCCCCGTGTTAAGAAGGGTAAAATAACGTCCGTCATTGCGAACCGAAGCTAAGCTTCGGTGAAGCAATCCAGAAATTAATGACAAAAAAACAAATTTTGCACCAGCGACTATCTACCAAGGATTAATCCCTAACCAAGTTAAAATTTTAGCAACCCCATATCGATAGAATTTATGACTAATATCAATCGTTTCCCTAGGTAAAGATTGATTCCAATTTTCAGAAAAATTTTGATTAAATTCACGGATGATTTTAGTATCGTTACATAAGAGAATCCCTAGATCATTGTAGGCAAGTCTTTCAATCGCACCGGTTGTCCAATTGGCACTCCCCCCTAAATAGCACGTAGAGCCATTTTTAAGTGTAAACAGAGCCGCTTTGGTATGCATTTGGTATTTTGTTTTGTGTAATCGGAGTTCTGCAGTGGTCTCTATATCCATTAAAGGGATGATATTCGGCAGGTAAGGCCATTTAATAAAAAAAATGTAATTGTTGGGATCAAGAATTAATCTTAATCTTCCTTTTCGTTCCAAAAAGGTATTAATTTCAGCGATACTATCCGGTTCTGTTAACAGGCTTACCATGCCATCAATATGGGTTGCGTTTTTGATAAGATGTAAAATAGTTGGCTTAATTTCGCTGGTTCGTAATATTTTAGCAAGATTTTTCTTTTCATTGTTATTTTCTAAATTCACGGCTTTTGGCGTGTTTTGTATTGTAGAAAAAGTTAAATTTTCAACGCTTGGATTTAAACGAACAATCGTATTTACAGCCTCATTAAAGATAATTTTTGCAGCAAACCCTTCTATTTCTAAAAAATGATCTTGATTATTCCAATTACTTCGGTTAAAATTACGACTTCCTATCCAAGCTTCATTTTCATTAATAACAACTACTTTTTGATGATTGGATGCTAATTTTAAAAAAGCATAACTTTGTGAAATAAAGGTTGGGAAATATTTTTCCAACATTAATTGTAACTGGGGTGTATGGATAAACCACATGAACAAATTATTCGGAAGCGCATAATATTCTGATACCCCCTGCCAATTTAAATCGGGTGTCAATTGAACCACCCGATTGCTTTCCAGGTTTTTTTTCTCTGAATTATAATCAAAATTAATGTTATCGACAAAAACATTTCCTTTAATATTTTTGTTACCTAGATAAGTTGCTAATTTTATATCCGGCTCTTCAGTATTATCCTTTAATTCATTCTTGTAATCACGATGATAAGGCCATAAGAACATAAAAATAAACACATCGTCGTTTGGTTTTAAGGAATGAGTGAACTTTGAAAAAATAGCTTGATCGCTTGCAAGTTCCCCATTTTTATAAGAATACCAACCTTGAGAATAAGGGCGTTTTAAGTTTAACAACTTATTGTGTTGCATGACATTAAAAATAAATGCGGAAAAAATATAAATCAAAAGGGTTATAAACCCTAACCTTTTAAATCCCCTCACCCTACCCTCTCCCCAAAGGGAAATTATGTCTAAATCTCATGAAAATTGAATATAAGGCAGGCATCAATAATAAAACAAAAGGGACTGCTGATAATAAACCAAAAATAATGGCAATGGCCAAGGGCTGTTGCATTGCACTGCCTGTCCCCAGCCCCAATGCTAAAGGCAACAGGGTCAGAATGGTGATAATGGAGGTCATCAGTATAGGTCTCATTCGCATAATCCCTGAAACAATTACATTTTCCACTGTATGTTGAGTATGACCATTAAGTTCAGAAAAGTAAAAGATTGCAATTTCGGTTACAATGCCAATAATCATGGTCATCCCCAACATAGAAGAAATATTTAATTCTGTCCCCGTTAACCAAAGACCTAAAAAAACACCCGACAATGATAATAAGGCTGTCAATATTATGCTAAACACCATAAAAATATTTTCATACATAAATAAAAGCAAAACAATCACCAGCAACACAGCACTTATAAAAACAATCGTCATTTGATAAAATGATTTTTGTTGTTCTTGATATAGACCTCCGTATTGAAGAGAAACACCCAAAGGTAATTTTAATTGTTGCATAGACTTTTGAATATCATCCATAGTCGACCCCAGGTCTCGACCTTCAATGCGGGCGGTCACTGCAATCATTGACTTTAAATTCTCTCGAGTCATTTGAGCTTGACCTTGCTGGACAGAAATATCAGCCACATTTTTCAATGAAATATAACGGCCGTCAATCGATCGCAGAAAAAGTTCATTTAATTCCTGACGCCGTTCACGTAACGATTTATGCGACCAAACTCGAATGCCGATTAATTTTTCTTCGATTTGAATATCTCTAACAAGGGTGCCCATTAATTGCGTTCTAATCTGATTCGTAATCGATTCAGCCTCTAAATTAAGCAATGCGACTTTGACTGGATCTAGCTTGATAATAATGGCATCTCCAGAAATCACTATCCCATTTTTGATTTCCACTACACCCGAAATTGAAGAAAGTATCTTGAAAATTTGTTCTGCAGTATATTGAAGCGTTGTTTGATTTTCGCCAAATATTTTTATTTCGATGGGTTGGGGAACAGCCGTTAGATCTCCTATTAAATCTTCCATTAGCTGAGCGGTTTCTATTTTTAAGCCGATCACATTGGTTGAAATTCTATTTCGCAGTTCTGTCATAATAAGCTGAATGTTACGTCTAGGTAGCGCTTTAAGATGGATGAAGAAATCCCCTGTATTTGATTCTGTCAAGCCCCCACCTAATTGTAATCCTGTGCGACGAGAATAACTATCCACCTCAGGAATGCTCATAATTATTTTTTCAACCTGCTGTAATAATCTATCGGTTTCAGTGAGCGAAGTACCAGGGGGAGCAGTATAATCAAGGATAAAGCCGCCTTCATCCATTTTTGGCATAAATCCAGAACCCACTTGATCAAAAGAGACATATCCTATAATAACAATTAAAATTACACTCAAAATAGGCCATAATACGTTACTTAACAACACTTCCATAAAAGTTCGATAATGTTGATACATATATCTTAACTTTGGACCCACTGCTTCTAAATGTTCTGCATCCGGTTGTTTTAATAACATTTTCCCTAATAAAGGCACCACCAAAAATACAAAGAAAAAAGAAATGATGAGTGAAGAAGCCATTGTAATGGCAACTGCTTTAAAAAAGCCGCCAACGACCCCTTCCAAAAAAGCCAGGGGCAAAAAGATAATAATAGTTGCAATGGATGAACCTGCCAAAGGCTGCAACATTTGCATTGAGGCCTTTATGACTGAATCTTGAATGGGTTTATCTTTCTTTTTTTCACTTAATCTTCGCATGATATGTTCTAACATCACTACGCCATCATCAATGATTAAGCCTGCTGCGGCTGCCATGCCGCCTAATGTCATAATGTTAAAACTCATTTTAAACATATCTAAAAATAACACAGTCGTGATAAGCACACAGGGCAAGATCATGGATACAATCAATATCATTCGTAAATTTCTTAAGAATAAAATTAAAACCCCCGCTGCAAGAAATGCCCCAACGACAATCGCTTCCCCTACACTTTTTATTGACGCAATAATTAATTTTGATTGATCATAATAAGTTTTTATTTGAATATCTTTTGGTAATTGTTCTTTAAAATTTATTAATCGTTTTTCTACCTCTTTAGAAATTGAAATGGTATTGGCACCTGCTTGTTGCAGAACGTTCAGTAATACCGCATCCTGTCCATTTCCCGTAACACGAATCCTTTGAGGCACTGTTTTGCTCACAACTTTAGCAACATCCTCTAATTCCACTATCCCATTTTGACTACTTGCTAAAATGACATGTTTAATATCTTCAATGTTTTGAAACCGTGTGTCTGAAAGAACTAAGTAGGTTTTATAATTATCTTCTATTTGTCCAATGGCAGTGACCACATTATTGGCTGTTAAAACTTTAATAACATCATCCAAAGCAATATTTTGAGCTCGTAATTTTGCAGTATCAACAACGACATGAAATTCAGCATTTTGTCCGCCTAATACTTCAATATATGCAACACCCGGAATATTGGCAAGTAAGGGTCGTAATTGATAAAAGGCAAAGTCACGCAAAAAAACTAAATCTTTACTTTTTGAAGTTAATGTTAATCCCAATATGGGGAATTTGGTCGGATCCATTCTTCTTGCATCGAAACTGGTCCCAGCAGGCAGATTAGGTAAGACTTGATTAATGGCGGATTGCACTTGCAATAGTGCAATTGACATATTTTGACTCCAATCAAAATTAACAGATAATTCAGCTGATCCTCGAGAGCTGGTTGAACGAATTGCTTGAATACCTGGAACTGAACGTAACGCTTGTTCTAAAACTTGCGTCACCTCAACCACCATTCTATCAACGGGACGGTCGCCTGAATCAACCAATACTAAAATCCGTGGAAATTGAATGTTCGGAAATAATAATACAGGTAATCTAAAGGCAGACAATAAACCACCGAGTATAAACAAAATTAAAATAAATAGTAAAGATAATTGATGTTTATGTAGCCATCGCTCAATCATGGTTGAGGGCTCACAGAAACCGCCATGCCATTTTCTAATTCATAGTTTCCAACTGTGATGATCTGTTCATTCAATTCAAGCCCACTTTGAATAGCGATGGTGTTTCCGTTGTCTACGCCAACCGTTACAAAACGAAGTTCAGCTTTACCTTTTACAGCAATAAAGACATAAGGCTTATTATTTTCATAAAGTACTGCATTATGAGGGACAACCAACATTTTTTTTTCAGGTTCTAAAAAAATAGTGCCCCGAACAAAGCTGCCGGGTGTTAATTCTTTCACATGCCCTAACGGGACAATCACGTCAATTAATCCTGTTTTAGGATCAATCTGATCGGTAATATTGCTCACTTTCCCTACAAAAGAAAGTGCCGAATTATAAATAGGGATAATGATGACTTTTTGGTTTAGATGAACTTGAGACAAATCTTCACTTTCTACCCCTAAGCGTACCTGAACTAGACTGCTATTTGCATACGTCAACAGGGTTGTGGAAGGTGCCACGACTTGTCCGGGTTGAACATTAATAGAAACGATATTACAATCGCAATTAGATCTCATAATATCTTGGGTTTCGCTTTTTTGACGCTGTTGTATATTATTAAGGGTTACCTCCGCTTTTATTAAGTTTTGGTTTGCCACTTCCAAATCTGCATTGGTTGCTAAAAATTGATCGCGCAATTTTTTTATTCGTTCAAATTCTTTTTTTGTAAAATCTAAACTAATTTTAGCATTTTCTAAATTTAAAAGAGAATTAGTTGTAGTTGATAATAATATAAGGGGGGCATTTTCTTTAACATGTTCGCCTTGGGCAACAAATATTTGTTGCACTAATGCTTCATTTTGAACAGTAATTTGTTGTATGCTCTCAGGAGAAACATTCACAATACCATAGGTGGTCAATGTTTTTGCCATTGGGGATTCCTTAACAGATTCAGTCTGCACTAAGGCCACTGCGGTTTGTGGAATATCATCGGTATGATTTTGATAGGCTAATATAACCAAAAGACCTATTATAATGAACAAACTGACCACTATTAAGGAAATTGTAAATTTAGATATTTTCTTTATCAACGACATTCTCCCCAGTATTTACCGGTTGCTATCTGTAGTGCAATCATTTGTTCAGTCTTATCTTGTTTTAAAGACAATAAACGAAGTTCATTGCTCAGCAAATTCGTTAGAATATTCACATAAGTAATCAAAGTAATATTGCCCTCTTTTACCCCGTTATGCATCAGTTTTTCTGTTTCTCGCATTTTTGGTAATTGTGTTTCTAAAATTGAAACTTCTTTGATGATTAATTTTAAATCTGCCACGAGAACCGCAATATCTGAACGTGTCTGATTTAATCGAGCATTATATTCTAAATAAAGCTGTTCTCTTGTGGCGACCGCAATCTTAATAGCCCCTCTATTACGATTAAAAAGGGGAATATCAAAATTTATATCTGTCCCCACAGAATGAATACCTGTGTTGTCACGCGCTTTATTAATTCCTAAAATGAAGTGTGGGAATTGGCCTAAAATAGCCTGATATAACTGGGCATCAACGCTTGCATAGCCTGCTTGTAAAGCAAGCAAGTCTAGCCTATTCACTTCTGCTACTTTAAATAATTTATCAGCTTCTAAATTAATTATTTTAAACGAGGGTTTAAAATATAATGGGATTTTTTCTGTAGGCGTTAGCCCTAATATTCGATTTAATTCTAAAACCGTTTTTCGTATAGTACGCTCTAGTGATACTTTTTGGTTTAAAAATTCTAAATAGGTCGTTTGGCGTAACCCAAACTCATCAATGGTCATATTATGGGCTTTTAGATTCGCTTCGCTGAGATCTAGAATTTGTTTTGCGGTCGTAGTTGCTTTTTGTGTTAAGTGTTGTTGCTGCTTTAAATAGTATAAACGCGCTGTTAACAGCTCAAGCTGATTTGCTAATAGCCATTCTTGCCAGGCAACATCATAACGCACACCCTGCGCTTTGGCTTTCGCTATTTTAACCTTAATATTTTTTGTCGCAACAGCGCCCACATCCCAATTCAGTCCTAGACTATAAGCATTCACAATACCTTGCATTTTGTCGGTCGGGTGTGCAAAGGAAAAAACAAATTGAGGATCGGGTAATAAACCCGCATCGAACACTTGTGCCTTAGCGACGCCCTCTTTAGCGCGTAAGGCTTTAAGATCGGGGCTTATTAAAACACCAAGCACCGCCAAATCTCGTGACTTCAACGGCTTAGAAAAATCCAACTTAACAGGTGGGATCCGTGGATGATTTAAAAGGGTTGCTTGTTCTACCCATTGTTCTTGCTCGAAGCAGGCTAGGGTTTTAGTGAGATCTGCTGTATTTAAAGGTCTAGGATGATAGGTTGAACACCCTACCATGGAGGCTCCTACTAACATTATTGATAGTATTCCACTTCCTCTCATTTCTACAATTTCCACCTCTTAAAGAATTAATATAGTTAGTTTGACAGATAAGTCAATTTAACTAATGCTATAGAGATGCAAGTAAAAAATTGTCTTGTTGTTTCAAAAATTGAATAATTTTTCTCTCCAACCAATAAATCGGTTGCCAAGGTGTTTTTCCGGTCACGAACCCAACATGACCTCCTTCCTTCATTATTTCTAATGAAATTTTAGAAGTAATTTCTTTAGGTGTGGGAAGAGAATCGACTGTGGTAAAGGGATCATTGATTGCGTGTAAAATGAGCGTAGGCACATCAACATGCCCTAAATATTGCCGGCAGCTCGATTGTTGATAATAATCTTCTGCACTTTTAAATCCATGTAAAGGCGCTGTAATGTTATTATCAAAGTCCCAAAACGTACGGAATTTATCGATGTCACCAAAATGGATTGGGGCTGGGATAATTTTAAATTTATGTTTATGTAGCTTAATTAATTCTCGAATAAGACCCCATTGATATACTTTGGAAAATCCTTGATTTAAGCGATCGGCTGTTTTAGCTAATTCAAAAGGTACAGAAATGGCAACTGCCGCCTTAAGAGGATTCTTATTTCCTGTTTCTCCCAGCCATTTTAATAATACATTTCCCCCTAAAGAGTAACCAACAGCATAAATTGGGGTATTTTTTTCTCTCTTTATTAATTCTGAAATAACGGTGTTGAGATCATTTGTTTCGCCCGAATGATAGCTTCGAGGTAATCGATTGGGGACCCCACTACATCCGCGGAAATGCATGAGCACGCATCGAAATCCCTGTTGATGAATTGCTTGCATAATCCCTTTCGCATAAGGCGAGTGAATACTACCGTTCAAACCATGTAAAACAACCACAATAGGCTTTGACGAACTCTTATCTTGATTATTCTGCCTCACCCAGGAAAGATCTAAAAAATCCCCATCCGGTAATTCAAGTCGCTCGTTATATAAAGGGATTTGTATTTTTCGAGGAGCCAACGTAGGCCATAAAGTTTGAAAATGAGGACCTGGTAACCACCAGGCCGGTTTAAATTGAGCGTTCATTTTTCATGGTATTTTTCCATCCACCCAACATAAAGGTACTCACAATAAATAATATCGTCGCCACCATGAGTGGTAGAGAAATCGACATTTTTTCCAAGTAGGCAGAGGCAAGCGGCGTAGCTGCCCAAGCCACAGCAATAATGGCTTCTGTCACCCCCATAATCCACCCCTGCTGTTCTTCTGAAACAACCTCAGAAAAGAACTTAATGGTTAAAGAATAGACCATCGACATGGTAATGCCTAATAGAAGGGAGGCTACCCATATCGCAACAGAGTGAAGCTCAATGGCGACGCTTAAGACACATAAATCGATAACAATTAAAGAGAGTAGCGCGAGCTTCACATCATTCACAAATTTGGAAAAAAATCGAAGCCCAAAGCAAGAACCAATAGCAAATCCTATTCCCATTAACGTCATGAAAAAACTGATGTCCTGTGAGTTAAATTCAAATCGTTTCAACAAGAAAACAGATACAAATTGAAAATATAAACTCCACCCTAATTGAATAAATAAACAAATAAGGGAAAGATATCGAATGTTTTTCATGAAAAAAGGAGCAGTATAATATTCAAGACACTGGGCCAAGTTAAACGGCTTTGCATTTCTAGGAACAAAAGTCTCTTTGAAGAAGAAAACTAAAAAACAAAGATTCAAAAAAGCCAACAAAGAAGCAATATAAAATGGCGTTGAATACCCAAACCATCCCACGATATTTGAATTAGAGAAAAATCCGCCAATTAAAGGACCCAAGAGAAAGCCCACTGAGGCTGCTAAAATAACCAGACTTAAATTAGCTGCTTTCTCTTTTTCTTCACTAATATCAATAATCGCCGCTTGCGCAATAGGCATGCTGCCTGCAGCAAGACCTGCTAATACACGACTGAACATTAAAAGTGGAATATTTTTTAAATCGATGGCAATGCCTGTCAAAAAATAGCTTAAAATCGCGGCTAATAAACAGAATATTAAAATTCGCTTACGACCAAATTGATCTGAAAAACCCCCTAATAAAGTCGAACCAAAAAAGAGCGTGATAGGGAAAATGGTTAAAATAACGTTATACCAGATACTTCTCGCAAATTCTGTTGTTTCTGGTACTAAAATACCCTCACTGCCCATAAATAAAGGCACTAAAATAGGAAATAAAATGCCATAGCCAATATGATCAATCAATATCAATAGGCATAACGGAATAAGCGGGCTTTTTAAGTTAAAGTGTTTCATAGGGCTCCACAAAATTTAGTTAAATAGTATATCAAAAAATAACTACCGTTGGATACCCAGAATCCCGCCAAAAAACAGTTGAATCCCGCCAATCCCGCCAAAAAATAACAGAATCCCGCCAATCCCGCCAAAAAACAAGAGAATCCCGCCAATACCATGTTTTTTACACAGTACTTTTTAATGTAAAAAACTGATACTAAATACAGTATTTAGCATTTCAGTATTCTATAGTATTATTAGCTGATTAACATAGATCAATATTTAAAGTTAAATTCGAATTTATACAATTAGGAGTAGAATTTATGTCAGCACCCTCTTCCAGAATGATGGTTACTGCCAAAGTAGTTGGCGATACCCGTCTAAATAGCCTGACGAGAATGGGCGCAACCGTTGAAGGCGTCAGAGAACTCGTTACGAGTACAACCCAACGAACAGAGCAGTTCGTTAATCAAGCGACCCAACGAACAGAGCAATTCGTTGATCAAGCGACCCAAAAAGTGGATGCCTGTCTTGCAGAATCTACAAGAAAATTAGATGAAAATCTTCAAACTACTCTTGGTAACTCAAGCAAGCTTGTGGAAGAAATGAAAATTTTTATCGCCACACAAATAGCCATACAAAAAAAAGCACAGGAAGATCAACTTCAAAATTTCAAATTAAAAGAAGAACAAGCGCAACGTGATCATGACCGCAGTATTGTAGAATTTAAATTAAAAGATGATCTAGCAAGAAAAACACATGAAGATCAAGTAAAACGCCTTATCGATGAATCAAGAGTGGCGCAAAAAAAATCACAAGATGATGCAACACAGGCTCGAAAAGATCTAAAAGACTATACCGAAGATCAAAGGCTTAAAGATAGAGTGGGGACTATTTTTGGATTATCCACTGCTGGCACTGTTCTAACAGTGGGTTCAGTAATAGGGGCTGCTACCGGAAGCTTTCCCTTTATAGCGGTTCTCTCCGCTTCTGCTGTCGTTTTACCAATTGCCACTGCTGCGGGAAGAGTATTTCATAGATCTATTTATAATGCATTTATTAGATGTACTTCTTCATCCTGCTGCAATTCCGGATGTACTACTCGATGTTCTAATTCTTCCTGCTGTGACGCAGCGTCTAAAAGACTTCATTCAATCAGAAATTCCTGTTGCTCTACACAGGGAACAGTATCTCGAGTTACCCCTCCGGTAGCAGCGATTACCGCTTCAATCGCTTCCGCAGTTGCTGCTCCTCCCTCCCCTCCATTACTGCTAAGCCCTGCAGCGACAACGGCTGCTGCGGGCACTGATGTTACAATTACTATGGCACCTGCCTCAACAGCAATGCTTGCTGCTGCGGCTACTAATGTTGCTGCTCGAGTTATTTAATCCCCACCGAGGTGGGGATTTTCTATTCCTAAGGCTTTAAGGCGTTCTTCTAATGGGGGATGCGTAGAAAATAACGCATTAATTGACGTCAAATTAGTGATGCCTGCATATTTTGGATCATAAAGATAGGCGGCGCGTCGAACCTCTTCATGCGGGGTATTTGAATAAACTGCCTGATAAGTTTCTTGATTTTGAAGGTGATCCTTGTGAATTTTTATTAAGGCACGCGCCAAAGGCTCATTACTTCTGGTTAATTCAACGCACCCTGCATCGGCCATTAATTCGCGTTTTCGGCTTAAATATAACATTAAAAGCAATGTCAGAATGGGAAGAACAAAACGAACCACTAGAATAATAATCACAAGACCATTATCTTTACGATTACGTGAATAGAGCACAAATCTAAACAAGATGTCTATCACGATAAGCATAATATTGCTTAATATTAACACCATTAAAGTTAAGCGAATATCATTATGTCGAATGTGAGATATTTCGTGGGCCATCACAGACTGTAATTCATCCCTATCGAGTTTCTCTAATAATCCTCTCGTAATCGCCACCATAGCAGATTTCTCACTTAAACCACTGGCAAAAGCATTCATATAATTGGCTTCAATAATATAAATTTTAGGCATAAAACGTAAGCTTGAAGCAATCTTTAATTCCTCGATGACATTATAAAGCTGGCGCTCTTCTAACGCACTACTGTCCGCAGTTATTTCACGATACTCCGTCCCGAGCATTGTAATTCTATTGTGAAAGTAATAGGCGATTATCAGGGAAATACCTGCAACGCCGAGCATGCCTAAAGATCCCAAAGGTAAAATTTGAAAAGTAGCCAGTTTTGAAGCCGTGTTTTCTAAGGGTTGTTCATAGGAAGTATATAGATAAAGATCCAAAATGAATCCAATGGCTATGTAAATCAAAAAAAAGAGAATAATCACATTTCGCGTGCGACTATTATTGCGTTGAAGCGCTGCTCTCCAATCTGTTGCTTTGATAGAGTACCCTTTGAGGTCGTTCATATTTGTTTAAAACTTCACTGTATAATCTTCTCTCGCTTTCACGGTTTCTTCAGGCAATTGCCAGTATAAGAAATTTTGATCAAGCACATTGTGGAACAAAGAAACAATAATCGATTCAATAAAGGATTTTTTGGTTGCATTATAACGCTCGATGCTATCGTTTAATGCCTGTTTGGCAAACGCCAATTTATTTTCGGTATTAACAATTTCTTCCTGAAGTTGTAGAGCACTTTGGTTTGCTTTTAAATCGGGATACTGTTCAAAGACCACATTGATACCAGACGCAATACGGGAAATATCATTTTCAGCCTCCATCCTGGTTTTTTCGTCCCCAGAACTGACGGCCGCTTCCGCCTTACTTCTTAAAGCCACCACCTGAGACAGTGTGGATTTTTCATAATCCATATACTTTTTAACCACATTAAGTAAGGATTCAAACACTTTAAATCGTCTATCGAGTTGTATGTCTATTTGCTTTTGATTATTTTTGATAGCTTCTATCAAATGAATTAACTTGTTGTAAATAAAGATAAATCCCATCACAAGGACAGCCGCAGCAATAAGTAACAATAAAATTAAGGTCATATTTATACCCTCCTTAGTTATAGTATCGGTTGACCTACTATGCGGCTGAACCCCATTTGTGTTTAAATATAAAAGTTATATGGGGGACGAGAAAACGATGGCCAGTGTAGACCAAATTTTGCCTCTCTTTCTATTGTCTGGACATCCAGAGCAAAAGGGTCGTAGTATTCTACATTTTGTAAAAGATGATTACAATAAGGAATTAGGGATAACCCTGATAGATGCTAAGAACGATGCGGAAGCCATAGAAGCTTTTTTAAGAGAATATAGAGAATCCCCTGAAACACTCAGATCCTATGCTAAGGAAATAGAGCGACTTCTACTTTGGTGTATTCATGTTGTTAAAGTGAATATCGCAAGCCTAAGACGAAATCATATGATAGCTTATCTGGATTTCTTAAGAGAACCTCTTCCGATCTCAAAATGGTGTGGGACTTGTGTATCGCGTTTTAAAGGGGATGGCTCTGTTAACCCAGAATGGCGACCTTTTGTAAAGGGTCTAGGGTCTACCTCTATTAAGAAAGCCATTAAAATAATAGATTCCTTTTTTAATTATTTAGTCCAAACCCACTATTTGATTGGAAACCCCCTTGCTGTCGATAGGAGACGTAAAAAACGAAATCAAGAAAAGCCAAGAATCGTCGATCGCTACTTAGAATTAGATGAAATTCATGCTGTATTAGAGGGGTTAGATGAATATCCTATTAAAGATGCAATTCATTCATTTCAGGTTATTCGAGCTCGATATATTATTTTATTACTGTTTTATACAGGGCTCCGCGTTTCAGAAGCAAGCCAACACACCATGGGCGATTTTTTACAGCGAGAACAAAATTGGTTTTTGCGGGTGATTGGAAAAGGTAAGAAATACCGAGAAATTCCCATCCCAGATGCACTTTTAAAAGCCCTCTCTGAATTTCGAATGGCTAACAACCTACCTTCTCCCCAACCGCATTTTAAAGAAAAAACCCCTCTCATCCCCACGCAAAACTTAAAAAACACCATTACCGCTCGACGAATTAATCAAATCCTTAAATGGGCCTTTAATTTAGGGGCGATTAGATTAGAAAAGGAACATCCTCGCAAAGCTTCAAAATGTCGTTCAGGCTCAGCGCACTGGCTTCGACATAGCTATGTTACTTATTTGTTAGATTCAGGAGCGCCTCTTAAAGTCGCGCAAGAAAATGCAGGACACAGTGATATTGGAACAACCATGCTTTATCGGCATGTCGCACAGGAAGACAGACATGCCGCTACTCGACATTTAACCCTTAATAGGGACCTTTAGGAAAGGTAAAGTAAGGAAACGTTATGGAACAACTTGATTTTTATATTTTATTATTGGGTATTATTTCTATTATTTGCATCTTATTTAGAAAAGTATCCGTTCCCATTTCTATCATTTTAGTAATTGCAGGCATGTTCATTAGCCTTTTGCCTTATTTCCCCCCTATCACTTTAGAATCCAAATTGGTTTTAGATATTTTTCTGCCCTTATTAATATACCATATCAGTGCCGAAACCTCTTGGCGAGATGTAAAATTACATTTTCGTCCCATCTTATTGCTTTCAGTGGGTCATGTTCTTATTATTTCTATCCTCGTCGCCATTGTTATCCATGCCCTCATTCCAGAACTGGGTTGGCCATTGGCTTTTGTACTCGGCGCTGTCGTCTCTCCCCCAGATGATGTGGCGATTGTACCCATCGCTGAAAAACTTAAAATGCCACGTAGAATTATTACGATTCTAAAGGGGGAAGGCATGTTTAATGACGCCACTGCCCTAATTTTATTTAGGTTTTCACTTGCCGCTGCAGCAACGCATGAATTTGAATTTACCTCAGCCCTCTCTAATTTTTTGATTATCGTAACAGCAGAAACGCTCTATGGTATGTTTTTAGGGTATCTTATTGGTGAAATAAGAATAAGAATAGAAGACCCTAAATTGCATATGATTATCTCTGTATTAACACCCTTTTTAGCCTATCTTCCTGCAGAAAAACTAGGAGGTTCAGGGATACTGGCGACGGTTATAACTGGTCTTATTATTGGTCATAAGTATCTTGAAAAATTTAAAGCTGAAGTGCGACTCATTTCCCATTCAGTTTGGACCATATTAGAGTATATGATTGAAAATATTCTTTTCCTGTTAGTCGGACTCAATCTTAGATTCATTATTGTTAATATTTCTACTGTCCCTATTGCCTCTCTTACCCTCTATGCGACTTCAGTGATTGGCGTTGTCATTATCGGTCGATTCCTCTGTGTTTATTTATATAGCTATTTTTCCAGATTTATGTCATCCCGTAAAAATAAATTTCCTTGGCGAAATTCTTTTATTGTTTCTTGGGCCGGATTAAGAGGAGGAGTTTCTTTAGCGGCTGCTTTCGCGATGCCTCTCTTAACGCCATTTGAGGATGGAACAAATCCAAGAGATTTGATTATTTTCCTTGTATTTTGTGTGGTTGCTGCGACCCTCATTGTCCAAGGTTTGTCACTTCCTTTGATTTTAAAATTGCTAGATGTCCCCTTTTATGGACAGCGAGAAAAACATGACGAAGAATTGGTAGAATTATGGGCCAAATTAAAAATAACCATGAATGTAATACGATGGCTTTCACAATATCAGCATTCTGTTAAAAAAAATGAGGCGTTATTAGAGGAGGTACAGGAACAAATACAGAAATATCAGCTAGCAAAAAACCAACTCCGAATGCGAATTAAAAATCATAACAGCAGCTTAGTGCCGCATGAAAAAAAATCAGTGGAGGATAAGGCCGTCCTCGCCTCACAACTGATTGAAATCGAAAGAGACGTTTTATTGCGCCTTTGGAATAAAGAGAAAATCAATCACACCGTAAAAAATAGGATTTTATCCCAACTCGATCATCGCGATAAACAAATGCAGGAGTAACCTAAGGACTCGTCAAAAAATAACTTCCCCTTTTGAGCGAGCATTGTTTGAGCAAAGCGAGTTTAGCGAGCGAAAAAAGGGGAAGTTATTTTTGCACAGTTCCTAACCTAAATTATCAACTTTTGATTACCCTGGTTCTCCCATACTTTTTCAATATAATTAAGCGGGGTAATAATCTCACCTTCTATTTTTAACTCTTGTTTTGCAGCGTTTAGCGCGCGCTGTTCTCTTTCTAATGTCTTAACATCAGAGGTATCCCAAACTACTTGAACCATTCTTCTATTCCCCTCCGGTGTTTCAACCAAAAAATCAATTTCGTATTTTTCTTTGGTAAGATAGTAATATACCTTGTTATTGCCTCGTTTAAGATCTAAAAAAACAAGATTTTCGAACAAATGTCCATAATTATCATTTACACTAAAAATAGACGCTTTAACCAAACCGGGATCAACGGCATATACTTTCTTTGGATTAGATTGAACTTGGCGTACAGATTCACTATAAAGAGGAACAGAAAATACTAAATAAGCATCTTCTATATAATCGAGATAATCATAAAGTAGGCTCCTTGAGCTCGACATCCCTTGGCTTTTCGTATCGTTAAAAAATTTATTGACAGAAAACGCACCGGCTGTATTCTTCAACAAGCTTTTAATTAAATATTTTATGATGGTTACATTTTGAATATTATGCCGTTCCACAATATCTCGCATGATAACAAGCTCAACATAATCCTGCAATACTCGCCTGGCATCTATTGCTGTTAAGAAAGTGATCTCTGGAAATCCTCCCTTATGTAAATAATAACATAATTGTTGATATAATATATCTCGATTTTTTTGTCCCAGTAATTCTGCTTTAATGGCTATATTATTTACTGCAAGATATTCTTGAAAACTATAAGGCCAAATTTCTGTCGAAATTGATCTGCCTCGGAGTTCTGTTGCGATCTCTTTGCTTAATAATTTAGCCGATGAACCCGATAAATAAATTTGAACCTTTTTAGAATCTAAAAATCGACGAACGACTAAGGACCAACCCTCTACATTTTGAATTTCGTCCAAAAATAAATAACATTGCTCACTATGGTTTTCTGGATATATTTTATAAAAGCCCTCTAATAAGTCACGCAATTTTTCTTGAGAACAAGGTAACAATCTATCGTCCTCAAAATTAAGGCATAATAATCTTTCCCAAGGAACTTTTTTATCCTCCATAATACGACGTATTTCTTGTAATAAAAAATAACTTTTACCCACTCGTCGCATTCCAATGGCAACCTTAATTTTATTGGGTATAACGGGAAATTGAGTTTCCCTCAATAGGCTTTGCTCTACCCTCTTAAAGTTTTCCGCTTGTTCTATAAGAAGGTTTTTGAGTAAAGTTAACATGAATATACACCTATAATAAATTAGTTGAATAACACAAATTCTGTGCTAATGTAATGATACAGCTTTTATGATTTCTTGGCAAGTCTATTAGTACAGGTTTTCATATAATTTGTCTAATCTACTGAGCAAGCTTTAAACTGAGATTGCCCCCGCTTGCGTAAGAGAAGGGAATTAGCTTAGTCTAGATACTCTCTATAAGGAGAACCAATGATTAACATTATCGCAAAAGCTTTTTTATTCACTACGAATGAATTTTTTATTATTTCTGTCATTTGTATAGGTTACTTTTCTGAAAAAAGACCGGCTTTTTGCCGGGCTCTTTTTATCTTTTTATTGACACTCATTCTTAATCCTTATTTAAAATCTTTGTGGCAGATCCCCCTTGCGGCCCATCTTGGAAAAGAAGGGTATGCTTTCCCCAGTGGCCATATGCAAAGTGCGATGGTTTTTTGGGGCTGGTTAGCCTTTGAATTCTTTAATATCTGGTTTTTTAGCTTTGCCTTTTTCCTGTTAGTCGGAATTGGTTTATCTCTCATTCATTTTGGATACCATTCGCTTACTGATATTATGGGTGCCGTTTTTTTCGCTGTTCTGACCCTGGTTCTTTATTATGGTATTTTTAGATTATTAAAGAATAAAAATTTAGGATTAATTGGAATTCTTCTCGCTTTATTTTCGATGATTATTATTTATTTTTTACCAAATCCAACGTTTAACATTTGGATAGCGCTGGGATCTTTAGTTGGTTTTTCATTTGGATGCTCGTTGATAAATAAAAGCGCTACGCTTACAAAAAATAAAATGATAAAAATTGCGCTTGCCTTTGTGGGTGCTGGCTTCATTTATTATGCTTTTGGCATTATCAAACCTTTGGTTAATGAAATCAATCTACTCTGTTTTACACAATTTTTCATTCTAGCTTTATGGATTAGCTTTGGTGCAAATTATATAGGAGAATTAAAGTTATTTTCCTTACAACGATGAATGATACTCACTTCAGTGGGTAGAAAAGTAACCAATTTCATCCCTAACTGGTAAGAATTCTTACCACTTTTAATCAAAACTGGTAAGAATTATAACCACCACCCCCCGACGCGCGGCCGCACGGCGGGGGATTTAAAAATAAGGTACAGAGCGCTTCTACTGAGGGTTAGTCACGGGCACCGAGTTGATTTTATAATGATTTTTAAGTTTTTTGGCTGCATTTCTATCGAGAAAAAACTCAACATGGGGATGCAACTTTAATACCGAGGCAGGAATGTCCGGGGTAACCGACTCCTCTAATATTTCATTGATAATAGGGGCTTTATTCTTTCCAGTTGCAAATAAGAAAATGCTTTCTGCCTGTAATAGGGTGTCTATTCCCATAGTGATGGCGTATTCTGGTATCAGTGTATATTTACTGTTCATCATTGTCGCCTTTGCTCGTCTCATTTTCAGAGAGAGCGCCACCAGATTACTTCCTTCTGTAAAAGGTGTCCCTTCATCTAAAAAACCCATAGAACCTGTGTGATCTAGGGTGAGCAATTGAACTTGAATGGGGCCTAGTTTTTTAATGATGACATCATAACGATCGGCACGTTTTTGTAAGATAAAAGCGACTTCCTCTGGACTGAGATCGATTCCCCTTCTTTTTTTCTTGGGATTAAACTTTCGTGTCAGTGCGATTCGTTCTTTGCCGGATAAACTGGCAAATGAATCGACCTCTCCCTCAGGCAAATAGATATTTTTGGGATTGAATCCTAAGGGATTACTAGGAGACCAAAAAAGACCTTCAAACAAATTAACGAACATAAAATAATAATGAGATAAAGGATTCTCAGGAGAAATACCTGCATACTCATCAAAACTAAAAATGATAACATTTGAAACATCAATTTGTTCTTTTCTAATGAGTTCCCGAAGCGCCTTATACACTGGTTTCAGCGCATTATCAGACATTAATCCTAAGACCGTTTTTTTTCTATTTTTTCCATTTTCTATAATCAAATCGGCAATGTGTCTGGCACAAGCTTCTCCCACTTGATTTTCATAGTGTCTGACATTAATAGTAGGAATATTTTCATCTGTTATCGCAAATGCAAAAAAAGAATACAACAAACTGATTAAAAGTAGGGATACTTTTAAACTGACTCTACAAATAGGGTCCGTCAAAAAATAACTTTCCCTTTTTTCGCTCGCTAAACTCGCAGAGCTCAAACAACTCTCGCTCAAAAGGGAATAGTTATTTTTTGACAGACCCTTAACAGCTAAAACACTTAAATGGCTTAATGTCATCATCGAGGCTTAGAATGATCCTTTCCTTCTTTGCCTTCTGGATGTAAATCGCTTGGGTTTTCAGCCGCCTTTTCTACTGGCGTTTTATGAGAAGAGAGAAGAGAAGTTACTTTATCTGCATAATGCGCATACTGCGGTGTACTGGGCAAATAGAGCCCTACAGCAACCCCGATAGCAAAAAATACAATGGCATTAAATAAGAATCTGAAAAAACACATATCATAAACCTCTAAATTGAGTGACTAGCTGTAGTTTAGTCTATTTCAGCATAACTTCTCAATACAATTCGAAAATGGGAGCGCAGCGGGCTTGCGCGCCGTAGCTTTAGCGAAGGCGAGAAGACCTACTGTTAATGATAATTTTAATAAATTATTTTAAATAATTATACAATTTAATAAATTTATTCATATACTTAACTATATTCTATTTTGAGGAGAAAGCCATGACTCGTAATATGAAATCAAATTTGGGCATTGTGGCCGCTATTTTAGTTGTTATTGGCATCTTTTTTTATACTGGTTCTAGTCCTACGGATGTAATCGATTTACAGCTTAACGCTATCCAAAAGCGCGATTATCAAAAGGCTTTTTCTTATATGTCAAAAGATTTTCACGAAGCGACGGCACTTAAAGATTATGAAAAGTTTATCGATAATACCGTACCTTTAAAAAATAATAAAAGTATTCATATTAAAGAAAAAACAATCAAAGATAAAAGTGGAACCATTTCGGCTGTTCTAATAGATAAAGAAGGCAATAAAACACCGGTTGAATATAAAATTATCAAAGAAGAGGACGGATGGAAAATCCAAGTGATCAATTTAAACCCTTAAATTAAATTTAACGTTAAATAATAGGTAATGCGATGAAAAATAATATGGGTGGCTTAAGTCCTAATAAACTTTGTCAAAAGACCGATCCTAAGCAATTTAACTTTGAAACCACAGATGAAATTGATGTGCTGATTGATTTTGTAGGCCAATCTCGCGCATTAGAAGCCATACAATTTGGAACAAATATAAAAAAGGATGGTTTTAATCTTTATGCCATGGGCCCACCCGGTATTGGGAAGCGATCGATTGTTCGCACTGTTTTAGAACAGGAAGCGGCAAGGAAGCCGGTTCCCAGTGATTGGGTTTATGTTTATAATTTTTCGGACGCAAAAAAACCAATCAGTATACAACTCCCCCCTGGATCGGCTTGTAAATTACGAACCGATATGGAATCCTTGATAGAGAATCTTAATGTTTCAATTCCATTGATGTTTGAAAGTGACGAATTTCGTTTTCAACTGCAACAAATAAATGATGAAATAAGTAAAAATCAAGAAAAACTATTGAAAGAATTGGGTGCAGATGCTAAAAAGGAAGGGCTAGTCATTATTCCTTCTCAACAAGGGTTTTCGGTATTCCCATTAGATGAGAAAGGAGAGATTCTAACGGGAGAACATTTTTCAAAATTGCCTTCTGATGTTAGAGAAACAAAAGAAGCCATTATTGAAAAATATTCGAATCGTCTTTCTGAAATTTTAAAAGAAATACCTCGTTTATATAAAAAAAAACGCAAAAGAGAAAAAGAACTAGAAAAAGAATTTTCCCTACTGGCAGTAGGACATTTGATTGAACATTTAAAGAAAAAATACAAACGGTTTAAAGAGATTATCCAATACTTAGAAAATGTGCAGGCTGACATCATTCTCAACGTAAAAGATTTTTTAAAACGAGATGAAACTCAAACAAAATGGTTTTCCGGAACGGAAAAAACGTCTCTTGTTCGTTATCAAGTCAATGTTTTAGTTGACCATACCCATACCCAAGGCGCTCCGATTATATTTGAAGAACATCCAAGCTATGCAAATCTAATTTGCAGGGTGGAACACATTGCTCAATTCGGAACTTTGTTAACTGATTTTACCCTAATTAGATCAGGAACCTTGCATAAAGCCAATGGCGGCTACTTGGTTATAGATGCCTTAAAATTGCTTATGCAACCTTTCTCCTTTGAAAGCCTTAAACGTGCGCTTTATACTCATCAGATCAAAATTGAACTGCCTGATCGTCTTTCAGGTATTATGAGCACAATTTCACTTGAACCCACCCCTATTCCCTTGGATATTAAGATTATATTAATAGGCGATCGTGAAACTTATTATTTGCTTTGTATGTTGGATCCCGATTTCGAAGAACTGTTTAAAGTCGCTGTCGATTTCGAAGAAAAAATTGAATACAATAAGGAAAATGTCCAAATTTATGCACGTTTAATCGGAACATTGGCACAAAAAGAAAAGCTTCGTCCTTTAAATCGAGAGGCGGTTGCCGCTGTGATTGATCATAGCCTTCGTCTTGCTCAAGATATCGAAAGATTATCCACGCATATGCGCAGTATTAACGATCTGCTTCGCGAGGCTGACTATTGCGCAAACCAAGAAGATCATCCCATAATAGAACAGTTCGATGTTACAAAAGCCATTAAAAATAAAATTCATAGAATGGATAGAATACGAGAACTTTTTTATGAAGAAATAAATCGTGATATCGTTCTAATTGAAACAAAAGGGGATTATGTAGGCCAAATAAATGCCTTATCAACGATTCATATCGGCGATTTTTTATTTGGTATTCCTTCTCGAATTACTGCAAGAACCCATTACGGAAAAGGGGAAGTCATTGATATCCAACGGGAAGTTAAATTAAGCGGCCCCATCCATGCCAAAGGCGTGTTAATTTTATCGGGGTTTTTATCAGGACGATATGCTAAAAATGCCCATTTTTCGCTTTCTGCGAGTCTGGTTTTTGAACAAACCTATGGAATGATTGAAGGAGACAGCGCATCGGTTGCAGAGCTTTGTGTATTAATATCCGCCATTGCCGGTATTCCGATTAAACAAACACTAGCCGTTACGGGATCCATCAATCAACATGGGGAAATTCAAGCCATCGGTGCCGTGAATGAAAAAATCGAAGGTTTTTTTGATATTTGCAATGCAAAAGGGTTAACAGGATCACAAGGGGTATTAATACCAAGTTCTAATGTTACACATCTCATGCTGCGAGAAGACGTGGTGATGGCGGCCAAAGCTAAAAAATTCCACATCTACCCTATTTCAAACATCGATGAAGCTATTACCTTATTAATGGGTGTACCGGCAGGCCAACGCAATAAAAAAGGTAATTTTCCGAAAGGCTCTGTCAATGAACTGGTAGAAAGCCGTCTCCAAAGCTATTCAAGAAAGAAAACCTCTATTCATAAAAAAATTATACGAAAAAAAGTTACTAAAAAATCGAAATAAGGAACCTATCATTATGCTCAAATTTCATACTCAGAAAGAAGTAAAAGAAATTGAAGACACTCGTTTATTTCTTGCCTCTATTGTAGATTCGACTGACGATGCCATCATCAGAAAAACCTTAGAAGGAATAATCATAAGCTGGAATAAAGCGGCTGAAAATCTATATCAATATACTGCAGAGGAAATGATAGGGGAAACGATAGACCTGCTTGTACCAATAGAAAGAAAACAAGAACTTTTTTTTATTGCAGAAAAATTAAATAAGGGTGAATGCATTAAAAATTTTGAAACGATTAGAATAAGAAAGGACGGCGTTGGAATTGATGTTTCACTGATTGACTCCCCCATTAAAAATAAATTAGGGTCGATTATAGGCTCTTCAACCATTGTCAGAGACATTACCCGTCAAAAAAAAATTGAAAATGAATTAAAAAGATTAAATGATGAACTAGAATCTCGGATTACTGAACGCACCGCTGAACTCGAAAATAAGATAAAAGAATTACAATCCTTTAGTTACTCAGTTTCTCATGATTTGAGAGCGCCTTTACGTTATATTGATGGATTTAGTTTAGCGCTTCTAGAAGACTATGGTGACAAATTAGACGAAACAGGAATAAATAGCTTAAAAAAGATTCGGTATTCTACTCAACGAATGGGCCTGTTAATTGATGACATGTTATCGCTTTCTCATCTTTCTCAGAGTAAATTTAATTCCGAAGAGGTAAATTTAAGCGAAATGGTAAAAGAGATTACTAACGAACTACAAAAAAATGAACCCCAACGTGAAGCTATTTTCAAAATTGAAGACAATATAAGTACCCTTGGAGATAAATCTCTTTTAGAAATCATGTTTTATAATTTATTATCTAATGCCTGGAAATTTACCTCTAAAAATAAAAAAACTGAAATAAAATTTGGAAAACTTCTCGATAAAGAAGGGGGATTTATTTATTTCTTAACAGACAATGGTGCCGGATTCGACATGCAATATGTTAACAAATTATTCATTCCTTTCCAAAGATTGCATACTGAAAAAGAATTTCCAGGCACAGGCATTGGGCTTGCCATTATTCAACGTATCGTTAGCCGCCATCATGGAAAAATTTGGGCTGAAAGCAGCCCGAAACTTAGTACGACTTTTTATTTTAGGTTAAACGGAGATAAGGTATGACAAATAAAACAATACTTTTAGTAGAAGATAATACTTTTGATCAAGAACTCACCGTTAGAGCTTTTGCTAAAAATAAGATTGCTAATGATATTGTTATTGTGAATGATGGCGTTGAAGCATTGGATTACCTCTATGGAACCGGAAAATATGCTGAACGCGACTTACATCATCTCCCCTCTCTTATTCTTTTGGATTTAAAATTGCCTCGCATCGATGGTTTAGAAGTTCTGAAGAAAATACGTAGCGAAGAAAGCACTAAATTAGTGCCTGTCGTTATTTTAACTTCTTCTAAGGAAGAACAAGACATCATTAGAGGATATTCTTTAGGTGTAAATAGTTATATTATCAAACCGGTTGATTTCGAAAACTTCTCGGATGCTATTCATCAACTCGGGTTATATTGGTTAATCCTTAATATTCCACCCATTTAGTCGCAAGATCTAGGATTATTAAGATCAAGACCTACAATGTGTGCATTTTAAACATATGTTATAGATCCAGGCTAAAAGACCCCCAAAAACAAAACCCACACCCAACCCCCAAACAGCGCCTATCAGGCTACCCAACAAAGTCGGCGAGAACCCATAGTAAATATTTGTAAGTTGATGTACAAAATTTATCCCATAATTAAAATGCCAGGCCACTATTCCTAACCCTAGCATGGCTAATCCTTCCACTATTCCCATCGCAATCGCAAAGGATAATACACTTAACCGGCTACAATAAGCATTCAATTGATTGTCTATCACTTCCCTTCCCCCTCTCCCTAATTGTTACCAATATTATATATCAAGATTACCTAGGTTCCACAATCCAACCTTCTTCTTTTACTATGTCCAAATAGACTTTAATGGCTTTAGGGGGTTCTATAACTGTAAGAGCGCAATCACCGTAACGTGTTTAAAGACGTCGGCAAAACTGCCGGCATGATAACTATGATGATAGTTCAATTTGAGATCCCTCGCTACCCTTTTGAGATCCCTCGCTACCCTTTTTGATGATTATCATAAACCTAAAGCGTCTACTTTCAACAATTTTCTGAGTAAAGTCACCTGGCTCGGGATGACAAAACAATATACCCTTTTTTGTTTAATTTCTGTTAGAATGCTGAAGGCTTAATTTAACGAACGGAAAAGAGACTATCATATGTTTAAAAATTTATTACTTTCAACCCTATTTTGCTTAATGACCTTTTCTTCTATCGCTCATGCCGAAACGGATGGTGCTGTGGATGAAATGATCATCAATAACAACGGCTCTTATAACGGTAACAGTGGCGTGAGCGGTGTGATGGGTGAACCCGCAGTGGGCTCCTCTACGTTGGGCCCGGTTGGCTTAATATTCGATCGTCATTTTTCACCTTACACAGGGGCAGAGATGGCCACAACCCTTTTAAGAGGGTATGAATGGTTGGATGATAAGCTTATCCCCAGCACGACAGGCGATACTAGTTTCAGCATGATATTAGGACGCACCGGAAAAGCACTAGTAGAACTCGTACTTTTTGATTTCCTTACGACTTTCCAACATGAAGTATTTGGACATGGTTTTAGAGCTCGTGAATTTGGGGTGCCTGTTCATAGATATGAAGTTACTTTTTTTTCAGGCGGTACTACTTATTTAGATGGTTTTAGGTTTAATTCTCTATCCTTAAATGAACAAATCGCCATTAATGCGGGTGGGGTTGAAGCCAATAATATTATGGCTAAACGTGTCCGAGATCGCTGGCTAAACACGGGAAGAATGGATAATCGAGAGGCGTTATTTTATTTACTCAATGAATTTGAACAAACCTATTACATTGGATCTACTAAATCAAAAAGTCCTGGCATTAATGATGGACATGATATTTTTAACTATGTTCAAGATATCAATCGATGGTTTGGTCGCCCTGTCTTAACAACGAGTCAATTAAGACGCAAAACGCGGGTTGATTACCTGAACCCTTATTTCTTTTATTCTCTCTTTTCAATCGGTCAATATGTATTTGATGGCACTCAAACAATGGAATACCCCATGTTCCATATTGGCGACTACCATTATTTACCGGCGATGCATTTAGTTTTAGCCCCTTATGGGACAGAGTATAATTTTCTTAATTTCATACGCTGTGGCGAGCGGGTTTATCAAGCGAATATCCGCTTTGGAGAAACGGGAGGACAGCATTCTTATGGTTTAGCACTCGAAGCAACCAAGCTTATGACAACCGATCTGATAGATCTCGATGGTAAGCTAGATGTATGGTATCAACCTAAAATGTTCACTTTCAGAGCAACAAACAGTCATAAAGCTGGTGCTGCACTTTCAATGATTGGCCATTTAAGATTTGGCCAATCAGCAGAATTAATCGGCCAATTAGGCTATAAAACAACCGGTTTCATGTTGGGCGAAGAATTAAGGCATAGTCCTATTATGAGAATTGGATTTTTGGTTAGTTTTTAATAAATCCCCCCGCAGCGTAGCTGCGACCCCCTTTTTCAAAGGGGGTTTTTCCAAGACATGAATGTCGCAGTAAAAATTCAAATGATTATTGTGTCAACGCCATAGCGCGATGGGGTTTGCGGCCATAACAAAAGCTGCTGCACGCTATGGGTTGGGATCAACGATTGAAGAGTGAGAGGTATGATTTTCTCTTACCTCAAGATGTTGAGGTTTAGCTGAAAAAAGGCTTTCAATTCTTTTTGTAAAATCTTCTGGAATCTCATTTTTAAGCCAAACGGAGATCGGAGAAAACTTAAACACTAATTTGGATTCTTTCCAAAGCGGCATATTTTTGACAGGTAAAAGTTCAATAAAATAAATACCAATGGCCACCAGAGCCAGTGCACGTGCCACCCCAAAAAACGTGCCTAATACTCTATCGGGTATGCCAAATCCTGACAATTTGACAAGCTTTGCAACCAAATGGCCTATTATCCCCCCCGTGATTAAGGTTCCTAATACTAATAATACCCCTGCCAAGACATAGCGAATTAAGGGCATGGAAATGCTGGTAAATTGAGCCCCTAAGGGTTCACAGAACACAAAAGCAATAAAAATAGCGGCAATCCAAGTCAGCAGTGACATGGCCTCTCGGACAAATCCTCGGATAATACCCATTAAAATTGAAATAGAAATTAATCCAATAATGCTATAATCAATCCAATTTACATCCTGCATCGATATCTCCTTTAATTCACTTCTTGATGAGTTAATTTCGCTAAAAGAGAGCCTATACGATCTCTTAACGCTCTTCTATCTACTACCATATCAATGGCCCCTTTTTCCAACAAAAATTCACTTCGTTGAAAACCTTCCGGTAACGTTTCACGAACCGTTTGTTGAATAACACGGGGGCCTGCAAATCCAATTAAGGCTTTCGGTTCTGCAATATGAATATCCCCTAACATAGCAAGACTGGCAGAAACTCCTCCAGTGCAAGGATCCACTAAGACAGAGATGTAAGGTAATCCCATTTCGGCCAATGCCCCCAGTGCCGCACTGGTTTTGGCCATTTGCATCAGCGAAATTAAAGATTCCTGCATTCTCGCGCCGCCACTGGTTGCAAAACAAACCAAGGGAACTTTTTGCATCAAACATATATTCACAGCATAAACAAATCGCTCCCCTACAGCAGCCCCCATAGAACCGCCAATAAAGGCAAATTCAAATGCAGCAACCACAATGGAGATACCCTTCACTTTACCTTTCACAACGATTAAGGCATCTTTTTCACCCGTTGCTTTTTGAGCGGTGGTTAATCGATCTTTGTATTTTTTTGTATCTCGGAATTTAAGTCTATCTTCGGGCACAATATGTTCCGCTAATTCTTCTCTTGGGTGAGGATCCAAAAATTGATCTATCCGTTTTCGACTGCTGATTCGCATATGATAGTTGCATTTCGGACAAACTTCTAAATTTCTTTCTAATTCAGAACGAAAAAGGGGTGATGTGCATTCTGGACATTTCGTCCATAAACCTTCTGGAATTTCTTTCTTTTTATTGTTTGCACCCAGTCGTATTTTAGATGGTATTAATTTAGAAAACCAGCTCATTCTATATTTCCTGAAAAAAGTTATTCTATTATACCCTTCAATTCCCCCCCTTTGAAGGGGGGTTGGGGGGATGTTTCCTTCAATTCCCCCCCTTTGAAGGGGGGAATAGGGGGGATGTGAGAGCTAAGGGGGATATTAAAACTAGGAGGATAATGAACATCTATCAAATAAAGACCTTGAGGATGGGCGGTGACGCCCGCCAAACGGCGATCGCGCCCCATTAAAATTTCTTTAGCCCATACGGGATTTTTCTCCCCACTCCCAATGGCAATTAAAGCCCCCACCATATTTCTAACCATATGATGTAAGAAAGCATTGGCGATAAAGTCTAAAATAAAATAATTGCCTTGTTGAATAATATCGATTGAATACATTGAACGAATAGCCGTCTTACTCTGGCATTCTGCCGCTCTAAAGGCTGAAAAATCATGTTGTCCTATCCAATGGTTCGCAGCAGAAATCATACTGTCTAGTGTTAATTTTTTATAGCACCAACTTAGATAGTGACGACAGAGACTCGGTCTAATAGAGTGATTGTAAATAATATAACGATAATGCCTCGCAATAGCCGTTTTTCTTGCATCAAACGAAAAAGGTACATTTTTCACCCATAGTACGCGTATTGAAGGGGGTAAATAGGTATTGGTACCCAAAACCCAACCTCGTTCACGTCTATTGCTTTGAGTGTCAAAATGAACCACTTGATACGTGGCATGTACGCCAGCATCTGTGCGACCTGCACATGTCGTCTTGATAGGCTCGTTTGCAACCGAAGTTAATGCATTTTCTAGCGTAGATTGAACGGTGATAAGAGAAGGTTGACATTGCCAACCATGAAATTCTGCTCCATCATATTCTAACCCTAATGCAATTCGGTGCATTTTTAACAAGGCTGCTGAGAAGGTATCGTACGAAATAATTTTCGAGCTTCCGCTTTTTCTTCTTCATTGCCAATTAACATAACCTGCTTTAAAATTTCTTGAGCCATTTTCCAATCTCTAACATCTAAATACTGGCGAGCTAATTTGAGTTTTATAATGGCCTCTTCATCAAATAATTCATAGTGACTATTAGCCTGTTCTATAGGGTTTTCTTGTTCTGTTGCTAAATTTAATTTAGGGGGAACCCGAGATTTTGTGTTATCTTTTTTTGTCCAAAAAATAAACGCAAATCCACCCCCTAATATTAAGGCAATTGTGATTCCTAAAAATAATACAAACATCTTTACTTTATTTCCTTGTTACATTTGATAATGCTTTAAGACGTTCTTCTGCCATTTCATACCCTTGTGCTGCTGCAGCGCGATAAAGTTCAATCGCTTTATCAACATTTTTAACTAAACCCATCGCATTTTCATAACAATAGCCTAAATTAAATTGTGCCGTTGGATACCCTTGCTCCGCTGAAGCTCTATATAATTTAATGGCCTGATTAATGTCTTTAGGTACACCAAAACCTTGTTGATATAATAATCCAAGATTATTTTGTGCAATGGCATCCCCTTGTTTCACTGCTATCTGATAGAGTTTTGCGGCTTCTTTTAAATCTTTAGGAACATTCATTCCTTCTTCATAACATATGGCAAGATTAATGATGGCTGGGACATAATCAAACTCAGCCGCCTTTTTATAATATTCTACAGCTTTATCCATGTCTCTCGGCATTCCTATCCCTTCTTGAGACAACCACCCTAACGTATTAATGGCGGGTGGATTATTCTCCGCTGCCAACGCATTATAAAGATCAAGTGCTTTTTTGACGTCTTGAGCAACACCAATACCTTGCTGATAACACCAAGCAAG
>Ga0206998_1013_pt1 | contig 50993 bp, 40 predicted proteins | sample Alteio_BWMinCont_FD_153309 | JGI IMG/M metagenome (GOLD analysis project Ga0206998, IMG submission 153309) | Enriched cells from forest soil in Barre Woods Harvard Forest LTER site, Petersham, Massachusetts, United States -... | ecosystem: Environmental > Terrestrial > Soil > Temperate forest >... | reverse complement strand
GCAGTCTGCGTGTGCCCGTCTGTCTGACCGGGTTGTGTACGCGGAAAACCAAACAGGTTTGAGCCTGCGCCAGCCTCACGCGAACAGACGTTGTCGATCCGCGGAGAAATTTTCAACCGCGGAGACGCTTTGCGTGAGCATTTGCGTGTTTACGCGAGCAATGCTCAGGAGAACAGGAAAGCGATGTCTACATATATTCCGAGCGCGCACGAGATTGACCGTAAGTGGTTTGTGGTGGATGCCAGCGGCAAAACGCTGGGCCGCCTGGCCACCGAAGTCGCCAGCGTGCTGGCCGGCAAGAGGAATCCCAAGTACGTGCCCTTTATGGATATGGGCGATCACGTTGTCGTCGTTAATGCCGAGAAGGTACGCCTGACCGGGCTGAAGAGCCAGCAGAAGGTGTATCGCCGTTACACCGGCTTTCCGGGCGGCCTGCGCGAGGAGTCGTTTGTGCGACTGCTCGAGCGTAAGCCGGAAAAGATCGTGGAAGAAGCGGTCAAGGGCATGCTGCCCAAGACCAAGCTGGGCCGCAAGATGGCGTCCAAGCTGAATGTTTACCGCGGCGACAAGCATCCTCACCAGGCGCAGCAGCCGCAGCCGCTCGAAATCAACTAACGCGAGAAAAGAGACCAGGACAGAATGGCAGATTTGGTTCAGTATTACGGAACGGGACGGCGCAAGTCGGCGATTGCCCGCGTGTTTCTGCGCCCCGGCAGCGGCAACTTCAAGGTTAACGACAAGGGCCTTGAGACCTACTTCGTGACCGAGCAGCAGCGGGTATCGGCGGTTCGTCCGCTGGTGCTTACCGAGCTCAGCTCGACCTTCGACGTGGTTACCACCGTCAAGGGCGGCGGCGTAAGCGCTCAGGCCGATGCGGTCAAGATGGGCATTGCCCGTGCACTGATCGAGTTCAATGCGGAGCTGCGCAAGACGCTCAAGGGCGAAGGCCTGCTGTCACGTGATGCTCGCGCCAAGGAGCGCAAGAAGTACGGACAGAAGGGCGCCCGCAAGCGGTTCCAGTTCAGCAAGCGGTAGTTTGGTTCGTGGCGTCGTTCTCCTTGCTGTGCAAAGGGCAGGACGCCAGCGTTCAGGTAGTTAAATTTCCCAAGAGGGAATCAATCCCGGCACCTGAAGCCGCTGGGATGCAATCCACAGAGGAGGCTGTTTGGCCACTATCACTATGAAGGAGCTGCTCGAAGCGGGTGTTCACTTCGGGCATCAAACGAAGCGCTGGGATCCGCGGATGAAGGAGTACATCTTCGGCGAGCGCAACGGCATTTACATCATCGACCTGCAGAAAACCCTGAAGATGTTCAAGGAAGCCAGCAAGTACGTGACTGACCTCGTGGCTTCGGGCAAGGTAATTCTGTTTGTCGGCACCAAGCGCCAGGCACAGGATGCGATCGCCGAGGAGGCGACCCGGTGCGGCATGTTCTACATCAACCAGCGCTGGCTGGGTGGACTGCTGACCAACTGGGTGACGGTGCAGAAGTCGGTGAAGCGCCTTCAGGAACTGGATGAGATGGCGACAGACGGCCGCTACGAGCTGCTGACCAAGAAAGAAGTGATCAAGCTGGAGCGGGAGCGCAAGCACCTGCAGGCGAATCTGGCCGGCATCAAGAACATGCGCCGCCTGCCGGATGCGCTCTTCATCGTGGACTCGAACAACGAGGCCATCGCGGTGAAGGAAGCCCGCAAGCTGGGCATCCCGGTGGTTGCCGTGGTCGATACGAACTGCGATCCGACTGTGGTTGACATGGTGATCCCGGGCAACGATGACGCACTGCGCGCGATCCGGCTGTTCACGTCGAAGATCTCCGACTCGGTGATCGAGGGCGTGCACATGGCGGGCGACAAGCAGAACATCGAGATTGCCGGCGTGACGGCCGACAGCCAGGTTGATCTGCAGGCTGCCGGCGCTGAAGGTGAAGCAGGCGCGGCGGCGGCTCCGGATGAAGCAGCAACCGAGAGCGAAGTGGTCGATCTCGAAGCGGTGCTGGGCGGCGGAATCCGCAAGGCTCCCGCAGTGGTTGCGGCGCTCGAAGAGGCCGAGGCGGCTGAAAGCAGCTATTAAGACTTTATGCGGTGGCAGGGCCGCCGCTGGAAGTTACGGGAAAGCGTGGCTGCGTTTTGGAAACGGCCACGCTTTCTTTGTGTTTGAGCACTAGCCGTCGTAATTGAAGTCACGGGCATACGCACTTCGCGCCGATTGTCAATCGGCGCGAAGTGCGTATGCCTGTGACTTCATTCACAGCCTATTCACAGGCCGGGCGGCGTCGTTTGTGGGATTCTAAAGAGAAGGACAGGTAGAGGAAATGTCAACGGTGACTGAGAAGATCGATGCGAAGCAGGTGAAAGAATTGCGGGACAGTTCGGGCGCGCCTATGGGCGATTGCCTGAAGGCTCTTCAGGAGTCGAAGGGCAACATGGAAGAGGCCTTTGTCATCCTGCGCAAGCGCGGCATGGCGTCGGCGGCGAAGAAGGCATCGCGCACTACCAACGAGGGCGCGGTGGGAACCTATATCCACGCCGGGGGCAAGATCGGCGTGTTGGTCGAAGTGAACTGCGAGAGCGATTTCGTGGCGCGCACGGCTGATTTCCAGGAGCTCCTGAAGGACATTGCCATGCACATCGCGGCGACCGATCCCCGCTATATCCGCAAGGAAGATGTGACGGCCGAGGATCTGGAGCGCGAAAAGGATGTTTACCGCGCACAAGCGGCGGCGACCGGCAAGCCGGCTCCGGTGATCGAGAAGATCGTCGAGGGTAAGATGAGCAAGTTCTACGAGGAGGTCTGCCTGCTCGAGCAGCCGTTCATCAAGGAGCAGAGTCTGGCCATCAAGGACCTGATCGCAACCAAGGTCGGCAAGCTGGGCGAGAACATCACTGTTCGCCGCTTCGCCCGCTTCAAGGTCGGCGATCCCAACTGGACTGTCGCGCAGGTGAAGGCGACGGAAGAAGCACAGTCGTAACGCTCACACATTGAGCCAGAAAGAGCCCGGGATTCGTTCCCGGGCTTTTCTTTTGCGCTTGAGGCCGCTCTGTCTAGCTCGTCGGCTTGGTGGCGTTGGAAATCCATTCCTCGCGCTTGCGGGGCTCGACCTTGGGTTTCGGCTTGGGCTTCTTCTTTTCTTCCTTGCGACCTTTGTCTTTGCTTGCCATGCGGATTAGTTTATAGCAGGCGACGGTTTTGTGAGGAGTCGGCAGGAGGAGCCATGGATATTTCAGCGCGCCGCGCAGCCTTTCGCAGTCTGCATGAAAGCGGCTGCTTTGTAATTCCTAACCCGTGGGATGCGGGCTCGGCGCGGTATCTACAGGGGCTGGGATTCAAGGCTCTAGCGACAACCAGCTCAGGATTCGCTTTCTCGCGTGGGCTCCCGGATGGGGAAGACGGCGTGTCGCGCGATGCCGCCCTGGACCATATCGCGGAGATTGTGGCTGCTGTGCATCTGCCGGTAAATGCAGATTTTCAGTCCGGGTATGGAGACAAGCCCGAGGGCGTTGCTGAGAGTGTCCGGCTGTGTGTCGAAACGGGCGTGGCGGGATTGTCGATCGAAGATGCCACGGGCGACCGCGACAAGCCGCTGTACGATCTCCCGCTGGCCGTGGAACGAATCAGGGCCGCGCGTGAAGCGATCAATGCGTCCGGAGCGGATGTGCTGCTCACGGCGCGGGCCGAGTGTTTTCTGGTGAGCCATCCTGACCCGCTGAACGAGGCAATCAGGAGATTGCAGGCATACTCAGAGGCGGGCGCCGATGTTTTGTATGCTCCGGGGCCGACGGAGGTCGGGCAGATTGAGGCGATCGTCAAGGCGGTGAGTCCGAAGCCAGTGAATGTGCTGATGAGCGCGAACACCGGGCTGCGTGTTCCCGATCTGGCGGAGATGGGTGTACGGCGCATCAGCACGGGGTCATCTATGTCGCGCGCGGCGTGGACAGGGTTCATTCGTGCGGCGAAACTCATTGCTGCGGAAGGAAGTTTTGCGGGCTTCGACGGACTGACTCCGTATGCGGAGCTGAACCAGTTCTTCAGAACGCGGACGTAGCTCTTTCCAAGAACGAGGATGACTGCACAGGCGTTGATTGAAACGCCATCGATTACATCTTGCTTACATCGATCATGTTGTCATCGGGGTTGCGGTCGATCAGCTTGTTATAGGGGTCGATGCCGGCTCGTGTCGGTTTCTGATCGACAATGAACTCAATCGTTGAATCGTTCTTTGTGATCCACTGCTTTTCCACGTGGATGGGCTGCTCGTGATCTTTCTTTCCCGAAAAGACGCCGACTTCGATAAGGTCATGAATTGGAACTTCGGTTTCGACGCCATCTCCGTTGGCTTTCAGCTTGCGTGACTTCACATTGAGGATGACTTTGTATTTGTGATCGGGCGTCTCCTGCCAGGTCGCGGATACCGCATGGTTGTCATAGAGCGTGATGCTCTCGAACATGTCGGTGATGAGGTATTGCAGGTCGGGCGGAGTCGCGCCCCGAAGGGCTTCGACGAATCCGCGCGTATCAGGATACGGAGGCTGGCTGTAGCGGTTGGCGCGCAGGTAGTTGCCGAGAGCGGCGTTCAGCTTGTCTTCGCCGATGTAGTCACTCAGGGCGTAGAGAACCATCGAACCTTTCTGGTACCAGACATACGGTTCGTTCTGCACCAGCACCAGCGGCGGCTCGTGGCGGACTTCTCCGGCGCGTCCGCGCAGATAGCCGTCGAGCTCGTATTTGAGGAAGCGGCGCATCTGCGGATCTCCGTACTGGTGCTGCATGACGCGCAGCGCCGAGTACTCGGCGAGGCTCTCGGACATCATGTTCGAGCCCTGAACGAGAGCGCCGATAAGCTGGTGTCCCCACCATTGATGCGCGAGCTCGTGGGCGGTGACGAAGTAGGTGAAGTCAATGTCGTCAGGCTTTTTGAGGCGGCCGATGAAACCCATGTCCTCGGAATAGGGCACGGTGTTGGGGAAGGACTGGGCGAACTGGCGATAGCGCGGGAACTCGAGGATACGATACTGCTGGAACTGGTATGGGCTGTAGTTGTTGGTGTAGTAGTCGAGGCCGCGCTTGGATGACGACAGCATTTTGTCGAGCACGTAGGTGTGCTGCGGCTCGTAGTAGATTTCGAGATTTACGTTCTGCCACTTGTCGCGCTTGATCGCGTAGCGACCCGAGATGTAGGAGAAGAAGTCGTTAATCTCGGTCGATGCCATGCTGTATTCGTAGTAATTGCGCCCGTCCTGGGTCCAGTGGCGCTGCAGATAGCCGGGAGCGATGGCGATCTGGTCGCCGCTGGTGCTGACGACAGTGTGATAGCTAATCCAGTCAGAGTCGGGGCGAAAGAGGTTGAGCTGCGAGTAGTAAGGATCGCCGCGTGGCGCCAATTCGGCGTAGGGCCCGAGCTTTTCCTCGCGCCGGCGAACGGGATTGTCGAGCTCGACGTTGCGGTTGTACCCGAGGTAGGGAAAGTAATCCGAGTCAAAAAAGGTGCCGTTGTAGGCGAACTCGGCGCGCTCGCCTCCGTCTTTGAAGCCGCGCGAAGTGTAAGAGCAGCGGAAGTCCATGCGCATCTTGTCGCCGGGCGCGAGCGGCTGCGCGAGGTGATAGATCGAGTACCAGTGATTCTTGTCGGCGAGGACTACCTGCGCCGGGCGGTCGAAGTGGATCTCGTCGATGGAGTCACGCTGGCCGGTGATGTGAATGTCGGAGATGGGCTGATCGGTATTGTTTTTTAGGATGTACCAACCGGTCGCGGAGAATGAGCGGCGCTGGGGATAGATGTTGACCGTGGTATCGACGGCAACGATCTTGGGCAGCGGCTGTTTCTCGTATTTCTTGTAGAGCTTTTCGTAATCAGCCTGCAGCTGTCGGCGTTGCTTCGCAGTCTGGAAGGCATTGAGGCGGTGCGCGTTGTAGTAGAACCAGCCTCCGCTGCCAATGACCAGGAGAAGCAGTACGATGGTGGCGGGCATGACTCCGGGCAGGCGCGCGGAGGCGCTCTGGAAGCGGGCTTTCCACGACATTTCACTGCCGCGGCGGGCCATGACGATGCCGACAATTCCTAGCAATCCGCCCCAGGCGAGCCAATAGAGGATCGACCAGAAGAGCGCGGGCGCGAAGTGTCCGTAGCCGTTCATATCGGAGTAGGTGTAAGGCGTGACCTCTCCGTAGAGGAAGAGACGATTCTCGATGCCGAAGCGGTAGAGCACAGGGATGAGGATGAAGAAGCCGATCACCAGGCCGTGGCCCAGGAACTTGTTCGGGACAAGGGTCTGTATGCAGAGCGCGAGCAACGCGTAGATGAGGACTTCAGCGAAGGTGATGAGGTAGAGCTCCTTGAAATATTGCAGGAACTCGTAGTGGTAGTAGCCCTGGATGGTCTGCGAGAAGATGCCGCAGAGCATGACGACGGTGAGCAGAATCAGTTCAACGACTGCGAGGGCGCAGAACTTGCTGAGCCAGTCGATCCATTCGCGCATGGGCAGCGAGTCGTGGATCTGCTCGAAATGCGTGTCGCGCTCGCGCCATATCAACTCGCCGGCGTAGAGCGTGGCGACGATGATGAAGAAGATCATCGCCGTGCCTTCAACGGCCTGCAGCATGAGATAGGTCACCGGCCAGACATCGCGATCCTGAATGCGGCCGGCGAAGTGTCCGTTGATGAGGACATAGACAACCATGACCAGCGCGATGGCCCAGAAGACAGTCTCGCGGGTGATATTGCGGATGCGCATGCGGACCAGGGTGGTGAACTGCAGCCATGCGGTGCGTGCGCCGAAATATTGATGCACTTGCGGCAGCAGCACGCCGAAGAGCGGCCGCGGTGGGCGGGCTTGCTCCTGCTCGACCTTCTTCTTTTTGCGCGAGGCGCGAGCGGTGAGCGCTTCGGCCGACATAGGGAAGAAGATCCAGGTGATGGCCAACGCTAGAAGGCCAATGCCCAGCCAGACGACGCGGTTCCAGAGGAACATGCCAGTCCAGGTGGGCGTGAGGGTGTTCTGTTCGACGACCGTCCAGTAGCGAGTAATGCTGTCGGCAAGGAGGATGCCCAGCGGATCGAAGACCGAGGGCCAGAAACGGTCGAGCGTCCGCGCCTGAATCACCGAAACCAGCAGGATCAGGTAGACGACAAACAGAACCACGCCTTGCAGGTAAACCGCAACCACCTTTCGCGTGAGAGCCGCAACGCAGAAGAAGAGACTTCCGAGGAAGAAGACCTGCACGCCCACGATAGAGAAGTAAAGCTTTGCCATCATCGCGAGATGAATTGGCCCGATGCGGGTGTGGTCTGCCCAGGGCGCGAAGCAGCCGGCGATCTCACCGAATATCAACCCGGTAAAGGCGAGCAGCGTAATAACCAGCGAGCCAGCCCAACGTCCCCCAAGATAACCGAGCTTTGAGATCGGCTTTGTGAAGACCATCTGGTAGGTGTCGCGCTGAAAGTCGCGCAGGATAGACGGGCCAAAGATGGCTGCCATCAAAATCATGCCGAAGCCCGCACCGTTGAGAAGGATCTGCAGGGTGGCGTATGGGCCATTCAGCAGGACTTTGCCTGCACCGACGGGACCGAAGTCCTGGGCGGCCACGCAGAAGAAGGCAAATAGAAACCACATCGCGAAGTAGACGTAGGTCGAGATGCTCTTGATTCGGAGCTTCAACTCGAACAGAAAGAAATCGAGAAACATCGCGATGCACTCCTCGGCGGTCAGTTAACTGGTTGGGTTGCCGTGTGGCGTTCCATGTTGAGGAAGTAGACGTCCTCGAGGTTGGGGTCGACGGGACGGAAGCCGCTGCCGGGGTCAGCCTCGGAGTAGACCCGGACCTCGTGCGCGCCGCCGAGCAACTGCACGGAGACGACCTGCAACTGCGCCTCGATGGTCGCCAGCTCGCCTTCGTCGGTGACCAGCTTGCTCCAGATGCGGTTGGCGAGGGTCGCCAGGGCGTCGTTGGGAGCTCCTTCGAGAAGCAGCTCTCCGTTGCTGATGATCGCCATGCGGTTGCACAGCTCGCGGACGTCTTCGACGATGTGGGTCGAGAGAATGACGATGACGTCGCGTCCGATGGAACTTAGCAGGTTGAGGAAGCGGTGGCGCTCAGCGGGGTCGAGGCCTGCGGTGGGCTCGTCAACGATGATGAGTTTGGGGTTGGCGAGGAGGGCCTGGGCGATGCCAAAGCGCTGCTTCATGCCTCCGGAATAGGTGCTGAGAGCCTTCTTGCGCGCGTCCCACAGGTTGGTCTGGTTGAGCAGGGCCTCGACCATGCCCTTGCGCTCTCCGGCATTCGTAACCCCTTTCATCACAGCCAGATGATCGAGCATATCTAAAGCGGAGATTTTAGGATAAACGCCGAACTCCTGGGGCAGGTAGCCGAGCAGACGGCGAACGGTGTCTTTCTGCTTGATCACGTTGATGCCGTCCAGCCAGATTTCACCGGAGTCAGGCTCCTGCAGGGTAGCGATGGTGCGCATGAGGGTGCTCTTGCCCGCGCCGTTGGGTCCCAGGAGGCCAAACATGTTGTTGCCAATGGTGAGGTTAAGGCCCTTCAGAGCCTGCACCCCGTTGGAATAGGTCTTCGACAAGCCCGTGATCGTAAGCGCCACAGCAGGTCTCCTGGTCAGGTGCGAGATGGTCAAAATGGCAAAGCTGGGGGAGGGAATTTGCAGTAGTAGGAAAGTATACGTGCCAGACTAAAGATGGTTCAGCAGAAATCGAAAGATAGTCTTTGCATCACTCCGATTCTTCCGCGCCCGAGCGGCAGGCGGGGCTCGGTCCTGACTGCGTTCCCTGAGGCTGGCCGCGCGTAGCTCGAGCTGCAGGCGGGCGTTGTCGGAACGAATGCCCACCGGGCCGTTGAAACCGAGTGCCACGGGCGGGATCGGTCCCTCCCAGACGAGCGAGTTGTCGACGAAGACGGTCACCTCTGATCCGTTCATCTGGGCGCGAAACCAGTGTGTCTCGCCCGGATGCAAGACGGGAACCGGCCTGCTTCGCGCCGGTTTGATGTTCTGATATCCGTGATTGGCGCATTGAGCGCTGGTGTGCTGACCGGGATTGCTCTTGATAGAAACGACCAGTTGCGACTCGGGCTCGATGCGCCACATCGCGTAGACGAGATTGCAGGCGTCCTGCGCATGCAGCTTAAAACCGAACTGCGTGCGAATTGCGCCGGAGCCGAGGCGGGACGGGTTGGCAGTCTGACCGAGGTAGGTGAAATGCGCCTGAATGGCTTGCGGAGTGGTCTCGTTCAGATAGGCGCGCGTCTTGGGAACGTCGATGGAAAGACGCGGCCCGGGAAGGGCGTCGATCTCCCCCTCCGTGACGCAGAGCTTGGCGCGTGGTACCGGAACGAAGTTTGTCCCGAGGGATTCTGAGGAAGCGCCGAGGTTAAGGACGCTCAGAAGGATCAAAAGATAAGCTGCCGGATCGCGTCGCATACGCTCTCCTTGAGCGAAGGATCGTTCGCGTGCGATCTAACTTACTCCAGAGAGCTAATCGATAAAAGGAAAAGCGCGCCAGGTTAGGCGCGCTCCTTTTGCGCGATGAGGCTCTCGGCGGGTTTAACCGCCTCGAAGGCAGGCCCGCGCACAACGTGGTTTGTGAAGGGAGCCTCCCAGATCAGGATGCCGCCCTCAACTGGTGCTTATTATCGGCAACCATCTCGATAATCTTCTGGCTGAATGCCGGAATATCGTCCGGCTTGCGGGTGGTGATGAAGTTTCCGTCGACGACGGCCGGCTCGTCGACCCAGTTCACGGCGTTCTTGAGGTCCGTCTTGAGAGAGGGCCACGAGGTCATCTTCCTGCCCTTGACGACGCCGGCTTCGATCAGCGTCCACGGGCCGTGGCAGATTGCTGCCACCGGTTTGCCGGATTGCGCGAATTCCTTTACGAATGAGACTGCTTTCGGCTCCATACGCAGATGATCGGGATTGATAACGCCGCCGGGCAGAACCAACGCGTCGTAGTCGGAGGGTCGAGCCTCGTCGAGGGTTCTGTTGACTTTGACCTTGTCGCCCCAGTCCTTGAGCTTCCAGCCCTTGATCTCACCGCCCTTGGGCGAAATGATTTCGGTGGTCGCGCCGGCATCTTCCAGAGCCTTCCTGGGCTCAGCGAGTTCGGCCTGCTCAAAGCCATCGGTCGCGAGAATCGCGATTTTCTTTCCCTTCAGTTTGTCAGCCATTGCTCCTACTCCATAGTGGGCAGATTTTCTTAGCTTGCTTGTCTATGGAGTAAGAGGCGGCTTCGCAGCAGCGCGTTGCCATTCTCGGACCGGTATCCAGCCCCGGGGATTAATCGACAGGTTTCGCCTTTCCGGACTGGAATGCTTGGTCGATCATTGATTTCATCTGGCGGGAAGCCCGTCTGGCTATTCTGCCTTGCTCTGCGCCCAGTTTGCCCTGTTGCGCGCCGAGCGCTCCCTGCTTGGCGCCGAGCTCGCCCTGCTGACGGCCGAGTTCACCTTCCTGGGAGCCAATGCGACCCTGCATTTCGCCCATACGGCCTTCGATCGATCCGATACGCCCCTGAACCGACGCTAGATCGCCCTGGGTCACGGTCTTGTTCTTCTCGAGATCCTGGAGCTGCTTTACCGCTTCCTGCAGCTCGGCGATTTCCTTCGACATGTCCGGAGTATCAATATGGGCCTGCTCCTGTAGTTTGCCCAGGCGGGCCTGCTCCTCACCGAGCTTCTCCTGTTGTGCTCCGAGGGCTTCCTGCTGGCGGCCAAGTTCTTCCATCGGCGCGAAGAGCTGGCGAGTCTGTTCCATCAGGGCGGGATCGTCAATCACGTAATACTTGCCACTGCGTTCGGCCAGGATGTAGTTGCCATGAAGCTTCTTGCGGAGGGCTTCCATGGCCGCGTAATCGCCATGGAAGTTGAACATCTGGCTCTTGTCGCCGTTGACAATCATGAATGAATCTTGATCGGAATCGGAGTAATAGGTGTCCGGATCGTGCTCGACTCTGACGGCCGATGGGTTGGCTTGAGCAACCAGGGGCGCCGGCAGAGCCTTGATGGCTGGTTGCTCCGGCACCGCGGTTTCGAGTTTCACATGGGGAAGCTTCGCAACGGGCAGCTTGGGCGCAGGCGCAGGTGTGTCAGGCACCGCAACCGCCACGTTCGAATCCTGAGCCACGACATGGATGAACGGCGTCGTGGGCGCGGTCATCTTTTCAGCGGCGCGCACCGCAACCAGAGATGTGGACGCAGTTAAGACCAGAGGGACGATCGCCGCCACAGCAAGGGCACGGCCCTTGCCTTCGACGAATGACCTGCGGAACAGGCGGTCGACGAGCAGGCGGTCGATGCGGTGCTCAATTCTGCTGGACCGCGCCATGGCGACACCAAAGAGCGGCTGGCGGGGCAAAGCCGCGACTTCGAGCAAAAGCTCGGCGTAGGAGGGCGCGTCCTTGGCCTCGGTGATACCGGCGAAGTCGCTGATCGCCTCGCCGAGATCGGAGAGATGTTTCTGTATCCACCAGGCTGCGGGGCTGAACCAAAAGACGGCGGTGTGCAGATGCGCGAGAATCTGCAGGTAGAAATCGCGTTGGCGAACGTGCGCAAGTTCGTGCGCCAGAACAATGCGCAGCCGGGGGCGGCTCCAGTCCAGGAACGATGCGGGAAGGACGATGCCGAGGCCGATGGTCACCGGGGTCCTGATGTCGGAGCTGAACCGAACGTCGGCGTGCGGCTCAACCAGGACGGAAGCTGGTTCGGCGCTGCTCCAGATGCGCCACGCGAGGGCCAGGCCAAAGAGGAGACGCAGCAGGAGAAATCCTGAAACGACGAGATAAGTGCGGACGACGAGCGTCTTGAGAGCGGGGAGTGTCCAGCGGCGAGTGGGCAGGGCGTTCGCCGCGACGGCGGGTGCGATCTCGAAGGTCGCAGGCGCAAGGGATACAGTGCTGCTGACCGGCTCCTTTGCTTCTTCGGGCGCGGGAATGGCAGACGCCACCGAGGCGGCATGGACGTCACGATGAACAGGATTGGTCCATGAACTAAGAATCGCGGGACTGGGTACCGCGCTCACCTGAATGAGGCGCAAGCGCATCAGGAAGGGCATGGCGATTGCCGCGGCGAGAACCAGCGCCCAGGCAATCTTCTGCGCGATCACATTGCCGACGCGGAACAACCGGAGGGCGGTCCAGACGGCGGCGGTGAGCAGCAGCGTGCGGGCAGCGGATTCGAGGATCAGGGAGATCATGCTTTTTTTCCTTTCCGTGCGGCAGCGATCCGCTCGGCGAGCCGCTGCAATTCCGTCTGGTCAAGGACTTCGGAGTCGACCATGCCTACGAGCAGCGCCTCGACCGACCCGTCGCAGAAGCGGTCGATGATGCGCTTGACGGCGCGTCCGGCGACGAGCTGCCGGGTCTCGGCGGGGCGATAGCGGAAGGTGCGATTCTCGACCGTGTGCGTGACGTAGCCCTTTTCTTCGAGGCGGCGAAGCACCGTACGAACCGTGGAGTCTTTGAGCGGCCGGTTGAGCTCGTCCAGCTCTTCGCGTACCCGCTCGGCGGTGAGGTCGCCGTGCTGCCAGATGAGCCGCATGACGGCTCGCTCCAGTTCTCCAAGTTCCGCGGGATCATGGGGTGGTGTCGTGTTACTTGTCATAACGCTACAAAGCGTAACATTGAGGTTGGAAATTGCGCAAGCTCTTTTGTGACGACCTGCGATCTTTATCAATACGTCGACGAGGAACGTGCGGTTCAGGCGCGCCGGATGGGTGATTCGCGAATAGGGGCCCACATGCGATACTCAAAAGTGAATGTATAAAAGGGTCGTCTTAAAGCTCTCAGGGGAAGCACTGGCTGCAGGCCGGGGTTTTGGCGTTGATGTCGACAAAGTCTACGAAATAGCCGGGGAAGTTGCCGAAGTTCACGAACTGGGCGTTGAAGTGGCGATCGTAGTGGGCGGCGGCAATTTCTTTCGCGGAGTTGCCGAGCAGGCCCAGGCGATGGACCGCGTGTCCGCCGACAACATGGGCATGCTGGCCACGGTGATCAACGCGATCGCGCTGCAGGATGCAGTCGAGAAGCAAGGGCTGCATTGCCGGGTGATGTCGGCCATCGAAATGAATCAGGTTGCGGAGCCTTATATTCGCCGCCGGGCGATCCGGCACTTGGAGAAGGGTCGGGTGGTGATTTTTGCCGCCGGCACGGGCAATCCGTACTTCTCGACGGACACGGCCGCATCGCTGCGCGCGATGGAGATCAAGGCGGACGTGCTGCTGAAGGCGACAAAGGTGGAAGGCATCTACGACGCCGATCCGGTCATCACAAAAGACGCCGTTAAATTTGACCAAATTACCTACATGGAAATTCTGCGGCTGGGGTTAAAGGTGATGGACACCACCGCGGTGAGTCTCTGCAAGGACAACAACCTTCCGATGATCATCTTTAATATGAACGAGCCGGGAAATATCAGACGAGTGATTTCCGGCGAGAAGGTTGGGTCGTTGGTTACGGCGTGATGTCTGCGTCTAACTACCCGACTATCTGCGTCCAATCAAGCTAGAAGGTATTGTCTGAGTGCGCCTGCTCAATCCGTGCCAGTTTCGCCGCTGCCTGCATTCGTAGAGGCCGAGGGGCACCCAGCTTCCGGCAGACCGGCGGTTGTTGCGCGACCGGCGCTACCTCGGGTCAAGAAGCCAAACTTACCTGCGCTGACCGGGCTACGCTGCTTCGCGGCGTTGAACATCGTCTTTTTTCATTTTTCGAATCCCAAGTGGTTCGGGCCGTTTGCGCCAATTGTGGATAACGGCTACACCTCGGTCAGCTTCTTCCTGTTGATGTCCGGCTACATCCTCGCGTACAACTATTCCGACCGCGCCGCCGCGGGGCAGCTGAGTACCCGGAATTTCTGGATTGCGAGGCTCTCGCGACTGTATCCGGTATACCTGTTCGCTCTCATCCTGTCTGCGGGCATGCTGATGGATGAGTGGTACTCCCGCAGCCATGCGCAGTTTGCGGTGGGGACAATCCTGACGCCTCTGCTGGTGCAGGGATGGGTGCCGACGCTGGCCACCTTCTGGAATACGCCGGCGTGGACGATGTGCACCGAGGCCTTCTTTTACCTGATCTTCCCGGCAGTGATCCTCTGGAAGCGCCCCAAGACGCTCTGGCCCCTGCTAGGCGTGATGGTAGGGCTCTGGATTCTCGGGATGGTGCTGCCCGGGCTCTATCTGTGGCTGCGCCCCGACGGGGATTTACACCCTGGGCGGTATACCGACGGATTCTGGATACGGGCGCTGAAGTTTTCGCCACCGCCGCATGTTCCGTCATTCCTGTTCGGAATTGCGCTGGCTGACCTGGACGGCATGATCTCGCGGGACAACTGGAAGCGGCTGGTGCTCGGAATTCTCGGCATGGGCGGGCTCTACGCGATTCTTTATTACGGCGACCACATGCCGTATCCGCTGATGCACGACGGGTTGTTAATGCCCCTTTTCGGCCTTGCGATTCTGGGCCTGGCGGGTCAGAACCTGATCGCCCGCTTCTTCGGATTCCTTCCCTTCGCCGCAATCGGACGGGCGAGCTACTGCCTGTATCTGCTGCACTTCAATCTGTGGCTCCTTATCCATAACTCGCATGTGCTCGATAAGTTGCACCTGGCGCAGTTCGACCCTTGGCTCAGCTACGGGCTGCTGATCGGCGGCGCGATCCTGGTGATGCTGTTCATCGAACGGCCATGCCAGCGATGGATCCGCCGGTGGATGCGGACCGACGGCCACCGAGCCGCCGCCTAGGGCATTTTCGAAAACCCCGTAAACCTTCCGCTCCCTTACGCCGATACATTCAGAAAGCACGTGGCCACGGGGCTATCTGCGAATCGGCATGAGCGATCTCTTGAACATAACGACTTCTTCCCCGCCGGCGGTACCGAATGCGGACGGAGCAGACCAGGGGCGGGAAAAGCGTGAGCATCCGCGGTATGGGTGTGAAGGTTACGCGGAAGTATTTTTACCCCAGGGCGGGCTGCTGTTTCGCGGGCGAATCCTGAACCTGAGCCTCACCGGATGTTACATCGAAACGGCTCTGCTGGATCTGGAACGGGGAACTCAGGTCGAGGTGTATTTCGTCACCAATCAGATGTAGTTCCGGGTATTGGGAAACATTGCGGCGCTGCGGCGGAAGCGCGGTGCGGGGATTGTGTTTGTGAACTTAAGCCCCCGCAGGGCGCTTCAGATCGCGACGCTGGTGAGTGAACTTGCGGAAAAAGGGGCCGGGGCATAACCCGCAAGAAAAGGCCCGCCGAAGCGGGCCTTTGTTGTCTTTCAGAGGCGCCGGGTTAGGAGGCGCCATTGCCCGACGTGGCCTGTACGTGCTCGCCGGCATGGTTGCCGTGCGCGATGGCCGCTACGCATGTTGGCTGGCCGACGGTGGGGTAGGGGTTGTTCTCGGTCCCGGTCAGATTTCCGGTGTTTGGGTCCGATTTGTACCCCGTGATGGAGTTATCGAGGAAGTTGGAGGTGTACAGGAAGCGGCCGAAGGCAGGCTCGATCAGCACGCAGGTCGGACCGGTCTTTGTGGCAAAGGTTGCAGTTGCCAGGCTGGACGGCGCGCCCGTCCCCTGATCGATGGCATAGGCGCTGATGTCGTTGGAATTGTAATTCGCGACATAGATGAACATGTCGTTCGCCGATACCGTCACCGCGTCGGGAAAGACATCGGTCTTGAAGGGACCGTTCTGCACGGGAATGAGCGCGCCACTTGCCTGGATCCCGTAGGCGATCAGCTGGTTCGTTGCGCCATCGGTTACGTAGTAGAAGCGGCCCGTCGGGTCGCTCGCGCTGGCATTGGGCGCAACGCCGGATTGGAATGGACTGCCGGGGATGGCGGTGAGTGCGCCGCCGCCGCTGGCAGTGGAGTAGGAGAAACCCGAAACGGTTCCAGCCTGCGCGGCAGTGTTGGTATTGACGACGTATACAAAATCGGTGGTCGAGTCGACGTGGAGAAGGGCGGTGACATTAACGCTTGAGGGATTGTTCTGCACCGGCCAGTAGGGAAGGTTTCCGTTGGCGATGTTGGTGCCGAGGCTGCCGTCAGAGTTTACCGGGTAGACCACCAGCGCGCCCGGTCCGGGATTCGCGTCGGTATAGCCCGCCTGATAGAAATCGACTACGAACAGCAGCGTGCCGGCGGAGTTCATGATGAGCGAAACCGGCTCTGTTCCCGGGGTATTGTAGGTGTGCTGGGGATAGAGCTTGCCGTCGGTGCCGATGGCGAACTCAACGATGGTGTTGTCGTCGTGATTCAGCACATAAAGATCCTTGCCGTTGGGAGAGGTCGTCACGGCAACCGGGTTGCGTCCGCCGGAGCTGTAGGGAGAATCCTGAATCTGGGTCAGCGCACCGGATAACTGATCGACCCTGTAGGCACTGACCTGGCCGGGATTATTTTTGGATCCCGTGACGTACATATAGTCGATGGTGTTGCTTTCGCCACAAGAGGTAATTCCGAGTCCTATGCCAATGGAGACTGCGACGGCCAGCAGTGCCTGGCCCGATTTGCTGAACTTCATGCGCTTCCTTCGTCCTGGCCAAGAGCACAGGCTGCGGTTTTGGGATGGCTCCCGGTTGAATTGTAAAAGCTTGCGCGGCTTTCGGCCAGCGGCCTCATGCCGTTTGTATTGTGTGAAAGCAGGCGGCCCGCCTACGCGAACCGCCTTGAGCCTGTAAGTTGCGGCGCAAGCTAGTTGACATGTCCGCTGGCCACGCACCAGGTGGGAGTCCCGACCGTAGTGTAGCTTGTGGCGTTACGGAGATCGGTGAGATTACCCGAGTTGGGGTCGAGCACGTGACCGGTCACCGTATTACTGTTGGCGTCGGCAGTGTAGATGTACTGGTTGGACGGATCTTCAAGGATGCATTGCGGTCCCGATCCGGTACTGAAGGTGCTCGGGGCGACCGGGGCCAGAACTCCGTTAGCCGCGATGGTGAAAGCGCTGATCACACTGTTGGGGTTCGTCGTGCCCGAAGCAGGTCCGGCATTGGCGATGTAAAGAAACTTCGACTTGCTGTCGGAGGTGAGAGCCACAGGATTGACAGCAGAAGCGACGTTGGCTGTGGGACTGCCGGTTACTGCCTGCAGTAGTCCGTTCGTGCCGATGGTGTAGTAGAAGATCTGGTTCCCGCCGGTATCGAGAATGTAAATATATTTCGACGCCTGGTCGCTGCCAATGGCGCTGATCTGCGTCGCTCCGGTCGGCAGCTCGGAGTTCTGCGTGAGAGTGAGCTGGCCATTCGTCGCGTTCAGCGAATATTCGAAGACTGTCTGCGTCAGCCCAGTCGTCGGCTCAGGACCGTTGTCGGTCACGAAAATAAACCCAGCCGAGACCTTGACATCGATGGGGTTGCAGCCCACCGGGAAGGTGGTGAGTTGCGTGCCGCTGGAGTCCTGCTGCTGGTTGTTGGTGATCAGCGAGAGGCGGCCGGTGTTGGTGTCGACGCTGAAGGCGGTTAGATCGCCGAGCGGACGCCAGAGCCCGGGAGTGGTGGGATCGGGGCAAGGGAAGGTAGTGCTCTGGGTGGTCGAGGCGTTGACGAAGTCACCCGAGGCGTTCTTCACAGGCATGTACTTGTCGAGCACATAAAGAAACGTTCCTGTGGAGCTGAATCCAAAGCGGAGGGAGCCCGTTCCCTGGCTGGTGTAGGACTGCTGGAACGCCAGATTGCCGCTGCCGCCGACAGAGAAGATGGCGATGTTGCTTCCGCTGTAGGTGACGTTGCCCGAGGAATCGGAGCTGGGAGTGCCTTGATTAAGCACATAGATGTAACGTCCCGTAGACGAGACGAGAGAGCGAACCGGGTTGGTACCGCCGGAGCCGTAGGGGGAGCCCTGGACTGAAACAAGGTTGCCGGTGTTGTTCATGATTCTGAAGGCGCCGAGCTGGTTGTACTGACTACCGGTCACATAAAGAAACGCGACGGTGAAATCGACGCTGCACGACGTAATACCAAAACATAGACCGAGGGATACAACCAGGGCCAGACCAGTCCGGCCGAATTTCCTGAACTTCATGCGCTTCCTTCATCCTGGCGTGGAGAGATGCGACCAGGCAACTGGATCGGGATCGCTCCCGTATGCATTGTAAAAGCTATAAACGCTTTCCGCTATAGCGACGGTGATCAGCGATCAACGTTCAGCGTTCAAAAATGCAGCCCGTGCGCACTTTCCTGAACGCTGAACGCTGGATTTACTACCACACCACACAGGGATGGTCCGGCATCATCGGCTGGCCTTTGTGGCAGCCAAAGGCTTTACCGAACTCGTCGAAGTTCTGCACCGCTCCATTGGTGCGGAACATGCCCGGCGAGTGAGGATCAGTGCGGGCGGAGACGCGCGAGTACTGTTCGGTGCGGTTCTCGCACCAGATCTGCCCAAAGGAAATGAAGAATCGCTGGGCGGGGGTATAGCCATCGATCTTCTGCGTTTCAGCTTTGCCGCCGTCGCTGGCTAATACGCTCATCAGAGCCTGATAAGCGATGCGCAGGCCGCCGTTGTCGGCGGTGTTCTCGCCAAGAGTGAGCTTGCCGTTCAGCTTCTGGCCGGAAACGGGTTCGAAGTTGCCGTACTCGTTCACTTCACAACCGGTACGTTCGTCAAAGGCGGCGCGGTCAGCAGGGGTCCACCAGTTTTTGACGTTGCCCTGAGGATCGAACTTGCTGCCCTGATCGTCGAAGCCATGCGTCATCTCGTGCCCGATGACGACTCCGATGCCGCCGAAATTGACGGCCGGATCTTTGGTCGCATCGAAGAAAGGCGGCTGGAGGATGCCGGCAGGGAAATTGATGTCGTTATTGCTGGGCTGGTAGTAGGCGTTCACGGTCGGAGGAGTCATCGTCCATAGTTTTTCGTCGACCGGCTTGCCTATCTTGCTAAGGTCATAGTCAGTTTCAAAGGCATTGGTGCTACGGATGTTGCCCATCAGGTCGTCACGCTTGACCTCCAGCTTGGAGTAGTCGCGCCACTTCTCCGGATAGCCGATCTTTTGGCGGAAGGCCGCCAGCTTGGCTTCCGCCTGTTTCTTTGTTTCCGGAGTCATCCAGGCGAGGGACTGGATGTCCTGCTGGAGGGATTTCTCGAGGGCGGCGACGAGCTTTTCCATGGTGGCCTTGTCCTCAGGAGGGAAGTTCTCCTTGACCCAGTCCTGGCCGACGGCTTCGCCCATGGAGCGATCGGTGAGAGTGGTGCAGCGCTTCCAGCGGGCGCTCTGTTCGTCCTGGCCCTGCAGGGTCTTTTGGAAGAAATCGAAATTGAGGTCCACGTAGGCCCGGGAAAGCCAGGGCGCCGCGCTGTTCAGTGCATGAAAGCGGAGATAGCTCTTGATGCCGTCGAGGCTCTGGCCCTCGATGGCTGCATTCATCGCCTTGAAAAAGTCGGGTGTGCCGATATTGAGTTCGTGCAGCGAAGGTGCCGGGGTGCCGGACAGATAAGCGGTCCAGTCGAAATCAGGAGCCAGGGTATTGAGATCGGAAACCGGTAGCAGGTGATAGCGTTTGTCGGGGTCGCGCAGGTCCACGCGCGGGATGGAACCTTTCGCCAGGGCGGTTTCAATGGCCAGCACGCTGTCGGCTTCCTCCGCGGCCTTGTCGTCGTTGTCTCCGGCGAGCTTGAAAAGAGCGGCCGCGTACTGCTTGTACTGCTGGCGAATCTTGGTCATGCGCTCATCATCGAGGATGTAGTAGTCGCGGTCAGGAAGGCTGAGGCCGCCCTGGTAAATGCCGGCGATCTCGCGCTCGGAGTTCTTCTGGTCCTGCTCGGAGCCGAAGCGGAAGAATGTCCCGGTGGCCTCATCGACCTCCAGCCGCGCGACCAGGGCAGCGAGGCCCTTCTTGTCGGAAAGCTGATCGATCATGGCGAGCACGGGCTGGACGGGCTTCTCTCCCAGTTGATCGGCCAGGTCGGAGTTCATGCAGGCGGCGTAGAAGTCTCCATACTTGTGCTGGAGAGCCGTGTTCGGTTCGTTGGCCGCACGGTTCAGGTCCACCCAGAGCAGATAGCGGTCACGCTCGCCAAGCTCGTTGAAGCGCCCCCACCGGGACTGGTCTCCCGGGATGGGGTTGTTCTTGCGCCAGTTGCCGCAGGCGTAGGCGTAGAAGTCGACGCAGGGATCCGCGGACTTGTCGATCGCGCTGAGGTCGAAGCTGTGGATCGGCTTGGGCGCCACCGGAGCGGCGTCAGAGGAATTGCCGGCCGGCGATACGGCGCTTTGAGCGGACGCCAGACTGCAACAGAACAGGAACACACTGGCGAAACGGGAGATTCTCATCGATTTCCTCGGAGCAAAATTTCTGGGTGAGCAGGGATGTCTTTCATGGACTGCTGCGTAAATCAGGCGCAAATTCGGCAAAAGTGCCCGCAGGGAAAAAATATCACGGAGTTTACAGAGATGTAACGCGGGCCTGGGCTGAGGGGGAACGCCGTGCCGGGTCTAAAAGATCTTGAGCCTAAAAGATCTTGAGTTGGATGGTCAGATACTTCTTCGGGTTCTGACGGAAGGCGTCGATCAGCTTGCTGCTGTTGACCATCAAGTCGTCGGTGTGGTGATAGAGCGCGGGATTCCTCGCCAACTGACCTATTGTGCCCTCGCCCTTGTTGATGTTATCGAGCAGGGTATCGAGATTGGTGACGGTATTGTTCAGCTTCGCCGCGAATTTAGGATCTTTGGCGAGCAGTCCGAGAGCGCCTTTACCGGCGTTTACATCAGCGAGGATCTTGTTCAGACTGTCGGTGGACTGCTTCAGGTTGTTGTAAAGGGTATCGTCCTTGAGCATCTTTCCGATGCTGCCGTGCCCGGCGTCCACCTCTTTGGTGATGTTGTCAACATGGCCGACGGTGTCGTTGACGCGGTTGTAGAGCGTGTCATCGGCGATCAGCTTGCCGATGGTGCCCTTCCCGCTGCTTATCTGATCGGCCATGGTCTTGATCTCGTTCACTGCCGACACGGCCTTGTTATAAAGCGTAGGATCGTTGATGAGCTGGCCGATGGTTCCCTTGCCAGCGTTCATCGAGTCGACCAGATTGTCCACCTTGGCCAGGATCACGTTGAGCTGCTCGATGGTCCCCTGACTCGACTTGATGACGTCGCTGAGATTAGGGGTCTCGTTGGTCTTCAGCTCGCCCCCGCTCTGAAACTGGGGGCCAGTGGCGAACTTACTGTCGATGTCAACGACGGTGTCGCCGAGCACGCCGATGGTGTCCAGGCTGCTTTTCGAATCGGTGTGGATCGCAGGAGCGAAGTGCTTTCCGACCGTCATGGTCACCTGGACGGGAGTAAGCTTGCGCTCCGGGATGATTTTGATGCTTTTTACGTTACCGATGGTGACGCCTTCCAGGTTCACCGGCGCGCCAAGCTTGAGTCCCGCTGAGTTTTCAAAATAAGAGACGATGGTGATCTTGCCGGTCCAAAAGCCGCCCGTGCTTCCCGACATGAGGAAGATAAGTGCCGTGAGTGCGCACAAGGCCACGATGACCAGCACGCCGACCTTAAGTTGAGACCACTGGACCTGCTGCTGGCTCGGCAAGGAATCCCTCGGGAAAAGTATCTCTTAGAATCAAAAAGCGCTCTGGCTGTGAGCATACCAAACCAGGCATTCCAACTCGTAGCAACTTGCACTTTCGATGCCGGATTAGGGTGCCATGTTGCAGAAGAGTGGCAGTCAGTGGTTCAGGGTTTCGGGTTCAGTCGTGGTTCCATTTTGGGATGCGCGGCTAATTTTCAAGGTGCACGGCAGCCATGGCTGTCGTGGTGCTGTGGGTGAGCGAGAGCGAAATGTGGCGGACCCCTAATTGCATGGCAATCTCGTGGGCGCGCCCGCTGAAGTAAAGATTCGGGCGATGACCGGGAAGGCGGCGCACTTCGAGCTCCTTCCAGGTGACCCCGTGCTGAATTCCAGTGCCAAGGGCCTTGGCGCCCGCCTCCTTGGCGGCAAAGCGCGCCGCGAAGCTCTCTGCGCTGTTCTTCTTGCGCTGGCAATAGGCGATCTCGCCCGGAGTAAATATGCGCGTGAGAAAGCGGTCGCCGTAGCGCGCGATGGATTGCGCGATGCGGTCAATTTCGATCATGTCGATGCCGGTTCCGACAAGCATGAGGGCAAATTACATCATTTTTGCAGGCGAATGTAAGCAAAGGGAGATGGACGCTGGGACGAAGTCCCAGCACGAGACAGTTAACGAAACCGCCCGGCAAACCGATCAAGAATGTGCGGAGGGATGTGTGCGTGACGGTTACGAATCCGAAGAGTCCCCCGGGTGGATGCTCCGGCTGACGGCTCTCAGCACCGAAGACCCGGCGAGGACGGTGCGCGTCCTGACCGGAGCGCTGCGCCTGCGGCGGATGGGTGCTGACGCGCACACAGGAGAAGGGTGTTGCCGCGCTGGACTTCGAGTTTGCCCGCGCCGCCTGTGTGGAGGTGTATGCAGTACTGATCGGATGCGGGCTGGAGTTGAGCCACGACTCCCATCTGAAGATGGCGGAGCTGTGCCACTGCACCAAGAACCTCATCGAAACCAGGGCGTTCGACATCGCGCGCATCGATCTCGTCGTCTACAACAGCCGCTCACAGAATACGGGCGACGACCCTTCGATGATGCTGCCCGGCTAATGGCCTAAGCCGGACTCAGCCCGCTTCGACCAGGCCATAGCGCCGCTGCCAGGCTTCGCGCAGGCGGGCCCAGACGCGCTTCTTCTCCTCCTCGGTGGCTTCACCGCTGGCGTGTTCGACAAAGCGGGACGATTCCTGCTTGGCCAGCTCCAGCATCGCGCGGTCGCGCAGGAGATTGGCAACGCGGAAATCGGGCAGTCCGGCCTGGCGGGTGCCGAAGAATTCTCCCGGGCCGCGGAGTTGCAGGTCGAGCTCGGCGAGCTCGAAGCCATCCTGCGTGCGGACCATGGCGGCGAGGCGCTCCTCAGCATGAGGAGAGATTTTCCCGCCGGTCATGAGGATGCAGTAGGACTTGGCGGCTCCGCGGCCAACCCGTCCGCGAAGTTGATGAAGCTGCGCGAGGCCAAAGCGCTCGGCGTGCTCGATCACCATGACGCTGGCGTTGGGGACGTCGACTCCGACTTCGATCACCGTGGTCGAGATGAGAACATCGATCTCGCCGCGTTGAAAGCGGCGCATGATGATCTCCTTCTCGTCGGCGTCGAGGCGGCCGTGCAGAAGACCGAGGCGGAGGCCGCTCAGATGGGTGCTCCGCAGGTTTTCGTACATTTCGGTCGCGGACTTGAGGGTGGGCTTCTCGAAGAGCGCTGCAGCTTTCTTGCTCGCGGTCTTCTTTGCGGGAGATTTCTTGGCGGGCTTCGTCTCTTGTTCGGGCTCAGGCTCGGCAAAGTCCAGTTCCGGCTGGTCATCCTTGGACCCTTCGATGACCGGATAGACAACGTAGGCCTGATGGCCGCGGCGCACCTGCTCGCGAACCACCTTCCACACATCCTCGGCGCGCGCGTCGGAGACCTGCTTCGTGATAATTGGGGTGCGGCCGGGCGGCAACTCGTCGAGCACGCTGAGATCGAGGTCTCCGTACAGCGAGAGTGCGAGTGTGCGCGGGATAGGCGTCGCCGTCATCACCAGCACGTCCGGCTCGGCCGCATTGGGCTTCTTCATCAGCCGAAAGCGCTGGAGCACGCCGAAGCGGTGCTGCTCGTCGACGACGACGATACCGAGGTTGGCGAAATCGACCTTCTCTTCGATCAGAGCATGTGTCCCTATGACCAGATCGGCCTCGCCGTGAAAGATTCGTCTTCGTGCCAGCTTTTTCTTGTCATCGTCGAGGGAGCCGGTGAGCAGGACCACGCGGTATTTCCGCGACGATTTCTCGAGCAACTTGCGCGCGGCGAGATAGTGCTGCGTTGCAAGAATCTCCGTGGGCGCCATCAGTGCGGCCTGGTAGCCGTTTTCGATGGCGACGAGCATGGCCTGCAGCGCAACGATGGTCTTACCCGATCCCACGTCTCCCTGAAGCAGCCGCCGCATCGGTGATGCCCGTCGCATGTCGGCGACGATTTCTGCGAGAGAACGCTTTTGCGCTGTGGTCGGATGGAAGGGAAGTATCTGGCGGATGGCCTCGCGGACTTTGTCGTTGGTTTCGAAGGCGAAGCCGGCGCGTTCTTTCAGCTTGCGGCGCTTCAGCTCCAGTCCGCATTCGAGATAGAAGAGCTCCTCAAAGATGAGCCGCTTGTGTGCCGCCGTTCCGGAGGCCTGAAGCTGCGACATCGGCGTTCCGGCGGGAGGAAAATGCACCGCGCACAACGCGGCTTCACGACTGGGCATATCCAGGCGCGTGAGCAGCGCTGCTGGGAGGGTCTCCGGCATATGACCCCGCAGCTCCTGCAACAGGTTGTAGACGATGCGACGAATCCATCGCGAGGCGAGGCGGCTACCACTCAGCGATTCGTAGACGGGAGTGATGCGGCCCACTTCGAGCAGCCGGGTTTCGTCGTCCGCGTCCTCGGGCAGGACCTCGAACTGTGGCTGAATCATCTTGAAGTTGCGCGACGACCGCGAGGGCTCGACCTTGCCGTAAAGAGCGACCATCTGTCCCGGCTTGAACTTTCCCTCCAGATACGTCCCGTGAAACCACATACACTTGAGAGTCGAGAGATTCTGCCCGACGGTCATTTCGAAGATGGGCATGGAACGCGTGCGCAGCAGCACCGTACCCCGGACCTCGGCGATAACGCTGGCCATCTCGCCCGGAACAAGATCTGCCAGCGCGCGGGGATGCAGACGGTCTTCGTAACGGAAGGGAAGATGATAGAGGAGGTCTTCGACGGTGGTGATGCGCTTTTCAGCGAGCGTCGCTGCGATTTGCGGGCCGATGCCTTTGACGAACTGAACAGGGGTGTCGAGCTGAACCACTTTGCGATGCTATCAGGTGCTGCGCGCACGGCGACACGCGTCTTCGGCGCCATCCGCCGTTGGCATTTGTGAACGCTCCGTCGGTCACGGCATACGCTCGGACAGAGTGCGCGAAGCGCGAACCCCCGGACGGCGAGTCCCCTGATAGACTTTGGATGAAATTGGGGAGAGGCGCTGCATGTCCACGGTGGTGAGCCTGGACCGGATCTCAAAATCATACGAACAGAAGATCGCGGTCAGGGAATTGAGCCTTCAGATTGAAGAGGGCACGATGTTTGGTCTGCTAGGTCCAAACGGGTCGGGGAAGACTTCGAGCATACGCATGATGATCGGCATTACGATGCCGGATTCAGGCACGGTGAACCTCTTCGGCAAGCCGTTTTCGCGCGAGAGTCTGAAGCGGGTAGGATATCTGCCCGAAGAGCGCGGCCTGTACAAGAAGATGAAGGTGATGGATCAGCTGGTCTTCATGGGTGAGTTGCGCGGGCTCGATCCCGCGGTCGCCGGCAAGCGCGCGCACGACTGGTGCGAGCGGATGCAGATTCTGGAAGCGGTCAACAAGAAGACGGAAGAGCTTTCCAAGGGCATGCAGCAGAAGATCCAGTTCATCGCGACCCTGCTGCACGATCCCGAACTTGTCATCATGGACGAGCCGTTTTCGGGGCTCGATCCGGTCAATGCGACGTTGCTGCAGGACACGCTGATCGATCTGAAAAACGCGGGCAAGGCGATCCTGTTTTCAACCCATCGCATGGACCAGGTGGAGAAGCTGTGCGATGCGATATGCCTGATCGACCGCGGGCGTCCTGTGCTGCAGGGGGGCATGCGCGAAGTGAAGTCGAGGTATGAGCGCAATCGCGTTGCGATGAATTTTGAAGGAGACCCGTCGTTCCTGCAGCACCCGGCTATCGCGACCTACAAGAATTATTCGGGGCAGGCGGAGATTGAATTGAAGCCCGGCGCGAATGCGCAGGATCTGCTGCGCGAAGCGGTCGGGAAGGCGACGATCACGAAGTTTGAGCTTATGGAGCCGTCACTGGAAGAGATCTTCATCCGCACGGTGGGAGAAAAAGTCGATGCGTGATATCTGGCTGATTGCGAAGCGCGAGTACCTGGAACAGGTGAAGGGCAAGGCGTTCAAGGTTACGACCATCCTGATTCCGGTGGTATTCGCTGCCATCTTTGGCGTGATCGCCATTGCGGGCAAGAACTCCGGGGTAGGCAAGCATGTCGTGATCGCGACGGCTGACCCTGCGCTTGCCGAGCGGGTGCGTAATCCGCTGATCGCAGACAAAGACGCGAAGATGATCCTTGACGTAGTGGCTCCGGCGACGGAAGCCGATCATCAGAGATTGTTGGCCGAAGTTGACCAGAAACAGATTGATGGATTCCTCTGGTTGACGATTGACGGCGGGACGGCGAATGCGACATTCGAATCGCGTTCGTCGGGAGACTTCGCAACCGAAGGGCGGCTGCAGGGCGCGGTCAACCGCGCGCTGGTGGAGCAGCGGCTCGCAGCACGGGGAATTCCCGCGAGCGATGTGCAGGAGCTGACCAAGGACATCGACATCAAGACGGTACAGGTGAAGAACGGCAAGGAGACGGCGACAAACGCGCTCAGCACCTTCTGGGCAGCATACGTGATGGCGTTCCTGCTCTCGTTCACCGTGGTGATGTACGGGATGAACGTAGGGCGATCGGTGATCCAGGAGAAGACTTCACGCATCTTCGAGGTGATGCTGGCGACGGTGACGCCCGGCGACATGCTGGCTGGCAAACTGATCGGCATCGGCGCGGTGGGGCTGACGCAGATCGGGATCTGGGTGACGGCGGCGGCGTTGTTTGCGGGATCGGCCATGGGCGTGAAGCTGATGTCGGGCGATATGAAGATTCATGTATCGGTGCCGGAGGTCGTGCTGTTCATTCTGTACTTCGTGCTTGGATACGCGCTCTACAGCACGCTGTTTGCCGGCCTGGCGGCCACCTGCGATACAGAGCAGGAATTGCAGCAGTATTCGCCGCTGGCGGCGGTGCCCATCTGGCTGAGCTTCGGAATGATTGCGTTCATTGTGAGCAATCCAAACTCGGTGTGGTCAGTGGCGATATCGATGTTTCCGCCGTGCGCGCCGATCACCATGTTTCTGCGGCTGGCGTCGCAATTTCCTCCCTACTGGCAGATCGCATTGTCGCTGGGGCTGATGGTGCTGTCGGTTTACATCGTGCTGTGGCTGTCGTCGCGGATTTATCGCGTCGGAATCCTGATGTACGGCAAGCGCGCGACTCTCCCGGAGATGCTGCGCTGGCTGCGTTACAGCTAGGGCCTCGCCGTCCAGGTGGTTGCGCCTTCGGCGCCGGCTGCAGAGCACAGAGCTGCAATGTGCGTATCGTTAGAATCGGGGAGTGGGATCGGACAAGGAATTCTCCTTCGGGCAACGCGTCGCTTTGTGGGTCGTTCCAAAGCTGACGGCGCTGCTGCTTGCGATCGTTGGCACGACGCTGCGCTTTGAAGTGATCGCCGAAGAAGGCGCGGTTCCGGAGAAGCCGCCAACCACGGGCATCTTCTGCTTCTGGCATCGCTGCACGCTGCCGTGCGGCTGGTACTTCCGCAAATTTCGCTGCTCCATTCTGATCAGCCGCAGCTTCGATGGCGAGCTGATTGCGCGGACCCTGGGGTTACTGGGCTACGGCGCCGTGCGGGGTTCAAGCTCGCGGGGCGGCGCTGCAGGCCTGCTCGCTCTGCAGGGAGTAATCGAGCGGCGACTGCCGGTGGTGTTCACCGCGGATGGTCCGCGCGGGCCGATCTATCAGACAAAAATCGGACCGGTGAAGCTGGCGCAGATGACTGGCCAGGCGATGGGCAGCTTCTACCTGCTTCCGGAACGGGCCTGGGTGATGCGGTCGTGGGATCGATTTCTGATTCCGAAGCCGTTTTCGCGAGTGGCTGTCAGCTGGGCGCGCAAGGTGCCTGCTCCCGCGCCAGATGCGGACGCGGCCACGCTCGAGCTGACGCGACTGGAACTGAACGAAGCGCTCGAGCGGGCACGGCTGAGAGCGGAACGGCATTTCGCAAAGTAGAATCAGCCGAGTGCTTGTCTCCGATTTTGATTACGAACTTCCTGAAGAATTGATTGCGCAGGAGCCTCCGGCGGAGCGCGGCGGAGCGCGGATGTTGACCCTCGATCGGGCGACAGGTAAGTACGAAGACCGTATCTTCCGCGATTTTCCCGAGCTTCTGCGCGATGGCGATCTGCTGGTCCTCAACGACAGCCGCGTGATTCCAGCACGGCTCTTCGCGCACCGCGCGGGATTACACACACAGCCCGGACACCACTCAACCGGCCGCATCCAGATTCTGCTGACCGAACAGATTTCCGAATGGGCGTGGAGGGTCCTGGCGCGGCCTGGACGTAAAGCGCTCACCGGAGAACTGCTGACCTTCGGAGACGGAGAGCTGCGAGCGGAGATTGTCGCGCATGGCGAATTCGGCGAGCGTACCCTGCGATTCGAGCCGGTCGCGGATTTCTTCGGCGAGATCGAGAAGCTGGGGCACATCCCGCTGCCGCCGTACATTCACCGAGCAGATGTGGACTGGGACCGCGAGCGCTATCAGACTGTCTACGCGCACGAACGGGGATCGGTCGCCGCGCCGACCGCGGGACTGCATTTCACGCCGGAGATCCTTGATCTCATTCGCGCGCGCGGCGTCTGCATCGCGTACGTCACACTCCATGTGGGGCTGGGCACATTTCAGCCGGTGCGTGTAGAGCGGCTGGAAGATATTCATTTGCACACGGAGCGGTACACCGTGCCCGAGAGCACGGCCGACGAGCTGAACGCTGCGAGGCGCGAAGGCCGTCGTGTGGTTGCCGCGGGAACCACGACGGTGCGGACGCTGGAGCATTGCGCATTGGCAGGCGGCGAATTCGCACCGCATTCCGGCAGCACCAGCATTTTCATCTCGCCCGGATTTGAGTTCCGCGCGGTGCAGGCATTGCTGACGAATTTTCATCTGCCGCAATCAACGTTGCTGATGTTGGTCAGCGCGTTCGGCGGCCGCGAGCACGTTCTGAACGCCTATCGGCACGCGGTTGCCGAGCGGTACCGCTTCTTTTCCTACGGCGACTGCATGTTTCTTGGTTGATCGGGCCTCCCATCCTTCGCGGGTGAAGCCTCGCGCGAAGGATGGGGAACCCAGGCACCGTCCGCTACCACACCTTGCAGGCCGGCACCTTAACCATCGGCTGGCCGGCTTTGCATCCGAAGGCCTTTGCGAACTCCGGCATGTTGGTCACGATGCCGTTGACGCGCGCCTTGCCGGGAGAATGCGGATTCGTGACGGCGGAGACGCGAAGGTTTTCCGGCCGCTGGTTTTCGCAGGCCCACTGCGCGTATCCGATGAAGAAGCGCTGGTCGGGGGTAAAGCCGTCCTTCGACGGCAGGGTCTGCCCGGCGGTCTCTTTCTTCCATGCGATATAAGCGAGAAGCGTGCCGCCCAGGTCCGCGACGTCTTCGCCGCTGGTCAGCTTTGAGTTGATGTGAATGTCGTCGACGATGGTGTAGCCGGCGTATTGTTCACGCTGGCAGTTGATGCGCTCCTCGAAGGCCTTGGCGTCCGCGGGTGTCCACCAGTCCTTGAGATTGCCCTGCGCGTCGAACTGTCGCCCTTCGTCGTCGAAGCCGTGGGTGAGCTCGTGGCCGATGGTGCCGCCGGTATTGCCGTAGTTGGGCGCGTCGTCTTCCTTGGGATCGTAAAGCGGAGGCTGCAGCACCCCGGCAGGGAAGTTGATGTCGTTCATCTGCGGATCGTAGTAGGCGTTGACCGTAGGCGGCGTCATATCCCATTCGTTGCGGTTGACCGGCTTGCCGACCTTGGCCCAATCCCGGTCATAGTCGAAGATGCGCGCGCGCTGCACGTTGCCGAAGTAGTCGTCGGGACTGATGGTCAGCGCTGAGTAGTCGCGCCATTTATCGGGATAGCCGATCTTGTTGCGGATGGCGTGCAGCTTAAGCAGTGCCTGCTTCTTGGTCGCGTCGCTCATCCAGTCGAGATGCTCAATCTCGTCCTGCATCGCCTGCTCGATCTGCTCGGTCATCTCCAGCGTTTTTTGTTTCGTCACGGCAGAAAATGTGCGCGCAACAAATTCCTGGCCGAGTGCTTCGCCGAGATAGCGGTCGACCTGGCCTTCGCAGCGCTTCCAGCGTGGCTGCATCTGGGGGACGCCGCGCAGGAATTTGCTGTAGAAGTCGAACTGCGCGTCGTCGAAGTTGCTGGAGAGGCTGGTGGCAGCGCCGTTGAGCGCATGGGTGCGGAGATAGGCCTTGAGATGGTCGAGGGATTCGTCAGCCAGCTCGCTCTGCAGGGCCTGAAGGAACTTGGGCTGCGCGACGTTGATGTTGTCGAGCGAGGAGGGCGAAATCTTCTGCGATTGGAAGTACGCGTCAAGCTCAAGCGCGGGCGAAAACGCCTGAACCTCTCCGATCTTCATGGGATGGTAGATGTTGTAGGGATTACGGCGTTCGACCCGTGTAAGAGAAGCGTTGGCCAGGGCGGTTTCAATCTTCATGGTCGCGGCAGCCTGCTCATCGGCCTGCGCCTGAGGCACACCTGCCAGCACCAGCAGCTGTGCGAGATAAGCTACGTAGCGCTTGCGGATCTCCTCGCTCCTGGCATCGCTTTTGGTGTAGTAGTCGCGGTCGGGGAGCCCGAGTCCTCCCGCGCGAATGCCGACAATCATCATCTCGGCATTTTTCGGATCCTGCTCCGCGCCGATATTCAGGAAATAGAGGCCGCGGCGATCGGCGCCCTCGCGCAGAAACGCAGCCAACTGCTTGCGGTCGCCGATTGCGGCAATCCTGTCGAGCTCGGGCTTGAGAGGCTGCAGTCCACGTGCATTGATCGCATCGGTGTTCATGCAGGCGGCAAAGTAGTCGCCAACCTTCTGCTGCGCGGGCGTGCGGTTTTTGGCCTTCGCGTCTTCTTCGAGAATGCCCCAAAGGAGCTGGCTGTTTTCATCGGCGAGCTTCGCGTAGACGCTCCAAGCGGCCTGGTCGGCGGGGATGGGATTGTCCTTCATCCACCCGCCGCAGGTGAACTGGTAGAAGTCGACGCAGGGATCGGCAGTGCGGTCGAGGTTCGTCAGGTCAAGGCTCGGCGAATAGGGCAGAGCTTTAAGCGGCTGTTTTGGCGGGGCAGCGGGCTGCGGAGTCTGTGCGACGGCAACGGAAATACACGCGGTGGCCAGAGCGGATGCGAAAAGGCGAGCAATCATTATTGAATCTCCGTGTGCGTGCATTGTACCGAGAGCAGGCCTGCCGGGCGCTTCGGACCGAAGGCCGCGCGAGGCGATAGACTCAAACGTGATGTCTCCCAAGCAATCCATTACTGTCCAATCCACGCTTCCACCGGTATTTCTTCTCGACTCGATGTCGTTCATCTTTCGCGCGTATCACGCGATGCAGCGGTCGCGGCCAATGTCGACGCGCACCGGCGTGCCCACGGCTGCGACCTACGTCTTCGTCAACATGATCAACAAGCTGCGCAAGGACTTCGCGCCCGAATACTTCGCCGCTGTCTTCGATATCAGCGGGCCGGTATTTCGTGATGAGCGCGCGCGTGAGATGAAGCTGCGCAAGTTCAACGCGGCAACCCAGACATTCGACGAGGTCGACTATGGCGGTTATAAGGCGAACCGCACCGAGATGCCACCGGACTTGGCGCAGCAGCTTCCATATATCCGGCGAGCGTTGGAAGCCTTTCGCATTCCGATTCTGCAGGCGGAGGGATTCGAAGCCGACGATGTGATCGGCACGCTGGCGGCACAGGCTGCGAAGGCGGGGCATCCGGTATATGTCGTTTCAAACGACAAGGACATGCTCCAACTGGTGACAGACCAGGTGAAGGTAATGAATCCGATGAAGGACAACCTGGTGCTCGATCGGGAGAAGGTCATCGAGACGCTCGGCGTACCTCCCGAGAGAGTGATCGACGTGATGGCGCTGCGCGGCGACTCGGTTGACAACATTCCCGGCGCGCCGGGAATCGGCGACAAGGGGTCGGTTGAGCTGATACAGCAATTCGGCAGCGTGGAGGCGGCGCTGGATCGTGCCGGCGAGGTGAAACGTAAGACGTACCGCGAGTCGCTCGAGAACAATCGCGACGCGGTTTTGCTGAGCAAGGAACTGGTGACGATTCACTGTTCCGTTCCACTCGAACTGAACCTGGACGAGATGCGCACCCAGCCTCCGGACGTGGGCGCGTGCCGCGCACTGTTTACTGAGCTGGAATTCACGACGTTGTTGAAGGAGCTCGCGCCGGCAGAGTTGTCACACCCGGTTGAGTATGTGCCCGAGCCGACGGACGAGGATATTGCGGAATTTGTTCGCGAGGCAAAGGCGAATGGATTTGCGCTGGCGACCGCGTCGTCAAAGCTCGAAGAGGCAGCCGAGCAGGTGAGCGAGCAGGAGTCGGAAGCGATCGAAGAGGCCGAGCCAGAGCTGAAGTCCATATTCTTGTTCGATCTGATGGAGACGGCTGAGGACAAGGCTGCCCCAGTCGATGTGAAGGCGTTTCGGGTGGCTGTTGCTGCGAGCGCGGACAAGGCGCTCCTGGTCCCACTCGAGAGCGTGCGCCCGCTGCTCGAAGATGAGAGCGTCCCGAAGCGTGTGCACGACCTGAAGGGAACGATGCGCTCGCTGGAGCAGCATGGCGTCACGCTGCGCGGAGCGGACGACGATTTGATGCTGTATTCGTATCTCATCAATCCCACGCATGCGTCGCATCGATTGAGCGATATCGCTGCGCGGTTCAGCGCGCATCCGCTGAAGGAAACGGGTGATCGTGAGCTGACGGAGGCCTCGCACGTTATCGAGACGCTGACGCCGATTCTGCATGATGACGTGAATGCGCTCGACGGGCGCAAAGTTTACGAGACGATCGATTTGCCTTTGGTCACGGTGCTGTTGCGCATGGAGAAGACCGGCGTACGCATCGATTCCGAGGTTCTGAACAAGATGTCGGTCATGCTCGGCTCAGAGATTGACCGTGTCGGCGAAGAGATTTTCGCGAAGTCGGGACATCGCTTCAATATTCAGTCACCAAAGCAGCTCGGCGACGTGCTCTTCAACAAAATGGGCCTGCCCAAGCCGCTCAAGTACGGCAAGGGCAAGGTAGTTTCGACGGCGCAGGACGTGCTGGAGGAATTGGCGGTACACAATGACGTGCCGCGCATGGTGCTCGAGTACCGGCAGCTTGCCAAGCTGAAGTCGAACTACGTGGATTCGCTGCCGCTTCTGGCCGACAGCGAAGGCCGCGTGCATACAACCTTCAACCAGGTGGGCACAGCAACCGGGCGGCTTTCATCCACCAACCCGAATCTGCAGAACATTCCCATCCGCACGGAGCTTGGACGGGAAATCCGCGCAGCGTTTATAGCTGCGCCGGGCTGCCGGCTGTTGTCGGCGGACTATTCGCAGATCGAGCTGCGCCTGATGGCGCATTTCTCCGACGATCCGCTGCTGACGCACGCCTATCGCACCGGGCAGGACATTCACACGCTGACAGCGTCGGAAGTCTTCGGCGTGCCTGCCGAGAAGATGAGCAAGGAGACGCGCAATCGCGCGAAAGCGGTGAATTTCGGGATTGTGTACGGCATTTCGCCGTTCGGCCTGGCAGCGCAACTGGGAATCGACCAGCACGAGGCGCGACTGTATATCGAAACCTACTTCGAACGCTACAAAGGAGTCCGCTCGTTTATCGACCGGCTGCTCGAAGAGACGCGTCGCGAGCAGAAGGTGAAGACCATGTTCGGGCGCGTGCGGCCCATCCCTGATATCCAGAGCCGCAACGCCAATCTGCGCGGATTTGCCGAGCGGACCGCGGTGAATACTCCGCTGCAGGGCACCGCAGCGGACCTGATCAAGCTGGCGATGATCCGCATTGACAAGAAGCTCGCGGACCGAAAGCTGAAGACGCGCATGACACTGCAGGTCCACGACGAGCTGCTCTTCGATGTCCCTCACGCCGAGGTAGATGAAGTGCGCGAACTGGTACGAAGTGAGCTGGAGCACGTCATCGAGCTAAAGGTTCCACTGGTGGCTGACGTCGGTGTCGGCGCGAACTGGCGCGACCTGAAGGGCTAGCCTTCTGTCCAAAGCACCTTCGGCGCCTGAAGCCGCTGTTGTGTCAGGCTCCGAGTGCTTTGCGGATGGCCCCCGCGATGGCGTCAGCGTGCCGGCGCATCGCCTCTTCTGACTCTGCTTCGATCATCACGCGTGCGAGCGGCTCGGTACCCGAGTAGCGCACAACTACGCGGCCATTTCCGTTGAGAGCTTCGTCGGCCTCGCGAATTCTGACTGCGATGCTTTCGATCTCGTCGAGCGGCTTCTTCTCCTTCACGCGAATATTCACGATTACCTGGGGAAAGACCTTGAGATCGGCGATGAGTTCGTCGAGTGCCTTGCCGGAGCGCTGCAGAATGCCGAGCACCACAAGTGCCGTCAGCAGGCCGTCGCCGGTTGTGGCGAGATGGGGGAAAAGAATGTGTCCCGACTGCTCACCGCCGAGTGAGGCAGCGTTTGCCTGCATCATTTCGAGCACGTATTTGTCGCCGACGGGCGCGCGCAGCATCTTGATCCGGTCGCGTCCGAGAGCAGCCTCGAGGCCCATGTTCGACATGGTGGTCGCCACGACGATATCGCCGTTGAGCAGATTGTCGGCCTTGAGAGCGCGGGCAGCGAGCAGCAGAACAGCGTCTCCGTTGACCACGTTACCATGACGATCGGCGAATAACGCGCGATCGGCATCGCCATCAAAGGTGACTCCGATGTGAGCGCCCGCTGCTTTGGTCTCCGCCGCAACGACCGACGGGTGCAGCGCGCCGCAGTTCGCGTTGATGTTGCGGCCGTCGGGTGTCGCATGCGTGAGCCGCGTCTCGCAGCAGAGACCGGCGAATAATTCAGGCGCGATGGCCGAAGCGGCTCCGTTGGCGCAATCGACCACGATCTTGAGGCGTTCCAGGCACAAGCCGGGGACGGCGGCGAGCAGGAACTTCTCGTAGTCGGCGCGAAAGGCGTCATTCACGGGAGGTGCCGCAACCTTAGCCGGATCGGGCGCAGTGACCGATTCGAGCTGGCGGAAGATCTCGTCCTCGATGCGCAGCTCGGTCTCGTCGGGCAGCTTGTAGCCGTTTCCCCCGAAGACCTTGATGCCGTTATCGTGCCAGGGATTGTGCGAGGCGGAGATGACGACTCCCGCCGAGAACTTGTGATGCCGTGCCAGATAGGCGATGGCCGGGGTTGTGATAACACCGGCGCTGGTGACCGAAGCTCCGCCCTGCGTAAGGCCCGCCGTGAGCACTGCCGCAATCCATTCGCCTGATTCGCGGGTATCCATGCCGAGAATGATTGAAGGCTGATGGTTATTGGCCTTCAGCTGATGTGCGAGAGCCATGCCGACTGCGTAAATCGTTCTGGGGTCGAGTGGGGCTTCGCCGGCCGCGGCGCGAATTCCATCGGTTCCGAAGAGTCTTCTCATATTTTTACTGTTCTGTCGTGGTCTTGATCACGCTGCTTTCGATGCTTCCCTTTCCAACACGGGTGATGAGCTTTTGTTTTGGCCGCAGAGCGGCTGCATCTCTCACCAGTGTCCCTGATTCGTCATAGACCAGGGCGTAGCCGCGATTCAGCACACCGAGTGGGGAGAGCGAGTGAAGCTGCTTCTCCAGCGCATGCAACCGCGAACCAGAGCGGAGCGCGAGGGTGGAATGCGTGCGCAGCAATTGCGCATCGAGGCCTTCCAGACGGTGGCGCACCAGGGCCAGCCGATAGCTCACATCAAGACGTTGCAGGTGAGCCACCAGAGATTGCAGCTGTTGAGCGGCTGCCTGGCAACGCTGCCGGCAGGCAGCTTCCATTCGAAATGTCAGCTCGTCGACGCGCTGCTGGCGCAGGTTCAGGTTGTCGCGCATACGCGAGAAGGCTGCCGGCGCAGAGAGACGCAGGTACCGCTCTCGCGCCTGCATCAGGGCGTAGCGTGTCGCGCGGTCCAGGCGCTGCCGCAGATCCTGCAGGCGCTCCTCGACCTTGTGCTGGGTCGCGGTAATGAGTTCCGCTGCGGCGGAGGGAGTGGGAGCCCGCAGGTCGGCGACGAAGTCGGCAATCGTGAAGTCAGTTTCGTGGCCGACGGCGGAGACGATGGGGATCTCCGAAGCAGCAATGGCGCGCGCCAGGGATTCGCTGTTAAAGGGCGCGAGATCTTCGAGCGATCCGCCTCCGCGGGCTAGCACGATGACATCGACTTCGCGTGTGCGGTTAAACCAGGCGATGCCGGCCTTGATCTCGAGTGTCGCTGAGTCACCCTGGACAAGCGCGGGATAGACGAGGATCTGCAGCGCGGAATGCCGGCGCGTAACGATGTTGACGAAGTCGCGGACGACCGCTCCCGCAGGCGACGTGATGATGCCGACGCATCGTGGAAAAGCCGGCAGGGGCTGCTTGCGTTCGGAGTCGAAGAGGCCTTCGCGCTGAAGCTGCCGCTTTACCTGTTCGAAGGCTAGCTGGAGCGACCCCGCGCCCATGGGCTCGATGTGTTCGGCGACGATCTGCATCTGGCCGCGCTGTTCGTAGACCGACAGCCGGCCGCGCAACAGGATGTGCTGGCCATCTTCTGGACGGAAGCGGAGCAGCCTGGCTTGGCTGCGGAACAGCACCACGGAGAGCTGTGCCAGGTCGTCCTTGAGGGTAAAGTAGATGTGGCCTGATGCGGCCGGCCGCAGATCGGAGATTTCGCCCTCGATCCACAGATCAGAGAATGCACGCTCCACTTCCGAGCGTAACTGTGCAGCTAGCTCGCCGACTTTCCAGATGCGCCGTTGGGCGGGCCTGGCCTCTTCGAAGGTGAAACCGAGCTGGCCGGGCACGTTGGAGAGGTTACCCACAATTCCTCAGTGTACATGCGCCTCAGCGGCGAAACCGCGATAGCAGCCAGAAGAGCAGCGTGAGCAGAACACTCAGCAGGATGGACGTCCCGATAGGGAAGAAGACGGTGACGTGTTTCCGCCGCCACGTGAGATCGCCGGGCATGCTGCCAAAGGAGATGCCCAGTCTTCCCAGCAGATAGACAAGGCCGCCGGCCACGATCAGGACGACGCCGACTTTGACGAGGAGGCGCGCGACGGCAGTCATTAAAAATAGATTACGCAACGACGCAGTTGACGTGCATGGCCCACTCCTGTTTTGCTGGCGGAGAGTGGGGGAACGGCCGTGCAGGTCTTCTGGTTTTGCCTCGGTGTTGCGTTTGTCTTCCTGGCGTTGCTGGATGCGTTCCAGACGGTGATTTCGCCGCGCCGCGCTACCGGGCGCTTCCGCATCACCCGGCTGTTCTATATCCTCACTTGGTGGCCGTGGTCGCAGATGGCAATGAGAATTTCTCATCCGCGAAAGCGCGAGACTGCCCTCAGCTTTTATGGTCCGATGTCTCTCTTGTTGTTGATCGTGGTCTGGGCGGCGGCGCTGTTGATTGGGTTCGCATTGCTGTTTCATTCGCAGCGCGCTCCGCTCGCGGATGCTATGTTTTCCGGGAACGACCTTCGCTCGGATCTATACGTCAGTGGAACGACGATCTTCACACTGGGAATAGGCGACTTGACGCCGCATTCTTCCTGGGCCCGGCTGATCATAGTTCTGGAATCTGGTATAGGACTGGGATTTCTGGCCATGGTGATCAGCTATTTCCCGGTGCTCTATCAAGCATTCTCGCGACGCGAGGTAAGCATATCGCTGCTCGATGCGCGGGCTGGCTCGCCGCCCACTGCCGCGGAACTGATGCGGCGGCATTCCTTCAAAGGCGGCAGCGAGGCACTCAACACGCTACTCGTTGAATGGGAACGATGGTCGGCGGAATTGCTGGAAAGCCACATTTCCTATCCGCTGCTCTGCTACTACCGCTCGCAGCACACCAACCAGAGCTGGCTTTCGGCGTTGACCTCGGTTCTGGACGTCTGCGCACTGATGATCGCCGGCGTGCAGGACCACGCGGCGCGGCAGGCGCAGCTGACCTTTGCCATTGCCCGCCACGCGATGGTGGACATTGCGCAGAACTTTTCGCAGGCTCCGGTAAAAGACGGCCCTGACCGGCTGCCTCCCGAACGCTTCGAGGAGCTCTACGGACTGTTGTGCGGAGCCGGAATACGCGTCTGCCGTGATGAGGATTCGATGGAACGCCTCAGAAAGATGCGGGGACTCTACGAGGGTTACGCGGAGGCGCTGAGCCGCTTTTTGTGCATGCCGTTGCCACCGTGGATCGCGGATCAGCCTCACAAGGATAACTGGCTCTCAGTGGCAAAGCTGCGAGAGCAGGCGGAATCAGTCGGTCCCGAAAATGTGAACCTCGAAACCGCGCTGCCCATTGCGTTTCATGAAGACGAGCACCACTTTTAACGCGGCGCGCCGGGCTCACTGGGGGGGAGGCCTCACTGTCGCGAAGCGATGATCGCTTCGAGGTCCGTTAGCCAGGATTGCAGCTGAGGCGCGAATTCAGAGCTTGAGGTGGTTTCCTTCGCCAACGATGTTTCGATTTTCGATGCGAGCGCACTGCCCTGTGGAAGACCGAAGGTTCCGAGGATTCCGGCGAGTTTGTGAGCAGCCGATTCGGCATCGCAGCGGGTCTGGTTGTCGAGCGAGCCCGCGGCCAGCCTGTCGTACGCGTCGCGAATGAGCTTCAGCCGTTCCTCCAGCAGTCCATAGTTTTTTGTCCACAGACTCTGAAGCAGCTCTTCCATCTCCTTCGCGCTGGCATCAGGCTGCTCGCTCATGGGAGGCTCTCAGTCCTTCCATCCCAGCGCGTCGGACATCTGCTGAGCGAGCGTGAGGGGATCGAAGGGTTTGAATAGCACCGCGGAGACGCCCAGATTGGCGAAGCGCTTTTGATCGGCCCCCTGCACCTTGGCGGTGAGCAGGATGACAGGGATGTTAGCGGTTTCCAGGCCCTTGCGGAGCTCGAGAAAGGTCGTCGGGCCGTCCATGCCGGGCATCATCACATCGAGCAGGATCGCGTCAGGCCGTTCGATCTGGGCGCGGCGAATGCCCTGAGCGCCAGAGCTCGCGGTTACGACGTCCCATCCTGCCACTGTCTCCAGGCTCATGGCCGCTACCTGCCGGATGTCCTCTTCGTCATCAATGATAAGAATGCGGCGTTGCATGGGGGAAACTTTCATTGGCGAAACATTATCAGTTCAGGAGTAGCATGGCACAAAAACCGGCTCAGGGGATTTCCTACAGAGGTACAACCCGTTCAGATGGACTCCCTGACCGACTCGTCCAGCGGTGCATCAGCGGCGCGGTAGCGGCGAAGCATGGTGAATACCAGCGCTTCGACGTCTTCGGGCTGCACCTTGGTCTTGGTGAGGAACTCGGTCGGACCGAGCTGGAAGAGCCCTCGTTCTGAGTTGGAGACCTCGCGCGCGGAATAAACAACCAGCGGCAGGCTGCGGAGTTCCTTGCGGGTGCGCAGCCAGTCAATCAGCTCCAGTCCGTGGCCGTCCGGCAGGGCCAGGTCGAGGATGATCAGGTCGGGGCGAGCCGATTCACACAGCTCGATCGCATGCTGCAGCCGGGGAGCATGGTGGACAACGATACCGTCTCGCTCAAAGGCGGTGAGAATGACGCGCGCCAGGTCGAGATCATCCTCGACGAGCAGAACCGTCGGGTGCTCGCGTGATCCTTTGACCAGGCGCGCCAGCTCGGCCAGAAGCAGCGTCTCCTCGACAGGAGTCTGCAGCCAGGAGTCGGCCACGTCGGCTTCCGGGCTCCGGTCATCGGGCGACAGAAGGCTGAGAACGACAATCGGAACCTGTGCGATGGATGGTTCTTCCCTTAGCGCACGCAGCGTCATCAGGCCATCGCGCCTTTGCTGCGAAACGCCGAGCAAAATGGCTCCCAGCGAGAACTGCTGCGCGAGATGGATCGCCTGCTCCCGGTTCTCGGCCTCGAGAATACGGTAATTGCGCTTGCGCAGCGTCTCCACGAACTGTTTCCGCGCAGCCGCATCGCGCTCGCAAATGAGGATGGTGTCTTCCTTCGTGAAAGAGTCCGGCATGAAGTTGCTGGTTTCCGGCAGTGCCTCCAGCCTGCTCCGCTCCGGCAGGAAGAGGCGGAACGTGGACCCCCGCAGCGGATTGTGTTCCGCCCAGATCCGGCCGCCGTGCTGCTGAACGATGGTGCGGCATATCGCCAGGCCCAGGCCGGTGCCCCCCTTTTGGCGCGAGTCGGATGCGTCCACCTGCTGGAAGCGGTCGAAGATGCTTTCGAGCTTGTCGGTGGGGATACCGCGTCCCTCGTCGACAACGCTGAGCTGCGCTCCTCCGTCCACCGGCGTGACTTCAACGGAGACAGTCGAGTCCGGCTGGGAGAACTTGATGGCGTTGCTGAGCAGATTGGTAACCACCTGCACAAGCCGGTCTGGGTCGGCCTCCACCGGCGTGATTTCCCACTTCACCACAAGGCGGATGCTTGCAGCGTCGGCCATCGGCTGCATGGCATCGACAACCTGCTGGGCGAGTTCATTCAGGAAAGTGGCACGGAAGTTGAGCGGTGCGCGGCCGGACTCCATGCGCTCCAGGTCGAGGATGTCGTTGATCAGACGCACGAGCCGGTCGGAGTTGGAGACGGCAATGCGCAGCAGGTTGGCAGCCTTGTCCGTGATCTGCCCGAGCAGTCCTGAAGACAGCAGCCCAAGCGCGCCTCGGATCGACGTAAGCGGCGTGCGCAGTTCGTGGCTGACCGTGGAGACGAATTCATCCTTCATGCGGTCGAGCGCATAGCGCTGCTCGATATCCCGGAAGCTGAGCACGCTGCCGATGATCACTCCGTGCTCGAGCATCGGCGTAACTGAGAACTCAACCGGGAACGATGTCCCGTCATGGCGGTAGTAAACATCCTGGCCGTTGGTGCTCCCGTGCATGAGAAAGGCGCGGCGGGCACGGCACTGATCGTCGCAGACCTCTTTTGACGCTCCGGAGTGGATGATGGCATGAACCGGACGGCCGATGAGCTCCGCGGGCGTCGCGCCGAGCATCTCCGCGGCTGCGGGATTGACGAAGTCGACGCGCCCGGCGGGATCGGCTCCGAAGATGCCATCGGCCACCGATCTGAGGATCAGCTCGTTCTGCTGGTTAAGCTCGCGCACCCGGCTTTCCTGGGCCGAACGCGCCATGAACTGCCCGATGGACGCACAGACCGTTTCCACCGTTGCCATGGTCTCGGCATCTTCTTCACGACGGTGCCGACTGAACAGCTCGACCGCCGCAATGATTCGATTGCCGACCCGCACCGGGACCGCCCATCCGGTGGTAAGGCCGTCATGCCGGGCCGCCTGCCCGCGAAGGAAGCCGGGATCTTCCCGCACGTCGACAATCCACCGCGGCGTGCCCAAAGTCCATACCAGCCCGGGAAGTCCCTGACCGCGCGCGAAGGGGTGCGCGCCGCTTTCGCGTAGGAACTCCTCGTAGGAGCGGCCGGGCACCGACCAGCTGCAGTCGAAACGGATGTGCTGCTGCATCTCGTCGACCACCCACAGGGTAGCCAGGTCGTATCCCAGATTGGTGCACAGCACGGCGAGCACGCTGAGCAGCGCCTCCTCCTGGGAGATGGACTGGCCGACGATCTGACTCACCTGCAGCTGCATGCCGAGACGGCGTTCGCGGCGGTTCTGCTGGGTTACGTCGCGGAAGATGCAGCGGACAGAGACGGCGCGGCCCTCGTCGCGGCGGCAGCTCAGGCTTGCTTCGACCTCTACCCGGCCACCCTCGACGTTGCGGAGATAGAGAGGTTCGCGCTCCACCCTCTCGCCGTTCAGCGCCCGGCGGAACAGGGCAGCGGCCTCGGCCTGTACTTCCGGCGGGAAGGGAGACTCAAAGCTCATCAGCCCCTCAAAGCCGTCGCTGTTGATGCCGAACATCGCCTGCCACGCCGGGTTCACATAGAGATAGCGGCCATGAGGGCTGAGCGTGGCGATCATCTCGATGGCGTTCTCGAAGATGTCGCGGTAACGCTCCTCGCTTTCCTTCAAGGCCTGCTCGGCGCGGCGGGTCGCGGTCAGGTCCATGCTGATGGCGACCAGACCCGTGACCGTCCCCTGGGGTGACCGCACCGCCGAGAGGTAGACCATCGCCGGGAAGGTGCTGCCATCCTTGCGCCGGTACTGCATCTCGACGCCGCGAACGCGGCTGGCCGGAAAGCTGGTGATGTACTGGACGAAGTTATGCAGGACGGAGGAACTGGCAGCGGAGGCCGTATGCATGCGGCTGAGGGAAGCGACCAGCTGCCTTCCCACGCGCTCCATCTCCCCCTCCGGGAAGAGCTCTTGGGCCTTCAGCCTGCGGCAGACCTCCTGCGCCGCGTAGCCCAGCATTCGCTCGGCGGCGGGGTTGAAGAGCAGCAGGTCGCCTTCGAGATCGGCGGCGATAATCATCGGGCCGGCCGAGTCGAGGATGCTCTGCTGCAACTGGGCGATATGCTGGAGCTGCCGCTCGGCCTGGCTTTGCCGCTGGAACGACCGGAAGCTGGAGATACTGGCGGCGATCAGCAGAACCTGGGCGGCCAGCCAGCAGGAGACAAACCAGAAAAGCCGGTGGATGTCCGGTTCGGGCGCGCGCATGGCACGCGCCAAAAGCAGGACACCACCCAGGGAAAGGCCCAGGGCTGCGATAAAGACGATGGTCTGGGTACGTGCGTTTCGGGGCAAAATCAATTCAGTCGCTCGCGGGAAAGAGCTGGCTGCCAGCGGTCCCAAAGTTCATGCCCGGCGCATCTTTCCTTGCCGGTACCGATTGTGACCTGCGAAGCGGGCTACGCTGATTTGCTCGCCATTCGGGCGCGAGCCGATGCTGGCGGATCCCGATCCGCGTGGCAATCTCAACTACAACGCAAGGCCAAAACTAAGAACTGCAAGTATTCGGAATTAAACCAAGTATAAGGTATTCAAGCAGATTCGCTGCAATTTAGTGCAATCTTAGCCGAGACAAACGAAGGCTCCGGCAGTATTTCTGCCTCGTCGGCTCGAAATCGGCCCACTGGCGTTAAATGGCAGTGGGGTGCTTGCGCAGGTGCATCTGCAGACCACGCTCGAACGGGATAAGGTTCGACGGGCGCTCTTCCTCGCGGACCTGTGTCAGCTCACGGCGGGCCGACGAACGGCAAAGTTGCCAAAACCAGGCGAAGGAGGCGACATAAAGCGCAGCAAACAACTCAACAGCGAGCCACACGGCAGAACTCCGGGGATGAAATCGGGAAAACAACTTCGTATTAACGAAATTGGATCGAAAAATCGTAACCCAGTTGCCACCTGTAACGCCACAATAAATCTTCCTTATGAGGCGCTTTTTTATGCGCGCCAGTAACCATTCGGTGGTGACTAACATGGTAGACTCGTCGGCCGCTCTGCCCGCCGGAGGCGGATTTTGTCGCGTATGCAACGGCCTGCCGGTTCCAACTGATTTCTCGATCCGCCGGGTATACTGCTGGCATGCAAAGAGATATGCCCTCTCACCTGCGCCGCTTCGCGGCTCTCGCGCTCCTGCCCCTGCTGGCGGTACCACCGTCGTTTGGCTGGGGAGATGTGGGACACAGGATGATCAACCGGCTGGGCGCCGAGACCCTCCCGTCAGATGTGCCGGCATTCCTGCGCACTCCGGAGGCCATCAACGAGATCGAATACCTCGGTCCAGAGCCCGACCGCTGGCGCTCGCTGGCCGAGCCGGAACTGAACGCCGCCCAGGCTCCCGACCACTTCATCGACCTGGAGTACGCGGAGATCATCGGTCCTCTGCCGAAGCGCAGATATCAGTACATCGCCGCACTGACCGCGGCGGAAATCACCCATCCCGACATGGCGGCCCTTCTGCAGCCTGAAAAAGTAGGCTTCCAGCCATACATCACCAGCGAGATCTGGGAGCGGCTGAAATCGGCCATGCGCGACTATCGCAACCTGAGCGCCCAGCATGCCGATACCAAACCGGTTGAAGCAGCTATTCTCTTCTACGCAGGATGGCTGGGCCACTACGTCGGCGACGGAGCGCAACCTCTGCACGCCACCATCAACTACAACGGCTGGGTGTTGAAGGACAACCCGAACGGCTACACGACGCAGCACACCATCCACTCCAAGTTTGAAACAACCTTCGTAGCTGCGAACATCAAGCCGGCAGATGTTCAGCCGCTGGTGTCGCCGCTCAAGCCCGTAGGCGATGAGTGGGACTCCTATCTCGACTACCTCCACCACTCCAACTCGCTGGTGGAGCGCCTCTATCAGCTCGACAAGCAGAACGGTTTCGACGGCGCCGGCACTCCGGAAGGGAAGCAGTTCACCGAAGAGCGGCTGGCCGCTGGAGCGAGCATGCTGCGCGACCTGATCTATTCGGCGTGGGTGGAGAGCGCCAAGCCTGTTCCGCAGTGGCATGAGCGTCCGGCGACACCAGGCGCTGCCGGTGCTGCGAAGCCCAGCTCGGGCTATTAGAGTCTGCATCGCGCCATTGGTGGCTGGCTGGGAGCGCGATGCCGTTGTTGCCGCGATGTGACGCTCATGTTACAAAAAGGTACGTTTTAGCTTTCTCGCATCCAAACGAGCGCTCAACCAGATAGCTTCCAAACGTACGACGCCCTGATTCTCGGGGATGATTAGTAGTTTATCCAGCTAAGGCTGCACGATCGGGTTGCAGTCATCGGGCTCTGCACTCACATTCTGCATCCGAGGATATTTGAGATCCGGATGAGCACAACGCTGTTACGCGGTGAATTCGACAGTCGCCTGCTGCGCGAATATTTCCTCGACGACGCATTCGATGAAATGTTCACGCCAGACGGTGGCATTCGTTCGCACTACGCCGCACTGCTCAAGGTCCTCTCCGATCTGCCGCGCGAAGAGCTGCAGCGCCGCAAACAATCGGCCGATGTTTCGTTCCTGATGCAGGGCATCACCTTCACCGTCTACGGACGCGAAGAGGGAACAGAACGCATCTTTCCCTATGACCTCATCCCGCGGCTCGTCACCGGCGAGGAGTGGGATCGCATCGAGAAGGGCCTGACTCAGCGCATCAGCGCTCTAAATCTGTTTCTGCACGACGTGTATCACGATGGCAAGATTCTCGCGCAAGGAGTCATACCGCGCGAGATCGTCTACAGTTGCCAGCACTTTCGCCGTCAGATGCGCGGATTACAGGTGCCGCGCAATGTCTACGTCGCGGTCGCAGGCACTGATCTCCTGCGGCTGAAAACCGGCGAGTACGTAGTCCTCGAAGACAATCTCCGCGTGCCCAGCGGCGTTTCGTACATGCTCACCAACCGCCGCATCATGAAACGGACCTTGCCGCACCTCTTTCACAGCTACGGAGTGCGGCCCATCGAGAATTACACGCAGGCCCTGCTGAGCACGCTGCGCTCTCTCGCTCCTGAAGGGCGGCCTGAGCCGGTGATCGTTCTGCTCACTCCCGGCGTATATAACTCCGCATACTTCGAGCACACGTATCTCGCGCGCCAGATGGGCATCGAGCTTGTCGAAGGGCGCGATCTGGTCACCCACGACAACGTCGTCTACATGCGCACGACGGGCGGCCTCAAGCGCGTGGACGTGATCTACCGGCGCGTCGACGACGACTTCATTGACCCGCTGGCTTTCCGTACGGATTCGATCCTCGGAGCTGCCGGCCTGTTCAACGCTTACCGGTCTGGAAACGTCTCCTTGGCCAATGCCTTCGGAACCGGCGTGGCCGATGACAAGGCGCTCTATGCCTATGTCCCGGCGATCATTCGCTACTATCTCGGCGAAGAGCCCATTATCAACAACGTCGAGACCTACCTGATGACAGACCGCTCGCAGCGCCAGCACACGCTTGAGAATCTTCAGAATCTTGTGGTCAAGGCAGTCGGCGAGTCGGGTGGCTACGGCATGCTGATCGGTCCGCATAGCAGCGCGGCAGATCGTGAGGAGTTCCGCAGACGAATCGAGGCGAATCCGCGCAACTACATCGCTCAGCCCACGCTCGATTTCTCGCGCTCGCCCTGCCTGCTTGAAGACGGCACCATCGAGCCGCGCCACGTCGACCTGCGGCCCTACATTCTCTTCGGAGACAAGGTCACCATCGTGCCCGGCGGCCTCACGCGGGTCGCCCTGCGCAAAGGCTCGCTTGTAGTTAATTCCTCCCAGGGCGGCGGCAGCAAAGACACCTGGGTGCTTGGATAGCCTATGCTTTCACGCGTTGCAGACAGCCTTTACTGGACAAGCCGCTACCTGGAGCGTGCCGAGCATACTGCGCGAATCGTCGATATCAACGTCGGCCTGATGCTCGATAAGTCCGCCATCAGCGAGGAACGCAGGTGGCGGCGTGTGCTCGCGGCACTCGGCCATCCCCGGGACATCGAGTGGGATGACGATGTGTATTCGCTCGTATACACGCTGTGTTTCAGCGCGACCCATGTCGGTTCAGTCACCGCCTGCGTCATTTCAGCGCGGGAGAATGCGCGGCAGATTCGCGAGGCGATCAGCACAGAGCAGTGGCAGAGGCTGAACCGGCTCTTCCATGATGTTTCGCGCCTGCGCCCCCCGTCGCCCTCCGACACGCAGCTCTCGGAGTTCATGCCCACTCTCATCGACGGAGTGCACCTGTTCCAGGGAGTCACCGATACCACGTTGAGCCACGGTGAAGGATGGCAGTTTCTCCAGGTAGGACGCTTCCTGGAGCGGGCAACGGCGACGGCGAAGCTGCTGGCCGTCTATCAGGACGATGTATTCGCGAACTCCACTGACGTCGTCGACGCCTACAGCTATCTCGAGTGGATCGGGCTTTTGCGCACCTGCACGGCCTTTGAGGCCTATTGCAAGGTCTATACCGCCGATCTGACTTATGAGCGCATCCTCGAGTTTCTGCTCCTCGACCCGGAGTTCCCGCACTCGATCCGCTATTCGATCGACCGCCTTTATCAGTCCCTCGATGCCATTCAGCAGCAGTCGCATGGACAGCATGCGACCGACCTGACGCGCGTCTCCGGCAAGCTGCAGGCATCTCTCGGCTACGCACAGATCAACGAAATCGTGGCGCAGGACCCCGCGCGATATCTGCGCCGGATTCTTGAGCAGTGCCGCCATATTCACGACCTCGTTTACGAGGTCTACATTCAATACTCCGTGCAGACCGCGCTGGCCATGTAGGGCGAGGACATCGATGCTTTTCTATTCCATTCGGCACCTGACGAAGTTCGTTTACTCGAAAGCGGTGAGCGAGAGTGTGATGGAAGTGCGCATGCACCCGCGCAGCGACAGCAACCAGCGGTGCCTGACTTTCTCGCTTTCGGTAAGCCCGCGCTGCCGCGTCTTCTCGTATCGCGACCACCTGAGCAACAATGTGCATCATTTCGATATTCCTGGCCAGCACGGGCAGCTGGTAGTCATCGCCGAATCGCTGGTCGAGCACCAGCCGCTTGCCGACATCCCCAGCTTTCTCGCGCCCGACGCGTGGCGCGAGCTCGACGCACTTGTCTGCGAGGGAGACTACTGGGAGATGCTGTTGCCCAGCGAATTTACCGAACCGACGCCCGCGCTCGACGAGCTGGCGCGTGAGCTGAACGTCGTCCGTCGTGACGACCCCATGATGCTGCTGCGCGAGTTGAACGACCGGCTGTACGACCACTTCAGCTATTCGCCCCGCACTACGCGCGTGGATTCTCCGATCGATGAGGCGCTTCATTCGCGTCAGGGAGTCTGCCAGGACTTCGCCCATATCATGATTGCGCTGGTGCGGCAGCTCGGAATTCCGTGCCGCTACGTCAGCGGCTACTTGTACCACCGCGAGGAAGATCGCGACCGCTCGATCTCGGATGCGACTCATGCGTGGGTTGAAGCCTTCCTTCCGCACCTGGGGTGGGTTGGCTTCGACCCGACCAACGCGCTGATCGCGCGCGACCGCCACATCCGCACTGCTCTGGGCCGCGACTACGCCGACGTGCCGCCCACCAAAGGGCTCTTTCTGGGGCGTACGGCGAGCGACCTGTACGTTGCCGTGCAGGTGACAGCTTCAGCAAAAGCCCCGGCTCTCGACCAGGAGCTGCCCATCCCCGAGGACTGGTCAATGCTCGTCGAGAAGGCCCAGGCTCCGCCGCCACCGCCAGCCGAGCCGCTCCTGCAGCAACTGCAGCAGGCACAACAGCAACAGCAGTAGAAAGCGCGCCGGCGAGTCAGCAAGATTCAACGACCAACGGCCGCGGCCCCGAGGCAAGCCCCTTTCTACGCCACGAACGGCGCCGAAGGCGCGTGTGCCTGGACGGCCAGTCCCGCGAAGGCGCGTGTACCCGTGACGCTAAGTCACCCGCCGATGTGGACCATGGTGCGTGAGGGCTTCAGGAAATCCGGTTCGCCGATGTGGTGGCGAGCTTCCTTCTGCGCGACGGTGCGCTGAATGAATGCTTCGAGGTCCGCATCGCTGCCGCCGCGTTTCATTACGCCGTAGAGGTCGTGGTCGAACTGCGAGAAGAGACAGGTGCGAATCTTCCCGTCAGAAGTGAGCCGCAGGCGGCTGCACTGCCCGCAGAAGGCCTGCGAAACCGGCGCGATGATGCCGACCTCACCGATGCCGTCGTCGAAGGTGTAGCGCACCGCCGTTTCGCTCCTGCTGTTCGGGATCAGCCGCACAACGGGCCGGAAGCTCTCCAGCTTTTCCACCACTTCACGGATCGGGACGACGGTGTCGGGTGTCCACAGCCGGTCTTCCTCGAGCGGCATGAACTCGATAAAGCGCACGATCACGCCTTCTTCGCGGGCGAATTTTGCGAAGGCGACGATCTGGTCGTCGTTGAAGCCGCGCAGCAGTACGCAGTTCACCTTCACGGGATCGAGCCCGGCACGCTGTGCCACCCGAATGCCCCGGACGACATGCTCGAAACTGCCCGGAACGCGCGTGATACGCGCGAAGGTCGCGGGATCGACGGCGTCCATGCTGACCGTAATGCGGGTCAGGCCTGCGTTCTTGAGCGCCGCCGCGAGATCCTGGAGAAGATGGCCGTTCGTCGTGAGCGCTATATCCAGCGGCTCTCCGGTTCGGATTGTCCTGAGCTTGGCCAGCTCCCCAACGAAGTCCACCAGGCCCCTGCGCAGCAGCGGCTCGCCTCCTGTGAGTCGCACCTTCTCGATGCCCAGCCCCACGAAGACCCGGACCATCCGCAGGTAATCGGCCATCGGCAGCTCGGAGAATTGCGCGCCCTCGTTGCCGGTCCGGCAGTAAACGCACCGATAATTGCACCGGTCGGTAATGGAGACGCGCAGGTCGGTGATGGCGCGGTTGTAGCGATCGGCGAGGACCGGCAGCGCCGTCAGACGATCCTCTTCACCTGCGCCTGATGTGCCCGATAAGAGCGACGTGCCGGATAAGAGCGACATGATCTGATAACTACTGTAATTGGATGCGCGGATTCGCTGCCAGTTTCAGCCAGTCGCTCTACGGCCTAAGACCGCGGAGGATGCTGCGACGAAGCGCCTGCACGTGGCTCAGCGGCGCGCTGCACCTGGCTGTAGAACCGCCGATTGCAGATCAGGCAGCGGTACGGCCGCCGCCGAAAGAGGAGATTGGGCAGATCGATGGTGCGGAAATGAGACCTGCGAAGCTGCTTCTCTTCATTGCACGTCGGGCAGATAAGATGAGGGTCCGGCATGGGGATAATGTCCCTGAAAGTGTCTAATACGGAATGAAGTAGGGATCGCTGAAGGTAATCTCTCACGGATTACCTTCGGGCGCAAGGGAAGTAACCGTAAGATAGCCCGCGCGAGCTCACATTCCGTCGTAGTTCGGCCCCCCGCCGCCCTCCGGAGGCACCCAGTTGATGATCTGGTACGGATCCATGATGTCGCACGTCTTGCAATGCACACAGTTAGCAAAGTTGATGTGCAGTTCTTTGCCAGGGGTTGCCCCCGCACCGTCCGCCGCCTCCACCATCTCGTACACCGCCGCAGGGCAGAAATACTGGCAGGGATTGCCGTATTCCTTCACGCACTTCGTGCTGCAGATATTCAGGTCCTCGATCACCAGGTGCACCGGCTGGTCGTCGTCGTGGCGCGTGCCCGAGTAATATACGTCAGTGAGCCGGTCGAAAGTTAGCTTGCCGTCGCCCTTCGCATTTCCAAGAAAATGCCGGCGCGGACCGTAAAACGTCAGCGAGTCAACCTCCCGCATGTGCGTGTAGCCCGCCTGGTTTTCGTAATCCGGCCCGAGATTGCCGCCGCGCATCACTTGCTGGATCCCCGCGCGGATAACCCCTTCGTACAGCCCGTGCTCGAAGCCCTGGTGGAAGTTGCGCACCCTGTAGAGCTCATCCGCAATCCAGCTCTTGTCGACCGTCGCCTTGTACTCGCTCAGCGTATCGGCCGAACTGTCGCCGGAGAGCAGCGCGTCGAAGGCCGTCTCCGCCGCCAGCATTCCGCTCTTGATCGCTAGATGAATCCCCTTGAGCCGTTGCGAATTGAGAAAGCTCGCCGAGTCGCCGAGGATCATCCAGCCGTTGCCATAAATCCGCGGCATCGTCAGCCATCCGCCATAGGGCAGCGACTTCGCGCCGTAGCGGATCATCTTGCCGCCCTCCAGAATCCGCCGCGCAAACGGATGCAGCTTGAAGTCCTGAAAGACATGGTGCGGATCAGTCCGCGGATCCTCGTAGTCGAGGCCGGTCACGTAGCCGACGGAAATCAGCGTATCTGAAATCCCGTAAATCCATGCCCCGCCATACTCCTTCGTGGTCAGCGGATACCCCAGCGTGTAGATCACCTCACCTTTCGTCACCCGTCCCGCCGGAATCTCCCACAGCTCCTTGATGCCCACGCCGTATGTCTGTGCGTGATTCGGATCCTCGAGGGACAGGTGGTTGATTAGCTGCTTCGCGCAGTTGCCCCGCGTTCCCTCGGCGAGAATCGTAATCTTGGCCCGCAGATCGTACCCCGGCTCAAAGTTCACCTTGGGCTGCCCCTGCTTGTCGACACCCTTGTCGTCCGTGCGCACGCCAGCAACGCGCGCCGTCTCGACATCGCGGCTGTCGTCGGCAAAAAGAAGTTCTGACCCCGCAAATCCCGTAAAGACCGTGATGCCGGCGTCTTCGACCTTCTGGCCGAGCC
>Ga0206998_1012_pt1 | contig 52821 bp, 27 predicted proteins | sample Alteio_BWMinCont_FD_153309 | JGI IMG/M metagenome (GOLD analysis project Ga0206998, IMG submission 153309) | Enriched cells from forest soil in Barre Woods Harvard Forest LTER site, Petersham, Massachusetts, United States -... | ecosystem: Environmental > Terrestrial > Soil > Temperate forest >... | reverse complement strand
ACTGCCCGGTGAGCTTGCGGCTGGTCAGCACGCGGTGGCCGATGCGGAAGAAGAGCGTGTTGTCGTCATCAGCAAACTCAATGGTCTCGGAGTCCGTGTTTGCCAGTAGCGACTGCAATTCTGCCAGCGCCTTGCGCGGAATCAGTGTCTTCCGCTCGCCGCTGACATTTGACAGCGTCTCTCCGCTCTTCTCGATATGTGATAGTCGGTGGCCATCGGTGGCAACCATGGCCAGAGATTCCGCCTTGAGGATGAGCAGCGCCCCGTTCAGCGTGTAGCGCGATTCCTCGTTCGAGATGGCAAAGATCGTCTTCGCAATGCAGTTCTGCAGCGACGCCGCGGCGATGCTGGTCACGCTGGTCTGAGGAAACTCCGGCACCTGCGGGAAGTTCGCGCGCGCCATGCCCACCATCTTGGTGTTGGAGCGGCCACAGCGGATCTGGATCCAGTGGTTATCCATCAGCTTGATGGAGATCTCTCCGTCGGGCAGCAGCTTGATGTAATCGTAGAGCTTGCGGGCCGGGATGGTGCAGGAACCGCCCTTCTTCACCTTCGCTGCACACGACGTCTTGATGCTCTGATCAAGGTCGGTCGCAGTGATGACGACCTTATCCCCTTCAGCCTCGATGAGGAAGTTCGACAGGATCGGGATCGTGGTCTTGCGTTCCACAACTCCCTGCGTCGCAGTGAGCTCACGTAGCAGGTCTTGGCGGCTGATGCTGATTTCCATGACGGATCCCTGACTCGAGGGTGACGCTGTGCCCGCTCCGGACTTTTCGTGCTCAACACTGATGCTTGCCATGCCCACCCCCAAATGCGATTGAGCCCACTGTACACCAGTCACCCGTAAAACTTCGACGGGCCGCGTGACACTCTTTTCGATGGCTACATTCTAGTAATAAAAGTGCACATTGCGCTCTCTGGAAAACAGGACTTTTATCAGGGAAAGCCCGGGCGGCCGGTGTTCCGGTCAAATTGGCTCGTGCTACATGATCCGACTACTACGAAAAACCAGTTTGAAAGAGATCTTTATCCAGTAGCAGTAGTCGTTCGCGCTGGAAAAGTGGAAAGGTGAGGGGAAACCGCCACTGGAGCGCTCGAGACCAACAACCAAGTTTTAGAAAACCCGTCCAGCAGAATCGCAAAAGCAGGAAGACCGGATCAAAGCCTCGGAAAACGGGAGCCGTTCTCCTCATTCTTCACAGGGCACATCCCAGACCGTGTGGAAACCACCCCGCACGGAGTGGAAAGCGCGGTCCAGGGCAGTCCAATCGCGGGTGCGAAGAATACCCACCTTCCACAGATGACGGCTTATCCAAAACTTCCACAGCGTATCCGCTCGATGTGGAGATCTGGAAACCAATACTTCGGGCACTAAAACGTTTGACTGGCTTATTTCACGGTGATAGCTTCGCCTTCCAGGGCGAGCGGAGGAAAAAATGGACCGCCGTAATTTTGTTCGCACATCCATTGGTGCAGCGACCGGAGCTTTAATTGGTGCACGGAGATTTGCCGTGGCGGAAAGCCCTTCCACTCAGCAGGTGCCCGGTGCAGTGCCTGAGTCTCAAATCAGCGCGGCACGTTTTCCCGACGGCTTCCTTTGGGGAACTGCCACCGCCGCCTACCAGGTCGAAGGCGCATGGAAGGAGGACGGCAAGGGCGAGTCCATCTGGGACAGGTTCACGCACACGCCCGGCAAGGTAAAGGGCGGAACGACGGGCGATGTCGCCTGCGACCAGTACCATCTCTACGCGCAGGACATGGCGCTGGCTAAACACCTCAACCAGAAGAGCTACCGGTTCTCGATCTCATGGCCCCGCATTCAACCCTCTGGGACTGGTGCGCCGAACATGAAGGGCATCGACCACTACAGCCGGTTCGTGGATGTCATGCTCGAGAATGGCCTTCGTCCGTTTTGCACCATCTATCACTGGGACCTGCCGCAGGCTCTGGAAGATCGGGGCGGCTGGCCCAATCGCGACCTGGCCGGCTACTATGCCGACTACGCCGGAATTCTGGCCAAACATCTCGGCGATCGCATCACCGTCTGGGCTCCCTTCAATATGCCCTGGTCGTTCACCTACATGGGCTACGGCGTGGGTGCTTTTCCGCCCAGCCGCTCGAATTTCGGCGACTTTCTCAAAGCGGCCCACACCGTGACTCTTGCCCAGGCCGAGGCGCTTCGTTCGATCAAGGCGGCATCCTCGAAGGCCACCGTTGGAAGCGCGTATGGCATGTGCCCTGCATATCCGGCAACCGATACCGATGCCGACCGCGCCGCGGCTGCACGGTATCACGCCATGAACAACGTGTTCTTTCTCGAAGCAGCCATGAAGGGCCGCTACCCTAAGGCGTTCGTGGGCGAGACGCCATACGAGCAAATGGGCGTCAAGCCGGGCGACGAAAAGCTGATGTACGCTCCGCTCGACTGGGTGGGATTCCACTACTACACGCGCCGCATCGTTTCGGACGCAAGCCACGTACAGCCCCCTGGAGGAGGCGGTTTCAGCGGCACCGAAATCGAAGCTGACCCATCCACTGGACGGGACCCGTACACGCGCTTCCGTGCCGTCATGCCAACCGAGGGCCTCCTCACCGAATCCGGACTGGAAGTCTGGCCGCGCGGCATGTACGACCTGGTGATGCAGATCTCACGTGAGTACAACGGCCCCAGCATCGAGATCACCGAGAGTGGCTCTGGCTATCTTGATGCACCGTATGAGAAAGAGAATGGTCGAGTGCCCGACCCGAGGCGAATCGAATTTTTCCGGCAGGAGCTGGCCGAACTTGCGCGAGCCATCGCAGATGGCGCTAAAGTTCGCTCCTTCCATGCCTGGAGCCTGCTCGACAATTTCGAGTGGGCGAATGGTCAGACGGAACGCTATGGGCTGATCTACGTCGATTACCGCGATCAGAAGCGCACCATCAAGGACTCGGGCTTGTGGTACGGCCGCGTAGCCGCGTCGAACCGGCTCGATGTCTAGCGAATCCTACGCTTGGCCGTTGCTGCTGTCGTCGTCGCTGTCACTTCCGTTGTCGGCGACCCCGGAGCTGTGACTCAGCGTTACGCCGCCGTTGGTGGTTTCAGCGTGAATGGTAGCTCCGCCGCCACCGAGATCGGTCGCAAGGTGGTGCTTGATCTCGCCCTGCACTGTGATCGGGAAGTTGACCTCGATGCCGCCGTTGACGGTCCCCGTCTCCAGGTGCGCCGCATAGTTCTCCGGGATATTGAGCGTGATGCCACCATTCGTGGTTTCCGCATCAAGGCCCTTGCCATCCCAGCGCTTGCCGGAGAGGGAGATGTCGAGGCCGCCATTCACCGTGCTCCCGTGGACGTCGCCTGCCAGGTCAACGAGGTCAACTCCACCGTTGGTGGTATCGAACTTCAGGTCGCCGTTCAGATGCTCGAGGCCAATGCCGCCGTTCATGGTCTTCAACTCGGCTGAGAGCTGGCGCGGCGCATGGATGACATAGTTGACGCCGTAGCCCTGATGTCCCCAGTGAAAATTCGGACCCTTGTCGTGGATCGTGCCGCCGGCAGTTTCGATCTGAATCTCGCGCAGAATATCCGCCGCCTCCGAGGAACTGTTCGCCCAGGCCTCGATACGCGCTTCGATGTGCACGTCCTCCCGGTCTTCGCCCACCACATGAATGCCGCCATTCATGCTCGAGACGTTCAGGCTTCCAGGCTTGGCGATGGTGATCGAACGAACCTCGCAGGCATGCTCCTGGTGGTCTCCCCAGCCCCAGTTCGTGTGATTCTTGTCCGCACCTGAGCAATCGGTGATCGCCCATCCATCGGCTGTGGCGATTGCCTTGCCGTCTTTCTGGTCTGCATGCTTGGCATGGGGATGGAAACTGTTTAGGAATCCGCGCCAGCCACCTGGATTTCCACCGATGTTCCATGGTTGCGAGCCGACGCCGATGACAATGAGCAGGACGGCCGCAAAGATTGCGAATCTGCGCATGGGATGACCCTCTGTAGAACGGTACGGCGGCTGTGTCATGGGAGTTCCTCGCAACTTCAGCCATTAGCAGATGCACGCGGCGAGCCAAACTCCTGGGGAGATAACGACCTATGAATCAATCGTTTAACAAATTTTTACAATGGGCCAGGTGTCCAGCGATGACATGCGCTGTTCGCGAGCGGACAGTGATGCCCGCTCTTTCAGAGAGCTGTCTTCGAAGGCGACGCTGTGCTGGCAGACGATTCCCTGGACGGTGCCACCGTCCTCGTGATGGTTGCCGTACTGGTCGCTGCCCTATTGGTAAAGGACTTCAGCATCAAGCCAGCACGGGAAGGGAGGCAGACGCACCAGGATTCCTTCGACGAGTTGGCCTTCCAGGGCTGGGAGCCTGCCACGACTACAACAAGCAGGACGGTTGCGAAAATTGCGAAGCGCCTCATGGGATGACCCTCTGAGGGACGATACGGAGGCTGTGTCATGGGAGTTCCCCAAAACTTCAAAAATAGAGAGGCACGCCATGGGCCGAAAGCTGCGGCGCGTAACTGTTCCTGAATCCAACGGATTCACGCGATCGCCAGAACCGAACTGTCCACTTAAGGCCTGACTTGTCCGCAAATGGACAACGGTCACAATCAACGCTTCTTCTCCCAGAACTCCTCGTGGCGGTCGTCGTGAAAGTGAATTCCCTTCACCTCGCCATCAGCATCCTTCTCGAAGGTCAGCCGGGTGGGGCTACCGGTGGGATAGAAAAAGGTTGTCGCGCTTTCCGGAAGCAGCTCGATCGTGTCGCCGACCCGATTCTTACCGAAGAGGCGGTCGCCCTGCCGGAAGATGGTCTCGACGATCGTTCCTCCGTCCTCGTAATCGCCGATGTAGTCGTCGTAAATCTCCGGGCTGACTTTGGCCGGAACGGGATGCAGCGGCACGATGACCTCTTCCGCAACCGGCAGCAGCTTTCCATCCGTGCTCAGCCGGTGCGCCAGCAGCCATCGCGGCAGTTCAGGATTGGCGTATGCCTTATCCCACGCGTTGTGGCGCCAGCCGGCATACTCCCAGTAGCGCACATTGCCGCTCTCGGCCTTGAGTGCCTCGTACATGAGCGTGGCTTGCTTCGCGCTGACCACGTTATCGTCCGCCCCGTGAAAGATCCACAGCGGCGTCCGTCCGATCGCCCGCGCATATTCGCCAGGCAGGGTCGCGCTCTCACGCCAGCGGTCGGGTTTGTAAGACCAGAAAACCCCTCCGCTCACCGGAACAATCGCTGCGAAGCGGTGCGGATTGAAGCGCGCAATCTCATACACGCCGTACCCGCCGAGCGAGAGGCCGGTGAGATAAGTGCGGTCGCGGTCGCCGTGAAACTCCTTCGTGTCCTGGTCGAGTGCCGCCAGCGCCATCTGCATCATGTCCGGATCGGTCCAGCGGTGGTGGCTGAAGGGCACCTGGGGCATCACCACGACGAAGGGCCATCTGTCCGGATGCAGACGAATAGCCTGCGGCAGCCCGATCTGTGTCTCATCCATTCCCTCGGAGCCGCGCTCACCCGAGCCATGCAGAAAGAGGATGACGGGCCACAGCGAGTGCTCGTTCCATTCTTCCGGCAGATATACCTGGTACCTGTAAGTGACTCCGTTAACGGTCACACTGCGATTGAGAAAGCCGGTATCAATGTGGTGATGCGGAAAGGCGCGCGCCGCTGGTGGCGCGATGAGCAATACAGCGGCGGCGATAAGCCATCCTGCATAGCGAGTCCCAATCATTGCCGCCCAGAATATCGTGAACGGCCGGTGAAACGCCTACCGAATTCCGCCGCGTCACTCGAAGATCACGCTCAGCCCACACAATATGCCTGCTTGTCCGGCGGCCTGCCACCGGAGCATACTGTTTGGACCGCAAACAATCCCACCGTCCCGAGGCACTCTCGATGAATCTCTCCCGCCGCGGCTTCAGCCGTCTCGCAGGTATGACCGCTCTCTCTTCCGCTCTGCCCGGCGCACATTCGCTCGGGGCGCAGGCAAGGAAGCCGATAGGCTGGTGCGTAATCGCCCTTGGCCGCATCTCCATGGATCACTTCATGCCCGGCATGAAAATGTCGCAGACAGGCAAGATCGTTGCCCTGGTAAGTGGCCACCGCGACAAGGCCGAAAAGCAGGCGGCCATCTACGGTGTGCCATCCAGCGCAATCTACAGCTACGAGAACATGGATGCAATTCGCGACAACCCGGAGATCGATGCCGTCTACATCGCACTCCCCAACAGCATGCACGCCGAGTTCACCATTCGCGCCGCGAAGGCCGGAAAGCATGTGCTCTGCGAGAAGCCGATGGCGACCAGCGTTGCCGACGCGAAATCGATGATCGACGCGTGCAAGGCGGCGAACAAAAAGCTGATGATCGCCTATCGTTGCCAATTTGATCCGGAACATTTGAAAGCGATAGAGATGATCCGCAGCGGCCAACTCGGCCAGGTGCAGGCCATCGAAAGCGCCTTCGGCTTCAACATTGCAGCCGGAGAGTGGCGACTCAACCGCAAGCTGGCCGGCGGCGGTCCGCTGATGGACGTGGGTGTCTACTGTCTGAACGCCTCGCGTTACCTCACCGGCGAAGAGCCGGCCGAAATCAAAGCCTATTCTTCCGTGATTGATCACGATGGCCGATTCGATACCGTAGAGGAGAACGTCTCCTGGACCATGAAATTCCCCTCCGGCATCGTCGCCGCCTGCAATACCACCTACGGCGCGAGCATGATGGGTTTCTTCCGCGTGCATGGCGCCAAGGGCCAGCTCGAAATGGCTCCTGCCTTCAACTACGACGGCATGCACCTGACCGGGCAGATCGGCCGCGACCAGAAAATCGACGAGGTCTCGCCCATTCGCGATCCCATGGAATTCACGCGCCAGGCCGATCACTTCGCCGACTGCATCTGGAACGACAAAACTCCGAAGACTCCGGGCGAAGAAGGCCTGCGCGACCTGGAGCTGTTGTCACAGATCTACCAAGCCGCCGGACTGCCGGGGCTGTAAAGGGTCGACTCGCGCAGCGTTGCAATGCAACAGCGCGCAACTGGAAATGTGAACGCTGTCACACACCGAAGTATTTGCACCGAAGGCGCGCACGCCCGTGCGGCCAGCACTCAGCCGTTCAGCGTTTCCTGCAGCTTGTTGATGGTGCTGTTCAAGCTCTTGTCCGTGCGGCGTTGCTCGTCGATCTTGCCGATCGAGTGCATCACGGTCGTGTGGTGCTTGCCGCCGAACTGCCGCCCGATCTCGGGTAGCGACGCCTCGGTCATCTGCTTGGCGAGATACATCGCGATCTGCCTCGGCACCACCACGGCGCGGGAGTTGTTCTTCTGCTTGAGCTCGGCAATGCGCATGCCGAACTGTTCTGCCACTGCCCGCTGAATGGCCTCGATGGTGATCTTGCGCACCTGTGTATCAATAAATTGCTTCAGGCATTGTTGGGCAGTGGGCAGCGTGATTTCGACGCCGTTCAGGCTCGACCACGCGAAGAGCCGCGTGAGCGCGCCTTCCAGTTCGCGCACATTCGTTCGCACATTCGATGCGATGAACAGCGCCACATCCGTCGGAATCGTGACGTGCTCGTTCTCCGCCTTCTTCTGGAGAATCGCAACCTTTGTTTCGAGGTCCGGCGGCTGAATGTCGGCGATCAGTCCCCACTCAAATCGTGAGCGCAGGCGATCTTCAATTTCGGGCAATTCCTTTGGCGGCCGATCCGAGGCGATGACGATCTGCTTCATGTTCTCGTGCAGCGCGTTGAATGTGTGGAAGAACTCTTCCTGGGTCCGCTCTTTCTGCGAGAGAAACTGGATGTCGTCGATGAGCAGCAGATCCACCGTTCGGAACTTGTCGCGAAATCCGGTCATCTTGTCGTAGCGGACCGAATTGATCATCTCGTTGGTGAATTTCTCAGCCGAGATGTAGCTGATCGAAGCCGAAGGTTGGCGCAACTTTACTTCGTGCCCGATGGCATGCATCAGGTGCGTCTTGCCCATGCCCACGCCGCCGTAGAGGAAGAGCGGATTGTAGGCCTTCGAGGGCCGCTCGGCCACGGCTTCTGCGGCGGCTCGCGCAAACTGATTGCCGGAGCCGATAACAAACGCATCGAAGGTGTAACGCGGATTGAGTTGCGCAGCAGTCGACCAGTCGAAGCGGGCCTGCTGCGGAGCCGGTGACCCAGGACGCGATCCTGCATTGCGCTGGTGGTTGGCTGGCGCGTTTGGAGCATGCGTCGAAGCCGGCGCGAATCCGCCATCTTCGCGAACCCGTGGCAGCGTCGGATCTTCCTCGGGCGTGATGAACGTCACATCGTCGAACTCAAGCTTGAGCGTGTCGATCGCCTCCTGGATGAGGTCGGTGTACCGCTCCGCAATGTGCTGAAACTCCGGCGTCGGGATGCGCACGAAGAGCATGCGGTCCTTCGCATGGCTGAAGCGCGTGGGCTTGAACCAGGTGTCGAAAGATTGGCGGTTGACCTTCTTTTCTAATGCGCCCAGGATCCGCACCCATGGGTTGAGCACGGCGGCGGGGGTTGTGACAAAAGACATCGCGATTCCTTGCTTGATCGCTCGCGGGCAGGTCGAAGCCGGGCAAAAGTGAAATGCCCAAATTACGCTTGGCCCGAGGAAGGGAAGCGCTGGGGCATTTCTCGCTGGCCGGGAGGTGCATCGGATCGATGTGGCTCCGCTGCTTCGGTCGATCGACTGACGCCCGCGAGGCGTCAGGAAATTCTCTTCTAATCGATGCCGATACTAGCACAATCAGCTGGCGTCGAGGATGTGGTTTTGCGTCATTTTTCTCGAAAGTAATGAGGTTGCACCAGACATTGTGAAATTGCTGTCGTCATGCACCTTTTTTGCCGCAGATGGATGGATACGATATACTTAATCTTTGTCCGGATGTGGCATTTTTCTTAAGTGTGTCTGCCGGACAGCATCTTCCTTAGAAAAAGTTCAGGAGCGCAGTTCCATGCCGAAGCGCACATTTCAACCTAACCGCCGTCACCGCTCGAAGGTTCACGGCTTTCGCACCCGCATGAAGACCAAGAGCGGAGCCGCCGTGCTTTCGCGCCGCCGCGCCAAGGGCCGCAAGCGCGTATCCGTCAGCGCCGGCTATCGCGACTAGACCATTCCCTCCTTATTGATCTTCGCATCGACGAGTTTGTTTCCCATGCTGTTCCCTGCGTGGTGCGACGGCAGCGAGGCGAGGTCTGCTGCTGCGCTGTCGCCTGCGCACACACGGCGTGCGGAGCACCAGTGCAGGCTCAGGAGGACAGTCGCCGTCGGTTTCGTGGACAATGAGAATATGCCCGAAGGGTCGATAGATCTTCGCACCGCTCGTCTGCGCAAACACGCAGACTATCAGCGTGTGTACCGGGAGAGCCGCAAACATTTTTCGCCGTCGATGAGTTATTTCTTTCGGATGAGATCTGCGGGTGATACAGCGCCGCTGGGTCCGCGCGTCGGCCTCACCGCCGGCCGTGTGCTCGGCAAGGCCGTGGAGCGCAATCGCATCAAGCGTCGCATGCGCGAGGCCGTGCGTCTCAATATCAGCTGCCTGCCGCAGACCGTCGATGTCGTGCTGCATCCACGCAAATCCGTCCTCGATATGGAATTCGCAAAACTTCAGAGTGAGGTGGCGCGTATCTTCTCCTTGGTGACTTCTCAACTCGGGCCAAAATCCAGTGGGAAGAAGGAAGGTGAACGGCAGTGAGCCTGCGTGACCGCACCATCTCGGTCTTGCTCGGCGCGTACAAGTGGGCGCTCTCGCCGATTCTTCACGCGATGTCGGGAGTCGCCGGGGCGTGCCGCTTTCAGCCCACATGCTCGGAATACGCTGCCATCGCCATCAGTGAATATGGCGTCGTGCGCGGCACATGGATGGCGCTTCACCGGCTGCTGCGCTGTCACCCTCTTCATCGCGGGGGCTTCGATCCGGTGCCTGCGAACCCGTTGCGGCACGCAGACGCAACCCACTCGTGCAACCACCATCCGCTCGCGCAACGCCAGTTACCATGAAGAGAGCCGCACTCCACCCAGCCAGGAATAGAACAACAACGGAATCGATAGGAACGCAGTTTTGGCAGAGATAAGAAATCCGAATCAACAAGGCGGCGGCGGCGGTGGTCAGGACTCGCGCACGATACTGATCTTTTCAGCCGTCTTTCTGGTGCTGTTTGTCGGCCTGCAATACTTCAAGACGAAGAACCAGCCGGCTACGCCTGCCGGTCACTCGCAGACAGCCGCTACAACCACGACGACGTCTTCCAGCGAGCTGTCGAATACCGCGAGCACGCCTTCTGCTCCCCCTGAAGCTGTACCCGCTTCGGCAAACACCGTAGCTGCCTCGGCTGAAAACACGACAATCGTCGAAAACGAACTCTACCGCATTACCTTCACCAATCAGGGCGCGCAGGTAAAGTCGTGGATCCTCAAAAAGTACAAGGACGACGACGGCAATCCGCTCGACCTCGTGAACCACGCAACCGCTCCCAAATTCGGATACCCGCTCTCGCTTTACGCCTACGATCTGGGGTTGCGCAGCCGCTTGGCCAGTGCTCTCTATGTGCCCTCAGCCACAGGAACCGTCGAGGCTCCCGGATCGATCAGCTTTGATTATTCCTCCGGCGGCCTGTCCGTTCATAAGACCTTTCATTTCGATTCAACGTATGTCGTCCGTGCCGAAGTCTCCGTTACCCAGAATGGAGCGCCGGTGACCGCTCTGCTCGCGTGGCCTTCGGGCTTCGGCGATCAAAGCACCTTGCCGCAGTATGCGGGAGGCACGGTCGACAGCTCGCAGAACGGCAAAGACGATCAGATTGCGTATAAGAAGGTCGTGGGCGGTGAGACTCTTCACGGCCCGTTTGACTGGGCCGGCGTCAGCGATCTGTATTTCGCGGCCATCTTTCTTCCCGACGATCCTTCGAGCGCTACCCTGGTAAGCCTGCACAACTCGATCCCGGTGCCGCGCAATCTCAAGAAGCCCGATCCGAATCAGACCGACCAGGCCTCGGTTCTCGGGGCTGCCGTGGGCGACGCCGATGGATCCACCCGCCTCCGCATCTTCGTCGGACCGAAGTCGCTCGACGTACTCGGATCGGTGCACGCCGTGAACGGCGCGAGCCTCGAGAAGGTTGTGAGCTTCGGATGGATGGGCATCATCGCCAAGCCGCTCTTCGTCATCCTCCGCTTTCTCTATGAGCACGTGGTGCCCAACTGGGGATGGTCGATCCTGCTGCTCACCGTCATCATCAACGTGGCCATGCTGCCCACGCGCTTCCAGATGATGAAGTCATCGCTGAAAATGCAGCGCATCCAGCCGCAGATGGACGTCATCAAGGCCAAGTACGCCAAGTACAAGGCCACCGACCCGCGCAAGCAGGAGATGCAGCGCGAGATCATGGACCTGCAGAAGCGCGAGGGAGTCAACATGTTCGGCGGCTGCCTGCCCATGCTCATCCAGTGGCCGCTGCTCTTCGGCTTCTATCGCATGCTGGGCAACGTGATCGAGCTGCGCCAGGCGCACTGGCTCTGGCTGCCAGATCTCTCCGCTCCCGACCCGTGGCACATTCTGCCCATCTCCGTCGTCCTGTCCATGTTCCTCACGCAGTACTTCACTCCCTCGCCCGGCATGGACCCCGCCCAGCAGAAGATGATGGCCTTCACCATGCCCGCGGTCTTCGGGTTCATGATGTGGAACTACGGCTCCGGCCTCTCGCTTTACTGGGCCTGCAGTAACTTCTTCGGCGTTGCGACACAACTTGTCATCAATCGCAGCAAGATGGGCCGCGAGATGCGCGAGATTGCCGCCAAACGGGCGGCTAAGCGCAGTGGTAAAGTGATTAACGCGCGAAGATAGTAAGTTGCTCTAACTACAACTTGGCGTCTGGATTTCCGGGCGCCTGTTCACTTAGTCGTTATCGCTGACGAATTAGACCGGGAATGAGATACTAAAAAGCGATGCCTATCGAGGATTACTCAGCAGCCGCCCAACGCATCGCTGCCCTTCTTAAAACCCTCACCGCTCCCGGCAGGCTTCGCCTCAAGTACCGGATCACCGCAGGCGCGGGCGCAGCCGATCCCGATCAACTCGAAGCGCGAGAAATCTATGTGGAGCTGGCCGGCCCGGACGCGGGACTGCTCACCCAGCGCGGCGGTGAACTGCTGCGCGCCCTCGAGCACGTTACCGCAAAAATGATTCGGCTCGAAAACGAAGAGCACGACAAGGTCTCCTTCGACGCGAACAACTTCAAGGCCATGCGCGCCCGGGAACTGAAACTCGCCGCCGAGACCGCCGCCGAAAAGGTCCGGCGCACCGGTCAGCCTTTCAGCTTCACCCCGATGAGTTCGCGCGAGCGTCGCATGCTGCATCTTGCTTTCCGCGCGTATGACGACCTGGCGACCTCTTCCACCGGCGAGGGCCTCAATCGTTTCGTCGTGGCGCATCCCAAGGGCTATGACACGAGCAAGATCGCCGCTCCACCCAGGCGTCCTTTCGCCGGCGGCGGCCGGGGCCGGCGCTAAGTTCGTAGAATAAGTTCCAGCGAGCCGAGCGATGAAGGCGATCGCTAAATCCTGGAATGCAGCCCCATCCCCAACTCGCCGAGCAGGAATCGGTCGCCAACGAGACCATCGCGGCCATCTCCACCCCGCCCGGCCGCGGAGGCATCGGCATCGTGCGCCTCTCCGGACCGCACGCGCTCGAAATTGCAAACGCGCTTCTCACACTGCGCAATCCCCTTGCCCACGCGCGCGCCCTCTTCGCCGAAATCCACGATCCCGAAACGCAACACAAGCTCGACGAGGCCATCGTCACCTGGTTCGCGCGTCCTAACTCTTATACCGGCGAGGACCTTGTTGAGATTGCCGCCCACGGATCACCGGTCATCCTTGAATTGCTGATGCGCCTCGCTCTGCAACGCGGCGCTCGTCTTGCGCGTCCCGGCGAATTCACAGAACGCGCGTTTCTGTCCGGCCGTATCGACCTCACGCAGGCCGAAGCGGTGCGCGATCTCATCGAGTCGCAGACCCTCTATCAGGCGCGCATCGCCGCCGAGCAGATGGGCGGCGCGCTCTCCCGCCGCATCCAGCCGGCAAAACAGACGCTCGTCGAGCTGATCTCGCTGCTCGAAGCCGGCATTGACTTCGCCGAAGATGACGTCCAAGTGACGCCGGATGTTGAAATCGTAACTCGCATCAATACAATTGCCGCCGATCTCGAAAAGCTCTCCCGCTCCTTCGAACATGGTCGGCTCTTACACTCCGGCTTGACTCTCGCAATCGTCGGACGGCCCAACGTCGGCAAATCCTCGCTCTTCAATCGTCTCGTCGAGCGCGAGCGTGCCATCGTCACGGCCACACCCGGAACCACGCGCGACCTCGTCACCGAGCGTGTTTCCCTTGGAGGCATTCCTGTCGAACTCGTCGACACCGCCGGCCTCCGCGAGGCCACCGACGAGGCCGAATCGATCGGAATCCGCAAATCCCGCGAAGCGCTCGCCGACGCGGATCTGGTTCTGGTCGTTCTCGAGGCAGGAATACCGATGCGTGAGGACGAGGCAGACCTGATCCAGTCTCTCTCCCGGCGCCGCGCCCTCATCGCCCGCAACAAGAGCGATCTCAACTCTGAGGACTCAGGCCTGGTGAGCGTTACAGAAGAAGAGAGTCCGGCGGATGGACTGTCCTCCGTCTTCACCTCCGCCCTCACCGGGCAGGGGATCGCCGAGCTTCGCGGCGCGTTGCTCGACATGGTTCGGAGCCCGGCCTCCGAAGCGGAAAGCGGCATGCTCACGAATCTCCGCCATCACGAAGCGGTCACCGCGGCCCTCGCATCCCTCCATGCCGCGAAGGCGGCCGTCGGCGCCAGAATCCCGCACGAGATGCTGCTTCTCGATCTCTATGCGTCGCTGCGGCAACTGGACAGCCTCACCGGCGAAACCACCGCCGCCGACATCCTCAACCGCATCTTCTCCACCTTCTGCATCGGTAAGTAGCATGGCTTCCAGAGGCATCCAAAGAAATTCGGCAATGACACATAACCCCTTTATTTTCTGATTAGTCGTGTCCTACAATGTCCAGGATGATTCCGGGACAGCGAGGCTTCGGTGTGTACTCCAGTGTGTACTCCGTTGCCCCAATTTGGTTGCAATTCCCCCGGAGTACACAGCGGAGTACACAGACATGGGACTGACAGACGCAAAAATCAAAGCGCTCAAGCCGCGCGTTGCGCGCTATCTGGTCAGCGACGGCGACGGGTTGAACATCGAAGTGTTGCCGAGCGGATCGCGCTCCTGGATATTCCGATATCGACTGCACGGCCGGCCGGAAAAGGTCGCCCTCGGCCGTTATCCCGAGACGAGCCTGAAGCGGGCACGTGAGGAGCGGTTCAGATGTGCACGTCTGGTGGCTGATGGGAAATCGCCTGCGCGGGTCAAGAAATTGGAACGCCAGAAAACCACGGAGCAAATGACCGTTCGCGAGTTCGGGGAGCGGTATTTCATCAAAGAGATCGAGAAGCGCTGGAAGGACCCTTCCAACATTCGCCGCTGGCTCACGAAAGACATCTATCCGTGGCTGGGCGAAAAACATGTCAAAGCGGTCACGCCGGCCGACGTGCAGACGGTGATTTATCGCAAGCGCGATCACGGCATGGAGGTGAGTGCGGCGAAAATCCGCGGTGTGCTCAAGGCGCTATTCGATTACGCGATCGAGCGACAGGTGGGAGCGCTCGAAGTGAATCCAGCGCGCACGCTACGACCTTTCCGGTTCACCAGGCCCAGATCACGGGACCGCAAGCTCGACCCGAAAGAAATCAGGAAATATCTTCACACGATCTACCGGAGCAACATGCGGCGCCAGTTCAAGCTCGCGTTCCATCTGCTCCTGCTGACGATGGTGCGCAAGAGTGAGTTGCTGTTTGCCGAGTGGGAAGAGATGGACTTCGAAACGAGCGAATGGGAGATCCCGGGTGAGCGCACCAAAAACGGCAAGCCCCACATCGTCTATCTCAGCCGTCAGGCGCTGGAGATATTTGGAGAGCTGAAGGTGCTGGCGTCTGGATCAAAGTTGGTGCTTCCAGGCCGGAGCAGCCTCGCAAAGCCATTTTCGAGAGACGCGCTGAACAAGGCACTCGAAGGGCTGGAGTTCGGAATTCCCGCATTCACAATTCACGACATGCGGCGCACAGCCTCGACCCTTCTGAACGAAAAAGGTTTCGCTGGAGATGTGATCGAGAAGGCTCTCAATCACACGCTGGGCGGTGTCCGAGGTATCTACAACAAAGCGCAGTACGCCGAGCAGCGGCGAGAGATGCTGCAATATTGGGCGGACCTCGTTGAATCGCTTATCAGCGAAGAGAAGATAATAAGATTACCGTTGCGCACCACGCACACAGCCTGATTCTTTACCGACCATCAAAGACAACTCACGAGCCAGGCCAGCGAACTCCGCTCGCTCATATCGCCATTTACGATTCAAACCGGCCATTATTAGCAACCGGGCGCGCGCCATACGTCTTTCGGGAAATGGCGACGCGATCGGTCCCGATGTAACACCGAGGAGATCAGTTCCACCGATCGTCTGCTCCCGATGCAGCGGTAAGTCCTCAGGTCATCAGCTTCCGCTGTGCAATCCTTCAATAATGTTCATTCCTGAGTGCCGTCTCGGACGCGCGCTCCCTATCTGGATTGAGCCCTCGCCGGCGCAGTGCCGTTTCCTGGGCATAGTGTTGAGCATGCGGTCAGAAATTATCCCGGTCAGGACAAACCGGAGAGGTTCGGCTTTTAAGTTAGCGCTCACCGGGGAGTAGTGAACGGCTCGGCGATCGGACACGGTCCTGCTTTTCCGATGCAGAAAGTCGAGATCTCGCAAATCCTCAATAGCCGTGGGAGTGTAACAAGATTTGACGCCTCCGGAGACTCGCTGGAGACTTAAATCAGTCTTGCGGCCCCTTGCCATACCGGTGACATACCGCCGTTATCCTCCACCTCGCGTCCGGCTGATGCCGAGTGAACGCAGATCCCCGCCAATGAATTTGCGGCCCAAGTTGCCCGCGCAAAGAGGGAGGCTGCTCTGTGCCGATGGAAGACGCGTATTAGAGTCCGGGGCTCAGTTTCTTAGGTGCTACGGACCTTCTCTCCAATGCGGCATTCTGCCGACATCAAGGCAGGTCGGAGTAGTACCAGAAAGAGTTGGATCGCGTTTCGTGATCACTGCCTTGGTGGATCCACGGGCGTTGAATTCTTGTAGGCGTTCTCCACCATCTTCAATGTCTGGTCATACAGGTGTGGATAGTGCTTCATGACATAGTTTCTCTTCTTGCGGATCGCATCGCCGGACAGGTCCTTTGCGAGGGAGGGATTCCCAACCGATTGAAACAGTTCAGCCAAATGCTCATCATGGTGCCGACCGGTTTTCAACCGAACAAACTCTGACGCCATGATTAGCCATTGGGTTGCAAAGTACTCTCCCTTGTGACCGCGCTTTCCAAACAGTTCGAGCACAGTTCCTAACTGATTTGAGAAGTCGATCAGCCTTTGAGGAAGATCTTCAAAACCTACTATGAATGAGCGCAACTCCTCAGAGAATAGTCCCCGGAAGACTTCGGATTCTAATTTCGCACCAAATACCCCTGCCTCAACCACGACCGCTGCCACTTTATCCAATGGATCATCATCAGACCGGCTTTTCCCCGCCCGGGTCCTCGCATAGAGCTTAAGCAGAGAGAATAGAAGTTTCCGGTCCTCCTCGTTGAGCTTATTCAAGGGGTTCGTCGGAATTGTCCCTCGGAAAGCCTTGGCTGTAGGAACTCCGAGATCGTAGGACACGGGCTATTGATCTCCTCGCAAAACGGACAAAAGTGGAACCAAGGTTTTGGCCATTGAGTTCCTGCGTTCAGATTTTAAACTCCCGAAAGAAATTCAGAGGAGTTCAAAGATGGCCAATACAATTCTCCGGCTTCCGGCAGTAAAAGCCCGAACTGGACTCAGTCGATCCACAATTTATCTTCGCGTCTCAGAAGGTGCTTTCCCCCCGCCCGTGTCTCTCGGCGCGAGGGCCGTTGGTTGGTTGGAATCAGAAGTGGACGGGTGGCTTGCGAAGCAGATTGAGCAGAGCCGCAACTTCCTAGCTGCGCGTTCAAATGTGCGGAAGGGCTGCTGACGATGTCCCCGCGCGCCGCGAAACAAGGCTGTCTACCACCAGAAATACGCTCAGCCGCAGCCTCGGGTTGGCGTTTGCTGCCCGTTTGTGCTCGCGGCAAGGCTCCCACGCTGAAGAACTGGCGAAAACTTGCCACGAGTGACCTTGCGCAACTTGAATCATGGGCAGTCGAGTTCCCCGGTTGCAATTGGGGTGTGGCAACAGGCGCCGCGTCTGGGCTGCTCGTGATTGATATCGATGGTGTTGAAGGCCGCGCTTCTCTGGAAAGCCTAGAGCGGCAAGGTTTCATATTGCCGTCAACACTGGCAGTAACCACGGGGCGCGCGGACGGGGGTGAACATCGCTACTTCAGGATTCCGTCCGGGCTTGATCTCCGCAACGACCAGATCGGCAAGATCGGGCGACACATAGATGTGAGGGCTACAGGCGGCTTGGCCGTGCTCCCCCCTTCCATCCATGCGAACGGGAAACAATATAGGTTTGTTGATCCCAATGCAAAAGTTGCAGACTTACCGGCTTGGGTAATCGAACGGCTCATGGTGCGGGAGCCGAAACTGAACGCCGCGGCCCAAGTAAGTCAGTTCGAGGGGGCGAACCCCATTGGGCCTGGACAGCGGGAGCCGGTACTCTTCTCGATCGCTTGCAAGTTACGCTCCCAAGGTGTGCCAATGGATACTATTTTCAAATCCCTGGTGGGCGTGAACTCGTCTTTCGAGGTACCTCACACAGTCGAGCGGGTGCGAGTGATCGCCGCCAAGAGTCAACGATACCCAGCCGGTGCACGTAGTGCTGACGTTGCTCTACGTGAGGAGACGGGGCGACCGAAATTTTCTGATGATGCCCTGGCGCTAAAGTTCACGGCGGAGCATGGCAATAATCTCCGTTACACCTCGGCAACGGGGCGCTGGTGTATATGGAACGGTAAGGTCTGGGAACCAGACGTAACTGACTACGTTTTGCATCTTGCACGTAAAGTCTGTCGTGAGGAAACCTTCAATTGTGAGAGCGACCGCGTGGCCTCACGAGTAGCTAGCGCAAGTACCGTCGCTGCTGTGGAGCGGTTGGCGCGCGCGGATAGACGCCATGCGGCCACAATCGATCAGTGGGACGCGGACCTCTGGCTCTTAAACACGCCCACCGGGGTAGTCGATCTGCATAACCGGCGCAGTGCGGCCCGCGAGGCGCGAAGATTACTTGATGAAGACCACCGCAGTGGCTCCAGGCGGGGATTGCCACCTGTGGCTGTCGTTTCTATCGCGCATCACGGACGGCGATCAAGAACTGCAGCAATTCTTACAGCGGATGTGCGGCTACGTTTTGACCGGCGTAACCCGAGAACATGCCCTGTTTTTCCTCTACGGCACGGGCGCTAACGGGAAATCCGTCTTTCTGAACACGATCTCTGGCGTTATGGGCAATTATGCTAGGACAGCTCCGGTCGAGGCATTTATCGCGTCGACAAGCGCTCACCATCCTACGGACTTGGCCGGGCTCCGAGGCGCACGCCTCGTAACTGCAGTCGAAACCGAAGAAGGCAGGCACTGGGCCGAATCGAAGCTGAAGGCACTTACAGGCGGCGACCGCATCGCCGCACGCTTTATGAGGCAAGACTTTTTTGAGTATCTTCCACAGTTCAAACTAATCATCGCTGGAAATCATAAGCCCGGACTGCGCTCAGTGGATGAAGCGATGCGGCGAAGATTCAATCTGCTGCCTTTTACGACGACGATCCCGATCTGTGAGCGCGACAAGAAACTAACCGAGAAATTGCGGAAAGAGTGGCCCGGGATTCTCCGGTGGATGATTGATGGTTGCCTTTCATGGCAGTCTGGAGGTTTGCAGCCTCCCAAAGTAGTGATTGAAGCAACGGAGAGCTACCTGGCCGGCGAAGATGCGCTCTCCCGATGGATCGAAGACCGCTGCGAGGTGAAATCCACACACTCGACATCCGCTACCGTGCTTTTCCAGGATTGGCGTAAGTGGTGCGAGCAAAACCAAGAACATGCAGGATCATTAAAGGCTTTCTCGCAAAATCTTGAATCACGACCGTTCGCAAAAAAGAAAACTAACAAGGTCCGTCCGAGACCGGCAAGCGAGCTGCTTTTCGGCTCGTGACGGCGATCCTGATGTACTCATTCGGTGGCCGGAGGCGCGATGGTGCAAATGGCACAGAGTTCCTGCCGCCGGGGATCACTGAAACCGAGCTGCTCTCCGTCTGCGTGGGACCTGACCTCGACAGCACTACTGCACTGGCTTGCCTGAAGGAGCTCAAGGAGCAGTGCCTTTACCTTCATTTCGATGGTGTGAGGTACTGCTTCAAGAAAGACCCCAACGTCACGTTGCTAATTGAGCAGGAATCGGAAGCGGTGGGGCGCGACGACCGCCGTGTGGAGGAGCGCATCAAAGAGATGCTGGAAGCGAGGATCAGCGGTCGCAATGCGGTAATCTGGCGGACAAAGTCCGGTGACATTCCGGACAAAGAACCATCGTTCCTAATTGCCTATATGCCGCTGAATTTCGGCACAGCGGCGCGCAGTGGCCGCGAAGCGGCGGCGAAGGAAATATTTGAGAACTGTGGTGACATCCTGCGTAAGTATCGCAATGGACTTGCGCTGGCTGTTCGTGCAGCGGAGCAGATCGAAATTCTTCGCCACTCCGTTCGTTACTTGCTTGCTATCGAGCATGTACGGGAAAAGTCCAAGCAACTGAACCTGACCGAGGAACAGAAATCTCAGTTGCGCGAGCGGGAGCATACTGAGACCGCGGCGGCAGAATCGGCCCTGCTGAAACTCTATGCGGAGGTATGGCTCCCCAAAGTCGCTGCTGATGGCATTGTGATTGAGGTTGTGGCCGTGGGCGGTCGACCGCTGCAAATCACGCTGAATGAAAAGAAGCAGGCGCGAGTACACGACCGGGTAATGGAACTGCTGGTTGATCTCCAGCATCGCCTATTCACAACGACGACCCCAAGCAAGATCGTCGAACTGTTCAAACTCGGCGAAGGAAGCCCGCCGACGCTCGGAATCAAAACCGCCGATGTGGTTGATGGCTTTTATTCCTTCCTCGGCTTTCCCAGGTTGCTCAACAGCGCAGTGGTGAAGAAGGCGATTACGAAGGGAATCCAGGACGGCTTTTTCGGCTACTTCTCCGGTTCAACGCCTGTGCTTGGAAGTGATGGAAAGTATCAAGTGCCCCTGGCGCGTGTGCGTTACAACATTGCAGTCGGTGAAGACGAGATCGATTTAGAGTCCGGCTTTCTGATGGTGCCCCAGGCTGTGCCGGGCGAGAGCCCTGCGCCCACTGGCGAGTTCACCGGGCAGACAGGCTTGCCGCCACAAGGTGGGCCGCCACAAGGTGGGACTGATAGCGAGCCTCCGCTGGTTCTCACCCCGCAGCATGGCGGTGCGAGCGATGCTTCGGGGGGATCATCTGTAGGGGCGGCGGCGGAAAAGCGGGTGGAGATCAATTTTTCAGCCGACAGGAATCAGTTGTTCTCGGCCTGGAACGCAATTGCAAACCTCGCAGATCTTGCGGGGAGGGTAAGTGTCACCGTGCGGGCAGATTCTGCGGAAGGCTTTGACAGAAACAAGCTTCAGAACGGCGTGCTTGAGCCTCTCCGGGAGTCCGACTTACTCGATTAGAGATAGAGGAACTTGCTGCCGCATCAAATACTAGTGCGCATGTTGAATGGCACTTCCATGCAGCCCTGTTTGTTCATCAATGAGTCCGGCCGTACTGATACACCGTTTCACGGCTGATACCAAACTCCCTGGCCAGAGCGGCCTTTTTTTCGCCGGCGGTAATTCTCGCGCGTAGTTGCTGCGCCCGTTCATCTGTGAGCGATGGTTTGCGCCCTTTGTACACTCCCGCTTTCTTCGCTAGCGCAATTCCTTCTCGCTGACGTTCTCTGATCAGGGAACGCTCGAACTCAGCGAAAGCTCCCATGACGGAGAGCAGCAACTGCGACATCGCAGAGTCTTCGCCCGTGAACGTGAGGCATTCCTTGACGAATTCGACCAGGACGCCTTTGCTGGTGAGGCCCAAGACGATTCGTCTCAGATCATCGAGGTTGCGGGCTAACCTGTCCATCGAATGCACGATGAGACAGTCGCCTTCCCGAAGATAGTCGAGGGCAGCCTGCAACTGTGGTCGTTTGGTGTCCTTGCCGCTGCCCTTATCGGTAAACACCTTGTCCAACTCCTGACCATCTAGCTGGCGTTCGGTGTTCTGGTCCAGTGAAGATACGCGGATGTAGCCAACGCGTTTGCTGTGCCGTCTTGCTGCTGGTGTCATGGCCTGCCGCTCCTGCGAAAGTGTCAGGAATGACTTTAAGAGCGTCCGACTGTTGTGTCAAGAAAGACCAATTATGATCCTAATCTGACATAAAAAGTGTCAGATCAAAATGTCAGCTTGGACTATACCGTATCTGGACATGACCGAATCGGTTTCAAGGAGGGGACTTTTTCGAGAGAGTGTCCTTTAGTCGCCTTCGTCCTAACAATTACCTGGAGATGTGTTTGACTTCGTGTGCTCTAGCATACTTCTTTCTTTTTTCTGCCTCACGGAGCGAAGTAGCTGGAGATGTCGAGAATGAGGTTAGTGGGGTTTTGGGCGAACGCATTGATGCTGCAGCTTGTTGTTGGCACGATGGCCATGTTCGAAGTGATGGCGCCGTCTACGGCGTTCAGGGTTGAAACAACAGGTTGCGTTTCCCAGCGATGGGACACCGCACCGCCGGAAAGTCTAGCTATCCCTGACACTATGTAGGAAGGTGACAGCGAGTTTCGTTCTTAAGAAAGTACAAATGACTGCGGAAACGATCGGCTTCCGATGAGTCTCTTCTTCATTGGAAACATTCGCGACCGGAGGAAATCATGTTCGATCATGACTTGGTAATAGAATCGAGGTGCACCTTAAGGTGTGCATTATGATGAATTTCTGCAGGTTCTCTCCACGGCCTCTCCCATCTCTTGGTTTATTGTTCTCTACGATTGGCCTTGTTTCGGGAAGCATTGCACAGGCCCAAACGTCGACGCCTCTCTTCCCGGTTACACCCGAGATCGGTCCACCGGCGATCTTCAGCGTGCTGGCGGATTTCAACGGAGACGGCAAGCTGGACCTTGCTTCCTGGCAGGGCGGCACCAGCACCGTCTTAAGTGTGACTCTTGACGTTGCGGGCAGCACGCCAACTACGATCAATACACCGGTTTGCGAGAGCGTCAACCCCGCCAGTCCGTTTGCCGTCGGTGATTTGAACAATGACAAAAAGCCCGACGTTGTAATGAGTTGTGCCGGGTACACCGCAGTGCTGTTTGGGAAAGGCGATGGCTCTTTCCATGCTCCTGTCTACTATCCAACTGTGGGTGTTGGCACCCCCACGTTGGTCGACCTGAACGGCGATGGCTACCTCGACGTCGCGATCCTCGAAGCGTTGAGAGCTGACTCCCTCGCTACGTTGAGCGTATATCTGAACGAGGGGGATGCCGCCCCAGGTACGTTGGGCGCGCCGAGCGTCAATTCTACCAATACGCCCGCGAGTTTAATTTTCGAACTGGTGAGCGGCGACTTCAACGGTGATGGAAAGCAGGACCTACTTATCCTGGGGAATGCCTTAACGAGTGGATATCTCACCGTTTTGTACGGGAATGGCGATGGAACACTCCAAGCTGCGCAGACTCAGACTCTGCCATCGGGCCTATCCCTCACAGGAACAGTCGCGCTCGGCGACTTCAACCATGATGGCACCACGGATGTCGCCTATTTATCGGTTAGTGAATGCTGCGTGGTGGGCGTGCCAGCCACCAGCATCCAGATTGTGCTGGGCAGTTCCAACGGAACTTTCGCCAAGGGCGCAGCGCTGCCAATCCAACCGAATAGCTATGCGTGGTCTCTGGCCGCAGCCCAATTCACCAATGATGGCAATCTCGATCTCGTTGCGTCCGGAAATGCCATCACTACTGTGTTTCGCGGCGATGGGAAGGGCGGGTTTACCCAGGGCGAATCGTACGCCGCGTCGGGAGTGCCGCTTGTCGGGGACTTGAATGGCAACGGGAAACCAGACCTGCTTCTGCAGACCGGGGGCACACCGACTGGCGCAGGCTTATACCTGCTCTATGGAAATGGAGATGGCACATTCCAGGGAGTGCCTACCGTACCGACGAACACCAATGGAAATATGGTTTACGCGGATTTGAACGGAGACGGTATTGCCGATGCCGTGTACCAGACTTCCGCGCTGGATGCGAACGGAGATAGTTCTATCGTTTCCGCTCTGGGCCGGGGCGATGGCACATTTGCCATTCTGAATCAGGCGATTCCTCTGAGTGGCAACGGTGCTTCCCCACTTGTCATGGGCGATTTCAATGGGGATGGAAAGCCTGATCTGGCAGTCGTTACAGGCAACTTAACCTGCCCGGCGCCATCGGGTAATAGCGGCACTCTTTCCATCTATCCGGGGAACGGAAATGGCACCTTTGGGACCGCAATTTCTGTTACCGGTCTGCCTGCAGCCGCGGGCGCCTCTACGCCGGTTGTGGGCGACTTTAACGGTGACGGCAAACTCGATCTTGTTATCCCCTACGGCTATAGCTGCACCGATGAATATCCCCTCCCCCCAGGCGGTCTTATTTTTGTGCCCGGAAACGGGGACGGAACATTAGGTACGCCGGTGTATTTTTCTACGGGGACGTACGGCACCAACTTATTTGCCAGCGACCTGAACAAGGATGGGAAGCTTGATCTGGTTTGGCAAGGCATTAGCCTGAGTCCCGGCCCTCCCCCGAGTGGCACGGTCTATCTCGGCAACGGAGACGGCACTTTCAAACAACAGCCCATCAATCTTTCGGGCAGTGCGACAGGCCGGCTTATTTGGCTGTCAGATCTTAACGGAGATGGCTATCCGGACTTGATGAGCGAGCCTGGACTCTACGGAAACCTGGTCATATACGCGGGTAACGGCGACGGCACGTTTCAGACCAATCCTTTTTATACCGTGCAGTTGCCGGCGGAGACCGCAGTCGAGACCGCATCGGTCGGCGATGTCAACGGTGACGACAATCCAGACATCGTCGTCATGTATTCAGGCCTGCAGGCAGCTACCGGTGCTCAAATTTCAGTCTTCCTCGGGAATGGGAAAGGTGACTTTGCGGTGGACAGCAACACCTATTTTGCGGGAACTCCGAACGATGGAATAGGCTCGCCAAACATCTACGACCGGACTTCCATGGCTCTTGTTCGCGTGAACAATCAGGCTCCTGCGCTGTCGAGCGACACTACGCTTGATATACTGGCGAACACTAGTTTTGGCTTGACATCTCTTCTGAATCAGAAGAACCCTCCTCCCACTACGCCGACGCTATTCTCCAGCACGACAACCCTCCAGGCTTCAACCACGAGCGGAAACTTGAACGTGCAAATTACATTGACGGCGACTGTTTCCGGCGTTAATCCAACCGGGTCAGTCACTTTTGTTGCCGGCTCAACTACATTGGGAACAGCGACGCTTGCGAATGGGGTGGCGATGCTGCAGACGTCCTTCGCAGCCGCAGGCAGCTATTCCGTAATCGCCAACTATTCGGGAGACGCCAACAACGCCCAGAGTGCATCTGGCACGGTGATGATTACGATTATCGCGCCGGATTTCACCATAGCAGCCAACCCGCAAAATCTCACGATTCAAGCAGGTCAGTCTGGCACAGTTACATTGACGCTTACGCCAGCTGGCGGCTATACGGGAACCGTCAACCTTTCCTGCACAGGTTTGCCGAGTGAGGCATCCTGCACGTTCTCGCCGTCCGCCCTTACGCCGTCCGGCAATTCGGCAGTTACCGGCCAGCTGACCATCAGTACGACCGCCGCTAGCTCTGCGAGCCTCGGCAATCACCAACCGGCGAACATACCGTGGATCCCCACCGGCACTCTCGCCCTCGCTGGGCTGGTCGGACTTGCGATCTCTCCAGCCCGCAACAGGCGATGGAATTCTCGTTTGCGGGTGATGTCGATGTTACTCATCCTTACCGCAGGATGGATATCTCTGCAAGGATGCGGCGGTGGGGGCAACAGCGGCACGAAGAATGCCGGTACCCCACCCGGAACCTACGCAATCAATGTCACCGCCGGGGGAAGCAACTCCGAAGCGCAACACTCGGTTGCTTTGAATGTAACCGTTCAGTAAGGTGTTCGGTCCCGGTCGAGGGATGTTGGATAAGAGCGAGTTAGCATGGGATATGACGCTCGCACACCGCGCGGCCATGTCCTGGCGGTAGCACGATGAGCCCAGACGCCCATTGCTTCCACATTGCATCGCGAATTGCCATCGTGTTTTTCGTGCTGAGCCTTGTTACGCCGTTGATTGGACAGCCTATCCCGTCCTATGTCGTCACAGCAAACACTGACACCACTAATGGCTCTCCGGGCAACTGCACCGACCAGACGGCTTCGCCCCTTCATCAGCAATTGATTTCCGGGACAGTCAGCCAACCAATCGATGCACTCAACCTGCGACAGTGGACAGACGCTCATCACCGTCGACCATCTAGCCGCTCTGCGCCTTACTGAGTGACCGTCAGCGTGATCGTGATGGACTGCGAGTTGTTACCTGACCCGGCTGCCATGACGGAGACCGTTGATGTGCCCGGAGGTGTCTTTGGTTGAGAAGAACCGCCGCAGGCGGAAATCGCGACAGACCCTGCGAGGCCGCCAATCAGAAGAACGGCGCAGAACGGGCGGCGCACAGGCGGGCTGAGGCGTCTTCTTTGCCAGAGCAGGATGAGGCCGGCAAGGCAGGCTGGCAGCCCCGCGAGAGAAGCGAGCAGCGCAGATGTGCCGGGCGATTGTGGCCGCAGTAGCCCCACCGTACCCGAGCCGGGGCCATGGGTAGTGATGGTCATTGTGGTGGTGACAGGGCTGTTCGATCCATCGGCGGTAAGCGTGGGCGGATTAAAGCTGCAGGTTGCGTTTTGAGGCAGTCCGGCACAGGAGAAACTCGTCATTCCTGTGTACCCGCCAACCGGAGTGAGAGTGATGGTCAGTTGGCCGGTATCTCCCCCGATAAGTGAGAGATGGCTGGCGCTCGATTTTAGCGAGAATGCGGGAGCAGTGATCTGTTGCATCAGAACGGCCATAGAGCCGGTGAAGTTCTGGTCTCCGGAATAGACGGCATTTATGGTGCTAGGTCCTGCTGGGAGCGTGCTGGTCATGTAAGTCGCGACGCCCATGCTGTTGAGGGGCGAAGTGTCGAGAACCGTCGATCCGTTGAGGAACTGGACGCTACCGGTGGGAATCGCAGCAGTCGAAGATGTAACTGTTGCCGTAAAAGTCAGAGAAGCGTTCAACGTAGATGAAGTGATCGCCGTTGTGCTGCTTGCCTTATTTACAACGATGGTCTGCGTAACTCGCGGCGCGGCCGAATATGCGGCGTTACCGGCCTGATTTGCAGCCACGACGACTGCGCCAGCTCCTGTGATGGTGAGCGTGCTTCCACTTACCCGGGCAGGGCCCGAGACGACGCTGAAGGTGACGGGCAGGCCCGAGCTCGCGGTCGCCAACAGCGCGATTGGGCTTACTCCAAAGGTCTGTGGAGTTGCCGGGGCCGTGAAGGTGATGGTCTGGCTGGACGATACCACATTGAAGGAACCGCTCGTTGCGCTGATGCTGAGGGGAATGGCAGAGGCGGCGAGGTCGTTAATGGGAAGCGTAGCCACCAGCGTGTCGCCGGTGCTCGCCGCACTAATCTGCAACTGACTGGAGCCAGCGATTCCAGAGGCATTTGTGCTCAGGGAGGCGACGCTCAGAGATCCGGGGTCTCCTGCTGCCAGCGCAATTGCGATGGCGACGCCAGGTCCCTGAGCTTGACCGCTTTCACTGAGTTGCAAAGCAGCAGGAAAGTTAGAGTTCACCGCTACGCTTAAGGGCGGCTCGGTGCTGAAGGTCAGTGCATAATGCGTCTGGATCGCTCCACTGTCAACACAGACCAGGTTGCCGGAAGACGTGCTGTAAACAGTTGTGCGCGGGACTCCACGCTGATCCGTCGTTACACCTGCCGGAATGTCGCCTAACACTCCAGCGCAAATCGGCGACACGGTCAATAAATATGAATAGACCTGATTGCCGTTCATTCCCTGAACCGGGCAGTTCGAGCCTTGGCAGTCGTCTAACTGAGGCACTCCATCGTAAGCGGCATACGCGGTAGTGTTGTATTCAAAGAGGCTATTTGAGACAACTAAAGTGCCTTGGTTAGAAATCCCGGCACCACCGCCCTCGGTGGTAAAGTACGGTACGATGATTGTGTTGTTCGCAACGGTACTGTCGGCAAGCGTCAGCGTGCCAGTGTTATAAATGCCACCTCCAAAGACAGTTGCGTAGTTCCCTTGGATCGTACTGTTTATAACCTTCGCGGTACCCGCGTTGACGATGCCGCCACCACTCATCTGTGGGAATTCCTGGCTATACGCAACATTGCCTGAGATAGTGCTGTTGAGGACGGCGAGCATTCCACCATTGGAAATGCCGTGGAAGATTGCGCCCGAAACCGAACAGCCATTCAGCGTTAAGACACCGTCGTTACTGAGATTTTGGGGAGTTCCTCCACTGATGTTCAGGTAGGAGATGGCGACGTTCACGGCACCACTGAGAATTGTGAAGACCGTGAATTGATTATTACCGCTTACGGTCACCAGGTTTATGACGTTGGGCACGCTACCCGAGGCTATGCCAGTAATGGTCGTGTTCGAGGCAACGTTAAGTGAGGCCGCCAGGATGATGGTTTGCGGGGTGCCGAAGACGGCAGGATCAAAGGTGATGTTACCGGCGCCAGCCGCAGCAGCGGCCGCTAGCGCGTCGCGCAGGCTGCAATTCGAGGAATCTGCGCGCGTGCAGTTGGATGCAACTCCCGTCGTGGTGTCTGTGTTGACGTTGACCACAAAGCCGGGGAACGGCTCATCATTCACCTGCTGTGCGAGAGTATTGCTGGTAACCGCGGTGAAAGAGTTGTCACCAGCATAGACGGCCGTCAGCTTATCGGTTCCGATTGGCAGCGAGCTGATGTTGAGCGTTGCGACGCCGGAGGAGAGCATGCCCGTGCCGATGATGGTCCCGCTGTTGTAAAAGGTCACGATCTCACCGTCGGTGACAAAGCTTCCCAGGCTATAAGGATTGAGGGTCGCCGTCAGAGTGATCTGGTCGCCATAGAAAGGCGACGGGTTGCGATTGGAATTGAGTTCCAGCGCAGGTACGATCTTCGCTGCGAGCAAGGGTACGGTACTGGAAGTGCTGGAGTGGTAGTTCATATCGCCGAGATAGCTGGCTTCGACCTGATGTATCTGGCCGCTTTGAACAACAGTATTTTTCAGCGTGGCCGTCGCCGTCTGCGTGATCTGGCTAAGCAGCACGGTCACCGTATTGTCGCCAATGTTGGCCGTTGCGAGGTCCGAAATGCCATCCCCGTTGAAGTCCGCCACGGCGACCGAGAGGGGAAAGTTGCCGACGCTCGGCGAAGACTTTATGGTGAACGTCCCATCTCCATTACCCAGCAATACCGTCACCGTATTGTCGAAACGATTGGACACCGCCAGGTCTGGGATGCCGTCTCCGTTGAAGTCCGTCACGGCCACTGAGTCGGGAAAGGCACCGACACCGGGCGTGGACTTCACGGTGAACGTCCCATCTCCATTACCCAGCAACACCGTCACCGTATTGTCGCCACTATCAGACACCGCCAGGTCTGGGATGCCGTCCCCGTTGAAGTCCGTCACGGCCACTGAGTCGGGAGAGGCACCGACACCAGGAGTGGACTTCATGGTGAAAATCCCATCTCCATTACCCAGCAATACCGTCACCGTATTGTCGTCACCATTGGCCACCGCCAGATCCGGGATGCCGTCTCCGTTGAAGTCCGCCACGGCCACTGAGTCGGGAAAGGCACCGACACCAGGCGTGGACTTCATGGTGAACGTCCCATCTCCATTACCCAGCAATACCGTCACCGTATTGTCGCCAACATTGGACACCGCAAGGTCCAGGATGCCGTCGCCGTTAAAGTCGCCCACCACGATAGAGGAGGGACCGGTACCAACGCCGGGCGTGGACTTTATGGTGAACGTCCCATCTCCATTGCCCAGCAACACCGTCACCGTATTGTCTAAACCATTGGCCACCGCCAGATCCGGGATGCCGTCTCCGTTGAAGTCCGCCAACGCCACCGAGTCGGGAGAGGCACCGACACCAGGCGTGGACTTCATGGTGAACGTCCCATCTCCATTACCCAGCAATACCGTCACCGTATTGTCGTGACTATTAGCCACCGCAAGGTCCGGTATGCCGTCGCCGTTAAAGTCCGCCACGGCCGATGAGTCGGGAGAGGCACCGACGCCGGGCGTTGAAACCGTGAAGCTCATCCCCGGAGTGGCTGTTCCCAGTGGTGCTGTGCCCAGGGGGGCGTTGCCATTCGTCGTGTCGAGGAAGGAAACGTCGCCCGTGGGGGAACGAATGTTGCTGCCCGTGCCCAATACCGTCGCGGTCAACGTGTAATCACCGACCACGCCAGAGGAGGCGATTGTGATCGTCGTCGGGTACTTTGCGATGGCAGTCACGTTAAGGTCTAACGTCGCCGATGAACTCTTCAAATAGCTTTTGGTGTCGATGAAGACCGCCTGGTAGCTATGGCTTCCAATACCAGGCCTGAATTTATAGGTCGCGGTCCCGGCGGTGGTCAGCTGCACCGTTGCCAGCAATGCTGAGTCTTCGCAATGTGCTGCTGCCGCATCGCAGAACCTGATCTCACCGGGATTCACCGGGGTGACCCCGGAAACCACTGTCGCAGTCAGTGTAATCACTCTTCCTGCAGCCACGGAAGTCACGTCGGAGCCGTTACTGGTCACGGTCAGCGACGTTGCGGTCGGAGCAGCGGAGCTCCACGCCTGCGACGGGCTCAGAATGGCAATGAATGCCAGTGCCACGGGCAGCATGAAGGCGCGAATGGCGGCTCTACGAGAGAAACTACGGCGGACGAGAGGGGACACGTTGTGCAGTGCCCAGACCATTTGGACTCCAGAACGAACAAATTGGACCCAAGGAGAAGCGCTAGCCGGAGGACGGACTCGAAGAAGGATGAGTCCGAAAAGCAACCCCGGTTATCCGAGCAGTTTTTTGCAACAGGGAAGCGTGGCACGCCCTGTAACTGATTGCAGAAGCGGCTATAACACTATCGACCTGTCAATTGCTCGTCAAGAACTATTAGGGCGGCAAATAAGTCGTTCCTATGCTCGGCCATTGTGCCAACAGAGGACGGCTCTATCGATGTCTTCGCGAATTTCATTTTCTTAGAGTCGACGCTTCTGCTAGCTTTGATAGGCCCCCTACCTTTTTTAACTGGGACTCCTCGAATCAAATGCGATCGATTGCTGCCTTCTGCCTGCTGTTGACCTGTTCTGTATCTTTCGCCGCGCACAACCAAGCGCACTCATCCGCACGGATAATCCAAAGCGGACTACCGATACTATTTGAGCCTGCGCCCGGACAGCCCGTTGGCGACACCGCAATGGTAGGACGAGTGTCCGGCATTTCAGTCGACTTCCAACCTGCAGCGGTAGTGGTCGGCTTGCCGGGACAGAGCCCCTCTCAGTTTCGAATCGATTTCGACGGTGCTCGCCCTTCGATTCCCAGAGGGAGCGATCTACAGAAGAGCCAGACAAACTACCTTCTGGGCAGCGATCCGGCCCAATGGCGTACCCATGTTCCAAATTACGCGAAGGTCATCTACAGCGGCTTGTACCCCGGCATTGACGCGGTTTTCTACGGCAACGGAGATCAGATCGAGCACGACTTCATCGTGTCTCCCGGTGCGGACTACCAGCAAATTCGCATGCGTTTTTCCAATGATGGCCGCGTTTCCATCGGTAAAGATGGCGCGCTCACCCTCTCATTTGAGGACGGATCGGTACAGCTGCAGAAGCCGGTAATCTATCAGGAGGTGAATGGCGAACGACGGGAGAAAAGCGGGGCATTTCTCCTGCTACCGTCCGGAGAAGTCGGCTTCAATGTTTCCCACTACGATCCTCACTACAAACTGATCATCGATCCTGTTCTCTCTTTCTCAACTTACATTTCTACGTTCGCGCCGGCCGCAACATTGATTGCAACTGACGCCAATGGTGATAACTATATTTCCGGATATGCAGGCTTAGGATTTCCGATATCTTCAAATGTTTTTCAAGGATGCACAGGCTGTACGACGAATAACGTCGTCACCTTCATCTCGAAGATGAACGCGGAAGGCTCCAGTCTTATCTACTCGACGGTGCTCGGAGGCAACAGCTTCGCCCAGCCCACCGGTTTGGTTGTCGACGCTAATGGCAATGCGATCGTTTCCGGCTGGACGGGTGCGACGAATTTTCCAACAAAGAACGGTCAGTCCATCGCGCCTCAGGACAACAACTATGTCGGCTTCCTTGTTTCTCTGTCACCAGATGGCTCTTCTCTGAATTACGGAACACTTTTGGGAAGCAGTCCCTCCTCTAGCTCTAGCGCAATGACCTATGCAATGGCGGTAGCCGTAGACTCTTCCGGAAATGCTTATGTCACCGGTGAAACTGGTAACGGGTTCTTCACTACGCCAAGTGCGTTGAATCAGGAGGGCGGAGGTAACTTCGGCAACCAGTTCAACGTTTATCTTGCAAAGTTCAGTCCAATGGGCGCCCTCCTCTACAGCGCAATTCTCGGTGACGCCGACCCGCAAAATGGTGGCGGCGGCCCGATCGGTGCGTACGCACTTGCGGTCGATTCTACCGGCGATGCATATGTCGCCGGTCAGGCCGGCACCTTATGGCCGATCTCGAGCAATGCTTATCTCAGGCAGATTGCTGGGTCGATGCCTTACGCTACGCCCTTTGTCACGAAGGTGGCGCCGGATGCGAAAAGCCTCGTTTACTCCACGTATCTGGACTATGCCTACGTAGTAACGGGTATCACCGCCCTAACCAATGGCGACGTGCTCGTCGTAGGAAACGGTGTTGGCCCAAGCTTCCCAACCACTCCTGGCGCTTATCAGCAGAATTCCAGCAATGGAGGTAGCGCATTTCTCACCGAGTTCAATTCTGATGGATCGGGCTTAGTCTATTCCACTGTTATCGGCGATGCATCGTATGACATCAACCACTTGGCACTTGATCCCGTTAATGGCAATATCTGGTTGGCTGCACAAACTAGCAATCCGCAGTTCCCACTCGTCACACCTCTGCAATCTACATTTTCAACTACCCTGGGGATCCAGGAACCTATCTCCGTTCTCAACCAATTCGATCCTTCTGGGAAAAATCTAGAGTTTTCGACGTTTCTGGGCGGCACCGCGACGGGTTATGCAAGGAATGTTGCGATTGACAACAACCATCGAGCCCACGTTGCCGGTGCAGCAGGCTACGGCATGTACACAACACCTGGCGCGTATTTGGGGACTGTGCCCACGCCCGGCTCCGCGTACAGCGGCGAGACGTTCGCATACGTTGCGTTGGTCGACCCTACATTGCCCGCGCCTGCCCTGTGCGTGAGTCCGAATAGCATCCTGTACTATGGTTTCGTGCCTCTTGGTAGCTCCAGTGACCTGACGGTTACCGTTACTAATTGCGGCACGCAGCCGCTTTCAATCACGGGTATCTCGTTTGCCGCGGGTATCTTTACAGCTCCAGCTTCAAAAAATGGGTGCGCGCAATCGCTTCCGGCCGGTAAAAGCTGCACATTCACTGTACGCTACACGCCAACTGCGGCCGAAACTGATTCATCTACAGTGACCATTCAGTCAAATGCCTCGATTTCGCAGGCCGTGCTGAGTCTCAGCGGAACCGGAGCTGTACCAAACGCGTATTTTACGCAAGAAAATCTAAATTTTTCTCAGATGCTGATCGGCCAGACTAGTCCCCCCGCTTTCGATCTTTTGACGAATAGCGGTCAGGCGCCTCTTAACGTCGATGTTGCGCACACAACAATCACTGGCGATTTCGCGATCAACTCGACTAACTGCACTACTCCCGTGTACGCCAATGGATGTACTTTTGGCATTGCCTTCACGCCTACCGCTGCCGGCAATCGGACGGGGATGCTGACAGTACCAACAAACGATCCGGCTCATCCGACACTGACCGTGAGCCTCTCCGGGACGGGTGACTCGACTTATCCAGTCCCGACCGTGACTGCATTACTGAATCCGTCTTACCCCATCAACACCAGTTCGGCAAATGTCACCGTCATAGGAACGAATTTCTTTCCAACATCGATCGTCACGATAAATGGCGAAACGCAGAAGACCACTTACTCCAGCGATACCAACGTTACGTTCGTCCTTGATCCTGCACTTCTGAAGAAAGCCGGAGAACTTCCCGTGGCCGTCGTCAACCCCACCCCCGGGGGCGGAGCGAGCACGCCGTACCCGCTGACCATTTACCTGTCGCTGCCCATTTCCGCGAGCGCTCTGATTTATGAGCCCATCAGCGGACTTCTATACGCCACCATTCCGGCTTCAGCGACGACCAATCCAGACACGGTTGTTCCGATTGATCCAACCACCGGCGCTATGAAAACGCCGATCCCGGTGGCAAACGATCCCAATAAGCTTGCCGCATCTTCCGATGGAACTGAACTGTACGTAGCATCAAAGGGCAGCCACCAACTGCAGAGGATCAGCCTGAAAACGCTCACGATCGAAAAAACGTTCGACCTGCCAGTGGATCCTGGCTTCGGCGTAACCTCTGCGCAGGACATGCAAGTAGTACCCGGTTCCCCCAAGTCGATTGTCGTGGTCTTGTCGAGGAATGCATCGCCCTCGGAAGATGGTGCGGCGCTCTACAATGATGGCGGCCTGGTCAATTGGATTTCCAACGATTTCAGCTCGAATTACCTCACTCTGGACAGCATCACTTTCACATCTTCACCATCTACCATTTACGGCCTTCCGATGACGCTCTCCGGTCAGTTCTTCACCGAGGTCCAGGTGAGCCCGACGGGACTGAGTTTCAACGGCGCAAACAGCAGCGGAGGATTCACTCAGCAGACGGGGTCAATAGTCAGGTCAGACGGAGCACTCCTCTACACGAACTCCGGCGAAGTCTGGGATCCTGCCTCCCAAGAGTTGCTGGGCACATATCTCACTCCAAGTGGCTCGCAGTTGTTCTATGCGCCAAGCGTAGTCCCCGATCCCTCGTCCAGGCGCACATTTTTCCTTGATGGCGATGCCGGCTATTCCTATTACCAGTCATTGAACATCGCGGGATATAACCAGAGTGACTTTAGCTTTGCCGGGATGGTGCCTTTCCTGGCAATTTACTCTCCGTACGCAGCCGACCTTGTTCGCTGGGGTGTAGACGGCTTTGCTTTCCGCAGCTATGACTCCCTGACTGCCAACGACCCCACCGATCAGATCGTTATCCTTCGCAGCAGCCTCGCCTACTCCCCGTCGACCCCATTGCCGGTGCCCACACTGAGTGCGATCACTCCCGATCTGGTCGCGCCGGGAAGCGCTGCCTTGACTCTGCAGTTGACGGGAACCGGCTTTACGCCTGCCTCGATCGTCTCAGTCAACGGAAATGCCCGCCAGACGAACTACATCAGCGCCACGCAGGTTACCGCTTATCTCACCGCCACCGATATTGGGACCGTAGGGACGCTGCCTGTAACCGTCACAACACCGGCTCCGGGCGGTGGCACCTCCAACGCGGTGTTGCTCTCAGTGTCCACAAATACGAACTCGACCACAGTAACGCTCAATCCCGCGAAGCTTACCTTTGCCAGCACGCCGATCGCGTCCGTTAGTGTATCTCAGGTGGCTACGCTGAAGAACACCAGCAACTCGACGCTGACCATCGGCGGTATCTTTCTCAGCGGAGCTAATGCCGGTTCGTTCAGTGACACTACTAGCTGCGGAAAGGCCCTGGCATCGGGCGCCAGTTGTACGATCTCTGTCAGCTTCAAACCAGAATCCATTGGCACTCAGACCGCAATTCTGTCCATTGCCGACGACGCGACAACTTCACTACAGCAGGTGACACTTACCGGGACTGGCACCCTTTCGTCGACGCCTACTGCTCTTCAATTCATACCCATCACCCCTTGCCGAGTGGTTGATACTCGGAACCCGACTGGTCCCTTTGGCGGCCCTCAGCCGAGTGCCCGGATTGCACGCGAGTTCGACATCCCTCAGGGTTCCTGTGGCATTCCTTCGAACGCTCTTGCCTACTCGCTCAACGTCACCGCCGTGCCGAATGGTTCGCTCGGCTATCTCGCCATCTGGCCCAGCGGAGAATCCCAACCCCTGGTTTCCACGCTCAACTCGTTTGACGGACGCGTCAAGGCTAACGCCGTCATCATTCCCGCCGGCACCAACGGCGGAGTGAACGTTTTCGTCACCGACCCGGCAAATGTCATCCTCGACCTCGACGGTTACTTTGTACCTGCCGGCAGCAGTTCTGCCGGCCTGGCTTTCTATCCGCTCACGCCCTGCCGCGTCGCCGACACGCGCAACGCAACCGGTGGGCTGGGCGGACCCTTCATCGCTGGAGGCAGCACCCGCGCATTCCCAATACTTTCCAGCACCTGCAACATTCCCGCGACTGCAAAAGCCTACTCGTTCAATGTCACTGCGGTGCCCCACACCCCACTGGGTTACTTGAGCATCTGGCCCACCGGGCAGACTGAGCCCGTGGTCTCCACACTGAATTCTCTTACCGGAACGGTCACCGCGAATGCGGCCATTGTTGAGGCTGGAACGGGCGGTGATGTTTCTGTCTTCGCCCAGGACGACGCAGATGTGATCCTGGACGTCAACGGCTACTTTGCGCCTCCTGGAACCGGAGGGCTCTCGCTCTACGCGGTCACTCCCTGCCGGGTGATCGATACACGCAACGGGATGGGTCCCGTTAACGGTGTCCTTTCCGTGAACGTCGTTGGCAGCCCCTGCGAGCCGCCTTCGACGGCCCAGGCCTACGTCTTAAATGCGACGGTTGTGCCCGACGGACGGATGGGTTACCTCACATTGTGGCCGGCTGGAGAGACGCAACCTGTCGTTTCAACGCTGAATGCAGTCGACGGCGCCCTCACGTCGAACATGGCCATCGTGCCGACAACGAATGGCAGCATCAACGTGTTCACCGAAGATCCGACGGACCTCTTTCTCGATATCTCCAGCTACTTCGCTCCGTGAGGCAGAGGCGCGATGAGGCCCTGATCTAGCCCCTCCCCTTGCATCTGCTCGCATTCGCCGGTACTCAGGACATCACATCGGCCCGCTGTGTCCTGCCATCATCAATTACCGAAGCCAGGGCGAAGCACCCCGGTGAGGGTTTCGCGCACTCAGTGGGTCTTTGCGTCTGTAATCACGTTGACCTTATGGGCGACCTTCTGGAGAGGTCCGCTACGCTCTGGCCCGTGTTCTTCGTTGATAATCAGGAGGTGAGCGCAACGCAACGTTGCGCCAAGCGGGTGGCAAGGGAAAGCGCCGAGTTGGAAGAGGTTGAGTACGGCGGGAAGGCGCGGCTATGGCGCTGGCTCGGATGGTGCCGCAGCTACCTGAAATTTAGGGATTCTCCAGACCTCAGGCGACGACGATAATCTCAAGCGGAATTTCTTGCACGACAGGTACCATCGACATCTGAGAAAGCCATGGAGATCGAGCCATCTATCTACGACGCACTCGTCACAGGCCCCGCCCTATTCATTCGCCGAAGGCCTGCACAGCGACATTCCCTTAGCAAAGCCCGGTGTATACACCATCTGGAGAGGGCCTGAGTTCCTGTAGTGGGTGTTGCTGGTCGCGACCCTATTGCATCACGAATATCTCCCAAATGCAGGATGCATTCCTGCCTTACCTCATGCTAGAGTACCTCCACCCCCCAAATTTTGGTTGTCTACTGAGGCACCTTTTCATGCCCTGCCTGAAGAAGTTCTGCGCCCCGCTCGATGAGATTCTGCCCACACGCCGCACGGCCCAACAAGTCATTGCAAAATTAGCGCTTCGTGTCGCACTCACAACTGTCTCGGCTCTAACCATTGGTGTCGGTGCGAATACGGCGTTCGCCGACTCACCCAAGTCCGGCTCACCGCACGCAATTTCTACAGCCCCCGCCGCCCCAGCCATCCCGCTTCGATTCGAGCCCTGCAGTCCCATCAACTGCGGAGATTCCACGGAATGGAAATACATTGGCCTCAAAGGCAGCCACGCGGTGCTGATCGCCCCTGGCAAGATTGCTTTTCTCCATCCAGATTCCTCCAGCCACCGGCCTCTCATGACCACTCTGGAGATTGCCGGAGCTGCCGCGGACTCGACCGTCGTGCCCGGCAAGCGAATGACCTCCGAGGCCAGTTACTTCCGAGGCTCCGACCCGAAGCAGTGGCGCAGTCACGTGCCGGACTACGATTCCGTCGCGCTCCACGAGGTCTACCCGGGCATCGATCTGCGTTTTTACGGAAACGATGCCAGGCTGGAGTTCGACATACTCGCGCTGCCCGGAGCCGATCTGAACAAGGTACGCTTCCGTGTCCAGAATGGCGAGGCGCAGGTCCTCGAGAACGGAGATCTGCAGTTGGGCAAGGATTCCGCGAAGCTGATCATCCACATCCCCTCCGCATATCAGATCGACAATAGCAACCACAGGCTTCCTGTGAACGCCCGGTTCTCATCGGCAGACAAAGAGATTACGCTCAAAACCGGGGAGTTAAACAAGACGCTCTCCACGGTCATCGATCCGACGGTCGCGTTTTCGAAGCTCCTCGCGCAATCATCGGAGATGACGAGCTACCCCGATGACGTGACCCTCACGAATGTTGCCGTCGATGGAAACGGAAATACATGGGTCGCCGGGACGGTATACGGACCACTTCCCGATCTGTCAACCAACTCTCAGCTCGATTGCTCGGCGTCCTGCGTGTATGACGACTATATCGGGGCAGCGTTCGCGGCAAAGTTTGACTCCTCGGGAAATCTGCTTATAACCGACATCCTTGGGCGTACCACAGACAATACGGTCGGCATGACGCTGGATAGTCAGGGAAATGTCTATCTTGATGGCGACACGGAATATGGCCTAAGCTTTCCGACCACGGCCGACGCTTATGACCCTGGAACAAACCCCTTTCAAAGTTACAAGATCTTCGTGTCGAAGATAGACTCGACCGGCAGCGACCTGGTTTTTTCTACACTCCTCGGAAGCACAAGCGGGCAGACGGGAGGGACCGCGCTCGAGCCTCAACCCGCAAGTGTCGGCAATGCGGCAGCGCAGTCGATCCAGGTAGACAGCAAAGGTAACGTCTACGTGGGAGGCTTTACGGACGCAAGCGATTTCCCGGTCACTGCGAATGCGTTCCAGTCTGCTTGTGGCTTCAGTACATGCGAACGAACTGGCACACTCACCGAATTCAATCCGACCGGATCAGCCCTGCTTTATTCCACATTCGTAGGAGGGTCCGTTGGAGGTACGACCATCTCTCAGCTTATTCTGGCCTCGGGCAAGATCGTTATTTCTGGTCTCACCACGGACGGAAGTTTTCCAGTGTCCCCAACCGCTATACATCGGACAATGGGGTCGTGCGACCTGGCTGGAGCCGGGCAGTCTAGTTATCTTGCCGCCATCGATCCTTCCAAATCCGGGGCTGCCGCATTGGTCTTCTCCACGTTTATCTGCGAGTACGTGCAGGGCATGGCGCTGGATTCGAGCAACAACATCTATCTTGGCGTGCAGGCCTGGGCCGGAACCAACAATACAGCGCCCACACCAGGTTCATTTGTTCCTCTGCAGCCTCCTACCTACAATGCGAATCCACCTTTCCCCTACACCGGGAATGCGGTCGAAGAAATCAGCGCTGATGGCTCACAGGTACTGAAGATGTCCTACATCGACGTGTCGCCGCAGTCGCAGCTTGACTCTATTGCGATCGACGCCGACAACAATGTGTACGTCAGCGGTAATATCTGGGTAGATAGCGCGGGTTTGCCAATTATGAACGGAGTGCAACCCTATCTTGGCACGGCCAGCAAGTGCAACGGTGGTACGTGGGCTGTTGCTGGAGACCACTACCCGGAATGTTCTGGTCTCTTCCTTATGAAGCTCGATCCCCAGCTCGATGCGCCGATCTTTGCGACCGTATACGGCCCACAGAATGGATCCGTTAACGATGGCGTTGGCACTGTGCCCTCGTGGCTGGCTCTTGACAGCGCAAGGAATATTTACGCCGCCGGCTGGGAAGAGCTCATCAGTTGGCCTACAGGCACATTCCAAAATGGAGGGATTGGAACCCAGGAAGGCTATCTGCTTAAGATTACCGACATTCCGGCCAATCCGGGCGTGCTGCTCACCTCGGACCATCTGTTCTTTCCCTCGCCGGTCTCATGTTTGAATGAGGGGGGGACTATTGTTTGCTCGACGAGCAGCAACTACAACACCGTCGCGTCGCAGACGGTAACTATCGTGAACCATTCCGGTTTGTCCGTCCAGATTGATTCGATTGCGGGAAATGGAACGACCGATCCCCTGAACGCTTCGCAGAACTGTATCGGCACGCTCGCTGTCGACGCTGCCTGCAGTATTACTGTCAGCTTCAACCCTCAAAAGCCGGGTGATCTTACGGGCACTGTAACTGTTACCGATAGTTCTTCAACCTCACCCCACGTCATCACCGGCATCGGTACCGGGTACATGGGCCTGGGCTCGCCTGCGTCTACCAGCCTGAGCTTTGCCTCGACCGCAGTGGGGCAAAGCTCCGCTTCACAGACGCTGCTGTTCAACAACATAGGCAACATCCAACTGAATGTATCCTCCATTACCGCAACCGGCGATTTTTCCGAGACTGACAACTGCGCCGGAGGGATCAGTCCAGGCAACACCTGCGCGATCTACATCACCTTTAAGCCGACGCAAGCCGGCACCCGGACAGGAACGCTTAGCATCGCGGACGATGGACCGAATAGCCCTCACATCGTCACTCTTACCGGCACAGGATCGGGGACGGCGGCGACGCCGATCTTCAGCCCGGCAGCCGGCACTTATACCGGCACTCAGATGGTCACCATCAGCGACAACACGACCGCCTCAACCATCTACTACACCACCAACGGGACCACGCCAACGACTTCATCCTCCAAATACACCGGCCCGGTCACCGTCTCATCCACGGAAACAATAGAAGCGATTGCTGTAGCCGGCGGCGGCTACACAAACAGCGCCGTCGCTTCAGCCGCTTACACCATTGAATCTGCAGCCGCATCACCCATCTTCACGCCCGGTGCTGGCACGTACACCAACTCGCAGATCGTGACCATCACCGACGCAACTACCGGCGCGACAATCTACTACACGACCAATGGGACCACTCCGACGACTTCGTCAACAAAGTACACTGGCGCGGTCACCGTCTCTTCGACCGAGACCATCGAGGCAATTGCGGTCGCCAGCGGATACACCAACAGCGCTGTGACCACAGCTAAGTACACGATTAACTCCACCACGATCGGCAATGGTCTTCAGTTCATTCCCATTACGCCCTGCCGTGTAGTTGACACTCGCAACCCAAACAGCCCTTTCGGCGGTCCTCAGCTCAGCGTCCGGAGTGCGCGGGAGTTCGACATCCCCCAAGGCTCCTGTGGCATTCCTTCGAACGCTCTTGCCTATTCGCTCAACGTAACCGCAGTCCCGAACGTATCGCTCGGCTATCTCGCTATCTGGCCCAGCGGAGAAGCACAGCCCCTGGTTTCCACGCTCAACTCGTTTGACGGACGCGTCAAAGCAAATGCGGTGATCATTCCCGCCGGCACCAACGGCGGAGTGAACGTCTTCGTCACCGACCCGACGAACGTTATTCTCGACATCGACGGTTACTTTGTTCCTGCAGGGAGCAGTTCTTCCAGCCTGGCTTTCTATCCGCTCACGCCCTGCCGCGTTGTGGACACGCGCAATGCAACCGGTGGACTGGGCGGCCCCTTCATGTCTGGAGGTAGCAGCCGCGCCTTTCCCATACTTTCCAGCACCTGCAACATTCCCTCAACCGCGAAGGCCTACTCGTTCAATGTCACCGCCGTGCCGCACACGCCGTTGGGTTATCTGAGCATCTGGCCCACCGGGCAAACCCAGCCTCTGGTCTCAACACTGAATTCTCTTACCGGAGTGGTCACGGCGAATGCGGCCATTGTTGAGGCTGGCACAGGCGGCGAAATCTCTGTCTTCGCCCAGGACGACGCAGATGTGATCCTCGACGTCAACGGCTACTTTGCGCCTCCCGGAACCGGAGGGCTCTCGCTCTACGCGGTTACGCCTTGCCGGGTGATGGATACACGCAACGGGATGGGTCCCGTTAACGGTGTCCTTTCCGTGAACGTCGTTGGCAGCCCCTGCGGACCGTCTTCGACGGCCCGGGCCTACGTCCTGAATGCGACGGTCGTGCCTTCCGGACGAATGGGCTACCTCACACTGTGGCCGGCTGGGGAGACGCAGCCTGTCGTTTCAACGCTGAATGCAGTCGACGGCGCGCTCACGTCGAACATGGCCATCGTGCCCACAACGAATGGCAGCATCAATGTGTTCGCCGAAGACCCAACGGATCTCTTTCTCGACATTTCAAGTTACTTCGCACCATAAAGGGAGAATTTAGCCTCACTTTGCCGGAGACTTCCCCATAGCAGGCAGCGGAGGATTGAGACACTAGCCGATGCCCAGATCCCTTCGAAACAGTGAAACGGCATACGGTCTTCACGCTTTCCGTGGTTCCGTCTCGGCTACGATTTGGGGTAACTACCTCTTGTTCCGGGCATCGGCTATGCGCGTTCCCGCAACACGATTACCTATGCTGCAGGTCAGAGGGGCCTTAGGCTCCCCATGCCGAACAGCTAGGTGGCGCCCAATGCGGGATTCCCATTTCTCACCAGCCTGCCGGCTGGCCAGAGCCAGCCGCTGGTCTCGACATTCAACGCTTACGACGCAGACATTATTTCAACATGGCCATCGTACCCACCAATAATGGAAACATCGACGCCTACTCCAGCCGGCCGGGAAACCTCAACCTCAACCTCGCAACCCACTTCGCCCCATAAATGGAAGTGGTAAGTCTGCAACTGTTCCTCCGGATCTGCTATCGTGGGGTTGCCCCCAAACATCTCTTCCCGGTGACAACCGCAAGGAAAAGAAGATCGATGAAATCGAAGGCGGACTAAACCTCTGTTAACTGGGGGCGGCTGCGTTCCTGACATCCCCTGACGCGCGTAGCCTTCGCGAATTAAAACTACTACCTAAGCTGAAGCCTCTGTAAAAGGACGACCCGTGACCGTTGCGTGGCCTGCATTTTGTAAGAAGATCTCTGCCTATTTATTTGCCTTCGTTCAATCCGTAGAACCCACTTTTTATCTATCTTTTTGCGCAGGATGGGTGCTGCTGGGAGGGGCGGTGAATGCAACGCTGCGTGCGCAAACGGCCACCGCGCAAGAACCCACTAGCGTCAGTGCTCCAAGTGCGGTGTCACCGACCGCGACCTCGGGAGATATGACTCGAAGCAAAGCGTTTGCGCAGACTCCCTGGAGCTTTGAGCCGAATCGAGGCCAAGACAAAAACGGTGAGAAAACGTCGAATGCACACTACATCTCGTACGGCCACGGCTACCTGCTTGGTCTTGAACCCACTCGAGTCTCGCTGCTATTCGAGACATCCCGAGATCCCCACTCCGCCGTTGATGCGAATCATTCCACTCTTGGTTTGAAGTTCATCGGGGCTAACGAGGACTGTGTCATCTCCGGCAGCGATGAGTTGGCCAGCAAGCATAGCTATTTCCCGACGAGTGATGCGAAACGTTGGACCGCTGAAGTCCCAACTTACGCGCGTGTTAATTATCGCGGAGTCTACCCGGGAATCGGTCTGTCCTTCTATGGAAATGCAGGGCACTTGGAGTACGACTTCATTCTTGATCCAAATGGAGATCCGAAAAGAATTCAATTGGCTCTCGAGGGTGCCGATCATGTCCAACTGGAGAAAGACGGCGATGTCTCGATAACGATTAACGAATCAACGTTCAGGCTTTTGAAGCCGTTGGCGTATCAAGCGGCGGGCGACCGGCGCGTTCCGGTGCGGGTCAGCTATACGCTTCACAACGCGGACGCCTCGGCGGGGATGCCGGCTACTCTGACCTTCAGCCTGGGAGCATACGACAGGCAACGACCGCTCATTATAGACCCGGTTCTTATCTATGGCACTTATCTTCCAGGCACGGCGGGCTACCCAAATCTGCCCTACTACTTTGCGGACACTTACGTCAGGGCGATGACCGCAGACTCGAAGGGAAATACGTACCTCGCAGCTACGGTCGGCGGATCCAACTCGAGTTACTCCGTGCTCAAGTATGATCCGAACGGAAATCTGGCTCTGAACGTCTCTCTGGGTACGACGAACGTGTCGACTTCCCCAGAATCGATAGCGGTCGACAGCACAGGCAATATCTTCGTGGCGGGCTCGACATATGTTGGGATACCCGTCACGTCCAACGCCTTTCAGGCAACGCTGGAATCCGGTGCGAACCAAAGCGGTTTTCTGACCGTCATTAAAGCCGACGGATCCTCCCTGCTTTACTCCACCTATTTCGGCGGAAGTGGCCAGGCAAGCATCCTGGGAATGGCAATTGGGCCGAAAGGAAAGGCATTCGTTACAGGCAGCAGCAGCGGGACATTTCCGACCACATCCGGTGGCTACCAGGCTTCCTCCGGAAACTACAATACTAGTGGATTTGCCGCCGAATTCGATCCCTCGCTCAGCGGCAGTGCCTCACTCGTCTGGTCTACTGTGCTGACCGGAGACGCGGCCAACCAGTCACAATCGACCGGAACAGCAATTGCGGTCGATAGCAAAGGCGATGCGTACGTCGCTTCCAGCGCATCGCCGGATTTTCCGGTCACGAGCGGCGCCTACGCTTACTCCGGCATCGACACAAGCGGGGCTTATGTTACAGAGCTGGATCCCACGGGGAGCGTGCTGATCTATTCCGCCTTTCTTGGGCCGGGGAGTCCAACCGACATTGCGGTAGACGGCACCGGCGCGGCTTACGTAATCGGAAGCGTGGGTGCTGCGGACTTTCCAGTTACTGCCGGCGCATATCAGACCACGTCCCCGTCGGGATTTGCAGCGAAATTGAGCAGTGACGGCTCTCAGCTTCTGTATTCCACCTTTCTGGGCAGTCCGGACACCACGGCCGTGCAGGGCGTTTTGCCAACAACGATCGCTATATTGCCGGGCTGCGCCAGCGGATGCAACGCATATATCGCGGGGCTCACAACGTCCGCCGAATTTCCAGTGGTCAATCCGATTCAGGCGCAACAATTTTTCCCTGACGCCCCCACATCTCTTTACGGCGGACAACAAGCCGGCTATCTGGTGAATCTCGCGGCAGATGGAAAGAGCGTCGCGTATTCGACCTATCTTGGAGCACTGGGCTCGGCGACGCAAAACTCCGGCACGACGCCCGCCGTGGGCGTTGACAGCTCCGGCAATGTTTATTTTGCCTCCAACATCTACGGTCCGGACGCGCCCGCCACTCTTCCGAGCGTAGACAATCCCGGTTATGGCTTTCTTGCCAAGCTCGGCCCTGCAAACGCCGGAGCCCTGGTCGCGGCCCCCAACAAGGTGACCTTCCTGAATACGCTCACGCAATCGGCGATATTGCGCAACGTGGGCAGTGCAGCCGTTGAGCTGCAGCGTCCCTTTGTGTTCAGCTCCTCGGAATTTTCAGAGACCGACACATGTCCTTCGGTGATGCCGGGGGGATCTGCTTGCACGCTCCAGTTGAACTTTGCACCGACGGCGACTGGACCGCGTGCCGGGTCGCTTGCCGTCTCGTCGAACTCAACTAACGGCCCGGCGACGGTAACACTAAGTGTTCCGACTGACCAGACCAACGTAAGTATTTCTGCGCTGGCGCTCACGTATTCCGACCAGGTACTGAATACCGCGAGCAACGCTCAGACGCTGACCATAACCAACGAGGGGACTCAAACCGAGCCAGTCAGCATCCTGACGCCGAGCGCGCCGGATTATCTCGTCAGCAGCACTTGTCCAGCCCAGCTCGGAGGCGGCGCAAGCTGCACCATCAGTATCAAATTCCAGCCTACGCAGATTGGATTACGCTCTGCTTACGTAGATATCGGGCTGCCGGGAGTCTACACACTGGTCGGGACCTACTATCTCAGTGGCTACTATCAGGTAGCTCTTACCGGGACAGGCGTGCTCAGCGCGTCGGGCACCGGCGCCCTGACGCTATCGGAACGTTCAATCAATTTTGGGAGCGTTACGGAGGACACCGGCGCCCCGGGCCAGTCGTTTACAGTCTTCAACAGTGGAGACACGCCTGTAACCGTCAATTCCATCACGGCGAGCACCGCGGCCAATGTGGGCCAGCCCGGTGATTTCTCGGTTGTGTCTTCTCCAAACAACTACGGACTGGGTATCTGCAGTGCTCCATCGCAAACAGGTACGACCGTTGGTTACGTTACACCTTTTAGCCTGGCTCCGCAGACGGCATGCTTGATCTACGTCGGGTTCCAGCCATCCATTGCGGGCCAGGAAACAGGCTCGGTTTCGATTACCGACAGTGCTGCGGGAAGCCCGCATACGGTCGCTCTCAGCGGAATCGGTCTCTATTCTTCCCAGCCGCTGGTAATCAGCCCGTCGACGATGACTTTTCCACCGCAGCCTGTAGGCGATCCCAGTGCGCCGCAAACGTTTTATGTCTACAACAACGCTGAAGACCAGGTAGTTATCGATCGCGCCGTCACAACCGGCGATTTCAATATCGTCGACAACAACCTATCCAACAATTGCGAGGGAGCAACAGTGGGATCATGTTCACTTGCCGTCGCATTTACGCCGACAGCAACCGGTCCGCGCACCGGTACCCTGACGTTCTTCGATTCACTGTCCGGCACTCCTCTGGTCTTCAATCTCTCGGGAACGGGCATTCAGGCGACCGGAACCCTCATCATCGGCCAGTCTTCTCTCTCGTTCTCTGCGCAGGCGAATGGCAGCACGAGCGCGAGCCAGCAGGTTGTAGTTACGAATCCGGGTAACTCCCCCATCGCGATCAACACAGTTACGGCAAGCGGCGACTTTGCCGTAGTACCAGCCTTTTCAATCGGGCCGCCAAATGCGGTTTGCGGAGGCGTCCTCGCCCCAGGCGCTACCTGCCTGATCGGGGTTGTCTTCAGCCCAACACAGTCCAGTGGCTCGGAAACCGGAACGCTGTCAATCCATAGCACGGCAGGAACGGCAACAGTGAATCTGTCGGGCAGCGCTATTGCCGGCGCAGCCGCGGTGCAGATTACGCCTGCCGCGGTCAACTTCGGCAGCGTAAAAGTGGGCATCGCAACCACTGGCCCCTCCAATGAGGTTGTCATATACGTAAACAACACGGGAAATACCCCGGTAACCTTTCCCAATCCCCCGGTGATCACCGGCACATCACCTACTCCGAGCGCCGACTTCAGTGTTAATCAATATGGAATCTACTGCCAGGGCGACAACTACATCCCTACCCAGAGCAACCCGTCGCCGGTGCCTATGCCTCCAGGCGCAAGCTGCAGCCTGACGCTTGTCTTCAATCCCAGCATGCAGACACAAGAGAACGCGACACTCACACTTGTGGATAGCGCCGGGACCCAGACGATTACCTTGACGGGCACGGGAACGGCCCAGACCCCGGTCGCTATCAGCCAGCCCGCAACATTGGGTTTCAGCCTTCAGGCGATCGGCTCGAGTTCAGTAAGCAATGAGTCCGGAGAAGTTGGCCTGTATGACAATGGAACAGCTCCTATTACCATCGCGAGCGCCGCAGTTACAGCGGGAAGCAGCGACTTCTCGATCGAAAACAATGGTCCGCAGTGCGCGGGCGTGACGGTTCAGTCAGGATTTAATTGCACTGTCTATATTGCATTCACGCCTTCTGTTGTCGGGTATCGGACCGGGAATTTGACCTTCAAAGATAGCGGCGGCAACAGTTATGTGACCCAACTGGCGGGCTATGCTGTTGCGGCTGTAAAAGGTGCCAGCCTGACTCCGCTGGCGGCGGCATTGCCAGATCAGACGGTGGGAACCAGCGGGACTGTATTCGCCAACTTTACGCTGAGTAATACCGGGAACCTTCCCCTCACCGTCGGGACCGTTACGGGAACGAATGTTTCGTTTTCCGGTGCGTCGTCAACAACCGATTTTGTTGATACAGCATATCTATGCAGCGGCTTCAGCGTGAACCCGGGAGGTTCCTGCCCGGTGAGTATCGTCTTCACGCCCCAATCGCTTGGGGCGAAAACCGGGAGTGTGACCATCCCGGTCACGTACGCAGACAGCTCGCACGCGACCTTTACAGCCACCGTATCCGGCACGGGCATCGCGCCGAGCGCATCTGCGAATCTTTATCCGCAGGCCTATTTCTTCTCGGCTCCGCAAGTCGTGTCAGCAACCAACACCAGTTATCAGAGCCAATTTAACTTTGTGCTAACGAACACAGGCACCGTTCCACTGACGGTGGGAAATTTCAGCGGCCAAGACATTACAGGAACCGCAGGATCAGGTGGAGACTTCGTCTACCCAACGGGAGCCTTTTCCAGTTGCGCCGGGGAGACCATTTCCCCCGGAGGCAACTGTTACGTAAACATCAATTTCATTCCTTTGAGCGTGGGCTCCAAGACCGGCTCAATCAACTTGCCGGTAACCTATGCCAACGGAGGCACAGCGACATTCACCGCGACTTTTTCAGGTATTGCGGTTGCACCGACGCGGATCCTTCAAGTCACGCCTTCGAGCGCCAACTTCAATGTGGAGGTGGTGGGAACGACTGACTTGAACAACGAGTCGACCATAACCTTCTCGAACATTGGAAACTCTCCTGTGACATTCGCCTCGGCGGCAACAAGCAACGCGAACTTCACCATCGTCAGCAATAATTGCACTCAGAGCCTATACGCCCTCGGGTTCTGCAGCATAACTGTGGCGTTCACTCCGCTTGCCACCACCTCTCCGGGAACTGTTACGGGAGTTTTGTCCGTCGTGGATAACGCAACCGGCAACCCGCACACAGTTCCGCTCTCCGGTACGGCCATTTCAGTGGCTCAACAACTTGGTCTATCTCAGACTTCGGTTTCATTTGGCAGCTACGCAGTGGGAACCACAAGCCCACAGCAGGTCGTCTACCTGGTAGATCTGGGGAGCTCCAACCCGAGCCAGGCTACTTTACCGTCGCGCGTTCAGATCAACAGCATCAAGCTTGGGGGCGCCAACGCCAGCGATTTCGTGGAGGCAGATAACTGCGGCGGCGCTTTAGGGTTTACTATCTCGGGACGCAGCAATTGTCAGATCGCAGTCTCGTTTGCGCCAGGGACATCTTCCCTGGGAGTGCGCACCGCAAGTGTGACGATCACTCCGGCGCAAGGATCTCGTTTGGTGATTCAGTTAATTGGGAACGGCGCGGCCACGACGACAGGACCGACTGCCTTGCAGTTTGTTCCTGTAGCCCCCTGCCGAGTGGTAGACACGCGCAATCACACCGGCCAATTTGGCGGCCCGCAGATGGCTGCAAAGACCAGCCGGGAGTTCGATATCCCGCAAAGCGACTGCGGCATTCCTTCGAACGCTCTTGCCTACTCCCTCAACGTCACCGCAGTCCCAAGCGTATCGCTCGGCTATCTCGCCATCTGGCCCAGCGGAGAACCTCAACCCCTGGTTTCCACCCTCAACTCGTTCGACGGACGCGTGAAAGCCAACGCCGTCATCATTCCCGCGGGCACCAACGGCGGAGTCAACCTCTACGTCACCGATCCAGCGAACGTCATCCTAGACATCGACGGTTACTTTGTTCCTGCCGGGACCACTTCTGCCGCCCTCGCGTTCTATCCGCTCACGCCTTGCCGCGTCGCCGACACACGTAACGCAACAGGCGCCCTAGGCGGACCCTCTATGGCGGGAGGCAGCAGTCGCGCCTTCCCCGTCCTCTCCACCAACTGCAATATCCCCTCGACTGCGAAAGCTTACTCGTTCAACGTGACCGCCGTCCCGCACTCGACACTGGGTTACCTGAGCATCTGGCCCACCGGGCAGACACAGCCCGTGGTCTCCACATTGAACTCCCTAACGGGAGTGGTCACGGCGAATGCGGCCATAGTTGAGGCTGGAACGGGCGGCGATGTTTCTGTCTTCGCCGAACAAGACGCCGATGTCATCCTCGACGTGAATGGCTACTTTGCACCTCCCGGAACTGGAGGGCTCTCGCTCTACCCGGTCACGCCTTGCCGGGTGATCGATACACGCAACGGAATGGGTCCTGTTAACGGTGTCCTTTCCGTAAATGTCAAAGGCAGCCCCTGCGGACCGCCTTCGACCGCCCAGGCCTACGTCCTGAATGCGACGGTGGTGCCTTCCGGACGAATGGGTTACCTCACATTGTGGCCGGATGGAGAGACGCAACCTGTTGTTTCAACCCTGAACGCAGTCGACGGCGCCCTCACTTCGAACATGGCCATCGTGCCGACAACGAATGGCAGCATCGATGTGTTCCCCCAAGACCCGACTGATCTTTTTCTCGACATTTCAAGTTACTTCGCACCATGACTGCTCTGCCCAATCAGGGTCTCGCAGACGCTAGTCGGGAAATTGGGGCCGGTGAGAGAGCCAGCTTGAACTCATTTGATCCCGATTTGCCTGGGACTGCGTGGGCGAATGCTCAATCCAGACGCCGCCACGGTTCCCAGCGTCGGATGTCGGCTTTGGCATGGGCCACGCTCCCGCCGAGCTTGGCGATGATGCGCGGCATCGCCCTCCTAGCTCGCGACCTTCGATGCCTAACGAGGACCGTCTTGTAGTCTTCCGCTAGGATGTGAAACGTCCAGCCGTCACGGGCCATGAAATTCATCGGCGCACGCGTAGCATAGGTAGCGCACCAAGAGCAAACCTAAAGGTACGGAACCTCGGTTCCCGTTCAGGCAAGGTTTTTTCAGAGATACGCGCGCGCGAAACCTTGGTCAACAACAGCTTCTCCATCCCGGTTTTGGAGCAAAGATGTCCACTTACGTCAATAGTCCATTCGGTAAAGTCCTGCTGTTGCAAAAGGGCGTTGCTACTTATCTTTTTCGGCAAATATGCCTGCTCAGGGGGTTTGACTGATATGAAACGCCTGTTGATCTTTCTGATTGCTTCTTTCAGCGTTGCCTCGGGCCAGCAAATCAATCCTAGCCAGGTTAAGGGTACGGCGGTCGTTCAGACCCCCTCGGGTACCCAGGCGATTCAGGGGCCGATTTCTTCGCCGAGCGTGAACAACATCAAGTACGTGGACGGGGTTACCTACACAACCATTCAGCAGGCCATTGACTCGTTTGGCGCACCGGGCAACTGCGGCATTGTCCAGATCCCACAGGGAACCTATACGGCCAATCTGACGTTCAACACTTCGAACACCTGTACAGACCCATCGCTCATGCTCATTCTGCGCGGCGCGGGGCTAGGCAATACCGTGATCAAGCCTGCTACGAACTCCTGTGTGATCACGATCGATTCGACGGCCGGACCGGTGCAGAACCTGGTAATCGAAGACCTGATGATCAGCAATACCGGAACGGGCTTTTCCGGGTCCAACAACAACGGCATTTGCTTTAAAGGGAACAACATCAACGACCATCACCTGATTCGTCGGGTGAACATCTCAGGGGGGTTCTATAACAATGTCCTGATTACCGGACGCACTATCTGGACGAACTTTGAAGACGATACGCTGAATTCAAGCGCGAACACCAATTTCCTGGTAAACAACGATGCGACCCACGGCCTTGTCGGCCTACTTGTTCTCGAACGAGTAGCCATCGATGGCGCGACAAACGGCGCCTGCATTTATATCAACACGAGCACTGCGACCAACACTGGTATTGCCATCCGCGATTCAACCGCGCAAGACTGTAGCCAGTATGGAGCGGAACTAGTCAACATCGATGGCCTCGATGTGACAAACTCCGATTTCGAGGCTAACGGATCGAGTGGGACGTTTCCCAATATCTATCTGGCCGGATTTGCGCGCGGGTTCAGCATCCGCGCAAACCATATGTTAGGCAGCACGACCGGCGCAGGCATTGAAATCAATACCGGCGCGGAGCAGATGAACGGAGATATTTCCGGCAATTACATCAGCGCCAGGACCGCCAGCGTTCAGGTGGATCCCGGTACTTCAAGCGGCGTGGTATCGATTGGCTGCAACTTCGATGCAAGCACCGGGCACAGCATTTCTGCGGATAGTAACGGCAGCTATCATGCGGTCAATACTTGCACAGGTGGCCAGATTGTCACCGACAATGCCTCTACCGGGTCCATCGCGCCTTCCGTGACAGGCATAAGCAACCTATCGTTTACCAACGCCTCGCCGGCAACCGTAACGAATTTTACCGGTGGCGATCCCGGACAGATCATCTCTGTCTACAACAACAGCACGAGCACCGTTACCTTTACGCACTCGAATTCGAATGGTCTCTACATGCCGGGGGGTGTCAGCTTCACCATTAGCGGTGGTCAGATGTGTCAATTCCTGAACCAGCCGACGAAGAGCCGGTGGGTGGCTTTCGGCTGCACCAACCTCACCGTCGATGCTTCGCCGACAGTCGGCAACGCCGCATGTATCAAATCGGTCTCCCCCGTAGTCATTGGCTACTGCTCAACCACGGTGGGAGCGGGTGGGGCCTGCACCTGTAACTAAGACATCTTAAGGGAGCTCTGAGAACTCTGCGATCCACAGCGGGTGCGGATAACCTGGGCAGGCGGCAAGCGCACTACCCCGATTGACCGAACCGACGTTCCGCCGTCAAAAGGATCATGCGCAACCTGGATCGCAGATCACGAGATGAATTGAAGCGGGCGAAAATCTGGGGACGATGGAGCCGATAAATGGGTGCGAATGCCTCCTAACGAATGCAAGAACAAAACGAGCTGCGGGGCGCATAAGCACTGGGTGTTTGCGAACTTTTCCTAGTCGGTGCAAACCGGGCCGAAGTGCCCCAGATGGCCCTCTCAAGGCGGAGAGTTCGGGTTCGATCCCCGATGGCGCTACCAATCAATCAATAACTAAGACAAGCTGAGAAAGAGAGCTATCGACGATGATGTGTGTACTCCAGCATGTACTCCTGCAATACAACGATCGCGCAAATCCTATAAACAAAGGGAGAATGTGGGGTTTTCCACCTTCTGCATCGGGAAATAGAGCGGCTGCCTCCGATGCGTGCCGAAGGTGCAACCTCGCCCGGCCTGTCGCCCTCTAACAGGCTACTGTCCTTTTTGCATCTCCGCTGGCGCGGATTCTGTTGCACCTGGGTTTGAACGATGACTCGACGGATTCCTACTGCTACATACCGGCTGCAGCTTCACAAGGGGTTTACCTTCGACGATGCCGCGGCCATCGCCGGATACCTCAGCGAACTCGGTATCTCGCACGTCTACTGCTCGCCGTACCTGCAGGCCGCACCGGGCAGCATGCACGGCTATGATGTCGTCGACCCGCAGCGCATTAACGAGGAGCTCGGCGGTGCTGCGGCGCACGAGCGTTTTGGCGCCCGGCTCGCGGAGCTCGGCCTGGGCCAGGTCCTCGATATCGTGCCCAATCATATGTCGCTGGGCAAGGAGAATCGCCACTGGTGGGACGTGCTGGAGAATGGCCCCCTTAGCCG
>Ga0206998_1011_pt1 | contig 54929 bp, 39 predicted proteins | sample Alteio_BWMinCont_FD_153309 | JGI IMG/M metagenome (GOLD analysis project Ga0206998, IMG submission 153309) | Enriched cells from forest soil in Barre Woods Harvard Forest LTER site, Petersham, Massachusetts, United States -... | ecosystem: Environmental > Terrestrial > Soil > Temperate forest >... | reverse complement strand
GTTCATTACCGGTGCTCCGCGAGACTTGCAAAACGGCCTATACAAGGTGACGTTTGACGGGAGAGTGCTCTCTGTCCAGCGGCGTGGCGGAAGCTGGCTGTCTCCCATCGCGACATAGCCTGCGCGTATCCGCGATGCGCTGCTTCCTGGTCCGACGCTCTAAAGCAACGTCTCGTTTAAATCAAGCGTGATGGCCGCGCTGCCCACTGGGTTGAGCAATGCAGCAAAGTCACGAATGCGTATCGATCTCTCTTCCGTCATAACTCTTACCGCTGACCGCATCCGGCTGATGCCGTGAGTCACCGTTAAGTACTCCCAGCTTACGACGCCGTTTTCTAGCATCATTGCTTTCCCGTGCCGTTTGCTTTGATATGTCTGCATTCAGCCCTCGCCGGTGCTAATCTCGACGCTCAGTCGATCCACTGTAGTGTTCGGATAGCTAAAGTGCTGAGGCACCGTGACCAATAAAACTGGCCGCCGCGTTCGGTAGCTAGATTACGGGTATTGTCAGGGCCGATGTACGCCAATTTGCGCCAAACACTAGACTTATTTAGCTAACGCGGCGATTCGATCTTCATTAGGATTCCACCGCACTCCATGTCTTACCATCTTCAGTCAGACAAAGCGTGCGACCAGAAGCTGTCCACTCAAGCAAGCCGCGGTTAACCAGCGCGTGCACGGTTCGCGCACTCACGATCTTGTGAACATTGTCATTGGATAGGATGAACCGATATCCGTGTGTCGTGTACTCACCAACGCGATACAAAATCGAACCGCGTTGCAGACTGAACACCACGTCCTTCTGGCTCAACGTCAGTTTACTGTTGAGCGTCTTCACGCCTCCACCTTAAACCCTCGCTGCTGATTACTCCGATGAGAGACCGCCAGCGAAGGGGTGATGTTTGGGAGTCCAAGATGCATGCCTCGCGGATGCACCGATACAAGATGGCGAAACAGAGTTATGGCCGGTAGCTGTGTGTGGGTCGCGTTCGCTTGCGGTGGCATTCGCAACTGCACCAGACCGTCGCACCCGCTGTTCCGTCCATGATTTCAGGATCGAACCGCCTGAACTCCGGACACGATTCGCGACCTCCGCGAGCCGAACACCTGACTGCATGTACTTCACAGAGATTCAGCCTGATGGATCGCTTCCATACCGATTGGACAGACTGGACGGGCGCACGGATGCAAGAATCGGATCGGCTTATTTGTAGGAGAGATGAAGGCTCAGGGGGAACAATGGATACCCGTGCTCTGAAAGTTTTACAGACGGACGCGGAGCAACAATACACTCTGATCATCCTGTTGCGGCCCGTGCAACTTTACGTCTCGCATGACCAATTCCCAAATCTGCGACAGCGGTTGAACTGCATGTTGACAAAGCAGTCGCTCCAGTCGTGTCAGACCAAACTCCTCGTCTTGCTCGTTGACAACTTCCGAAATGCCATCTGTGAACAGCATGAACAGGTCACCCGGAGAATAACTGACACGATGGCTTGCATAAGGTCCACCCGGAATCAGGCCGAGTGGGAGCTGTTCCATGGAGAGCCGAATCGTGTCGCCGTGTTGATGACGATAATGCAAGATAGGAAGATGCCCTGCCAAGGTGTACTCGGCTTCAGACGAACAGTTGAAGTAGAGCAAGGCGAGGGTGGCGTACATGTCCGCTGTTTTGACGGCAGGCAGCACGCAGTCCGCGCTTTCAAGCAAAGCGGAGGGTTGTTGACGGAACCGGCAGGACACACGAAGAACAGCCTTTAGCGTCCCCATGAGTTGGCCAGCAGTGAGCCCGTGTCCTGAAATATCGGCTACATAGGCGACCGCGCTTTTATCGTCGTTCTCGATGAACTCGATCAAATCGCCGCCCATCTCAGTACTGGGAATGGATTTGCCGTACACCTCAAATCTTGGGCTCTGGAGACGAATGTCTGGCACCAATGTGGCCTGAATATCGTGAGCCACGGACAGTTCTGTCTGCATTCGCACATTGGCCAACCCCTCGTTGGTCGCGAAGGACATGAGCAATCGAAACCCGAGACCTCCAGCGATCAAGATGCCGATTGCATCAAATAGAACCCGCGATTTCAGTGATTGCGGAATTGGCCATGACGCTTCCAGAGGAAAGAACCGGTAGGTCAGCAAGCCCGATCCGGTCCAGCCGAGACCCGACATCCCGCCTGCGAGCCACTTTGCAAGGATGCCGACAATCAAGAGCAGGAAGATGTGAAAGACGGGTCGAACTCCTTTGATCGAGCAAACGAGAAAGCCCACGGCCACCGTACCAATGAAAACCGGCCAGAACAAACCTCGACCCCAGTGGCCGGACATTAAGTTGTGCGAGATCGGCTGCGAAACCAGCTACGGCGGTAACAAAGAACGTTCCGGCGAGCAAGGTTTTCATGCGCCGTAACGGTAGTGCTCGCCAGTAAGGATTCGAAGCACTGGGGAACGCGGAGCTTAGAATCGCTCTCCACTTTTGAAACTTTTTTCTCATAGACTCCCTCGCGAACCGATGCGGTAGGAATGGAGTATATCTGGTACGTCGGGATTTACTCTCTCCTCTGTTTCGCCATCAATTCCAGTGACAGCCGTGGCTACCCACTCTCCCCTTCGTGTAGGTGAAGGTGGCTGGATGCGTCAAGCCAGCCGCATCCATGCCGCAACCGCGGAAGCAGGCCATGGCGCATACCGTGTTCCTCGATTACGCCAAGCGGAAGGCGGTCATCATAAAGCCGTCATCGCAGCTTCCCCTGCTCGACTTCTTTGAGGCACGAGAAACTCTGCGCATCCATCTTCTAAAAACAGCTTCGTAGGGTTCTAGGGGCCAAGGTCCACGAGACTTGGTCCTTTGAACTCATGCTTGGGCTTCTACCGGTCGCAGTATGCGCTGGAGGAGGCGAAGAACAGCGCCGAGGCAATCATCAACGGCCTGCGCCAAACGCTCGCTAGTTGTCCGCGAGCAAATATCTGCTTGCTCCAGAGCAACGACTGAGCGACGCAATCAACGTAAACCTGAAACAGGACATCAACACTAGCATGGAACACCTGCGCCTCTATGGCCCTGTAGCAGGGCGGCGGAGCATGAAGATTGAAATCGTATTGACCACCACTGAAGCCGGTTCTGTTGTGGAGAAGGTGGTTGCCCGAGACAAGGTCACGGACCGGACCAACATCAAGGACTTCCTGACGTGGTACGCTGCGAGACTGCTCAAAGGCGGCTTCGATCTTCATCGCGATGATGACAACGTCTTCGGCTGGGTCGCAATCGATTCCCGAGGCGACACAATCACCGTGGTCGTATGTCGAGAGCTACCCGTTGCATACCGTCGCGTCAGACCTGATCGAGAAAGGCTTTGACGCGGTTGATCTGGAGTATCCGGGCGACACCATGCGCCACGACACAATGGGAAGGCGCGAGGTTATTTAGGCCTAGTCCGACCCTGTCTGAGTCCGACATTCGGCTTATCAAGGACGAGGAGTAGAAGCTGTGCTCGCAAATAAAATTCTTCGGACATGCCCGCGATGCAATCAACGCCTCTACCACTTCCTGGTGGACAACAGCAAGAAGGCCGCATGTGCCAACTGCGGCCACCGCTGGCCGATCAAGCTAAAGGCAGGCGAGCGCTGGAGAACCGATTTACAGAAGAGGATGGAAAAGTACGTAGACATTGCCAGCAGCTATGCCAACTGGATCGAATACTTCGACACCTTCGCGACGATGACCGAGGCCCAGTTTGACGCCATGCCTATGGAGCAACGCCTGAAGCTGCTAACCGACGCCTACGGCGAGGAGAAGCCGACGGGATTCTTAATGTAACTGGCTTCGTTACACTCAACCCATCGCACCAAAACCAATTTACACAACCTGGAGAAATTATGACGTACAAGCCAATCACGGCGAGGGAGTTTCGCGTCCTCGTGAACTACAAGCTGGACGGTGTAACCGTGTCGCAGTCACTCTACACAGGACGGCACCGCAAGCACGCCGACAACGCATTCCTTAAGGCTGGCGTATTGGGCGATCATGGCTTTCTCAGTAACTGCACCGTCACATTTTTCGACGGCTTCCGTGTCCGGGAAGACTGGACGAAGACCTTCGGCCCCCGCGCGAATGCGGCCAAGACGAACGGCACGAGCTAAAACCGACTTACAGGAGCGAAGAGATTCTTAAACCTATGGCTGAACATATCTGCCAATGGGGTAACTGCTACGAGACAGAGACGCCCATTCTTTTGACCATCAACAACACCGACCCCAAGCAACGGGTACGCTTTTGCTCCCTCGTTCACCTTGCGCTGTGGGCAAAGGAAGAAGCGCAGAAACGCGGCACTGTGGGACTGCATGCGATCACCGTTCAGGATGCCTGCAATCTGTCCGACGTCGTCAAAAGCTTCGCTCTCGCAATGGATGTGCTGTGGGCCGAGGCGCGAGAGCGCGGTGAAGGCACGGCATGGATCAACCGTCACCCCATCGTGACGCTCTTCATCGACAAGCTGGCCTCGCTGAACGGTTAAGGCAGCGTGACAATACTTCCTCACCAGTGGGTTACCGGGGCTTCCCCACCCCGCCACTGGGAAAGTAATCACACATATAAACAGATTTTCAGAAAATCAGAGATGACATTGAGCGAGTTCAACTTGGCACAGGTTAAAGCCGTCGAGGATACAGCGCAGGGGCTATTCAAGCTGTTAACAATCAACTTTTTCTATGACGTGACGGCTGGAGCGGAAAGGGCCATACAGAACAACCCTATGCTCAAAGGGATATCCGCAGCCGAGTTGACGCGTGAAGTATTTGCACCCGGAAGCTTTCGAAGCCGCAATCTTCGATCACCGAGTAACAGCTTTTAACAGGACACCGGCCTTAGCGAGGCCGATCTGCGAGGGGCGGACCTCAGCGGGGCGATCTTAGTGACGCGAACCTCCGAGGCGGGAACCTCAATGACGTACTGCTTATAGGGACCATTTTCGGCAGTAGCAACCTGGCGAATGTCTTGGAGCTGGATACATGCATCCAGCAGGGACCGAGCATCGTGGATTACTCGACTCTCGCGCAATCTGGTCCACTTCCGCTTTCCTTTGTCCGGGGTTGTGGCCTTCCCGACACCTTCATTGAATATCTGTCTTCACTCCTGAATCAAGCAATTCAATTCCATTCATGTTTCATCAGCTACTCGACCCTGGATCAAGAGTTTGCTGACCGGCTCCATGCGACCTGCAGAACAAGTGCGAAAGCAGTGCTTCCGAACTTTCGTGCATGCACCTTCACCGAAGTCGAGTCCAACGCGAAGGCTTCAATCTGGATACGCACAATCTGCTCCGATTGCAACCTCTCAAACACCCGGTCAAGCACGCCGTTCTTCGCCCAGCGATTCATCCGTACGTAGATCGTATGCCAATTGCCAAACCGCCTGGGAAGCCCGCGCCATTTGCATCCCTGCTCGGCCACATACAGGATCGCGTTCAGGATTTGCAGGTTCGTCAGACGCACATTCCCGCGCTGTAATGGCAGGCTATCCTTGATCTTTTCGTACTGCTCCGGAGTGATTTCCATCTATCTCCTACTTACACGAGATAGATCACATTAGTGTGAACACGCCCTAGGTAACCAGGGGTCTTGGCTCTATTACCTCGGTCGGCAAGATGAAATAAAAGATTGCACCTCGTCCATAGTTAGCGGTCGCCCACAACCGGCCGCCATGCGACTCTACAATGGAACGGCAGATGGCTAAACCCATCCCGCTACCTTGGGCCTTGGTGGTGAAGAAAGCAGAAAAGATCTGATCGACCTTGTCGCTTGGCAGTCCCACGCCTGTGTCACTGACCGAGAACAGCAATTGAGAATCCTGGAGCTGCGACCTCACCGTAAGCTCACCGCCCGAGTCCTTCATGGCCTCAATCCCATTAAGCATGAGGTTCATGAATACCTGCTGCAGCTGCACACGATCTACCATGGTTTTGGGCAGTTGAGCGGCAAGCTCTATGCGTATGGCAATTGAGTATCGCGTTGCCTCACCTTTCAGTAGCGTGAGCATTTCGTGAATGATTCCGTTCACGTCGATCAACTCACGTTGTTGAGGGGCCTTCTTATACAACGATCGCAGACGATTGATGATTTCCGAAGCAAGGGCTCCTGCTTCGACGATTCTTTCCGTCCCTTTGCGCACCTCCGTCAGATCCGGGGGGTCGCGCTGAAGCCATTTCAAAGATGCCCTGGCATGAGCGGTTGTGACCGTGATGGGCTGTGCGAGATCGTGCGAGATCGAGGCGACCAGTTCTCCCATCGTGCTCACCCGATTGGTGTGCGCCAGATCTGCCTCGAGTTGTCGCAATTTCTCGCGCTCTTGTTCTGCGCGCTTGCGATCCTCAATGTCGGTCGCCGCACCGTACCATTTCACGACCTTTCCCCGCTTGTCCCGCAGCGGCACGGCGCGGCATAAAAACCACCGATACTCACCGTCGGTGCGGCGGATGCGCATCTCCTCCTCGAACGGCTCACCACCGGCAAAGCTTGCGCCCACTCGTCGTACAATTCGATCCCGATCTTCGGGATGAACAGCAATTGTCCCGACTCCCTCCGCATTTCCCAACTGGGACAGGCCGGTATATTCAACCCAGCGTCGATTCCAAAATTGAACGGCCCCGTCGGTTCCAACGATCCACGCCATCGCCGGAATGGTCTCGATGGCTTCGCGAAGTTTTCTTTCCTCCCGCCGGAATTGTTGCACTCGGAGCTGATACAGCCCCCAAAAGAATGCCAGAAACGCAGCCACGCACGACAATCGGAACCGGTAAGTTTGATAGTAGGCGGGCGCGACGCTCAAGGCGATCGCAGTTTCTGGCCCGTTCCACAGCCCCTCGCTGTTGCTGGCGATCAGCCGGAATCGATAGGAGCCAGGCCCAAGGTTCGTGTAAACGGCTTCTCGCGCTGCAACTGGTCGGCTCCAGCTACGGTCGAAGCCTTCGAGGAAATATCGAAAGCGAATCCGCTCGGGTACCACGAGGCTCAGCCCCGTGTACTCAAATGTGATTCGCCTGGGCGATGGAGGAATTTGAACGACGGCGCCGAGTTTTGCGGTGTTGTTATCGGCTGTGATCGCCTCGATGTGAGGCAGCGCGGGAACTGAATTGTCATTGATCTGGGATGGATTAACAACCGACAAGCCTCTGTTGAGTGAAAACCAGATCCTGCCCGCTGAATCCGAGACCACCGATCGGCTCCGCTTCCCTCCTTCAGTGCTCTCGAGACCATCGGCCTGGCCATACTCGCGAACATCGACTGCTTTCACAATACCGCTTTCCAGTTTGTCACGCGGAACGCGCAAAACATGATCTGAGGTCGCGATCCACAGCCGGCCGCTTTTGTCTTCTTCAATGCCGAATATTGGTGCTTGCAGGGACTCAGGTACTCCGCGGGGTACATGCACATGCCCATCACTGAGGTAAGCGAGACCTTCGGCCGTTCCTATCCACAGGACTCCCGTTGAATCCTGCAGGAGGCAGTTGACATCCTCGGAGGGTAATCCGTCGTTGCCGGTATAGGTTCGCCACCCCTTCTGCGACATGGCACTGACGCCATTCGGGGTACCGAACCACATTGTTCCGTCAGGGCCCTCGGCAATCGACGATATTGTGTTCGCTGCCAACCCGTCGGTAGTCGTGTAATTTGTGAAATGGCTGTTCTTTAGCTCGCTTACACCACGATTGAGGGTCCCGGACCAGACGGTACCATCACGACTACGATAGACCGCGTACACCCTGTTTTGTGCGAGGCCGTCTGCCTGCGTGTAGGTCTTGGCTGTAGACGAATTGCCGGAGTAGCGCAGATGGGTGAGTCCACCCTGTTGTCGTCCCACCCAGACATCATCCTTGCCATTGCCGGTAATGGAGTAGACGACATCGTTGGCGATCCCATCCGCGGTGGCAAATCCGCTTTTTCCTTCCTTCAGCCATCGCAAACCGCCCTGAATGGGCGCAACCCAGGTGCGGCCGCCGGAGTCAACGTGCAACGGTCCCATACTCTGCGATTTCAAATTGGGAAGAAAGTACGTAACGAAGGCGCTGTCTCGCAGTTGGTCGAGGCCCCGCGCACTACCGATCCATATGTTTCCCTCCCGATCCTCGAAGAGCGCAGCTACCGGTCCAGCGGTTTCGTGAGTACTAAGTAGAGAAACCCCGTGCGCGTTGTACCGAAACAGTCCACGACTCGTGCCAACCCAGATGTTCGAGTCCCGGTCGCGAAGAATGGAGAGTACGTCGAGATTGCGAAGAGATGATGGTACACCTGCCGAAGTAAGCCGTTTCCCATTCCAGCGCAGCACACCCTTCGCCGTTCCGATCCACAATTCTGAGTTTTGAAGAGGAAGAAGGCAGTTAATCTTCGTATCAACCCGCCCATTCGATGCGCTCGAAACGCGGCCTTGCCGGAGATAGAAGAACCCTCGACCCTCCGTGCCAAGCCAAATCTTTCCGTCATCAGTCTGGGCCATGGAGATCGCCACCGGCGCCGCCAGACGATCAAACCAACTGAAGGGAGTTGCTCGCTGGTCAGGAGCTTCGGTGTTCGCGACTCTTGCAGCTTTGGTGAGAAGAGCTGCGGACGACAGGCTTCGAAATCGGTTGTCACTGTATGTGACAGTTCCCTCAGCTAATGATGAGAGCAAAACCGCACCCGAGGTCCCCCGCGCCATTGCCGTTGTGCCGTTCTCAGCCTCGCCGCGGATAAGCTCGAAGTTTCCATTTTGGTAACGAAAGACTTGGGTGTTTTGTAGCAAGATCCAGAGATTATCGCTTGCGTCAACCAGAAGTGTTCGCACAGGACCAATCAGGATTGGATCAGGGTGGGCCCGTTCGAACTGGTGAAAATTCAAACCGTCGAAACGAACAAGGCCTTTATCTGTCCCGATCCAGAGATAGCCATCGGAAGTCTGTGCGATGGCCGTTATAGATCCGCCCGGCCAACCTGTCTCAGTTCCCCACGAGTCGTGGAGATATTGCGACAAGGTCCGGGTGGGATCGACCGCAGACGCCGAAACAGAGAAGCAGACAGCCGCGAGTCCGACAATGGCACACCTGAGTAGCCAGCGCCTTCCAAAACCGTCCTTATGGAAGGTATTCAAACTTCTCAACCACAACCTCGCTTGGTTTCTGCATAGGATTTTTGTCGCTCGCAGCGACGTAAAAGATCAGACGGGGCATTGCCTTGCCCGGTACCGGTATGCCAGACGTGAACTCGTGTTCAGAAACGAGTTGCGCTCCGGCACCAGCAGATCTTCCGCGAAAGGTCTGGAAAGTTGCATGTCCAGGTTCCCAGTGCAGGACATACGTCAGGATGCCTGAGGGCGCCGCAAAAATGAATAAGTTCCCAGGGATGTAGAACGGTTGAATTATGTATCGTGCATTGTTCTTATTCGCAGCGTTACCCCAGCCACTGACCTCTACGTCCATCTCGCGAAAGTGCTGCTCGCTAGCCGAGTCCTCGAAGGTAAACATACTGAAGGCCGCGGCGGGTTCTAAGTGAGTAGTATCACGCACAGTTACCGAATACGTACCGTACCCAAGACTGCGATTTAAGAATATTTCCGCACACGACCACCGGCCCGATTTCTTCTTGATCTGCATGTGGAGCGCCCCGCTGGCATCGGTCCATGCATTTTCAGGATCGTAGAGGTTGTCCGTGCCTCCCTTGTCACTTTCAATCATGCGAACACCCCAATCATAGCCGCTGAATTTAACCGATCCGGTCGGGGCAAATTGCGGCGTTCCAACGCCCTTCACAATTGTCACGAGAGCAACAGAGCCGCCTTGGCTTGGAGCTACATTCAACTCGGGCAGCGGATGATAATCCGGCTCCACCAATAACGCAGCATATTCAAATCCGAGATGAGTTTCCGTGCTCCACGTCGAGTCCGCTTTGATGGGAATGAAGGCATGATCAGGCCAGGGCTGCACCCACCACGACCCGCTGTGCGCATAAATAACAATCTGCTGTTTTGGGCGAGCGTTTCTTACCCGTCCAGAGATTGCGTCGACTCTTTCTCGTCCACCTTGCGCCGCCGGCGGAATATGGGTGAACTCGATCGAAGGTCCGGAAGTGGCTTTATGCGATTGGCAGCTGTTCAGCGCAATGCAGAAAACCAGCAGCCGCGATCGCTGCAAGAAAACCAGGACCGACTGTCGCAGTTGCATGTGACCCCACAATAGAGTGCCGGGTGCGCGAGGAAAAGGCACCCACCCTGCAGAGTGCCTGAAGCGAAATCTTACAACACTGTGCACCCTCAAGGCGGTGCGACCGCTGGCATGATCATCTTCGAACAGAGCCCGGCGTTACATCTTTATGCAATATGCTAGTTCGACTCGCGCCCAGATGGTTGAAGTAATACACGACAGATGCTAATCGCTGTGCTTGCCTGCAGAACATAACATGTTCCTGCTAGCACCCGCATAGGAGAGCATCGGAGGAGCACGATCGCATTTCGGGAGTTTGCGAGGATGCGTGCTCGGCAGGTTGGGACCCCGCACAATGTCGCCGACGAATTCTGTGTACGACGCACCCATCAGGGGCTGAAAGAACGACCCTATCGAGCTACGAGGAAGATGTAATGGGAATTGCATCGAACTTCTCGCTACGATACATGGATATGAGGCTGACCTTATGCTCCGACAAGAATTCATGAGCGCGTCCAATACAACGGAGGGTAAGTTTACTTTCGCCGCGTTAACGGCGACTGACGTGCCATCGTTCGAATCGGACTCGTGGCCCGAGAAGTGGCGGACTCTTGAAGATGCGACCGCTGTAAGCCAGGTCCTGGGTTCCGACATAAAAGAACCTTCGCGATCGGCCGGCGTAAAAAGGCCTCAACCGCCAGACACGAAAACTCAACAGTCCTTAGCTTCGCGTTACGAAGCGCTCATCTCCGTTGCGGTGGCGATTGGCGCCCGTCACGAGATCGAAGGACTGTTCTCGGCCCTTTCAGCGGAACTGCTGCGTGTAGTCAACTTCGATTTCATAGGTCTGTCAAGATACGACCACGAAACCTCAAGGGCGGACTGGCGACTGCGCAGACCAAATGGCGTAATCGAACGCGATGTCACTGACGCAACCCAAGAGGACACGATATCAGCCTGGGTATACGAGCATCGGAAGCCGCTGATCATTCCCATCCTCGAGCAGGAACCCAAGCTTCACTGGAAGATCAATAAGCTCGCCGGCGAGGGAATTCAATCGCTATGTGCGATGCCTGTGACTTGTGCTAATGGCTGCCTTGGCTCCTTTGTCATTGGGAGCAATCAGCCTGCCGCATATTCTCAGGAGGACATTCGCTTCCTGTCTCTCGTTACGGACGTGATCGCGCCTGCGATGGACAACGCGATCAATTTCGACTCCTTGAGGCGTACACAAGACAACTTGAAGGCGGAGAAAGGAAGGCTTCAACTGCTCCTTGATCTCAGCAGCCAGATTGTTTCGAACCTGGAGATTCGTCATCTCCTTCGTACCACGTCGGCAATGGTCCGCCGTATGATCCAGTGCGATGCAGTCGCCATTCATTTGCCTGATAAAGAGAGCAGTTCGCTGCGGCTCTTCGCGATTAATTCTCATCAGCATGCAAGCAGGGATGAGGAAAACAATGGCGGGGTTGAAGGGAGCACTAGCGGCGAATTGGTCTATGAAGCGTTCCGATCTAGGATGCCCATCCTCTGCGGTGACAATGCAGGCTATGTCTTGCCGCTGATCAGCCGCAACCGGGTGTTGGGCGTTATGGAACTCAACCAGCAGAAGGAGCAGGTCTTACTACATCAAGACGTGGAATTTGTCAGTCAGATCGCCGACCAGGTGGCGCTTACTCTTGACAATGCTCAGGCCGATGCCGAGGTGAAAGAGTTAAAAGAACAGCTCTCCCGAGAAAAGCTGTACCTTGAAGACGAGATCCGAAGCGAGCAGGGCTTTGAAGAAATTATTGGACGCAGTTCTGCGATCCGCAGTGTGTTACGAAGCATCGAAACGGTTGCTTCCACCGATTCGACGGTATTGATCTACGGCGAGACGGGAACGGGCAAGGAACTTGTCGCTCGTGCTATTCACGAACGCAGTTCCCGCAATTCAAAAGCGTTTGTGAAGATGAATTGTGCAGCGATACCCACAGGTCTACTCGAGAGCGAACTTTTTGGTCACGAAAAAGGCGCCTTCACGGGCGCTATTATGCAGCGGATCGGCCGGTTCGAACTTGCGAACCATGGCACCGCGTTCCTGGACGAAATCGGCGAGATTGCGCTGGAACTCCAGCCTAAGCTGCTACGCGTGTTGCAGGAGAGAGAATTCGAGCGGCTCGGAAGCACGCGTACGATGAAGACGAATGCGCGCCTTATCGCCGCGACAAATCGAGACTTGGCAACCTGCGTCGAGGAAGGGAGATTTCGAGCGGACCTTTTCTATCGGCTCAACATTTTTCCTATCCATGTGCCTCCTCTTCGTGAACATCCTGAAGATATTCCTTTGCTTGTGAGGCACTTTGCACAACACTTCGCGCGCCGGATGAATCGCGTAATCGATACGATTCCATCAGAAACTATGGAGACCCTGGTTCGCCACTCCTGGCCTGGAAACATTCGTGAGTTGCAGAATCTCATCGAGCATTCTGTGATTGTTTCGCCCGGTCCGGTGCTCCGCGTGCCCCTTGCAGGTCTTCAATCGCATAGCGTGCCCAATCAGGAAGGCACAAGGCATCGGACTCTCGAGGAGGCTGAACGCGAGCATATCCTCTCAACCTTGAAAGAAACAAAATGGGTTATTTCCGGTCCTCGCGGAGCAGCCGGGCGACTAGGAATGAATCGCTCAACGCTTCAGTTTCGCATGAGAAAACTCGGCATCGTCCGACCCTGGATAGAGTGATGCCCTCTCTTGTCTCTCAACGACGCCCCTGCCCGGTAAAACGCGACGAAGGTCCGCGGACTGAGGAGACGGCACCTCAGCGATCAGGCGATCCGTCGCGGAAGCTCGTGGGGAAAACGCTGATCGCCCGCCAACGACACAGCGATGGCGCGGAGTTGCCAATTCCATATTTATGTAGTGTCCGACTCGGAATGTACCGGGTTTCTTCGCTCGTTATCCTTTATATAATTTTTGGTGACATCGGCGGGTTCTAATTGCATAGGGGGTGCGGTCGACTTGGCGCCTTCCTTGGCGCGAGAATGACGCGTTTTCAACGCACAGCCGAATGTAGGTACCTGTAGCCCAGCGGGGAGACTCACATGGGACCGAACGAAATGGTGTATATCGTCGATGACGATGCAAGAGTCGGAGAGGCCCTGTCTACCCTCTTGCGTGCGAACGGTAAGAATGTCCGGATTTTCACTTCAGGACGAGACTTTCTTGACTTCGAGCGTAAGGATTCTTGTGCGTGTTTGATTCTGGATCTTAAGATGCCAGAGCTGAACGGCCTGGAGGTCCAAAAGCTGATCTCTGCCCACACAACGATGCCCGTAATCTTCATCACCGGGCGAGGCGATATCCCATCGACCGTCAGAGCGATGAAAGGGGGAGCAATTGACTTCCTAACAAAGCCAATCGATGAGGCGGCGTTATTGGCGAGCATCGAACGAGCACTAGAGCAGGACCGCATTTACCGCAAGGGGGCACTCGAGCATGCAATCTTGCTTGCTCGGTACCAGTCTTTGACTCCGAGAGAGCAGCAAGTGTTGCCGCTTTTGGTTAACGGCATGTTAAACAAGCAAGCCGCTGGCGAACTAGGTATAACCGAGTACACCGTACAGATACACCGTGGCCATATTATGCGAAAGATGGAAGCTGACTCCTTCGCGACCTTGGTAAAAATCGCTGGCAGGCTGAATCTCGAGCCGACCCGTGGATCCTAACAGGAATATGTAGCAGACAATTGTGGTTAAGTCTGTAGATTCTTAGTAGAGGGCGGGGTTGAGATGAGCGTGCCGACTTGCACGATAGCGGTGATTGACGACGATCCCCGAGTTGTCGAATCTCTCGTCAATCTTCTCGCCTCATACGGATACAAAGCAGAAGGCTATCACTCTGCTGAGCAGTTTCTGGGGGCGGATGGACTTTCCAGAACCTCTTGCATCATTGCTGACGTCGAAATGCACCAGATGAACGGACTCGGTCTTCTGCAGCATGTAAAAAATATGAGGAGTTCGATACCCGTTGTCATCATTACCGGTAAGCCTTCCGAGAACTCGGAATCCTTCTATCTAGAAAAGGGGGCGATCGGGTTTTTCAGAAAGCCTCTGGACGGAGAGGCGCTCCTTAATCTGATCGGATCGGTTTGTTAGATGGACCTGATTAGAGGGGTAAAACTAAACGTCGCCCTTTCCTCGAGGTCACAAAGGCCGTCGCAAATCCTTTCCAGGATGCTCGTTAGAGGAGCCGCGCCCTCCTTGACGAGATGCTGAATCCTGTTCGGCGCGTGCTTTGAGCAGTCAAGCCCGCTGTCGCGATTTCTGGCGATTGGGGTGGTTTGGAACGTCTTCGTGAATGCAACTTGCGCGCCACCAGTCCACCAGTTTTCCCCACAAGAAACTAAATCATGCCCCTTGGACACGAACCTGCTGAAGCCGTTTTGGGAAACAGCCGTTCCTGCATTTGAACCAAGACGAGTGGGTCGGGCGGAGATCTCAAGTACCGGCGTGTTTCTCATGCAAGTTGCCTACTGGACCAAAAGTCACACCTCCAGTGCGCATGGTTGACTGCCATCATGAGCGCCGGCCTCTCTGGCGAAAAACTAACACTGCTCTCCAGTAGCTCTTGCACTTACCTCTGCAGCGTTGAATCGGCCTCGAATGCTCGCTCGACCGGGCTCGACCTGCACTGACTAAGCTCGGTTCGGTTTGCCGCTACGACCTTCTCAGATTCGGTAGGTGCTAGCCGGCAAGCAATTGTATTTGCCTTAAGCACTCGATTCCGTCGACAGTTTGAATTAGTCGCCCTGTTTAGGAGCCTAAGCCGCTCATCGCGTGAGCTTATCACCACAGACACAGTACCTCTTGGAAATGGCACCTGGTGTGCTCCATGGCTTGATATCAAGGCACGGCCAGGCGAATGGGTCGCGCTAAATGAAAGGAGTAGTGATGGCCTCAAACAATGGCTTTTGTAAGCGCAGCGAGAAGGGACTTCTGACACCGGACAACTGTGTTGTTGCGTTAATTGACCATCAGCCGCAGATGCTTTTCGGAACATCGAACTTCGACCGGCAAGCAATCATTAATAACACCGTCGCACTTGCGAAAGCTTCCAGAGTGTTTGATCTTCCTGTGGTGCTCACCACAGTCGAAACGAAGTCCTTCAGCGGGAACATGTGGCCGCAGCTGCGAGCCGTATTTCCGGGCCAGGAGCCTATAGAGCGTTCATCGATGAACTCCTGGGACGACAAGAATTTCGTAGCAGCAATTGAGAAAACCGGGCGCAAGAAAATCGTGCTCGCTGGGTTGTGGACGGAGACCTGCGTGGCGCTTCCCACGGTGCAGGCGATCCATGACGGTTACGAAATTTATGTAGTTGAAGATTGCTGTGGAGACGTAAGCCAGCTTGCGCACGAGAACGCGATGAAGCGAGTTGTCCAGGCTGGCGCAAAGCCAGTGACTTCTCTCTCAGTCATGCTCGAATGGCAGCGTGATTGGGCTCACAAAGAGACTTACGACGCCGTGATGGACATCGTTAAGAACCATTACGGAGCTTACGGGACAGGCGTTGAGTACGCATACACGATGGTGCACGGCGCATCACCTACGAGGTTCCCCGACTACCTCGTTCCAACCGCTGCCTTAGCTCACAAGTAAAGAGGCGGGCGGGAGCCTGCTTCCGCCCTTCTCAACGTCGTTGGAAAACGAAGAAGGAGATTCGTGTGTCTGCTGAAATCATATTGCACAACGCAAAGATCGCCACGAATGGAGTGCCCTCGTTTGTAGAGGCAATTGCGATTTCCGGCGGAAGGATCACAGCCACAGGCCGGACTGAAGACATCTTGCGCCTGCGTGGCCCGGCGACGCGAACCATCGACGGCGGAGGGCGCACTGTCATTCCCGGATTGAACGATTCGCATATGCATCCGATCCGCGGCGGCCTCAATTACAACATGGAGTTGCGCTGGGATGGCGTACCTTCGCTCACTGACGCTCTCCGCATGCTGAAAGAGCAGGCGGCACGAACGCCTGCTCCTCAGTGGGTCCGGGTTATTGGGGGCTGGACGGAGTTTCAGTTTCACGAACGCCGTATGCCGACGTTAGATGAAGTCAATGCCGCTGCTCCAGACACGCCGGTGTTCGTGATGCATTTGTATGACCGGGCGCTGTTGAACGGAGCGGCACTCCGCGCCGTGGGCTATGACAAGAATGCTCCTGATTTTCCCGCCGGTGCAGTTGAGCGCGACCGTCACGGGAATCCCACCGGCCTTCTTATCGCGAAACCGAATGCAAATATCCTCTACTCCACCCTCGCGAGAGGTCCGAAATTGTCGCGCGAGGACCAGCTCAATTCTTCAAGGCTCTTTTTTCGTGAGCTAAACCGCTTTGGAATCACGAGTGCGATCGATGCGGGCGGCGGCGTTCAGAACTATCCTGACGACTACAGCGTTGTGAACGAACTGCACCGAAATGGAGAACTTTCCGTCCGGCTTGCTTACAACCTGTTCACTCAGAAGCCGAAGCAGGAACTTGCCGACTTTCAGCAGTGGAGCCGAATAACAAAACCAGGTGATGGTGACGACTTCTTCCGTGTGAACGGTGCCGGTGAAATGCTGGTGTATTCGGCCGCTGATTTTGAGGACTTCCTCGAACCTCGTCCTGATATGGCGCCCGTCATGGAAGCAGAACTCAAGGGCGTGATCAGCCACCTCGTTGCCAACCGCTGGCCATTCCGACTGCACGCAACCTATGACGAAACCATTGAGCGGGCCCTCAACGTTTATGAGGAAGTTAACCGCGAGATTCCCTTCGACGGCTTGCATTGGTTCTTCGATCATTGTGAGACTATCTCGGACAAGAACATCGAACGCATCAAGCGTCTCGGCGGCGGTATCGCTGTGCAGAACCGCATGGCCTTCCAGGGAGAGTATTTCGTCGAGCGATACGGCTCACAGCAAGCTAAACGCACGCCGCCGATCCGGCGCATGTTGGAGATGGGTGTCCCGGTTGGGGCGGGTACGGACGCAACACGTGTTTCAAGCTATAACCCATATCTTTCCCTCTATTGGCTTATCACTGGCAAGACGATCGGAGGTCTAAGGCTCTATCCCGAAGAAGACCTATTGGATCGGGCAGAAGCACTCAAGCTCTACACCGTGGGGAGCAGTTGGTTCTCGACGGAAGACGGGAAAAAGGGAACCCTCGCGTCCGGACAATTGGGGGATCTAGCCGTGCTTTCGGCAGACTATTTTTCGATTCCGGAAGAAGAGATCAAGCGTTTGGAATCTGTGCTCACGATAGTAGACGGGAAAATCGTCTACGCCGCCGCAGAATTCTCAAAACTCGCGCCGCCGGCATTACCGGTGAGTCCAAACTCGTCTCCTGTCAAAGAGTATGGCGGTTATTCAAAGGGGCAGCACGAGGTGGTTGGCGCGTCCCACTTCGGTTCCTCTTCGCATACCGAGAACACCGCACCTAGCCGGGCAAAATCGCACTTGCAAGTGCTGGGTGGCCTCGGCCTTTGGGAGCTGGGTTGCGACTGTTTTGCATTCTGATTCACACGGCGCCGGAGGAGCGGAAATGAAGGTGTTGTTTTTATCTTTCGTAGTTGGTCTCGGTGTAGGTGTCCTCTACGGACTCATCCGGGTGAAGAGTCCGGCACCGCCCATCGTTGCATTACTTGGCCTCCTGGGGATGGTGCTAGGGGAACAGTTAGGGACATGGATTCAAACAAAGAAGCTCGACGTTTCTAATGCCGCGTCTGTCTGTCTTGTCGGTGAACGCTATGACAGGCAGCATCCATCCAAGACGCCTTAGGTGTGTCAGACAGTCCGAATTGTCTTCGTGCTGTCTAGATGATTTCAATTTAGGAGAAAGCGAATGCGCTTCAACAAAATCATCGATGGAAAGGGCGTTGCGCTGGTTCTGACGCTGTGTGTCACAGTTGGATCTCCGCACGTCGGTACTTTCGCCCAAAGTGCGCAGACAGACATCACGGCGGCCGTGGCTGTAGCTCCTCAGTACGACACGACCCATGTTTACGTTGCGCCTGAACAGTTCGACGCCTTCGTGTCGAGCCTGTTGGCCACGTTCGGCGGCACCGCTACCAAAGAAGGCGTGTTCACGGTGACTCCTACTCCGAGCAGCACCATGTCACAACTTGTGTTAACCCCGGTGGGCAGCATTTCGGTCTTCGGGTTCAAAACACCCGTGCCGTATCCGTTTGGAGTGGAACGCACCGGCTATCTGGTGGCAGACATGGATGCGGCCATCAACGCCGCCCGTGTGGCAGGAGCCGATGTTCTCGTCACTCCTTTCAATGATCCCATCGGAAGAGACGCTATTATCCAATGGCCCGGCGGCGTGAACACGCAGCTTTACTGGCACACAACCGCACCCTCTTATAAAGCGCTTCAAACCATCCCGGAAAACCGTGTCTATGTCTCCCCAGATCGTGCAGCTGCATTCGTAGCGAGCTATGTTGCGTTCAGTCACGGCAGGGTTATCTCTGATGATGGACATACTCCCGGCATTGAGATCGGGAAGCCGGGTGAAACCTATCGGCGCATTCGGATCGAATCGAGTTTCGGGAAGCTAGTCGTGTTCGTGACGGACGGCCATCTACCTTATCCCTACGGGCGGGAAGTCACGGGATATGGGGTGCCGAACCTGACCGATACGCTAACGAAGGCCAAGGCTGCCGGGGTTGAGATTCTGGTTGCTCCCTACACGGCCGATCAGCGAACCTCAGCCGTTGTGCAATTCCCGGGCGGATACATTGCTGAGATCCACTCAATCACGAATTGATGTTGATCAACACCTTGATGCGAATTTTTCCCATGCTGGCGGCAGTTGTATTGCTCGTCGCACGAGCGCCTGCAGGGGCCCAGTCCGCATCGTCTGCCAGCCCAGACGAGCCAGACAGGAGCTTCATGTTACTCCGGGAGGACGAAGACTGGAGTTTTCTTGCTAATCCTGCCAACCGTCAAGACTTCTGGGACCCGGTCAAATATATACGGCTTCGAGGTGACAGCAATGATTGGTTCATGACAATCAGTGGAGAAGCCCGAGAAGTATGGGAGCAGATCGGAAACGATTATTGGGGACAGGCTCCCTACTGGAATGGGTATCTCAACGAAAGATACATGCTGGGTTTCGATATTCATTACGGAAAGCATGTTCGCACGTTTGTCGATTTTAAAAGCGGCATAAATTCCTTCCGCAATGGTGGACCGCGTCCGATCGACGAGAAAAAACTCGACTTTCAAGCCGCATTCCTGCAGGTTGGAGCTGCAGAAAGTCACAACTCCATCGAGCTGAGAGCCGGAATACAGGAACTCGAGTACGGATCTGGTCGGCTTATCGACGTTCGCGAGGGACCGAATGTCCGCTTGAGCTTTGCAGGTTTCCTGGTCAGAAGCAAAATCGATGACTGGCTAGTGGACGGATTTGCAATGCGTCCACGCCTGGACAAATTTGGCTTCTTTGACGATCGGCCAAACAGCCAGGTAGGTTTCTGGGGAGTGTATGCTTCGCGACCCGCCCCGAAAACGTCAGTAGAACTGTACTACCTGGGGTTGGATAGAGAGCAGGCCACATTCCAACGCGGCACGGCTCAGGAGGTACGTCACTCCATCGGGGCACGATTCTCCCGTCCCATTGCAACCGAGCGGCCCGGTTGGGACTTTGACGACGAAGCTCTGTGGCAGTTCGGCACGTTTGGTTCGGGAAACATTCGAGCCTGGACGGTTGCTACAGAAACGGGCTATCGATTTCCGAATGTGCCTCTGAAGCCGCGCTTTAGCGTGAAGGCCGACATCTCAAGCGGGGATCATCCGGCCTCGAATACTTTGGGCACGTTCAATCCTCTGTTTCCGAAGGGCGACTATTTCGGTGTCCTGGCTACGACCGGACCAGGCCCAATCAACTTTATAGATGTTCATCCTCACGTCGAGATAGCACTGCCTCACAATGTCGCCGCCTCGTTTGATTGGATTGTCCAGTGGCGAGAGAGTCTTGACGATGGCGTCTACAACGTACCGGGAAGCCTGATCCGCGCCGGCTATGCAAGCGAGGCCCGCTACGTTGGGAATAGGCCTGGCACGCAGATTCGTTGGCAGAAAACTCGTCATTTATGGTTTCAAGCCGACTATGGAATTTTCTACGCGGGCAAGTTTGTCAAAGAAAGTCAGCCCGGCCGAAACCTGAATTACTGGGCATTGTGGACCGGTTACAAGTTTTAGATCAACTGAACACAGATGCCGACTACCTTTAGCCTCAAGTGAAAATCTAGCTAGGGAAAATCACCGGAATAGGCGCTTATTATGAACGGAACCCAACGACTATTACAACCAGCCGAGTGCCGCAATGGTATTTGTGGATTTTCAGACCGGGCTTGCGTTCGTTGGTATCAGGGAGTAAATCTTCGTGACTGAGGGACCCAAGGCGCCGACTCGTCCCGGCAGCGTGGATGGCAGCTTAGCGGGGCTCGCCTTCGCTGCGCTTGGCGTGGTTTTCGGTGACATCGGTACCAGTCCGCTATACACGCTCCAAACCGTGCTGAACGTTACCGGCGGTCACCCGAGCCGAGAAGCGATTCTGGGGGCGATGTCACTCATCTTCTGGACGCTGATCATCATCACCTCGGTCAAGTATGTAACCTTGGCGATGCGAATCGACAACGACGGCGAGGGCGGGATCCTGGCGCTGATGTCGCTGTTGGGAGTGAAGCGGAGCAAGCGTCCGCTGATCGTTCTGGTGGGATTGTTCGGTGCGGCCCTGATTTATGGGGATGGCGCAATCACGCCTGCGATTTCGGTGTTGTCAGCGCTGGAAGGGCTGGAGATCGTGTCTCCGGGAATGCAGAGCTACATTCTGCCACTCACTGTGCTCGTGCTGATCCTGTTGTTCGCGTTCCAGTATCAGGGAACGGCGCGGATTGGAAAGCTATTCGGACCCATCATGCTGATTTGGTTTGTAACCCTCGGCGTGCTTGGGCTGCGCGGCATTGTGCAGCACCTTTCCGTCCTGGTGGCGCTTAATCCAGTGTACGGCGCACGTTATCTGCTCGCCGGAGGAGGTACTGCATTTGCGGTGCTGGGCGCGGTGTTCTTGTGCGTAACGGGCGCCGAGGCATTGTATGCCGACATGGGACATTTTGGGCGTTGGCCGATTCGCGTGGCGTGGTCGGGGCTCGTTCTCCCATCGCTGGTGCTGAATTATGCGGGCCAGGCTGCGATTGTGCTTTCCGGTGAGTCGGTCGAAAGCAATATTTTCTATCGACTTTGCCCGACCGCGTTCCTGGTGCCGATGGTCATCCTGGCGACCATCGCGACGATCATTGCCAGCCAGGCGATCATTACGGGGACGTTCTCCATGACGCGGCAAGCAATGCAGCTGGGATGGTTGCCGCGGTTGCGAATCATGCAGACCTCCGCCAAGGGGTATGGACAGATCTATGTCCCCGCGGTGAACTGGCTGCTGATGGCGGCGACGCTGGCGCTGGCGTTAGGGTTCAAGACCTCGGACTCGCTGGCGGCGGCGTATGGCATCGCGGTTTCGGCGACTATGCTGATGACTGCTTTCTTGTTGTTTGTTGCCATGCGCGAGATATGGAAATGGAGCCTTTGGCTTTCACTGCTGGTGGCGGGGGTGTTCGCCATTATCGATGCAGGCTTCTTCTCAGCCAATATGCTGAAGGTGGAGGCCGGAGGATGGGTGCCGCTGGTGTTGGGCGGCTCCGTCTATGGCACGATGCTCATCTGGCGCACTGGATACGCGGCGCTGCAGAAAGCACGACGGAAAACAGGACTGCCCATCGATCAGATTTTGAAGGAGATGAATGCCGGCCATGTAACTCGCGTTTCCGGCACGGCAGTATTTCTCACACCAAGCGATCTGGATGTTCCGTCGGTGCTGGCGTGGCACGTGATGAAAACGCGCGCCCTGCACGAAACAGTCTTCATTCTGAACGTTGTGACGGAACTAGTGCCTTACATCTCCGCGGAGGGGCGCGTGACCGTGCAGGAGATTGCTCCCCGAGTGTGGAGGGCGCGCGCCCGGTACGGTTTTATGGAACGTCCGGATGTTCCTTCCCTCGTGCAGAGCGCGAAGGACAACGGTTTCCCGTGCGATCCGTCGGACGTGGTGTACTACGTCGGCCACGAGACCATCGTGGCAGGGGAGGACCACAAAGGACTGCCGCGCCTCGTGGAAGCGATTTTTGGCTTCATGTACCGCAATGCGGCGCCAATCAGCGACTATTTCCGCATGCCGCGAACCCAAGTCGTGGAGATCGGGGCGGAGTTCCCGTTATAGGCGAATCGTTGGAAGCCGGGCCTGCAAAGTGACATCGGAAAGATCGACGGTGAGACTTTCCCGCTTTGAGCGGAATGCCTCGCCAATTCTGCTTTGCGTTTCGTCCGAAGTATCAATTGCGATTCGCCGCTGAATTGAAAAAGCCTCTTCCATTGCCCCTCTCTTTGGTGCGGTTTCCATTTCGTTGTAATGTTCACAAGCCTCCGTTTACGCGGAGTCGTATAAGCTAAGGCCAAGCTCGCGACAAACTCACTCAGAACTTGTAGATCACATCCATGCCGAAGAAGAGCTGATTCCTGGATCTACCGCCGTTGTATCCCCGCTGGTCCCAGGAGTGGTCGAAACGGAGTTCCGGGCGAAACATGACCGTGTTGCCGATATATTTAGTTGCGTAGAGAGTATTTTCTGTATATTTCCCCGGGATGCCGGTGCGCTGCCCCTTCTTGTCGTCCAGAAAGTCAGATCTGAATCCGAACATGAACTTCGAGTTCACGTCGCGGTTTATATAGTTGACGATGGCATATTCCGGCGCGGTGCCACGAAGCTCACCTGCCAGACAAAAGACACCATTTGCGCCGGTTTCAGGCGTGATTGGATTCGCGACGTTACCAGCAACGTTGGGCACATCGCGCTCATACATGTACCAGGTTTCAGTCGCAGTGTGCCATTTGCTGTTGAACTTGTGGTACCAGGTGAAGTCATAGTCCTGCAGGTTGTTGTAGGCATACTTTCCGTCGTTGATACCGTTGGCGCAGCCGTAGAAGTTGTCGTTATTGCTTTTTGTGGAGTAGTTCAGGCAGCCGATGAACGAGGGCTTCGCGTCCGGGGTCCACAACGCCACGTCGTGACCTCCTGATATACCTGCCTGGATAATCCACTGCTTATTTAATTTGAGGGTGCTGTACATCCCAGTATCTGTAAATGGATCGATCGTGTAGAGCAGCGAGTGCGTCATGTTGTAATTGTTCGGAGCCAGCTGCGCTTCAATGCCGGGAACCGAGAGAAAGCGTCCGATCCGGATGTTAAGACCGTCTTTTACTGGGAAGTAAAGATCTAGATATTCAAGGACAGGATCGAAGCCATATTGTCTGTTGAACTTGAGCAGTTGCTGGCTGAAATAACCCTTCGCTGTAGTGAAGCGGTAGTCGATTCCATAGAAACCCGTTAGATGAAATCCCCAATCGAAATGAGTGTTTTGCACAGTATTGGGCAATCGTTCGATGTACACGACCGCTTGGTTCAGCTCGATCTTGTTCGGGAAAATGTCATAGGAAACCGGGAAGTTGTTCGAACCTGAGGTGCTGAAATTGAAGCTAGGTGCGACCCACCCGTATACCTTCGTACGACTACTTTCGAGATTGAGCGCGGTCATTAGAGGGTAGGTGTTGCCATCGGGAGCGCCGATATCAGAGGAACCTCCGTAGCCCCAGTCGGAAAAGGGAAACGGAGGCGAATCTATCGGAGCCGGAAGACCACGCTTCGGCGGCAGGGGCGTTGTGACGTTAGTCCCATTCCAGTCTTGCAGATAAAACTGGCCGAGTCTTTGGAAGAAAGTTCCGCTTAAGGGAATGCCGGCTGAGGTGTTTTGGTGTTTTGACCGCTCGCTGACTTTTGGGGATCGTCGGCGGAGCCTGCACTAGGATTGGCCGGAAGTCCTTTGTCCGAGAGGTCGGCAGCTCCCGAGACAGTTGGCAATGCTGACGGGGTATTGGGCTCGTGATCAGCTGTCGGTGTGTTTACCTGTCCAAAACAGTGCGAGAAAAATCCGCAAGAAGCAAGCAACGTGATTACGGGCCAATGGGCTCGGCGTTTGTATTTCATGAACCGTGCACTGGGTTGATACCTAAGGCGGTCGTCTCCTGTAGTTGCCGAAATCGCGCGATTCATTAAGCACCGTGCTACAGCTGGGCTTTCTTCGACAAACGCCTTTTGGCTGTTTGCGTCTCTAGCCCGCATAACGTGCATGTGAGAGGCCAGACCGAGATCGCTTCCGCCTTGTCGCGATGGCCTTTGAGTTCACAAAGATACGCTGACGCGGCCTACAGAGTGAGCCGAGAGCCTGTTGCCAATGGACTGACACCTGCTGGGCGGTTTGCACGATCTCACGTGCAGCATTCCTTTGCTTCTTTCGAACCTATTGAGGCTTTTGGATGGGAAGAGCGAGAGCCAGTTCTCTATCTGGCAATCGCAGTCGGGTGCCAGTCGAACGGATGGTCAATGAACAACTACGATCAAGGCCCGGTGAGGACTTCCTAGTACCTCAATACGGTTAAAGACTAGCTACGCGATATGATGGCGGTGAGCGTGCGGACGGGAATTAGGATTCTGGGGCTTGGTTTGGGAAGGAGAAGCCTCGATGCCCTCTCAATGCTGTTACGCGCCATAATGTCTTGAGGAAGTACATGTTTACCACTCGTCGAGACATGATTGCCGGGCTGGGTTCGATTCTTCTTGGCTGCTGTTCGGGCTGCCACCGCGCCGATTCGGAAACCGCGACCCTTATATTTATGGATCCGGAGTCGTTGGACGAGCGGCTGCAACGAAAGCACCTATCCGAAGAAGTTCTGCGGCGATTCGAGAGTGAAACGCATATCAGGGTGAAGCACCTGCCCGCACCCGAGACCTCTCAGGGACAATTGAGGCTCATCCGCGAGCTCCTTGAGGAAAAAGACACACCAGATGTGCTCGGCATAGACGTTGTTTGGCCTGGACTTCTGGATGACGCACTTCTTGATTTGAAGCCATTTTTCAGTTCGGAACTCTCTGCCGCTGAGCCTGATCTAGTTTCAAGCTACACGGTAAATGGCAGAGTTGTTGCTGTTCCTTATCACCCTCATGTTGGTGTGCTTAATTACCGTACTGACTTGTTGACAAAGTACGGGTTTCACATCCCGCCTCAAACCTGGTCCGAACTAGAGAAGATGGCTTTCCGCATTCAGGAAGGCGAGCGCGCCGCTGGCGACCAGAATTTTTGGGGACTTGTCTGGCCGGGGGCAGCAGATGAATGCCTGACCTGTTTGGCTTTGGAATGGCAAGCGTCGGAAGGCGGTGGAAGGATTATCGAATCTAACCGAACCGTCAGCGTTAATAATGAGAATGCAATACGGGCATGGGAGCGTGCCGCGCACTGGATTGGTTGGATATCGCCTCCAAACGTTACTGCATACGAGGAATTGGACTCCGTCAATCAATTCGAAAACTCAGGCAAGGCAGCATTCTCGCTCGGCTGGATGTCTGACTACTTCCTCACAAATCTGGCAAAACCAATGATTTACGGGAAAATGGGTCTGACCAGCGTTCCGTCGGGGAGGGTGGGTGTAGGAACGTTAGGCGGGTTTGGCCTTGGAATATCGAAAAAGTCGAAGCACCAACAAGAAGCCATCGCGCTGGTGAATTTCCTGTTGAACAAGGAGGCGGAGCTGGAGGTTGCCAGCAAAAGTGCTGAATTGCCCACGGGAACTGTGTTCTACCGCCTGCCAACCATTCTCAAGGGATATTCAAGATCGATACAGGCTGGCCAGTCTCTAGGTGACGGCATCGTGAGTCGTCCTTCCACGGTGGTAGGCAGGAACTATGAGGAGGTCTCGCATGCGTATGCCGGGGCGGTGCATTCCGTACTGACGGGAGAGAAGAGCGCTCCCGCAGCTGCTGCTGAGTTGGAAGCGCAACTCGAGCACGTCACCGGCTTTCCCAAAGGCCCCCCTGAAGGAACCGAAGCCAACATATCCCGCGTAATTCGTACCAGATCATAACTGTGGGTGGGTCCTCTTATCGTTGAGATGTGTTGTAGGAACGGACATTCCGGTAAGGCTCAACTATGGACGACCTGAAAAAGCCAAAAGATGTCTCATCATCGGCGCTCAAAGCATCACGGATGATCACGCTCATTTCGAGTGTTGATATTAAAACCCGCCTGACGTTCTGTTTTGTCCTGATCATCGCGTTGATGTCGGTGGGCACAGGCATCGCGCTTTGGCAATCGCACGTGATGCGCACTCAAGCAAACCGTCTGACGCAACTGGACGAGCAGTTCATGGAAGTCCAGCGTGTCCACGCTCTTGTTCTGTCGTTCCGCAACGAATCAGAACAGTTAGTCAGGGCCCGGAATCTTGCCCGCCTGCAGCGAGAAGCGCCTGCCCTGCGCAACCAACTGAACGATAGCCTAAGACAGACCCGAGCAGTGTTCCGAGGAATCGAACCGAATAATATTCTCGATCCCACCGTCCTACCCACGCTCGAGACGATTCAGGATTTACTGCCTTCGCAAGTGGATTCGCTTACTGCCCTCGCATCAATAGGAGATTGGGAGGCCCTGACTCAGCGGATGCAACAACCGCTCGAACCCTTGGAGAGCCTGAATGCTGAACTAGTGGGTGCCGCCAGTCGGGAATTACAAAACAAACGTTCAGAAGTCGCTCGCCAGATTGAGCGCGCACAGATTCGAACACTGTTCATCTTGATTGGCGTGGGTGGCCTGACAATAGTCATTGCGGCTCTTCTGGGATTCGGTATCACTCAGACCATCACTCGTCCTCTACGATCACTGGTTGCCGGAGCCTCCGCTCTCGCAAGCGGAGAATTTGGTCACCATGTACTCGTGCAAGGCCAAGACGAACTCGCTCATCTCTCCCGAGTTTTCAACCAGACAACAATTAAGCTTCAGCAGCTCTATGAGAACCTCCACCAGGGTGAAGAAGAGCTTCGTGACGTTATCAATGCGGTTCCGGCGCACGTCTGGAGAGCAAAGCCTGATGGCGAAGTTGATTTCGTCAACGAGCGTTTACAGCAGTTCGTAGGTGTCCCTCCCGAAGGCTTATTGGGTTGGAACTGGCAATCCATGCTTCATCCCGACGACCGTGCCTGCTTCGTCGCCGGGTGGCGGGCCGCGGTGAAGGATGGACGAGGGAACGAGGACGAAGTACGTTTGCGGCGGGCGGACGGGAAATATTGCTGGTTCCTGATGCGAAATGTGCCGCTGCGGAACGAATCAGGAGATGTTGTCAAATGGTATGGAAGTGGTGTTGAGATCGAGGATCGCAAACGCGCCGAGCAAGAGCGCCAGAGGCTGCATCAGCTCGAATCAGATCTTGCGCACACGAACCGCGTAAGCATGATGGGTGAGTTGACTGCATCCTTGGCCCACGAGATCAACCAGCCGATCGCTGCCGCTGCCGCGAGCGCCATGGCCTGCGTACGGTGGCTGCGCCGTGAGACTCCTGACATCCCCGAAGCGTCCGGGGCTGCGTCGAAAATCGCCAGCGACGTCAGACGCGCCTCCGACATCATCGAGCGGGTTCGCTCGTTATACCGAGGAGACACAGTAAAACGGGAACCTGTCAACGTGAATGAAATCATCCAAGACATGATTGTCCTGTTGCGGGATGCTGCAAATCGCAACTCCATTTCGATCCGCACCGAGCTCGACTTGGGGCTTCCGATGATCGCTGCGGACTGCGTACAGCTTCAGCAGGTGCTGATGAACCTCATGCTCAACGCTATCGATGCAATGAAAGGCACGAGGGGTGACCTGACCGTGACCTCTAGAAGAACTAAAGACGGTCAAATTCTGATAACTGTCAGTGATTCAGGCTGCGGTCTTCCCGTCGACTGGAGTGAGCGTCTGTTCGAGGCCTTCTTCACAACCAAGCCGCAGGGTACCGGCATGGGACTGTCCATCAGTCGCAGAATTGTCGAGTCGCACGGGGGCCGCTTGTGGGCGAGCGACAATGCAGTCCGTGGAGCGACATTCCAGTTCACACTACCCAGTGAAGCAGATCCACGCTCACCTTCCGCCGCGTGAGGCACGACCGCCTGCTATCCGCTGAGATCAACATGCCTGGTGTTTCAGCGGGAAGAAAGGAATTGTCTAGTTGCTGAGATTTGCACCGCAAATCCCTTTGTCTGTCGGTCGCGGTAGGGATACCCACGAGGAGGAATGGGGCGAGAACCGATTGATCCAATGTGTTAAGAATTGTCGTGGACTGTCCACCCATGAGGCGATGGCCCAGATTTTTGCTGCCGCGGGCGCTTTTTCCGCGGGCACATCCCAGCACGATGACATGACATTGGTTGTCTTGAGCGTCTTGGTCTGACAGGGTTGCTATCAAAAGTCAGGACTTCTGGGTACGCGATTACGCTCTCGCCCAGCGAAGTCCACTCTGAGCAGGCCTTCTCCGCTGACGGCGGCACAACCCGAGAGGCAAACTGGATCAAAACACCTACACCCGCGTCACCGACAAGGCAGGCGAGTGATGTCCACGACCATCACCGCCATCCCTGCACATCCGCGCTATCGCGAACTCCGCCAGCGATGGATTCGGCCTGCTCCCCACACGGCCGCCTCAGCCCCGTCGGCCGCGGCGCGCTGCTGCCGCCTCGATGCGACGACCCACTGGCGTTCGACAACTCCGTCCATCGAGCCGCAGATCCGGAAAAATGATCAGCACACCGACGCTCGGGAGTCTAAGGCCTGACGATCATCTTCCCGACACCGTCGCGATACTGGCTGGCGATTGCGAAGGCATCCCCGATCTGTTCGATTTCCCTGGTATGGGTAAGCAGCGGTGCAAACCACTCGGCGTGCGCCTGGAGCAGTTCCAGAGCCTGCTGCGTCTCGTGGTTCGATCGGCGCACGTTGAAGATGGTGAGTTCCTTGCGCCTCATTGCTGAACCATCCATGGGTACGAAGGGGGATGAATGAATACCTGTGAGCGCGACGCGACCGGCATTCCGGGTTACTCGAATCGCCTGACCGGTGGTGTGTTCTCCGGCCGCACAGTCAATTGCGCAGTCCACACCGCGCTGCCCCGTCCCGCTGAGGATTTCCTCGACAGCCTCTCCGGGCTCGATCACGACGTCAGCGCCAATTCCACGGGCCAACTCGCGGCGATGCGCCAGTGGTTCCACAGCCCAGATTCGTGTCGCCTTAGCGGCTCTCAGTGCGGCGATCGTCAAAAGCCCGATTGGTCCTGCACCAATGACCGCTACCGTTTCGCCCGCGTGGATCGAAGCTAGACGGATGGAGTGCAGGGCAATCGCTAGAGGCTCGGCCAGTGCGGCTTCGTCGAACGATATCCCCGCAGGGATGGGACGAAAGTTGACGACCGGTAAGTTGACCAGTTCACGGAAAAAACCGGGGTGGTGAGGATTGCTCAGAAAGCGAATGTTCGCGCACACGTTGTGGTGACCGCTCAAACAGAATTCACAGTGATAGCAGTAAAGAGCGGGCTCAAGTGCCCCGCGGTCGCCCACAGCGAGTCCAGCAACACCGACGCCGGTCTTCACGATCCGTCCTGCAGGCTCGTGTCCGAGCACCATGGGGTAGACATTGGGAGCGCTGCCGACAGCGCCCTCGGAGTAGGCATGCAGATCGGATCCGCAGACGCCCACCGCCTCGATCCGAACCTGCACCTCGCCGGGTTCGGGATCTTCAATCGGCATGTCAGTAAGGCGGAATGTCAGCGGATAGATGAGTTCTGCGGCTCGCATCGAATGGCCTTCATCACAAACGATACCCCCTCAGTAGGCGAGCACAAAAGGCGGGACGGCTACTTAGTGGCGCGTCTGAGGAACGAGATCGGGCGCTCAATCTTACCGCAGTGCAACACCATTGGGCATTAAGCAAGTCTTTTATTTTCTGCTGTTCTCAGCCCACCCTCGGTGTTCATTTGACCGAATTTCGAACTTGCATTACACATTCATCACTCATTTTCAAAAACCGCCCTCGCCGCGGTCGCTGAAAAGAATCTAGAGCTGGTTCATCACCGAACCCCGAGGTGTCAAGATGCGCTCAGCCGCTTTGAAGAGCAACGGTGTAATGCCCGGAAAAATCACGCCAGGACAACCTGCTCCGGAGAATGTGAGAACAAAGCTCGAACCAAACAGCAAAGCCCGTCTGGGTAAGTCTAGAACCCTTCAGGATCACAGGCTTAATCGTGGTGCCGCAGTTCACGTTCAAGGAGACGAGAATCGCTGTGTCGCGCGCATTCAGGGCAAATGGGCATTCAGGCTTCTTACCCAGCTCCAGCATGGCCCAAGTCAGTTAAGCCGGCTACGCAGCACGCTTCCTCCGGGGTCTAGGAAAAAGCTGACACAATATTTACGCGAGTTGGAGAGGGCCAGCCTAATCGTCGCCGTCGATCGGAGCGGCAGAATGTCAAAAGCCAGGTATTCCTTATCAGATCCCCTCGGCATCGCTGCAGTGCACCTTATCAACGCTTTGGCGGAATCGACCGAGGAGGCATTAGAGCCAGAGCCTAAGCATCGAGCACGGCTGAATATTTGAGGTGCGTCTAACCCTCACCCATAACCGAAGGCGGAGGCTCAATCGATTCGGCAGACGGTACCAGTTGCACGGTTAGTTGCACAATTGGTTGCACAGTTATTTCCGAACTGCACAAGTCCTCCCGAATTTCAGGCTGGCGTTCCAAACTAACTCATTGAATCCATTTAACAGAGGCAGGAGCGAGTTAGTTTTCAAGACCACCTGTTTTGTCCACTATTACTTTCGCGAGTGACATAAGTGGGGGTGCAGTGGCTCCAGCATCGGCACAGTGAGAATCACTTTGTTCAGCCAATTTCTCCAAGCTATACAATTGTCTGGTCCCAATGACGACCCTGAATAAATCAATAATCGCTTCCGTTACGCCATTGGTGACGAAGGCTTCGATGACCGGCGGTGCAGTAGACACTTTACGTCATCCGGTAGGCCCGCAATTAACTGACTTCCCTGCTGATCTCCATTTATGGCGTGGGCAGTCGTGAACGCGCCGCTTGCTGCCCGGAATCGTTGGCGTATCGGTATAATCGGTGGGCACTTCTTGGGCCTGCGCACTGAGCGCTGGTGACAATATTGACGGTGATGGTCGCAAACTTCAATTCCTCGACCCCTTCCCAAAGGACCTCGTCAATTCCAGCAATGACCAAACAGGCCGGTGATGCTTTCCTACCTTTTCTTTATCAATGCTCTTTCTCGGCCGATTAACTCCCAGCAATAAAGCGATGCCCGCTGCAATGGCGATACCACCATAGACCGCCCATCGAGTCTGACCGGTCATGAAACTGTCGGGAAGAACATTGATCCCTTGAAGGAACCAGATGGTACCCGATAAAGCCAAAAGGCCAGCAACGATATTCAATGTAACTCTCATCATTCCTCCCCGCGTCCGAACCTCGGAGCAACGGCGGCTGGAGCGACAGGTTCACGCAATCTTACTTCAATGAACAGGGTGGTGGCTGCTAGTCGCACGCGACGACCGCCGGCCGCATGGTTTGTCCCTTCGGTCCGAAGATAGCTTGTATCGTGAAGCTGTTTTCGGGTTTGCGTATATCTAAGGTTGAATGAGAGGGTTTGAGAAAGACAGACCACCTTAGGCCTGGAGTAAGCCTTTCATTCCCATACATCGCGGGTCTAGCAGGGCCAAATCTGAGCGACATCAATCGCGAGAAAGTCAGTCCAATAGTTTTTCAACGCCGACAGCACGCATAACAACCGGCTTCTTGCGTGCCCGCCCATAAATCAAAACCTGATCTCGAACCAAGTCAATATCTTTAACATCGCCGAAACCATCCGGAATTCTTGCAAGTAGTGCCAGGTAGTTGACACGCTTTCGACCAAGAGCTGGAACGCATGTGAGAGTTGGTTCGCCAAAGCGCCGTCCGGAGACAAACGCTTCGCGGCGCGAAACCGGAAGAGGAGTAGTGCCGAACTCCAATCCGCGGGCACAGGTGCGAAGCTTCCAGGGCGGGGCGGCCACAGCCAGGTTTTCTTCCCAAATCGCAACCCAGGGAAAATCGCTTCGCTTGAAGCAATATGCAATGAGCAGGCCCAAATTGCGATTCATTGCTGCTATGAACCCAATTTCCTTTCTCCTGTCGAGCAGAATGCCGACGACAAATCCCAGTCCTTTGTGCGAAAAGGGATGACGTAAGTCGACCGTTCCGCCGTTAGCCAAAGGAGCCATTGGCCATCGGAATACCCGGTTGGAAGCGAGAAGCGCTTTGCCCTCATCATAGCCATGCGGATAGGTGAGACCCTTGGTTCCGGGTATTGTCACCACCGCTTCGCCGGACGAGAGAAACGGCAAACCTAACGTAACATGTTGAGTCCAGTGAAAAAAATGATCCGCACTTCTCTCATTGCAAACGACCTCTTGGATATAAACAACCGATTCACCTTTTTTAAGTTCGATCTCTCGGCTAAATCTAAGCCCAGCCGCCGATAGCCTTACAGACATGGTGAGCGCAACTCTTCGAGGACCCACAGAAATCCCGTTCGCCTGCCATCGCGATGACGGAGCCTCGCCATGTAGCGAGAGTCCTTGCTTCACCTCCTCTGCCGAGGAGGAGCCAAAGTAGTCAAGGCAAATGCTATGACCAACTATGCCTGAAAGTAATTTCCCTTCCGCAAGCGTTCCATATTGGCGTACATGGACTTTCTCCCGATAGCACTGCGGATCAATCGTGCGCCAGGGTGGAATCCACAGAGGGCTCACGCCCGTTGTTCCTACCGAATCCTCAAAACGTAAATCGGCAATGTGTCCACCGCCGGTTAACACTGTAAGGCGTATAAACTGGTTACCGATAAGATAGCCCGTCCGTCCGTGCCAATCAGCTTTCTTGCAGAACAATGGCTTGATGGGTTTCATAACTGCTTCATCCGAGCTTATTGGCCATGGATAATTGCCATTTTCAATGGCTCGCTGCAGCCAATCATTACCGAATCCTCACCATACTTTTGCAGAAGGTTTTTGTCGATTCGAGACAAAAAAGCGTCGATCTGAGCATAGCTGGTGTAAGGAGCGCCTTGACCCAGGATTGTCTTCAGTCGAGACATGCCTTGGCTGAGATCGCCGCCTTCTTCATAGATCGGCTTTGGCCAGACAGTGATATCAATCATTTTGTCCCATCCGGTTTCCTTATTCCAAGCTAGGAGCTTGTCGAAGTAGGTTTCTACGAGCTTTGCGCACTCGTTCACATCCGGGGTGCCTTGCAACGCTTTCAGCAAAGACTGCCGGGCTAAACGGATCTCAAGCTGAAACTCAAGATTTCTGACAATCACCATGGCATCTGGAAACAAGTAGTGGCCCAGGGCTCCTGGCCGTCCTGCGCTTCCTGCGCGAATCAATCCCTCCAAAGGAGTGAGAGCTGCGCGGATCCGTTCGGGGTCGGTTTCGCGGAGGGCAAGGAACGAATCTGCGATGAGATCTGCATGTTCAGGATAGAGTTGCGCGGAGAGGTCATGCAGTACTGCTGCTTCGGGATGTTTCTCATACGCAATGTCCCACGCAGTCGCAAAGAAATAGTAGGTGCGGGGAAACTGCAACAATACCAACTGGTTGTTTCCCATCACGCCACCCAGCTCCGGATATTGGGAGGCCCTGTCAAAGACCTTTCGGACCTTCTCCTGCCCGAGATTGGTTGCCGGAAATGCCGGCTCACTTTCAATGGCGCCATAGGGCAAGTACACCGTTTTATCCAGCATGGATTCTTTTTTCACCGGATCCAGATAGGGTGGTTGTCCCGCAATGAGCGCCCACGGCTCCGCCAGATTTGCCTTGAAGTTGCGGATGGTCTGGTCCATAAATGCAACGTCGCTCTCGTCAGGATTCTTTGAAGTCCAGTCGTACGCCGCTACCACTGAATCGGTCGCAGTGAAGAATTTATGACGGCCCCATCCCACATGCATCCAGTCCACCAATTTTGTTTTTGATCCATAAACGCTGTACTGGTCTACCAGTTTTCTGGCTGCCTGGAAGATCTTCAACTGGTCGCTTATCGGACTTTGTGGCCAACCGCCCGGATCGGAGTCGATCATCACGAAAGCGTCAGCATTATCGACATTCTTGTAGAGAGCTTCGAAGGATTTCCGAATCCGCTCAAACTGCTGGGGATCTGCCGGGTTCATGTCCTTCTGGCAGTCGTTGACCCAGTACGCGCGAACCCTTGGGTCGTGAGTGCCGCAGTCAGAAACGGCAATGCGGTTAGCCGACTGCATGATCCAGACCTCCATGCCGCGCTGGTTCTGCGCGTAGTCGACGACGCGGCGGACCTCCTGCAGATAGGCCTCGTCCTCTGTCGACAGGGGTACCGGCAGAATCTCCATGAACGGCCACAGAAAAAAAAGATTAATCCGCTGCACCCAGGCAATATCGATGAAGCGTTTCCAGTCCTTTTCTTTCCATGAGCGAAATGCGTATGGGTAGCTTAACGGCCAGCCGTTGAGGTGGATGCCGCGGTTGCCAATACTCGGCCGGCTCTGCAGATCGATGGGACCTTCCAAATAAGAAGATTTTCCGTCAGCACGAATCATCTGCATGAACGTAGCAATTCCACTATTGGTGCCGTGTGGGTTGCTGCCAGCTACAACAACGATTGTCGCCCCGGCTCTGTCAAATGAGCGAATCTCGCATCCGTCTTTTCCTAAGTCTCTAGCGGATCCCAAATCGATGCCCATCGCCAGCGCGATTTTCTCGCCGATAGCGATGATCACTCTCGTCTTCTGCGCAGAAGGATTGGATGTGCTGACGGCCACCGGATTACCGGTGATATCGGTCAGATAGCTCCCTAGTTCTCTGGCGCCGTACTGGACGTAGGAAGGTTCGTCGCTGCCCACCAGGATCGCCGCCCCATTAAGCGACAGACGCTGTGCATTTTGCGCCGCCACGACGAGCGGTCCGACTGCCAGATAGCAAAGAACAGTCAGAGAAAACATAAGAAGGATGTGCACTTCTGTCCGATTTGCACGCAAGCTCTTGTTCAAAGAACCCTCGCATTTGTCAGCAAATATTAGCCGACGGCAACTTATTGGGTTTGGACTACGGCAAGCTTGAACGGCTCGACACAGCCGATCATTACAGAATTCTGGCCGTACTTATTCAGAAGGGTGTTCGCAATGTGATCAAAGAAATCGTTAATTTGGCGGTAGCTTGTGTAAGGAGCGCCATCCCCCAATACCTGCTTCAGGCGCGACATCGCCTCCGTAAGCTCCTTATCCTGGTCGTAGATCGGGGCTGTCCAGATGGAGATGTCGAGCATTTTGTCCCAGCCTGTCTCCTGGTTCCAGGCGAGGAGCTTGTCGAAGTAATCTTGCACGAGGCTTTCGCATTTCCTGACGCTCGGCTTGTCTCGCAAGGCTTTCAGAAGTGACTGACGAGCAAGGCGAATGCCAAGTTGTGCTCGCAGAGTCTTCGCGACAGCCAGTTGGTCAGGAAAGAGGTGGCGACCAAGGACGCCGGCCCGCACCGCACCGCCCTGGCGCAGCAGACCGTCCAGGCGAGCGAGGGTGGCTGCAATTTTGTCGGGATCTTCGTCCCTTAACGCCAGAAATGATTCAGCGATGAGTTCCATCTGCTCCGGATAGAGCTGTCCGGCAAGCTCTCGAAGTACGTCCTCTTCTGGCATACCCTTGTACTTTGTATCCCACGAGCTGGCGAAGAAGTAATACGTGCGCGGGAACTGCAACAACATCAACTCATTGTTTCCCATCACCCCTTTGAGCTTCGGATATTCGGCGGCAACGTCAAGTACGTCCCGGACAGGCTTGAGACCAAGATTAGTTGATGGAAATGCTGGTTCCTCTTCAATGGCGCCGTATTGTAGATAGACTGTCTTGCTTAGAGTCGACTCTTCTTGAGAGGATCTCAAAAACGCAGCCGATCCTGCGATCAACTCCCAGGGCTCCGGAAGGTGCTCCTTGAAGTTGCGGATGGTGTCGGCCATAAAGGCCACTGAGTTTTCTTCACGATTCTTTTCAGTTGGATCAAACACCCTGCCCCAGCCAAGCCACATCCAGTCCACAAGTTTGGTCTTTTGGCTCTTGGTACTGTAGCGATCCAGCAGCTTGCGGGCAGCGTTGAATATCTTTGTCTGATCGCTAAGTGGACTATGGGGCCAGCCACCGGGATCCGAATCGATAAAGCAAAAAGCGTCGGCATTGTTGACGATCTTGTAGAACGCCTCGAATGACCTCAAGACATTGGAGAATTGTGTGGGGTCGGCAGGGTCCATGTCCTTTTGACATTCCCCCAGAACCCAATAGGTACGAAATCGCGAATCACGAGTGCCACAGTCGGAAATGCCGATGCGGTTCGCCGATTGCATGATCCATACCTCCATGCCACGCTGGTTCTGGGCATAGTCCACGACGCGGTGGACTGTCTGAAGATAAGCTTCGTCTTCGGCAGAGAGTGGAACCGGCATGATTTCCACGAACGGCCACAGGAAGAAGAGATTCACCCGCTGCGCCCAGGCGATATCGATGAAACGTTTCCAATCCTCTTCTCCCCAGGAACGAAAGGCGTATGGATATTTCAGCGGCCATCCATTCAGATGAATGCCTCGAACTGCGATACTCGGCTTACTAAGAAGATTGATCGGCCCATTGAGATATGCAGCCTTGCCATCGGCGCGAATCAGCTGCATGAAAGTGGCGATCCCCATATTGGTGCCATGAGGGTCAGGACCGGCAACGACTACAGACGTTGTCCCGCCCTTCTCGAAAGACCGAATGACACACGTTTCGTCCCCTGGCTCGCTCGCAGATCCTAAGTCTGTGCCCATGGCACGAGCCATTCTTTGACCGACGGCGATCACAACCCCGGCTTTTTGCGCCGCGTTTATCGATGAGCTAACGGCCACTGACTTGCCAGTGATCTCCGATAAGTAAGATCCAAGGTCCCTGGCTCCATATTGAACATAGGAAGACTCGTTGCCGTCGACTAGAATCACCGCGCCATCCAGCGAGACTCGTTGGGCGCGGCTCTCATGCTGCGCCCCCATCGACGGCACGTTGGCACCGAACAATACGAAAAAAAGGAGAAAGAGAAGAGATGGCACAGAAATATCTTTCTGCGTTTCAGGCGGCCGTCTGTTCACAGGGTTTCTCCTCCATAAGGCTGAATCCCGGACACTTTCCGAAAACTTTGCGAGCGTCGGGTCGCTCTGACTTAACATTTCAACGTGCTCTCCCTTTGTTTAAACGAACATCGAGGGTCGGCAAGTGAAAGATTTTATTGCCACGGCTGAACGAATGTAAAGGAAATTTTGCTATATTATCGATCATCATTCATTTGAAGGATGGGATCACAGTGTTTAAGTCCGTCACGGAAGCCGCCTGGATTATCGCAATTGCGCTCCTCGAATCCATGACGGTACCCGCTCAGCCCGTCGAGATATTTAGCATTGGAACTAAGAATGAGTCGTTCACAGAGTTTGCTCGAGCCTACGAGCCCGGACGTCCGGTCTTGTACAAAGTGGGCGAAAGTTCTGCGGAAAGAGATTGGCCAGCCTACCAGCCAGGCTCCTTTGATTCCGTCGTGCGTCGCAGCACCATGCAGCAGGATTGGGTTGATGTAAAACCGGATCCTTTACCGGAACCTTTTCAGGTGCGTTTCAATTTGCCCTCTACACCTAGAGGGACTTTTATTCTGCATCTGGATGCAATCTTTCGCTACCGGCGTCCAGCGCCTCCGCGCTATTCCCTACTTATTAATGGGCACTTTGCCGCCAGCTATCGACTCAATCCGCATCCTGCACCCGAGCTCTGGTGGTCGAATGGAGGCGAAGGGGATGGAAACCTGCAATATTTCGGTTATGAATCCCTAGAGATGCAACTGCCTGCCTCGGCCTTCACAACCGGACCCAACACTCTTTCGCTCCGATGCCTTGATGGTTTTGGTATCTATTACGACCGCCTTTCCCTTTCAGACGATTCGGTGAAAGAGCCGCCGGCTGTTACCGAGGCATCGGTGGAGCCAACCGCTCTTTATAAGCACCGGGCCTCCGGCTTGGTCGAGTTGGCTACAGTGCGGATTCGTACCACGCAGCCCTTGGGATCCTCTGAGCTGAGGGCCGAAATCGGCTCCGCTCGAGTGGAGAGTGAAATCGCACAACGCGAAGCCGGAGACATCGAGACAACGATTGAAGTACCAGCGACAGAGAGACCGGTTCCGGTATTGCTTTATCTTGCCGGGAAGAAAGATCCGTTATATCGCGCCACCTTCATACCGCGGCGGCGATGGCAGGTCTACGCTCTCCCGATGGAGCAAGCGGATTTCGGATACAACGATCTCCCCGCCCGCACCTTGGAATGGGAGAATCGGTTCATTGACAACACGTTGAAGATCCAGCAGAAATATCCTTCATACTCGTTCACTCTGGATGCTGCTGCAAATCTTGAGTCATATCTTTCCACTCGAAGGGACGAGAAGAGCAAACAGGTTCTCGCACATCTCCAAAGTGGCAAATGGGGAGTGAACGCTCTCTACGCGAACTTTTTTACCGGCCTGTCGACGCCAGAAGAGATCTTCCGCATGCTCGAGTTTTCATTGCGAGCCTCACGAAAGGATCATTTCCTAATCGATTCCGCGTCGCAGACCGACGAACCATCCGTGACCTGGGCACTTCCGCAGATTCTCGCCGATGCCGGCATTAAATATTTCACCAACGGCAGCGACCCGATTCGCGGCTCCCTCAATCCAATCGGACATCTGAATTTTCACTCGCCTTTTGTTTGGGAGACCCCGAGCGGATCAAAAATTCTCGTGTGGAACGGAATCTCTTACACCGCGGTGGATGACCTGACATGGGGCGGCTGGAACCCGGAGTCAGCGCAGACCGGGATATATAGGACTTCTCTGTTCGGGCTCACTCGATCCCTGCCACTGTTTCTTTCTCAATTCGATCGTGACGACTACCCGTTTGACGCGGTGCTTCTTTTTGGCTTGCACAATGATGAAATCCCGATGCGCCACTGGGGGGACGCGGACAACATCGAGATGTGGAACCGGGAATACGCTTATCCGAAGATCATTCCGGCCACGCAGCGTGACTTCTTCACCCACATCACGGCCAACTTCGGTGACCAGATCAAAACTTATCGCGGAGATGGCGGATCGTATTGGGAAGACGAAGCTGGAGCGGATGCGCGGATTGCGTCGATGATCCGCAGTTCCCAGGAGCAATTGGTAACCGCGGAAAAGTTCGAAAGTATTGCCGGCTGGCTGCTGCCTCAGCTGAAGTTTGATCGCAAACCCTTTGACGCGGCATGGAAGAATATCTTGTTGGCTGATTCCTACGTGTGGAGCGATGCCAATTCGTTCAGGCGACCCGAAAGTTATCGCACCCGCGGGGGCGAAGCTGCGCATCGTGCCTGGGCCAAGGCAGCCTTACAGCAAACAAGCGATCTGCGTCTGGTGGCGATGGACAAAATCGCAGAACTGGTCGACACAAATCAACAGGGAACTGCGATCTTTAACCCCGACACTTGGCCGAGAAGCGATCTCTTCGACTTCGAACTAGAGCCCGATGAAGAACTGACTGACCCAGCGACCGGACAAGCCATTCCTTGTGGATCGGTGAAGGCGTTTAGCGGCTATCAAGAGGTTCGTTGTTGGGCGTCGGAAGTGCCTGCATTGGGATACAAGTTCTATGCAATAACGAAAGGGAAAGTTCCTGAGGGAGAACTCCTCCCGCTTACATCCTCGACGCCCACAATCGAGAACAAATTCTATAGCGTCGAACTGAATTCACAGACCGGCGCGATCGCGCACTTGATCGATAAGTCGACGGGGCATGACCTGGTCAACTCCGCCGCGCCCTACCAGTTGAACGAGTACCTCTACGTAAGTGGTGGCGACCCCGGCGACTTCATCCACGGCAGTCTCAAGGACAATAGAATTCTGGCAGCTGACGTTACCCTTCCATTACCGACACTCGCTGTCAACCGCGCCAGCCTGATGGATGTGCCGCAGGCGCGCCGATTTCCATGGGGCACGGTGATTACCGTTCACTCCAGTGCCCTGAACACATCGGCTATCATCTGTACGATCACGCTGCTGGACATGCGGAAGCAGGTGAATATCCAGAATGAGGTTGAGAAAACGGCGACCCTGCGAAAAGAAGGAGTCTACTTCGCATTTCCGTTCGCGTTGAAACGGCCTCAGGTCAAATATCAAAGCGCGACAGCGTGGGTCGATCCAACTACTGACATGCTGCCAGGCGCTAACCGGCAATGGTTCGCTACCCAGGGTGGAGTTTGGGAGAGCGGCGAAACCGGCAATATTGGTTGGGCGACAGTTGATGCACCATTGATAACGCTTGAAGATATCAACCGTGGAGTCTGGCCGGATTCAATTCAGATTCGCAGTGGAACCGTGTTTTCTTATGTGATGAATAATTACTGGTATACCGATACGCCCGCAGAGCAGGGAGGGCGATTCATCTTCCGCTATGCATTAGCCAGCGGACCGGACATTTCTCCGGCTCAAGCGATGATCATGGCAAGCGAACAGCGATCACCGCTTCCCGCGATTCGTCGCTATAAGATGGGGTGGTCACCAGCCTTGTCCGATAACGGAGCCGGATTTCTCAATGTGACACCCACGGGCGTGACGGTGTTAACGATTCGACCACTGGAGACCGGTGACGCCTACCTTGTGAGGGTTCTGAACTCCACACCAGAGGAGTTAAGCGCGCATCTTCAGTTCCCGGCGGTTGCGCTCCACGATGCATATCTAGGCTCGGTCATGGGAGAACGAATTGCTTCCCTAGACTGGACGCGCCACAGTGTGACCATGCGAATGAGGGGGCATGAAATCAAGACGCTGGTGGTCAGGATGACGAGCCACGAGTAGCTACTCACCCCGCCGCTCCGAGCAACATCGCTGCAACGAGACCTGCGACAATGCCAAGTTTAGCGTAAGTTCCAACCCGCTCTCCAAAAAAGAGGACACCGCCGAGTACAACGACACACATACTGGCGCCCATTCCCAGCATGAATACGACACTTCCGGGGACGCCATTCGAAAGCGCAAGCCCCATGAAGAATTGGCCGCCGACGCTGGCGGCAGCCATCATCAGGCCGATGATCAGATTTGCAAGAGAAACCCGCCGACGGTCTTTGATCAGCCCCAGAAGACCAAAAGCGAAACCTGCGAGATACCAATAGACGAGATACACCGGAGTGTATTGATGAGCGAGTCCCCGACCGGCGAGGACGCGAAGGCCGAACGGGCAGACCCCATTCAGCAGGAATGCACCGAGCATGGCGGTGATCCAGATTTTGACGTTCGCGTGTCCGGAAACCTGCTCCTGAGTTTTAGACGGTCCGCTCTCTCTCTGTTTGTCCTTCCACAGCAGGAGGATGGAAAGTACTACGAGACTTAAAACCAGGGTTTTCAGAAAGCCGATCTTTTCGTGGTATATAACCGCGGAAAGCGCAGCTGGCACGACTGCGGAAAGATTCATGAAGATCCAGCTCGTAGTGATCTTTCCGAACTGCAGCCCATATAAGAATATCCAAAACGCCAGGATGGCAAGCGCGCCAAAAAACAAAGCTGTGCCGCCAACGATCCTTGGCGGACTTAGTGATTCTCCCTGGATCAACTTGACATACAAGGTCATGAATACTGTCGAGCCACCAAAAAGAATCAGAGCAGTGTTCAGTGGCGTGCAACCTTTGTTGTCCGCGAGTTTGCTCAGAATTCCCAGAATTCCAATACTGAACATCGCGAGTATTGCAAACAAATATCCCAGGAACACGATTTTGCCCTCACAATATGTTTCTCTGCGGCGCTGGCCCGCGGTCTAAGAATGTCAAGTCCACAAAGATCGCAAGCTTTCGATGACCTTTCTTTCAAAACCTGAACGAAGAGCTCTTCTGTAGCGATATCGGAGGGCTGCTCCCTCGGCTGGGAATGTAGCCGCCTCGTAGCCGCCCAGAGCTAAATCGCGATCCATCGGGATGTAACTTTCGCAGCCGTTGGTATAAGCGAGCATCATGTTGTGCTTGGTGGGAACCGCTTGATCCAGCATCAGTTGATATTCCGCAAATAGTTCATGAGTGACAGCAAGTAACGACCACTGGTCGCCAATCCTCAGTAGATGAGCGTCGAAGCGGAGCGGATTTTCGTCGTGCTGTTCGATCTTGTTCAGCAGATCCTGAAAACAAAGCACGGTGTCTGCCATCCACCAGGCTTTGCCTTCCATGGGTTGAACATCATCTGCTGCAGTAGAGTCGCTTTGACTCTTGGCAGTTTGGGCCTCATCCTGCATATCCCACAGCTGTTCGTCACCGAACACCGCGTGACCGTAATGTTTTACAAGACGTTCTTGCGCATCCTGGAGGGCTTGCGAACACAGTTTCCGTGTAGGTAAAGGCTGAAGGGGCAGTCCCAGGTGAGCGGAAGTGATGTGAATCTCATCGGAGGGAACTGCCTCACTGTTGCACATGGCTTGAAAAGTGGCTTCCGCGAGAACTTCCCCCGCATGTTGCGCAGCATCGATTCCTCCACGGAGCGGATCGCCGTTAACGTTTCCAGCAAATGCCTGACCGAACATTGTGATCACGTTGCCGCCTATCCGATCCTTGAGCTTGCGCGCCGCGAAACCCGGAAATTCCGCGCTGATCAAGCGGCTCGAACCGTGAATGATTACGGGATGCGCAGCATGGCTGAAGAGGACCGCAACGGGACTTGCGTCGAGCCGATCCACACACAACACGTCTACCCAAGGCACGACTGGACCCGCAGGATTCGGTTTCATTACGACGCCTTGAGCGGACATTAGCCGTCGATTTGTGCCGAGTTGCACCGGCGCTCGCCCGGCCCGGAAGACGACACGCTCTTTCTTGCTTTTTGTCAGACCGACAAGTGCTGCAAGTTTGGGCGCCAGGTCGTCACGCCAGGCCTTGCCAGGACCGGAAAGCCAGCGTGGGCCCAGCACACTCCAGGGGATCGTGAACGGAGAGGAATGGTTATGTGTGCAATGGACCAATGCGGTCGTTATGCCGGTGCTTGCAGTGATCGCGTGTCGAATTTCATCTGCGAATTCAAAGCTCATCCCTATTAGATCAAGCGACAAAATCGCTATCTCCCGTCTCCCGTCGTCCAGCACCAAAGCGCGCGCGTACAGATCATCATGCACGCCGGTGCTACGCTGAATGGTTCCGAGCGTTGGAGCGCCGACGGGAGGCGTGATGACCATCTCTGCAACTCCGGCTCGTATGTTTGTCATGACTGGCCTTTATTGACTATGCATTCGAATGATTCAAATCATCGCTGGAACAAGTAGCCGACGTCGTTCAGCATCACCGATCACTCATCGTTAGCGACGGTGGAAATGTCTGAGTAGGGAAGGTGTTCTGGGTTTCCCAGTCCTGGCTGTGGCTGGTTGTTCAGGTGTTGCTCGATCATCACCGCTTTGGGGAAGGGAGTAAGGGAGGGCCGAGCAATGTTTTGGTCTGTAGAATTCTTCTCTGAGTGAATATTGATGACCAATCATTACTTGGCAAGTGTCAACACTGCTGCCATTTTGTCAATAATTTAATTATTAAATTGACCGATCATCGCTCAAAAGTCCATGATTCGCGGGATCTAACCCCTAACGATTATAATGAATCAGTTGATTCGGATCCGTAGTGGCATTCTCTGTTAGAACATGTATTTTCGGAAACTCTGCCGGAGCTTCTCCAAACCTGGCCGAAGGAAGTTCCCCTCGGCAACGATCCCATCGTTCCCTGCCATGGAACTGCGGCACTACCAATATTCAACACTGTCCGTCAGAATCTCGTATCGCGTGTCATCCATAAGGAATCGATAATGCCGCTGATCGCAACCAAGCTGAATACTCAACCTGCGCGACACCAGGTCGCGGAAAAAATCCGTGAGTCGATCCTCGATGGATCGCTTTCTCCTGGCGAGCGCCTTGTCGAGCGCAAATTGGCGGAAACCTTGGGCACCAGCCAGTCTGCTATTCGAGAAGCGCTGATCCAGCTTGAATTGGAAGGCCACGTCAGCAAAAAACCAAATTCCGCCACTTTCGTAACCCATTTCAGCCAGCGGGATCTGGAGAATACGATATCGGTGCGACGGACGCTGGAAGGTTTCGCTGCCGAAGAGGCTGCCCGGCAGTCTACTCCGGCAGATATTCAGCGCTTGGAGGAGCTATTTGAACAATCACATGCGGCTGCCCGCGCACGCGAATTCCAGAAATACATCAGACGAGATTTGAGTTGGCACATCGCCATGTGGGAATCGACCCACAATGATTGCCTGGTCGAATGCCTGCGCCGAATCGTGGTGCCGCTCTTTGGATTTAGCGCGATCCGGGTTGCCATGCAGCCGGGCTTCAATCTCGCGAACGATCTCCAGTCCCACCGGTTGCTGCTGGATGCGATTGTCGCGGGTGAACCTGAGCGCGCGAAGCGAGCCTTCCATGCCGCTATGAAGGACTGGGCCGAACAGGCTGCGCACCTTTATTCAGAAGAGAACGAAGAGGCGCCGGCACTTTGAATCGGCTTTGCCGGCAGCCGCGTCTCATCTCCAACAACTGTAAAAGGGCTCATTTGGCGGGCACTCACCAGCCGATCTGTTAGACACGAATTTCGTTCACCTTAGCGGTCAAAACACTCTCAAGTCACTCTCTCACTGATGTTGCGCGCCTCTCGTCAAACAATGTCAGAGTCGCGGTACCGATCACAGTCAGCGCGCCACCGAGAATTTGCGGCATGGTGATCCGATCATGGACGGTCACAATTGACAGAATCAATCCAAATAAGGGAAGTAGATAGATCGATGTTGAAATTTGTCCCACGTCGAGTCGGTTGAGCACCCACATCCACAAGACCATCGCTATGCCCCAGGACAAAAGGCCGAGAATAGCTACGGCGAGCCATGTTACGGTCGAGTATCCCGCAACACGAAAAAAAGGTTTGGTTTCAAAAACCAAAGAAATGATTGCGCAAGCAGCCGCGCCGACGACATAGCTAAGAATAAGAACTTCCAACTCCGAGTAGCGAGACAGAAGTTCTTTGCTGTATGTGTTATAAAAGGCGCTCCCCAGTCCGGCGATTAGAATGACAAAGTTGCCCAGCAAAAGACGACGGGTGAAAGAAGCATGTGCAAGATCGCTGGTGGAAATCAGCAATGTTCCTATGAGGCCCAGTACCAGACTGCAAACACGAATTAGAGTCGGTTTCTCGCTCAACATCAAGATACCGAGACCGGTCATCAGGACGGGTATCGTCAGAGACAGAATAGCCGCATTTGAGGCGGAGGAATGTGCGATGCCCCATGAGAGCATCACCGACGGTGGGACAATTCCCAACACACCCAGGACCGCATACTCGCGCAAAATCTTCCACTCGAAGGTTTTCCAAACGTTCCTGGGTTTCCGTTTTCGCAACCACAGAGGGACCAGCAGAGACAACGCGAAAAGCAATGTCCAGAAGTTCAATGTTGCTGATTCCATGCCGTTGCCTGCAATCTCGTAAGCCGGATACTGCGCAGCCCACAGCAGGTTCACAAAAACAAGCGCTGCAAAATTGGACCATGCACTGTCGCGCATCTTCATGTGGATAGCCTGCTGAGCAGACCCCCGTCTACCACGAGCACGGCTCCGGTAATGTATGCAGCGGCCTCAGAGGAAAGGAAATAGACAGCCTGGGCTATGTCCTCGGGCTGCCCAACACGCCCCAGCGGAATAGTCCTTCCGATAGCCATCACCGCTTCCTCCGGATCTGGATGATCTTTAATAAATGGCTCCATCATTCCACTTTGAATTGCACCGGGACAGACGGCATTGACACGAACGCCATCCGCTGCGAAATCCAGTGCCATGCTGCGGGTGAGCCCAAGCAATCCAGCTTTGCTCGCTGCATAAGCAGAAATCTGAGGTTCGTTGGCAAATGCCTGCACAGACGAAATATTGACAACGCAGCCACGCACCCTTTTTAGAAGCGGATAGGCATATTTGGTGCAAAGAAATGCGCCACGCAGGTTGGTCTCAGAAATTGAGTCCCAATCTTCTATCGTGTATTCCTCCGGCCGGCGATAACGTTCAATGCCAGCGTTATTACACAGCACATCGATCTGGCCGAAGGCCTCGGAAATCCGGCCCATCAAAGCTTGAATGTGGCTCTCTATGCGAACGTCGGCATGAACAAACAACACCTGGGCTGAGGTAGCACTAATAGATGATTCCAGTGCTGCGCCCCGGTCAGCATCGCGATCTGCGATCACCACAGCCGCGCCCTTGCTGGCAAATTCCCGGACAATACCACGGCCAATACCATAGGCACCGCCGGTTACTACCGCAACACGCGACTCGGTCATGAACGCTCCTAGAAAATTGACAGAGTTGAGCTCAGCACTTCGGCGTCGCGCTTGAATCGGGCGAGCGCATCACGATTCAAATCGACTCCGAGTCCCGAACGTCTCGGGAGTGCGATCTCTCCGTCCACCATTTGTAGTTCATTGGAAACCAACTCCCGGCGCAATGAAGACTCGCACAATTCATCCGGCAGGAATTCGATAAATCCACAGTTTGCCGTCGTCGCTGCCAAATGCGCCGCGGCGGCAATGGAAATGCCGGACTTCCAGAGATGGGGAACAATCCTAAGACCCCTCTGCTCCGCCAGAGTACACACGCGCTTCGCCTCGGTAAGTCCACCCACCCGGCCAACATCGGGTTGGACCACACTGATTTTCCCTCTGTCCATCAAATCCAAGAACTCGAAGCGAGTTGCGAGCCACTCCCCGGCGGCAATGGGAATGGGTTGCTCTGCGGTCAAACGCGCATAGCCATCCAGATCATCGGACGGCAAAGGTGTTTCAATGAAATACAAATCGAATTCGATCCAGGGTCGAATTGCCTTCAGGCAGGTGCCAGCGTCTGAAAACGCATATTGCACATCGACCATCAACGTAAAGTCGACTCCAAGCGCATTCCGAACCTCGCCGATCACCTCCGTCATTTCCTCGTGTGAAGCCTTCAGTCCTTTGTGAGCGTAAGGCCCACAAGGTGTGACCTCGATCTTTGCCGCGCGAAACCCCAGGGCCTTCGCACGTATCGCCCACTCCACAATAGACCTGCGGTATGCGGCGAAGGAACTGACCTCGGGCTGAAGCGATGCATACGGCGTGATGCTCTCTTTCACTGCGCCCCCCAGCAGCTCGTGGCACGGCTTGCCCAGTGCCTTTCCGCGCAGATCGTGAAGTGCCATATCGAGAGCTCCGATTGCATGGACCACTGCACCGCGCCGACCATTCATGGCCGAACCGACGTACAGCTTTTCCCACAACTCTTCCGGCTGTAACGGGTCCTGGCCGATCAGCATTTGAGCTAGGCCAAGTCCCATCGTGTGCGTGCCAGGAGCATATATGCAGGCACGAGCAATCCAGGGATTAACGTCGGTTTCTCCAATACCGCTCAGACCTTCATCCGTATGAATTTCCACCACAATGTCATCCTGTGATGAGCTGGTCGAGCCAACGTCGTAGCCGGGATCAAGCAGAACGTGACAGTCGATGCGAGTAATTTTCATGTTCTTCCTAAGAACCTGGTCCGCCAAGCGTTGGAAGACAGTCCAGCAGTCCGGCGGAAATCTCTCAAGCGTTACAGCATCTGGCTCGTCTGTGCCTTGGAAGCGGTCCAGCAACCTTCAAATGTCACTGGTGGTCGGTACACGATCATCGATCATATTTATTCCTTTCCGCGAATCTGTCAACTGAAGAGTCCTTTTGAAGAATTTGATCAATGATAAATCGCAAGTCGATTAATGGAGCTCAAGTCTTTGTTTCACGTCCGTTCTTTGATTAGCCAAGTATTATCATTAGTTTACTTCAAAAACCATGCTCTTAACGAGTTCCGAGCGCCCGATTCTCTGGCTAGATAATGACCGATCATTTTCCATTTTTAATCTCTTGACAATTCCATCAAGCGCTAGAAATAATGCCGCGTTATCATGGATGATCGATCAGAGAGGTGGTATTGCGATGTTCCAATTGCGAAAATGTCATGCAAGGCTCCACTGGCTCCTGTGGATTGTCATCATGGGGCCAATTGTCGCGCTCGCTCAGCAGTCAACCCTCGTCGGGAGGGTCACGGATTCAAGCGGAGCGGCGATCGTTGGGGCCAGCATTACCGCCAAGGATGTGGACACTGGTAAAAGCTGGAATGTAAGTAGCAACGATATCGGACAGTATGTCATTCCAGACCTGAATGCTGGCGTTTATGAGGTCAGCGCGGAAAAACAAGGGTTTGAGGAGCAAACAGTCGAAGGGGTCAGGTTGGAGGTTCAAGCGCTCCGAACCGTCAATCTTACACTGGTTGTCGGCGTTGTAAGTCAGCGAGTGACCGTTGCCGCCATGCCAACTGCGCTTCAAACGAGCGAATCGTCTGTGAGCACATTTTTCGAGCCGAAGGTGGTCGAGGAACTTCCTTTAAACGGCCGGGATTTCCTTCAACTCCAACTGCTTTCCCCTGGGACGCAGATGGGAGTGGGTGGCACCTTCACCGCGGTACAAATCGCTGCACAAAACATCGCGATTGGAGGCGGCAATTTCTCTGTAAATGGCATGCGCGACGTCTACAACGACTACCTGATTGACGGCATTTCCTTCAAGGACTGGATGCACGGCACCAACGGGATGAATCCGTCGGTAGATGCTATCCAGGAGTTCAGATTACAGACGAGTAACTGGTCAGCCGAATACGGCGCCAACGCCGGCGGTCTGGTTAACATGATAACGAAGTCCGGAACCAACCAGCTTCACGGCCTGGCCTACGATTTTCTCCGGAATGAAGTACTGGATGCAACGAATCTGTTCACCAAGCTGGCAGGAGAAGAGAAAACTCCGCTCCGGCGCAACCAGTTCGGAGGAACCCTGGGTGGGCCCTTTCGTCGTAACAGGAGTTTCTGGTTCGGAAGCTATGAGGGATTTCGCCAAGAGAGTACAAGTACTTTGTTCGATAATTTCCCCACCGCATTGATGAAAAGCGGCAATTTCTCTGAACTATTAGCCCTCCCCCAACCTATCGTGATCCACGATCCAAACACCGGGCTTCCTTATCCCGGCAACGTCATACCCCCTGGGCAGGTCCTGAGCGTCATGCCCAATTACTTGAATACCTATGTACCCCTTCCGAATCGGCCAAGCTTGTCCCTCAACTACGTCACGCCCGGAAAGGATACGAACAACGATGACCAGTTCATTGGTCGACTCGACCAATTGATTAAAAGCAATATTCAACTCTCCGGACACTATATCTTTAGTAGGATCTGGGATTATCCGCCTAGTACCAATTCTCATTTCCTTGCTACGCAACACAATGACGATCAAAACATAACGATACAGCTTGCCTACCCCATCAACCCCACCACTGTTCTGGAACTCCAGGCGGGCTGGAATTCTTTCAAGCAGTATCTAGTTACCAACACTGCAAACACTACGCCGAATATCTCGACTGCAGTTCTGCAAATCAACGGTGTGGCGACCGATCCTCGCGCTTCCGGTACGCCTTTTTTCCTACTGAATGATTTCGGCATGGTCAGTGGAGGCACTTCCGCACCGCGGCAATGGTTCACCGAGCACTATGTGTACGAGGGAAATGTGACGCTAGTGCGAGGAAAACACGTTATCAAGAACGGCCTGCAAACGATTCGCGAAGACGACACCTTCCAGGAAATCTATATTCCAAATGGTCTATTCGTTTTCAGCGGCATCTTCACCGGCTATGACATGGCCGACATGATGCTCGGTATCCCCAGCGAATTCCAAATGTCGCCGCAACTCTTTAACCCGTTGTTCCGCAACTGGTACGTCATGCCTTGGGTTCAAGATGACTGGAGGGTCACGCCCAAATTGACGCTGAACCTGGGCATTCGCTATGAGTGGCGTCCATGGCCGGTTTCCAAGGACAACACTATTACGAATATCGTCCTTCCTCCCGGCGGCAATTCAGCTTCTCTTATACTTGCCGGCCCGTGCACCCCAATTCCCGCAATCGTGCGTACTTGCGATACTTCCTTGCCGACCTCGATCTCCCCGACGCGCAGCACCATCAATTCCACGGACAAGACCGCTTTCGCGCCCCGGGTCGGTTTTGCCTATCAAATCGGCGAATCCAATCGCACCGTCGTGCGGGGAGGTTACGGGATTTTTTATCAGGCGGAGCCTTTTAATCAGTTCGTCTTTCTCAGTATCAATCCGCCGTTTGTTAGCTTCTACGACCGCTTTAACAATTCCAGTAATTTTCAGAGCTGGGATTTCTACAATCCGTTGGCCGGTCAGCCGCCCGGAGGAGTGCAGTTTACGTACATTCCCCAGACGTCCACTATTCCGTACCTTCAAGCCTGGAACCTGGGCTTCCAGCAGGACCTTGGAGCGGGGTTCGTTCTTGACACGACCTATGTTGGGAATAAAGACACAAAGCTCTGGGCGAGGACTTGGCCAAACCAGCCGCCGCCCGGACCGGGAGACATCCAGGCCCGACGCCCCTACACCAACGTCTCAACTGTGGCTGGCGACGCGCCGGTTGGCAATGCCAACTACAATGGCCTTCAGGTGAGGGTTGACAAGCGTTACTCTCAAGGTCTCTCAATGCTTGCAGGTTATACCTGGTCGAAGGGAATTACTGACAGTCAGATGGCCGAAACAGGGTATTTTGTACCCGACTTACAGAATAACTACTGTCGCATCTGCAATAGGGGTCCCACGGCGTCTGACGTTCGCAATAGATTCACGTTGAGTTCGGTGTATGAACTCCCAGTCGGCCGCAAGCAGCATTACCTTTCGAACGTTACTGGGGTGACTGACAAGCTGGTCTCCGGATGGCAAGTGGGCGGTATCGTTTCTATTCAGAGCGGCGCACCACTTACTGCGACACTGGCGTTTGATAACCCGAATGTCGGTGAGGGTACGAAGCTGCCGAACGTCCTCCGCAATCCTAATAATGGCCCAAAAACGATAGCGGAATATTTCAACACGGAGGCTTTCGCGGTACCGCCGCCATACACCTTCGGTGATGAAGGGATAAACTCCGTCCGTGGTCCGGGATTTAGCGATGTAGATCTTTCCGCCGTGAAGAATACCATACTTTTTAGAGAAACGAATCTGCAGTTCCGGGTGGAGTTCTTTAACGCATTCAACCACTCCATCTTGGGAACTCCGAACAGCGTCGTTGGCACGCCGTTGTTTGGGCAAATTACAAACACGCTGCTTGAGAATCGACAAATTCAGTTTGCGCTTAGGTTGTCGTTTTGATGGAGTGGGTGTCGTGATTGAATAGGGCGACTTGACAAGGAGAAGTGCCCGATGGTCAACGCGAAAATGAAGACATTTCGCACGACCAATACACGATCATCGTACGGTCGAAACCTCAGCTGGAAGCGCTGGGAGCGCGGCAAGTACGGAGATCTGGCGGTGTTCTCCTAACAGAGTTGCCAGCACGAATATCGTGCCGGAGATCACGTATTGCTGCCTTCCTGAAGGTGACGGACCACTCTCTACCAAAACAAGGCCGACACCTACGGCGAATTCGCGCTCAACCCCGACACCGGGGCCATCATGCAGATTGTGATCAATGCAGATCTCGACGAAGAACGGGACCCTGACGTGCCCCTCATCCGGTCGCAAGTCATGGTCGAGTACGGCCCGGAGGGAACTGGGCGGCAAGACCTATATCTGTCCCCAGCGGAGCGTGAAGATCTCCCGCGGCCGCTCTGAGCCCGAACTCCACGAGCGGGTATGGTCTTCAGCCTGTACAGCTACTTCGAAACCATGATCAACGACGTGACTTTCGGGGGTACCACAAGTTCGGGTCGGAAGCCCGCATCCCGCCTGGATTCGAAGAGACTGAGTAGACAAAAACTCCCGCACCCACGAAAGCACATTGACTGATGCGCTTACTTGCAACGGCCCGATGATTTGCGAAAGTCCGGAGTAAGCGCACCAGCCAATGTCGTCACCGTGTCTGCAGATTCTGAGCGGATCGTCGGCAATTGGGAAGTCATTCCGGCGCAGAAGTTCCGGATTGCCAATGATCGATGGGTTTCAACCTTCAGCGGCCGCACGTTGGAAGGTCGCGACGCCCCTCATCACGACCAGGAAGATAAGGGTGACCGCGATCAACAGAATCCCCGAGCCGCCCAGGGCAGCCGTTATTCCGACAATGGGAATCAGCTTGCCGAGCGCCAGGCCTCCCAGCGGAATGCCCGCTCGAAAGGCAAGATTGTAGACACTCATTACCCTGCCACGCATCTGCTCGGAGACGATCAGCTGAACCAGGGACAACATGAGCGAAGCGGACGCCATGATCGCCGCACCGCCGATGAAAATCAAGATGCAGGAGAGTGGGAGCCATCTGCTCATGGCAAAGGCGGTGATAGCAGTTCCCAGTGCCAGCAAGGTCAGTAAGGCGACATGCCCCTGCCCCTTCAAGCGCCCCAGAGCGGCAACCATCAGGGCACCAACGATCGATCCCGCGCCGGAACAGACCAGCAGAAGCTGATACGTCTGAGGCCCACGATGGAAGACCGTACGAACCATTACCGGCAGAAACCCCGTCAGAGAAAAGCCGAGAAGCGTCGTGCTGAAAGCGAGAAAAACCAGCGGAGCTAATCCCTCACGTTGGCGGATAAAAGTAATCCCTTCCCCCATGCTTTTCAGGATGGCCTCCTTTGATCTTGCCGGCACAAATTTTACCTGGATCATCGTGAGCGAAAGGATGACCGCGAGGAAGGACACTCCATTCAAAGCGAAGCACCAAGTGGCCCCGAGGGTTGCGTAAGCGAGGCCTCCCAGGGTCGGGCCAAGGATGCGCGCCAGGTTGAATTGGATAGAGTTCATGGCGATGGCGTTGGACAGATCGTCAGCGGTGACAAGTGTCGGCAGAAGAGCAGAGTATGCCGGGCCGCCGAATGACTGGCCAAGACCGACGACGAAAGACAGAGAGAGGATGTGCCAGACCTTTACTGCGTGAGTAAGGAACAGTGCCGTGAGAATGAAGGCGCAAGTCATCTGGATGTATTGGGAGGACAGCAGCATTTTCCTTCGATCCATACGGTCGGCGAAGACACCCCCGACCAGCGAGAACAGGATGATAGGGAGCTGCCCCAGGAAAAGATCCAATCCCAGATAAAAGGGATTCTTTGTGAGGTCATAGACGAGCCAGCTTTGTGCGAACTGCTGAACAAACGTCCCAATGGTCGAGGCACATGCTCCGATCCACATGATGCGAAAATCACGATGGCGAAACGCTCGGAAGGTCCGGCTAAACGACAACGTTGTGGGCACTAGAGATGGGGCCCCTTTTTCCTGACGGGCGGGACTCCTGTCAGTTCGTCGAAGAAAAGCGCGACATCGAATTTCCTGGCTGGAGGCTGGGTCAAGGTTTCGCATGCAAGGGCGCGCACAAGTTCAGATGAAAACACCCACGTTCGGTCGCAAAATCGCCCAAGGAGCGATCTGGACGGTAGTGAGTCAGGCTGAATTCAACCGAGGGGAGCAGTAGCTAATTAGTATGGTCCGCCGCCTAAGCCCCTGGAGGGTGTAGAGGTGAGTACAGGAGGTGTTCCATGGAGATTCGCACCATCGGTATCGATCTGGGAAAGACGGTCTTTCACCTTGTAGGTCTGAACGCACGGGGTGAAGTCGTGGTTCGCAAGAAGTGCTCGCGGACTCAGCTGCTGGGCTTCACATCGAAGCTTCGCGAGTGCCTGATCGGCATGGAGGCCTGCGGAGGATCTCATTTTCTGGGCCGCGCTCTGCGGGAACAGGGGCATGATGTGCGCCTGATGCCGGCACAGTATGTGAAGCCGTACGTGAAGACCAACAAGAATGACTACATCGATGCCGAAGCCATCGCCGAAGCTGTCACCCGTCCCACCATGCGCTTTGTGCCGATCAAGACTGACGATCAGCTCGATCTGCAATCGCTGCACCGAATAAGGGAACGGTGGGTGAAGGGCCGCACTGCGGTGGTCAACCAGATCCGCGGATTGCTGCTCGAGCGTGGCATCACGATGCGCAAGGGACGCAAGCATCTTGAAGCCTCTCTACCCCAGATCCTGGAAGACGCAGAGAACAAGCTATCCGGAGCCTTGCGTGTGCTGCTGCACGAACTGCGCCGGGAGATGCAGTACCTCGATCAGCAGGTCGAGGAATGCGACAAGCTGATCGAACGCATCGCCGGCGAACTTGAACAATGCAGGCGCCTGATGGCGATCCCCGGCATTGGACCGGTGATCGCCACAGCTACCATCGCGGCCATCGGTAACGGGGCAGCCTTCAAGAAGGGCCGGGGATTTGCTGCCTGGCTGGGGGTGGTGCCCGGCGAGCACTCCAGCGGGGGCAAGCAGCAGCTCACCGGTACCAGCAGACGTGGGAACAAATACCTGCGAAAGCTCTTCGTCCTGGGAGCACATACCGTGCTGCTGCAGAGGAGGAAGCAATCTTGGGGCCTGAGTACGTGGCTGGCCAGTCTGGTATCACGCAAGCGCAAGCAGGTGGCAATAGTGGCTTTAGCCAACAAGATGGCACGCATGGTCTGGGCGGTTCTCTGCAAAGGAGAGGCTTATCGCCCGCCGCTCGTACCACAAATAGACGCAGCTTGAATGGCCTGCATATGACGCCTGGCACAAGCGCCAGGCTTGGAAATCGCTGCAGCGATTCCCACATCTGCAGGCCA
>Ga0206998_1009_pt2 | contig 55314 bp, 47 predicted proteins | sample Alteio_BWMinCont_FD_153309 | JGI IMG/M metagenome (GOLD analysis project Ga0206998, IMG submission 153309) | Enriched cells from forest soil in Barre Woods Harvard Forest LTER site, Petersham, Massachusetts, United States -... | ecosystem: Environmental > Terrestrial > Soil > Temperate forest >... | reverse complement strand
TTTCCCACACCTTTGGTGAAAAACAGCCGCTTCGGGACCATGCTTTTGCCCAATTTCAGTCCCTCCGTCACGCTGCCCGAAAGGGCCGCGATGGCAAGACAAGTATCACATTCTAGATGCTTGGCAACGATGAAAAGTCGCCGAATTGATTGGGGCTCAGTGGCCCATGGCTTCTTTGGGAGCGGCGGTGATCCTGGGCGGCTTGCGCATGATGAACGGCAGCGGAATGAGGCAGGCGATGATGACGCTCAGGCACCAGAAGGCGTTCTGATAGCTGAGCATGGAAGCCTGGCGAAGCATGATCTGGTAGGCCTGTCCGGTGGCCATCTGCGAGGCCGCGTCGGCGCTGTGTCCGAGCTTCATCAGGGCGCCTTTGGTTGCGTCCATGAAGAATGAATATGCTGGGCTGCCGGGAACGACATTCGCGGCCAGGGCCTGCTGGTGGGTCTGCTGCGTCCGCTGCAGAAATGTGGTCAACATGGCTGTGCCGACCGAGCCGCCGAGGTTGCGGGCGAAGTTGGAGAAGCTGGAGATCTGGTTGTTTTTATCGCGTGGAACGCCGACGTAGTTCAGCGTGCTGATGGGAATGAATACAAAGGCGAGGCCGGCCACCTGCAAGGCGCGCCAGAGCACGATGGTGCCGAAGCTGACGTCGAGATCGAGACGCGTGAGGTTGTAGAGGCCGGCCGCGGTGACGAAATACGCGATCGAGACGAGCAGGCGCGCATCCATTTTGTTTACGATGCGTCCCGCGATGGGCATCATGAGCATCAGTACAACAGCGCCAGGCGAGAGCGCCATGCCGGCCCTCTCCGCGGTGTATCCCATTAGCAATTGCAGAAACTGCGGTATGAGCACCGTGGAACCGAACAGCACCATGCCCAGCACAAACTGCAGGAAGACGGCAGTGCCGAAGTTGCGGTTCTTGAGCAGCTTCAGGTCGACGATGGGATCGGGATGGCGCCACTCCCACCAGACGAACAAGGCCAACGTGCAGGCGGCGAGGATGGCGAATGCGGTGATCTTGGGATCGCCGAACCAGTCCTTCTCCTGGCCCTTGTCGAGGACGAATTCGAGACAGCCGACGCCCACCGCGACCAGGCCGAGGCCCATGGTGTCGATCTTGCCGGGCGCGTTCTTCTTCGCCTGCAGATAGGGCGGATCTTCGACCATGCGCTGGCTGAGCCAGAGCGAAAGCAGTCCCACCGGGAGGTTGATGAAGAAGATCCAGTGCCAGTTGAAGTTGTCGGTGATCCATCCGCCGAGGGTGGGACCGATGGCGGGCGCGCATACGACGGCCATTCCGTAGACCGCGAAGGCCTGGCCGCGCTTCGCGACCGGGAATGAATCGGCGAGGATGGCCTGCTCGCTGGGGGCGAGGCCGCCGCCGCCGAGTCCCTGGAGGATGCGGGCGAAGATGAGAAACGGCAGCGTCGGCGCGATGCCGCAGAGCAGAGAACATGCGGTGAACATGACCACGCAGCTCATGTAGAAACGCTTGCGTCCCATGCGCGCCATCAGCCATCCGGAGATGGGCAGAATGATCGCGCTCGAGACGAGATAGCTGGTGAGCACCCAGGTTGCTTCTTCGGGACTGGCGCCGAGCGATCCGGCCATGTGGGGCAGCGCGACATTGGCGATGGAGGTGTCCAGGACCTCCATGAATGTGGCCAGCGTGACGGTGAGAGCGACAGCCCAGGGGTTATGGCTCGGCCTCCAGTCATGAATGTCTAAGGGCTGCTCAGGCAAAAACAAGTCCAATCGCGTTCCGCGCACACGCGGAGCACAAATAAGCTCAGTTGATTCTGTTGCTAACAGGGTAACAGGCGTGCGGAAGGCGCAGGAGCTACGCGGTAGCGTGCTTCGGCTTTTTGTTGAGGAGATAGAGAATCAAGACGAGCGCGCCGAGGGAGCCCATGGCGGCGATGCTCATGACGCGCAGTATGGCGACGGTATAGCGGCCCTGGCTGGGTGAATAATTGCAGCAGTAGAGCAGCACCATGTCGCTCAGCGAGCCGATTTTGCGGTCGCTGGCTTCGATCAGGGCGAGTCGCACATCGCGCGGCTGGTATTCGATACCGGAGAGATACTTCGACATGCGGCCGTCGGTTGTGGCGATCATGATGACACTGGAATGCGCGAACTGATCCATCTTGCCGTCAGGGCCAGGCACTCGGACATAGTGAAAGCCGGTGGCCTGGGCGAGATCGGTAATGGATTGCTGCTGCCCGGTGAGGAAATGCACGTGACTCGCGGTATCGGGGCCGAGCATCGAGACAAAATGCTGCCTGGCCTCGACGGCGTCGGCAGGGGTATCCGAGGGATCGATGCTGGCGACTACGACATCGTACTGGTTGCCCGCGTGAAAGCCGGTCTTCGGCAGGACTTCTGCCAGACCGTGCAGGACCTGGGGGCAGAGCATTCCGCATTTGAAGTAGACCAGCGCCATCACAACGGGACGCTGACCGAAATACTTGCCGAGCGCGACGTCCTCGCCTGACTCGTCGCGGAAGTGATCGTTCAAAGGAAGCGCCGAATTGAGTCGCTGATCGATGCCGGCGTTCTTGAGATAAGCAGGGGCATTCTGGGCGGTGGCGCCCAGGGGTTTCTCAGCGGGGTATTGCTGGGCGCTGACGAAAGAGCATGCAGCGACCAGGCAGCAGATAAGCAATGAATGGCGCAAGGGCATCAGTTCTTAGGATACGCCGCTCACTGCGGCAGCGCCTTCAGGTCCACGGTCTTCCCCGTTTTCGCCGACTCGCGCGCGGCATCGAGAATTTGCATGACGACCATGTTCGTGTCCAGTGCGGTTAGATCGCCTTGCGGCTTCAGCTCTCCCCGGAGCACGGCTGCCAGATAGTGGAGAGACGTGTCCTGTGGGGGCGCGAGGGCCGGCGCGTTTGTCGTCTCCTGCGGAGCGTGCTCGCTGAATCGCGTTCTGACCTCGGTCGGGTTCACCGCGATCGCGTAGCCCTTCGTGCCGTAGACTTCGGTGTCCTTGCGGGAGAAGGTCCAATTCCATGAAGGCATGAGCACGGTCTGCGCGTGTGGGTAGCGAAGGATGATGGTTGCGTCGTCATCGACGAGGGGATACTTGTCGGGCTTGTCGGTCTGGGCCACGGCTGTCACGCTCAGCGGAGCTTCGCCGTGCATCAGCCAAGTCATCAGGTCTGCTCCGTAGCATCCGAAGTCGTAGAGTGCGCCGGCGCCGTTCTCGGCCGGATCTGTGAGCCACTTCAGGAATTCAGGCTGCACGCCGATCTCCTGCGGTCCCTGATGTCCGTCGTGCACGACGACCTTGCGTATTTGGCCGAGCTTGCCCTGCTGCACCATCTCGTACACGGCGCGGTTGCTCGAGTACCAGGTGGTCTCGTAGTTGACCAGCACCTGGATGTGGTGTTCGCGAGCGGCTTTACGAATTGCGAGGGCGTCGTCGAGGGATAGGGTGAGGGGCTTCTCGACCATCACGTCGAGACCGCGGGCCGCAGCCGCCTCGATTATCCGCCGGTGCTCGCCGATGGGGGTGTAGACCAGGAGCGCCTGCGGATGCTTTGCAGCGGCTGCTTCGTCGAGGTTCGAAAAAAGCAGCCCGTGATCGAGATGGAACTCCTGCTCGTATTTCGCGCGCAGTGCCGCATCGGGATCGACGATTGCAACCAGCTCTACTTCATGCTGCTGCGGAAAAGCATGGAGGAAGCCGGAGACGTGTCCGTGTTCGAGACCGACGATCGCGACGCGGACCGGCTGTTGTGCCTGCGCGAATACCATAGAGCACCCGAACACCAGAACAAAGAGCTTTACAACACGAACAACGGAACGAATGAGCATACCTAAATCATAAGCCGCTATTGCGGGGAATGAATTTGCCGCAAAGCGGCGTATCGCTGGACGCGAAGTCCCGGCCAGTGTTTGCCGGTCGTATTTGCAGGATGATAAGTTTGGATGTTGCTCTAATCCCGCATTCATCGAAGGACATCCACTACATGCAGACGAGCTATAACGGGTTGCCGCTGCCGAACGGCGGCGAGCCGATTCAGTATGCCGATGGAAAATTCACGATTCCCGACCACCCCATCATCCCTTTTATTGAAGGCGACGGTACCGGCCGCGATATCTGGCGCGCCTCGCAGCGGGTTTTCGACGCGGCTGTGGAGAAGGCGTACGGCGGCAAACGCTCGGTGAAGTGGTTCGAGGTTTACGCGGGAGAAAAGGCCTTTCGCGAATTCAAGACGTGGCTGCCGGATGAGACGGTCAATGCGGCGCGCGATCTGCGGGTTTCGATCAAAGGGCCGCTGACGACACCGGTGGGGGGTGGTATCCGCTCCCTGAATGTGGCGTTAAGGCAGATTCTCGATTTGTACTCCTGCGTGCGGCCGGTGAAGTACTACGCGGGCGTGCCCAGCCCGGTGAAGCATCCGGAAAAGCTCGACGTCGTGATCTTTCGTGAGAACACCGAAGACGTTTACGCGGGCATCGAATTTCGCCAGGGCACTCCCGAGGCGGAGAAGCTCATCAGCTTCCTCAACGACGACATGCTGAAAGGCAGCAAGAAGAAGATCCGCACCGATTCGGGGATCGGCATCAAGCCCATTTCGATTACCGGTACGAAGCGCCTGGTGCGCCGGGCGATTGAGTACGCGCTCGAATACGGACGCAAGTCGGTCACGCTGGTGCACAAGGGAAACATTCAGAAGTTCACCGAGGGCGCATTCCGCGAGTGGGGATACGAGCTTGCTGTTGAAGAATTCCGCGACAAGGTTGTGACGGAGCGGGAGAGCTGGATCCTCGGGAACGTTGAGGCTAACCCTAAACTCACGGTTGAAGAAAACGCCGCGCTGATCGAGCCCGGTCTCGAGTTCGGGTCGGAAGACTTTCGGAAAGAGCTTTACGCCGAGGTCAAGCATGTCCTCGACACCATCGGCAAATCGCATGGCAACGGCCAATGGAAGAAGAAGGTACTCATCAACGACCGCATCGCTGACTCGATCTTCCAGCAGGTGATCATCCGTCCTGAGGAGTACTCGATTCTCGCCTGCCCTAACCTCAATGGCGATTACATCTCCGATGCGTGCGCTGCGCAGGTGGGCGGACTGGGCATCGCGCCGGGAGCGAACATCGGAGATGGCTATGCAGTCTTCGAAGCTACGCACGGCACCGCGCCCAAGTATGCCGACAAGGACGTGATCAATCCGGGATCGGTGATGCTTTCGGGTGTGATGCTGTTTGAGTTTCTGGGCTGGAAAGAGGCTGCGAAGCTGATTGAATCGTCCTTGGAGAAGACCATCCAGCAGAAATACGTGACCTACGATTTCGAGCGCCAGATGCAGGGCGCGACCAAGGTCAAGACAAGCGAGTTCGCCACGAGAATGATCGAGAACATGGGACTGCCCGTCCGGGCAACTGCGCCTTCGGCGCGCTAATCGCTAACAAAGGAGCATCAATGCGTAAGAAAGTCAGCATCGTCGGAGCGGGTAATGTCGGAGCCACTGCCGCCCACTGGATCGCCGCCAAGGAACTCGCCGACGTCGTCCTCGTCGATGTCGTTGAGGGTATTCCCCAAGGCAAAGGGCTCGACCTGCTCGAGGCTATGCCCATCGAGAAGCGCGACTCGCACATCATCGGCACCAATGATTATGCGGAGACCGCGAATTCCGACATCGTAGTCATCACCGCCGGTATCCCGCGCAAGCCGGGCATGAGCCGCGACGATCTTCTGCAGACGAACTACAAGATCATGTCGGACGTTGTTGGCAAGGTTATCGCCAACTCGCCGGATACCATCCTCATCATCGTGTCGAATCCACTGGATGCGATGGCGCAGGCCGCCTACCGCCAGTCAAAGTTCAATCGCGAGCGCGTCATCGGCATGGCAGGCATACTTGACTCGGCCCGCTTCCGGACGTTCATTGCGGAAGAACTGAACGTCTCGGTCGAGAACGTCACCGCCTTTGTGCTTGGCGGTCACGGAGACACGATGGTCCCGCTACCGCGCTACTCCACGGTCGCCGGCATCCCAATCACTGAGCTGATCGAGAAGTCGCGCCTCGATGCCATTGTGCAGCGGACCCGCGACGGCGGGGCGGAGATCGTCAAGCATCTCAAGACGGGCAGCGCCTACTACGCGCCGTCGGCGGCAGCGGTCGAGATGGTCGAAGCGATCCTCAAGGACAAGAAGAAGATCGTGCCCTGTGCCGTCTATCTCGAAGGCGAGTACGGAATCAGCGGCTACTATGTCGGAGTTCCGTGCAAGCTCGGATCCCGCGGACTCGAACAGATCATCGAGATCAAACTGACTCCCGAAGAAGATGCCGCGCTCAAGAAGAGCGCCGAGGCGGTGAAAGAGTTGTGCGCCGTCATTGGGGTGTAGAGACTGGCCGTCCAGGCAAAATGCGCTTCGCGCCAAACGAGGCCCGCTTTCGAGCGGGCCTTTGCGTTGGGTACGGGCCATTTTCGATGATCACGATCCGCCGATATCGAACCGCTTGATCAGGCAGTCTTCGAACCGGAAAATATGCACGACCATCTGATCAAGTAGCAGCTTGCCTTCGAGGTCGTGTACGACCTGGTGGACGTCCAAGATGACTTCCTGCTCAGGGCCGATGGAGAAGCCGACCGGCTCGACGTGCGGATCGACGATCGCCCACTGGCGGGTCCAGTAGCTGCGTACGCCTTCGCGTCCGTGGACGTGGCCTCCTTCCATTCCATTGGCCCAGGCAACGTCGTTGTGCATGGCGGCAAGGACCGTTTCCATGTCGCGGGCGTTGAAACGGGCATAGATGCGCTTGAGGAGTTCCACTTCGCCTGCCATTCAGACCTCCGATCGTACGGATTCAGTCCTTACCGTCGAGCTTATTCAGAATCCGCGCCAGTTGCGTGTCGTTGTCATATCCGGAGCGAACCACCCGTTCCCTCGCCTGGCGACCGATGGCCTCTCGCAGGTCGGGCCGATCGAGATAGAAGCGAGCCTTGTCGGCGCACTCGTCGACAGACGAAAAGAAGACCGCTTCGCGGTCTTCCTGGAAATGCTCCCGATGGCCGGCGGAGCGCACGGCCAGCAGGAATTGTCCGCAAGCGGCGATCTCAACGCATTTGTGTCCGATGTCGTCTTCGTTCAGGTGACTGATGAAGCCGAGGTTGATTTTAGATCTCCAGATATTTTCCCGATACTGGTCTTCCGCGAGAAAGCCATGAGATACATACCTGGCGTACCGCTCCGGGGACAGGAATTTGTTCCATCGTGGTCCGGCAATTGCGATCGGAATACCCCTCTTTTCCGCCAGCTCGGTCAGAAACTGTGGGCGCTCTTCCAAAGGGCTTCCGATGTATGAAACCTGCCGGGTGCGGTCGCTGTCGGACCATTCTTTCGAAGGAAGAAACTGCACGGCGGGTTCAAAGCTGAACATCGTCTTGATGTAGTTCAGTCCCCATTGCCTGTATCGAACCACGTCAGCTTCGCGAAACAGGCAATGCAGATCAAAGAGTCGAAAAACTTTGTAGTACTGGTGCCAGCATCCATCCTTCCGAGGTCCGAAAGGGGCGTCCTGGTTGTAGTTGACGGTGTGAGCGCCCGTCTGCCTGATCTCTTCGATCACGTCTGCGGTGTGGTGGATCGGCTTATCAAAGAAAACAACGTCGGGCCTGGAGGCTTTTAACGCAGCCAGAAGCTCCTGATTCATCTTCGCGACGAGAGGTCCGACGGGAAAGCGGCGCTGCAGCCTTTTCATCCACGCAGAGCGGGCGGTCTGTGCAGTGTCGAATACTGTCACCTCTTGATCGAGACGGCGAAGGCTTGCGATTCTATAGTAGGAGGTTTGCCCGGGTTGCGGATTGCCCAAATACAGGATGCGCCGCTTTCTGGGTGACGGTACTGGCTGGGAAATGCCAATTGGAGACAAATGGCTCACCGCGCTCATGCTTGGGGGGTAACTCCGTATGATCAAGAGGGTGAAGAGTCGGCTGCGCGCGAAACTTGTATTCAGAATAACATTCGTGCGCGGGTATCCGAAGGGTGCCAATGTATTGACAACCTGGACGTGTTTGGCGATTCTAAGAACAGTTCCGCACGGATACGGTCTTATCCCCTGCGATTGCATCCAACGGCATACGCTGTAGAACGTTTCCAAGCTTCTTGAACTGGCGACAATTGTTCCGCGTGTCCTTACAGCAATAGTTTTTATCGCGCCAACGGTGTCAGGAAGGCTGCGCTTCCTAATTGCTTTGCGAGGAGTTTATGAGCCAACCAGTTTCCATCGCAGTCGTCGGTTCAGGGTATGTAGGCCTTGTGGCGGCTGCGTGCTTTGCAGAGATTGGGCATCGTGTTATCTGCGTCGACAACGACGAAGCAAAGATTAAATTACTGCGCGAGGGCGGAGTTCCGATTCATGAAGACTATCTTCCGGAGCTGCTTGCACGCAATCGCGAGAACAGGGTCGAGTTCACCACCGACCTTGGCGCCGCCGCGCGACAGTCGCAGGTGATTTTCATTGCAGTCGGCACGCCTCAAAGCAAGACCGGAAGCGCGGATCTCTCGTATGTGGACGCGGTGGCCAGCGAGATCGCGCGGTCCATTGAAGATTACAAGGTCATCGTGGAGAAAAGCACGGTGCCGGTCTACACGAACGAATGGATTCGCCGGGTAATCGAGCGCAATGGGGTGCCACGAGAGAATTTCGATATTGCATCGAACCCGGAATTCCTTCGCGAAGGCACCGCGGTGGTCGATTTTCTGCACGCAGATCGGATTGTGATTGGCGCGGAAAGCGAGCGAGCGGGTAAGTTGCTCAGTGCCATCTATGAGCCGCTGACATCGGGTGGCTATTATCGTTTGCCGCACGCTGTTCCGGGATGCTGCGGTGAGAACAATCCTCCGCCGATTCTGCTCACTTCGACGAAGGCTGCCGAACTTATCAAGCATGCCTCGAACGCGTTCCTCGCGATGAAGATTTCTTTCATCAACGTGGTTGCCAATATCTGCGAGGCGGTGGATGCCGATGTGGAACAGGTTTCGCGCGGAATGGGTATGGATGGCCGCATCGGGCCCAAGTTTCTTCGCGCTGGTATTGGTTATGGCGGGTCGTGCTTCCCCAAGGACGTCGCGGCATTTCGTTACGTCGCAGAACAACTGGGTGTCGACTTCAATATGCTGAAGGAAGTCGAAAGCATCAACGATGAGCAGAAGAAGCGATTCTTCCAGAAGGTACGTTCGGCGCTGTGGACCTTCCGCGGCAAACGCATCGGCGTGCTGGGGCTCTCGTTTAAGGGTGGGACCGACGACATTCGTGATTCACCGGCGCTCGATATCGTCGAACAGCTTTTGAAAGAAGGTTCCACGGTGGTTGCGTTCGATCCGGCGGCAACGGAACGGGCGAAGGAGGTTATCCCGGAGTCCGAACGGATGCGCTATGTCGATGATCCATACGTCGCGGCACAAGATGCGGACGCGCTGGTGATCCTCAGCGACTGGCAGGAGTTCGGCGAACTCGATCTCGATCGCCTGCACTACACACTGCGTTACCCCATCGTGATCGACGGCCGAAATCTTTACGATCCGGCTCAGATGGTTGAACGTGGTTTTACCTATCTCAGCGTGGGCCGTCCGATATCTCATCAGACGCGAGACGCTGTGGTGCATCGTCTGCCCTGAGTGGCGGATCGCGGGTTACAGCACAAAGGTTCGAACAGCTCCCAACAACGAGCCGCAAGACGCGGAGGCCAGGAACCGAGCTTCTTCTACTCCCTCGCCCTGAGTGTCCCGGTCGCCTTCAATAAAAACGGCTGAGGTTCCAAAATTCAGAGCAGCCTATATGTCAGACAGTGAGTCGCCAATCATGATGCTGTTTGTGGCGGAGGTTGCGGGGAAGTTTCGCAAAGCTTGTTTGAAAAGCCCGGTCTTCGGCTTGCCGCAATGGCATTCGTCCTTGTAGTGCGGACAGATGTAAACGCGTCGATGTGCGTGCTATGTTGTGCCTGATGATTCTGCAACTGTTCATGTTAATCTGCGAACGTCTTCCCAGTGAGTAGCGGTGCAGTGCTATACCCCTTTGATTGCTGATTACGATGACAGTTCGTCCTGAGTGATTCAGCGCAGCGATGGCGTCTTCTAGGCCGGAGAATATGAAAAGAATTCCACCGCCTGACATATTCGCCTTTAGCCGGTTTGCGATTAATCGCGCCATCACGATCGAGAAAACGAAATCGATATTCGGGAACAAGGCAGAGCGATGAGACGCCCTGAGCAGCAAGTAATTATGATAACGAGTAAATCATCTTTCAATTCCTTTGTAGTCACCGGATCTAAAGGATCACCTCAAATTGGATGAGAGTTCTTCTCGTTTCAAACTATGAGCCAGATGCTCAACACAGCATGCTTCGCTATGCTGATTTTCTTCGTCGGGGACTCGGGGAGTACGGCCACAGTATGGAGGTGATTCACCCGTCGGCTCTTGTAGGGCGGCTGGTTTCGAGGAGCAGTCCCCTTTTTAAGTGGCTGGGTTACATCGACAAGTTTCTTCTCTTTCCTCTCTGGCTACGCACAAAGGCGGCCAAATTTGATCTCGTTCACATCTGCGATCACTCCAATTCCTGTTATCTGCGTTGGACTGGCGGCACTCCGTCTCTGATTACAGTGCATGACATGCTCGCCATCCGCTCGGCATTGGGGGACTTTCCACAAAACCCGACGGGACCAACCGGGCAGCGGCTCCAGCGCTGGATCCTGAAAGGTCTCGGCGGTGCAAAGCACCTGGTGTGCGTCTCATGGAAGACAAAGCAGGATCTCGAAGCATTCATTCGCTCAAAGCCTGAAATCACGGTAATCCACCACTCTTTGAATTGGGAATATGGGCCGGTCTCACAGATGGAGATCAGCCGGGTGCGGCGTGCCTCTGGCCTGGAGCCCGATGACGAGTATCTTCTCCACGTCGGCGGAAATCAGTGGTATAAGAACCGGCTCGGCGCACTCAAGATCGCATTCGAACTGCGAAAGCATGCACGTTTTCGCCGCGTGAAGATCGTGATGGCCGGCAAGCCATGGACCGAAGGCATGCGCTCCTTTTGCAGGGAGAATTCCTTCGATGATGCAATCGAATTTGTGAATCCTTCGAACGAACAGATTCGTGCGCTGTATTCGGGAGCATTGGCGTTTCTCTTTCCCTCATTGGAGGAGGGATTCGGTTGGCCGATTCTCGAGGCGCAGGCATGCGGGTGTCTGCTGATCACGAGTAATCGGCCGCCGATGACAGAGGTGGCAGGAAGCGGCGCAATTTTTATCGCTCCCGAGGATGCTGTCGGGGCAGCCAGGACCATCGCGGACGGATTCGACGAGGCCGAAGCCATCAAACAGGCAGCGTTGAAAAACCTGAACGGCTTCGCAACGGATCTTGTGATGCAAAACTACAACGATGCTTATACATCGGTTGTCGTCGACGTCCGCGCTGCGCGCTAGAGAGCAACTGCCTGCTGCATGACTCCGTTCCGCTGGAACATCTGGCGCATGCAGCGCAGCGCCTGGCGGGTACGTTCCTCGTTTTCGATCAGTGAGAAGCGCACGTGACCGTCTCCGTATTCGCCGAAGCCGATGCCCGGGCTCACCGCAACTTTCGCCTCCTTGAGCAGGAGGGTCGAAAACTCGAGCGAGCCGAGGTGTTTGTATGGCTCGGGTATCGGCGCCCAGACAAACATGGTCGCCTTGGGCAGGTTCACCTGCCATCCCAGCTTGTTTAAGCCCTGCACGAGAACGTCGCGGCGCCTGCGGTAGTTGTCGCAGATGTCGGTTACGCACTCTTGTGGCCCTTCAAGCGCCAGGATCGACGCAACCTGAATCGGAGTGAAGGTGCCATAGTCGAAGTAGCTCTTGAGACGCGCCAGGGCGGCCACGAGCGTCTTATTGCCGACCATGAAGCCTACACGCCATCCGGGCATGTTGTAGCTCTTCGAGAGAGTAAAGAACTCCACGGCGATTTCCCGCGCCCCGGGGATTTCGAGGATAGAAGGAGCGCGGAATCCGTCGAAGACAATGTCGGCGTAGGCGAGATCGTGGACGAGATAGATCTGATGTTGCCGGCATAGGGCGACAACGCGCTCGAAGAATGCCAGATCGACGCACTGCGTTGTGGGATTTGCCGGGAAATTCAGAATCAGCATTTTCGGCCGCGGATACGTGAGAGGAATGGTTTCTTCGAGTTCGGCCAGAAAGCTGTCGGTGTTGTGGATGGCAATGCTGCGAATGTTTGCGCCGGCGATCACCGGACCGTAGATGTGGATCGGGTAGCTGGGGTTGGGCACCAGAACGACGTCGCCCTGATCGAGGGTCGCAAGGCAGAGGTGCGCGATGCCCTCCTTTGATCCGATGGTTACGATGGCATCAGTTTCTGGATCGAGCTGGATGTTGTAACGACGCTCGTACCAGTTGGTAATCGCCCTGCGCAGGCGTGGAATGCCGCGCGAGAGGGAGTAGCGGTGGGTGTCGGGCTTGCGGGCCGCCTCAATCATCTTCTCGACGATATGCGACGGTGTGGCACCGTCGGGATTGCCCATGCCGAAATCGATGATGTCTTCGCCGCGCCGCCTGGCCGCCGCTTTCAGCTCGCTGGTGATGTTGAAAACATAGGCCGGCAGCCGCTTGATTCTCGAAAATTCTTCCACCTGCTTCTTGCTCCTGTTCTGGTTACTATAGCGCGCGGGGCAGGCTAGAACAGTGCACCGGCTGATTCTGCATCGACGCCCCCGAGGAAGGCGGTGAGCAGGCGGATCTTCGGGGCGGCGAGTTCGCGAGCCCGCTCGAGCCGCAGTTTCGCCGGAAGCTCGGTGACCGCCTTGTTCAGGACGGGAGTTATCTCGCTGAAGCGCTCATAACGAGTGTCGCGGCCGACTTTCGAAACTGCCCGCAGGATGCCGATTGCGCCGAGTTGCTCTAGGATGTCGGCGTCGCGCAGGATGACGGCTTCGAGGGCCTGCGGATAGTCGTGGGGCTGATGCGTGCGTATCGCATCCAGGACGGCGGGCATTTTTTCCGGCGGAAATCCTGTCTCGCGCAGGATGATGGCCGCGCGATTGCAGGCATATGTCACATGGTCCCAATGGCGCAGCTGCTCGGGGTCTTGGGGCCGGTTGCCGACGAATACGCCGATGTCGTGGAGCCAGGCCGCGGCGTAAACGATATCGTCATCGTAGGTCAGGTCCTCTCCGATGGCGCGTGTGAGGGAGTAGAGGCGGGGCTGGTGTCCATACTTGTCGACGGGGCGTGCCTCGCGCTCGATAAGTTCGGCGATCAAATGGCGAAAGTCTGCTGGCATGTATGGCCAGTCTAGCCCAGACAACTCAGTCGAAGGGAACCTGCTAGCCCCAACTAGGTAGACAGGGACAAAGATGTGGAAAAAGGAAAATTCGGGCGGGTACACAACTCGATGCGCAGTCAAGTGTTTTCAAGAAAAGAGTTGAAAAGAGAGCCGATATTCTATTTGACACAGCTACGGTAACAATTTATTTTTTCAAATTATGATTACTCGCATCGGGAGCGATGGCTTCTGCTTCTGAGGACTGATAAGCATGATCTGTGTTCTGGGTGCGGGTTCAAACATCATCTCTTGAACCGGCTGGTTGAGCAGGTCACCATTGCGCATGTTGCCAAAATGGTTGTGAGCCTTGGTGCATGAACTGAAAGACAAGGGGCGTAGTCAATGCACAGAGTTCCACGGCATGCGAGCGGCGAGTCACCAATTCATCTGGCTGTTACCGGCCACATACAATCCCGAAATCTGAGTCATGGTATAGTGATTATTAAACCGGGTTCGATGCATTCGCGTGGACCCACGATCATCCTCCGCAAGTTACCTTAGGCTTGTCCTTTGTACAGAAACTAAAGCGTTTGTAGGGGGTCTTCCCCAGAAGCTTTTAGAGGCTCAGTTCAGGCTTCTTGTCACATTTCAATCCTCACCTGTAGCACGGCGTTGATTATGCCGGAAGTGCACCAGGGTGTTCGATAGTTTCCTGCTTGCAGTTTTTTGGGACCGTGATGGCTACTTCGGAATTCATTCGAAAGACAAGTGCTGCGGATCAACCTGCTGCCGGCTTTCCGGTGCGGACGCGGTCTCGCACGAGCTTCGTCGGACCGTCGATGGTTACGTCGTTGATCATGATGTTGAACGACGGCATCGCGATCCTGCTTGCGTTTGGCGCGGCGCTGGTGTTGCGCGCCATCCTCTTTGACAAGGCAACTCGATTCTCAGGCGTCTTCCACGACGTAACCAGTGCTCCACTCAGCCTGGTCTATCTCTCCTGGTTTGTTCTTGCGTACGCTCTGGTTGCGCGCCGTTACGGTCTCTATTCGCCTATCCCGCTGGCCACCGGAGCTCACGAGCTGCGGCTCACTGTGCAGGCATGCTTGAATGCGGGCCTGCTGCTGTGCGGCGGTCTTTACATGACGAACAGCTTCGGCATTTCACGAGCTCTCGTCGTGCTGCTGATCCTCACCACGATTGTCTCGTTGTCCATTCGCCGTGTGGTCTGGAGACTGGCGCGCTATCGCCAGTACGAACGGGGCCTTGAGACGCGAAATGTCGTCATCCTGGGCACAAATCATTTGAGCTATGCCCTGGGTCAGCACATCGCCAACGATTACAGGCTGGGTTACAGACTACGTGGATTCCTGCTTTCTCCGGGGTGCACCTCAAGCCGCGAGGTGCCGGAGAACCAGATCCTCGGCGGGATTGACCGCATCCGCCAGCTTACCCGGCTGCATTTTATCGACGAGCTCGTGATCGCTGAACCATGCGCGATCGAAGATGCGATCAGCCTGGTTGAAGAGGCGCGCGAACTCGATGTCGACATTCGCTCCATCTCCGGTTATTACGGCGAACTCACTGCCAACACTCCGATTGAGTACCTGGGCGTATTTCCCGTCGTATCCCTGCATCGGCGCGATCCGCGCACGGTGGCGCTTATCCTCAAGCGGATCGTGGATATCGCCCTGTCGCTGCTCGCCCTGACCGCAGTCTTCCCCCTGATGCTGGCGATTGCGATCCTGATCCGGCTGGACAGCCCGGGCCCGATGTTCTTCGTCTCCGAACGCATCGGCAAACGCGGCCGAGTGTTTCCCTGCTTCAAATTTCGCACCATGGTGAAGGATGCGGAGGGACTGAAGAAGAATCTGGCCGCGATGAACGAACGCGACGGCATTCTTTTCAAGGTGAGCAACGATCCGCGCGTTACCCGGGTGGGGCGTCTGCTGCGCAAATACAGCCTGGATGAGCTGCCGCAATTCTTCAACGTCCTGCGCGGCGAGATGAGCATCGTGGGTCCTCGCCCGCCCATTGCCAGCGAGGTGGAAAAATACGAGCTGGAGCATTTCCGCCGACTGGAGGTGCTGCCGGGACTCACCGGTCTATGGCAGATTCAGGCACGGCAGGATTCTTCCTTCGCGAAATACATTGCGCTGGATACGGCTTATGTCGAGAACTGGAGCTTCTGGCTCGATCTGAAGATTCTCGTCCGTACCGCGGAAGTGGTCGTCCGCGGTACCGGCACTTAGAGCTTCCCGCGGATCTCCGCCCTCCCCGTAAAAGTAAAGGCCCGGCTGCGTGAGCAATCGGGCCTTTTCGATTTTGTTCTTGTCTGCAGCGGCGCGTCAGCCGACGAAGTCGACCTTCACCGGATGGGGGATGATACCGCGCTCGTGACCCAGGGCGAGCAGCTTGCGAATGGCTTCGCGGCCGTCTTCGCCGTAGTTCAGGGTGCGCTCGTTCACATACATGCCGACGAACTTGTTGGCCAGAACCTGGTCGAGGTCGCGGGCGAACTGCATAGCGTAAGTCAGGGCTTCATCACGGTGATCGAGTCCATGCTGGATGCTGTCCCGCAGTGCCTGGCTTACGATGCGCATGGTGTCCTCGCCAAGCGAGCGCCGGATCGCGTTGCCGCCCAGAGGCAGCGGCAGCCCGGTTTCCTCACGCCACCATTGGCCCAGGTCGAGCACCTTGTGGAGGCCGCTCTGTGCGTAGGTGAGCTGCCCCTCGTGAATGATCAACCCGGCCTCGAAGTTGCCGGACTGCACCTCGGGGATGATGCGATCGAAGGGGACGACGGAGGTCTCGATCTCGGGCGCGAAGAGCTTGAGAGCGAGGTAGGCGGTGGTCAACGTGCCGGGTACGGCGATCCGGATGCGGCGAATGCTGTCGAGGGTAAAAGGCCGGCTGGCCACGATCATCGGGCCATAGCCCTCACCGACGGAGCCTCCGCAGGCCATCAGGGCGTAGTTGTCCTGGAGGTAAGGGTAGGCGTGGAAGGAAATCGCGGTCACGTCGTAAAACGCTTCGCGAATGGCCTTCTGGTTCAGCGTTTCGATGTCGGTGAGGGAATGGGTGAACTTGAAGCCAGGAACCCGAACCTTGTTGGTGGCAAGGCCGTAGAACATAAACGCATCGTCGGAATCGGGGCTGTGGGCAATGGTAATTTCGCGCACTTGCGATGAAGGCGCCTGCGTATCAACGGGAACGGAAGGTATTGCGCTCACTGCGGTTATCTAGTCCTTTCAACGAAAGAGGCAAGCCGGAGCCGGATGAACTCGGAGGCAGGGTTGTTTCCAGTGCGCCCTAACGACCCGCCCCCTCAGTGAGGCTGGCCGAAGGGCCGCGAAATCGGCTGCGAAGCCGGATATAGCCCAGCGCGGTCCCGGCGGAAGCGCAGAGTTTCAGCGCATCTCCCGGCAGGAAGAGCCATACGGTCATGGTCAGGGCTGTGCCCACAGACTGATGAGCCACCACCGCGAACCAGGATGCGCCAAGCGCCAGAATCAGCAGGCTGCCCACAGCAGCCGAGAAGGTATAGGAGCTGAAGCTGGCGCGGCCAATGCGCCGTGCAATCAGGCTGGTGAGAGCAGCAGCGAATGGGTAAGAGAGCAGGTAACCACCGGTCGGGCCGAGGATCTGCAAGAGTCCACCGGGGCCGTGCGGGCTGAAGACAGGAAGTCCGGCAGCACCTTCAAGGAGATAGAGGACGAGCGCTGCGAATGCCGACGCCGGGCTAAGCAACAGACCCAACAGGAGGACGGCGAAGGTCTGGAGGGTGACGGGCACCGGCGTGAACAGCAGCGGTATGGAGACATGGGCACAGACCGCGACGAGCAAACTGCCAAGGAGGACGGCAGCACCGCGGGAAACCCCGGACGATATTGCCGCCGGACGTGCAACACCTGTAGAAACTGCAACTTGCGCCTGATCCATTCCTGCCCTCCCCGGTCCGGTTAATCGAGATTCTTGAGCGGGTCATCGTTCTTGGCGCCCTCCAAACGGAGGGGCTCGCTGCCGCGCACATCGTGGTTGTGTATATGGCGCCTCAGCGCAATAACCGTCCAGATAAGCGCCACGAGGCTTAAAACGAAGACCGCAAACAAAACGCCCATGGAAGCCAGGGTCAAGAATAACAAAGCCGGAGGGCGCATGCCATTGAATCGGAACCTGGGGTCCGAGCAGAAAACGGGGAGATTTTCTGCGTCGAACTACAAAGTTGATTCATTGGACACACGCCCCTCATAAGCTTTTGATTTATGCGGAATACCGAAATCTCCATCACTCCGCTCGCAGGGCATTTACTGGGTCGACGGTAGCGGCGCGCCGCGCGGGGAGGTAGCAGGCAAGATACGCCGTTGCCATGACGCAAACGGTGATGCTGATGTAGGTGAGTGGATCGACCGGGCTTACGTTGAACAGCAGCGAGGACATCAGGCGCATGGTCACGAAAGCGACGACCAGGCCACAAGCCAAGCCGATGCCGGTCAGCAGGAGCCCCTGGCGAACGAACAGGGCGGTCAGGGCTGGACGCTGCGCGCCCAGCGCCATGCGGATGCCGATCTCGCGGGTGCGCTGCGAGACGGAGTAGGAAATCACTCCGTAGATTCCGATGATGCCGAGGAGCAGGGCCATGCCTCCGGCTACCGAGAGCATTACCAGCGTGAACGAGGTGCGGGCCATGGACTTCGTATAAAGGGTGCCAACGGTCGTCATTTCGGCGAGAGGCACGTCGGGATTGACAGACCAGACCTGTCGTTGAACCTCGTCGATGAAGGCGTGCGATCCGGCGCGGGGGCTGCGGATGATGAAGGCGACGCCGCGCCTGAACATCTGTTTCTGGCCTTCGTAGTTGTCCTGCATGATCGGCCAGTAGACGGTGCTAGGCGCGGATTGATCGACCCCGTTGTCGTGAACGTCCTGAGCTACACCGATGATCTCCCGCCAGTCGTCGGTGCTGGCCACGCGGATTCTCTTGCCGATCGCGCCGTTCGCGTTGTGCCAATATTCGCGAGCGAAGTTCTCGGAGATGATGGCGACGGGGCGCTTCTGGTAGATATCGGTCCAGGTGAGATCGCGGCCGGCAAGGAGCTTTGTGCCCAGGGTTGCGAACTCGCCGGGTGAGACGAACTTGAAGCGGCGGATGGGGGGAAGCTCGCCCTCGTTCTGCATGTGATCCTGCGCGTAAAGGATGTCGTTCGAGTCATACCCATCGAGTGGGACGGCAGTGGTGAAGGCGGCAGACGAGACGCCGGGGATCGACGAAAGCTTGTCGAGAATTGCCTGCTGCATTTGGACCACGCGATCGCGGTCTTTGTCCGCGATCTGGGTGTCGGGGATATAGAAGCGAAAGGTCTGGATGGTGTCCGGCGAATCGAAGCCGGGAGAGACGTGCATGAGCGCGCGGAAGGTGCGGATCATGAGCCCGGAGCAAATGAGAAGCACCAGGGCCAGCGAGACCTGCACGATCACGAGCGCCTTGCGTGCGCGATGGCGTTCGCGGCTCTGGCTGAGGGCACGGCCACCTTCGCGGAGGCCGCTGTTGAGGCTGGCGCCGGCGTATTTGATGACGGGGATGGAGCCGATCAGCAAGCTGGTGAACAGCGCGAGACCAAGCGTGAAGAGAAGCACGAGCGGATCGATGCCGATTTCGTGGATGCGGGGCAGCCCGGTGGGAGCCGCGGCCACCAGCACGCGCAGCGTAGCATAGGCCAGAGCCAGGCCGATCAGGCTTCCGGCTACGCCAAGCGCGATGCTTTCAAAGAGCAATTCGCCGGCAATGCGGCCCCAGCCTGCGCCGAGCGCTGAGCGGATGGCGAGCTCCTGCCGGCGGCCCTCCACGCGAACGAGCAGCAGGTTGGCCACGTTGGCGCAGGCGACGAGCAGAACGAGCGCGATCGAGCCCATCAGTACCCAGAGGACTTTGCCTATGTCTCCGACGACGTCCTGCTTCAGAGGCCGCAGGTTGGGGGCGATGCGCGCCTTCTCAAAGAGGCTGACGCTGAAGCCTTCGGGCGCGGGAAAACTGCGCCAGACGATGGGGAGCAGACGCCCCATGTCGGCGCTGGTCTGCTCGACGGTGACACCGGGCTTCATTCGGGCGAGGGCGCGTTGGCTGAAGTTGCCGAGTTTTACCTTACTGCGGTCCCATTGGAAGGGCGCGACGATCGCAGCATCCTGCCAATCGAGGAAGTGAAAGCCCTGGGGCAGCACGCCGATGATCTGGCGCGGCTTGCCGTCCACGGTGATCGAGCGGCCGATAACGGAGCGGTCGCCGCCGAACTTCTTCTGCCAATATCCATAGGAAAGCAGAACGGTTGCCTGCGCTCCGGGCGAATCGTCAGAGCGAGTGAAAAGGCGGCCGATGGCGGGGACGACTCCAAGGAGCGGCAATGTGCCGTCGGTGACGTCGAGGCCGCGCACGTGCTCAGGTTCGCCGGCGCCGGTTACGTCGAAGGAGTCGCCATCGTAGACGCCAATGTCCTCGAGCGTCGTGTTCTGTTCACGGTCGATGAAATAGATCGACGGGGACATGTTGAGGTCTTTGATATTGATGCCCGGCGCGGTATGCCATACGCCGATCAGCTGCTCAGGATGCGGATAAGGTAAGGGCTTGAGGAGCACGCCCTCAATCACGCTGAAAATCACTGTGTTTGCTCCGACGCCTATGGCCAGGGTGAGCAGCGTGACGGCCGTAAACAACGGCGCGCGGCCCAGCCGGCGCAGAACCTGTCTGAGTTGATCAGTGAACATTGCCATTGGGTCCGCCTCCGGGGCTATGTGGGTGCTGCGGGTCAGAGCGAAGCTTGAACATGGCTACGTTGAAGGCGGGCGATTCGTTCCCGGAGTGGGGCGGTGTCGTGAATCTCCGATATCGGTTTTTTCGAGCTTGGGCGGGAACCACATCGAGGACAGTAACTGGCCACTATGGTTGACCAATTGAAGATTGCTGTGTTGTCCCGTTGCTATGCTGTTGCGGTCCCAAGGAGGACGCTCTATGCCTGTTGCTGAAAAAACGATCGCCGAGCAGTTGCTGCCGGAATTCGATACGGAATACGGAAACACACGGAAGTTCATCGCTCTTGTGCCGGATGACAAGATGACGTGGAAACCGCATGAGAAATCGATGGAGCTGGGGCGGCTGGCGTGGCATCTGTCGGATTTCCCGAGCTGGTGCAGGGACACGCTGAACAAGGACGTGCTGACCTTCACCGATGACGACGCCGGAAAGATGATGGGCGCGTGGAAGGACAAGACCCACGAGCAGATGCTGGCCCGATTCGACGCTGACCTGACAGAAGCGCGCGCGGCTCTCGCCGCTACCAGCGACGAAGCCATGGCGAGCCGCTGGAAGTTCGAGTGGAATGGCCAGCCTATGATCGACGAGCCGCGTACCGATGTGTATCGCAAGTGGGTGGTCAACCACATGGTTCATCATCGGGCTCAGCTGGGTGTGTATCTGCGCCTGCTGGGGGTTCCGATTCCGGGTTGTTACGGGCCGTCGGCGGATGAAGCCTGAGTCGGTACTAACAGGGCGGGAGGGAGCTCAGCGACTACACTGGGCAGTGTGAGACTTCCTCCGCTGTACCCGATTCTCGACGCTGCTTTTCTGCCTTCTGATGAGAGCCGAGGCGAAATTCTGGCGGGGCTGGTGACGGGCCTCGCCGAAGCCGGCGTCGGGGTCCTGCAATACCGGAATAAGCAGGGGAGCGATGCCGATATACTGCGCGATGCCGAGATTATGCGGTCTGCGGCGCCGGCGAGCCTCATGCTGATCCTGAACGACTATGTCGATCTGGTAGCGGAGGTTGGGTTCGGCGGCGTGCATCTCGGTCAGACCGATATGTCGCCCGGCGAGGCGCGCTCGCTACTTGGGCCGGATGCGGTGATCGGCGTTTCGACGCACAACGAGAGGCAGCTGCGCCCGGCCTCGCTTGAGCCCGTGGACTACATCGCGATTGGTCCGGTCTTTGCCACAGCTTCGAAGGAGAACCCCGACCCGGTGGTCGGGCTTGATGGGGTGCGGCTGGCGCGGCGGCTGACGGAGAAGACGGTGGTGGCCATCGGCGGTATCACGCTCGCAAATGTCGCCGAAGTGTGGGCGGCAGGGACCGATTCTGTTGCCGTGATCTCGGGCGTCTTTGGCGCGGTCGATCCTCTTCGTGCGGCTGCGGAGTTTCTGCGCGTGTATCGCAATGCGAGCTAGACAACGCCTTGCTATCGCGGCTGCGCAACTTTAGAGTGACGGACAAACTTTGCCAGCTGGCGCAGGGTTTGCGGGATGACGTGGCCAGCGGGCGGCAAGGATACGCCTTCATTTTTCAATGCGGCGAATGCGCAGATTGAAAAGCTGGCAAAAAGCGTGAAAGAAAAAGATGCGGATGCAGTAAGGTGATTCAGTGGGGACTCCGGTGATTTCCGACTCCTGTAAAGCTCGCGGCCCACGAAAGCGGTTCCTCTCCGTAGTCATTTTTGTTCTGGTGCTTTGCGCTTTGCCGGCATGGACACAACAAGCGGCCGGAGATTCGCAGACATCGCCTAGTCCTCCACAAAGCGACGCTACACCGGGGGCGGCGGCTGCGCAGAAGCCGGAGCCTCCAGCTGCCAAGACGGATGGGGCGGCACCGAAGCCGATGACTCCTGCCGAGGAGCGCCAGGCGCAGATTGTGGCCGATACGAACAAGCTGTATCAGCTGGCGCAGGAGCTGCAGGCTGAGGTGGCCAAGAGCAGCAAGAACACTCTTTCGCTCGCTGTCGTGAAGAAGGCGGCTGAGGTGGAAAGGCTTGCCAAGAGCCTGAAGGAGCGGGTGAAGACCGAGTAGGCGCGCGGATCAGCAGGCTTATCGCTGCGCCGGAGCACTGGCTCCGTAGAGCGTTTCTCTTTCACAAGTACCTTTATCGCTTGCGGTGTAAGCAGGAGCCCCTGGCGATTCGAGTGCTCCCGGTATCCCGATATTGGGCGGGGAAGAAGTTGGTTGCTGACAACCGTATGGCGCAAGGCACAGTTTTCCGGTAGAACAAACTGAAGTGCCCATCAGCAGCCCAACCACCCAAAAGCCGGCGTCCCCTGCGGGCACGCACCTGGTGCAGGGACTCGGTCTCTTCAGCGCCACAGCCATTGTTGTTGGATCGATGATCGGCTCGGGCATCTTCATTGTGCCTGCCGATATCAGCCGGAACGTAGGCTCGCCGGCACTCCTGATTGCCGCGTGGCTGGTAACCGCGGCGATGACGATGATCGGCGCGCTGAGCTACGGGGAACTCGCGGCGATGATGCCCCGGGCCGGCGGACAGTATGTATATCTGCGCGAGGCGCTGGGACCGATGTGGGGCTTTCTCTATGGATGGACCCTGTTCCTGGTGATCCAGACGGGCACCATTGCGGCTGTCGCCGTCGCGTTTGGCAAATTCCTGGGCGTGTTCTTTCCAGGCGTTTCGGCGTCGCACTGGTTGTGGCATATCGGCCACGTTCCGGCGTGGCGGGTGGGTCCGATGCTGCTGGGGAATATGGACATCGGGCTGAACACCGCGAACCTGGCGGGAATCGCGGTGGTGGTTCTGCTCACCTCCATTAATGTGTTCGGAGTGCGGCTGGGGGCTCTGGTCCAAAATGTGTTCACCACGGCAAAAGCGGCGGCGCTCCTGGGACTGGTGGTCTTCGGGTTTCTGCTGGGGCGGAATGCCGATGCCATCCGGGCCAACTTTGGGGCGAACTTCTGGAAGGGAGCTTCGTTCTCGACGCTGCATGCGGTCGAGGTGGGGGTTGGCGGGTCGATCGCCATGGTCGGGCTGTTTACGATCCTGGCCGTTGTGCAGACCGGGTCGCTCTTCTCCGCCGATGCCTGGAACAACGTGACTTTCACGGCCGGAGAGGTGCGGAATCCGCGCCGGAACCTGCCATTGTCGCTGGCGGTCGGCACCGGCCTGGTGCTGACGCTCTATATTCTGTCGAACTTTGTTTACCTGATGGCGCTGCCGCTGCACGGCGATCCGCATGGCGCGACGATCTTTGCCCGCGGTATCCAGTACGCCTCAGAGGACCGGGTGGCAACCGCGGTGCTTCAAGAGATCTTTTCCGCGCGCGGAGCCTACCTGATGGCGGCGGCGATTCTCGTTTCAACCTTCGGATGCGTGAACGGGCTGACTCTTGCCGGTGCCCGCGTCTATTACGCGATGAGTCGCGACGGGCTGTTCTTCAAGGCCGCGGGCCAACTGCACCCGCGCTACAGGACTCCAGTGGTGTCGCTGGCGGTGCAGGCGGTGTGGACCTGCTTGTTATGTCTTTCGGGGTCGTACAGCCAGTTGCTCGATTACACGATGTTCGCGGCGCTGGTGTTTTACATCCTGACTATCGGCAGCCTGTTCGTGCTGCGGATGCGGCGTCCTGATGCGGAAAGACCCTATCGGGCGGTGGGCTATCCTGTGCTGCCTGCGGCTTATATAGTGATGGCGGCGTGGATATGTATCGTACTATTGCGTTACAAGCCCCAGTACACGTGGCCGGGCCTGTTTATCGTTCTGGTGGGCGTTCCGGTTTATATGTTGTGGTCACGCCGGGGGACGGCGCAGTCGCCGGATTGAATTTTGCCTGGAGGAACAGCCTTTTAAATGGCTAAATTGTTAGCGGTCAAGCCGCTCTCGCTTCTCAAGCAGGAATCAAGTGAAGAAGGGGAGCACACACTCAAGCGGTCTCTGGGGCCGGTCAATCTCATTACGCTCGGCATCGGAGCCATCATCGGCGCGGGCATCTTTGTCCTCACCGGTCAGGCCGCCGCCCTCCACGCCGGACCTGCCATCGCGTTGAGCTTCGTCGTTGCCGGAATCACCTGCGCGTTCGCCGGGTTGTGCTACGCAGAGTTTGCCTCCATTATTCCGATCGCGGGATCGGCCTACACCTATGGCTATGCCACCCTCGGCGAGCTGGTGGCCTGGATTATCGGCTGGGACCTGGTGCTCGAATACGCTTTTGGCGCGGCGACTGTTGCCTCCGGGTGGTCGGGCTATCTGTTGAGCCTCCTCGAACAGCTCAAACTTATACCGTCTCCGTCGCTGGCGCGCTTTACGACGACGTACGGCAACGACCTGTATCTCTATCACGGTAAGTGGGAGCCGCTGGCTTCGCTGCCGATGGGCGTATCGACGGTGGGTCTGACTCACGTCGTGGGGATCTTCAACGTAATTGCTTTCCTGGTGATTCTGGCTGTAACCACGGTCCTGGTGATAGGAATCAAGGAATCCGCCAATCTCAACTCCGCGATTGTCATGGTGAAGTTAGGGGTTGTGGGCATCTTCCTGGTGCTAGGTGTCAACCATCTGATTCATCATCCGGAGTTGCTCAAGGCGAACTGGCATCCGTTCATTCCACCGCACCAGGGTCCGGGAGCCTTCGGAATTCAAGGGATCGTCGCGGGGGCCTCGTTTGTCTTCTTCGCATATATCGGCTTTGACGCCGTCTCGACAGCGGCCCAAGAGGCGAGAAATCCGCAGCGGGATATGCCGATCGGGATCCTCGGCTCGCTGGTGGTGTGCACCATCCTGTACATCCTCGTGTCGCTTACCCTGACGGGTCTGGTCCCCTACACCGAGCTCAATGTAGCGGAGCCGGTAGCGGTCGGCATCGATGCGACCGGCGTTGCATGGGGCAGCCTGTTGGTGAAGATAGGCGCTGTTTTCGGGCTGGGAACGGTGATGCTGGTAATGTTGCTCGGCCAGTCGCGTGTCTTCTTCTCGATGTCGCGGGATGGGCTGCTGCCGAAGTGGGCCAGCGAAATTCATCCGAAGTTCCGCACACCGTGGATCTCAAATATCGTCGTCGGCACGATCGTAGCGTTTCTACCCGCACTGCTGCCCATCGCAAAGCTGGCTGCGCTGGTGAATATGGGAACGCTGCTGGCGTTCACCATTGTGTCGGCCGGGGTCTGGATTCTGCGCGTCCGGCATCCCGACCTGGAGCGGCCGTTCCGAACCCCGCTGGTGCCGCTGGTGCCGATTCTGGGCGTCCTCAGCGCCTTCTACCTGATGCTCAACCTGCCGCTGATTACGTGGATCGTGGCGATTGCGTGGCTGCTCATCGGGCTGGTGATCTACTTCACCTACTCGACAAAGCACAGCAAGGTGCAGCAGCTCACAATAATGGCGACAAAGCAGCCTACCACCCTCTAGCCCGGAAGCTGCAACGGCCTCCCCATACCAGGGAGGCCGTGGTGTTTATGCGCGGGGTGCCATGCGAGCTTCGAGGCCGGCTCTTACTGCAGGCCATTCGTCGTTGGTGAGGCTGTACCAGACGCTGTGGCGGTAACTGCCGTCGGGCATGATCATGTGATTGCGAAAGACGCCTTCTTGCTTCGCCCCGAGGGCGGCGATGGCGTTCTGCGACTGCAGATTGTTGTGGTGGGTCTTGAAGGACACGCGGATCGCTCCCAGCATTTCGAAGGCATGCTGGAGCTGCAGGTATTTCGCTTCCACGTTGATGCCCGACCGCTGCCAGGCGGGCGCCAGCCAGGTTCCGCCGATTTCGAGCCCACGGTTACGGGCGTCGATGTCCATGTAGCGGGTCGAACCGATAATCCTGGCATCGGCCTTGCTCCAGGTCACCCAGGGCAGAGCTCTGCCGTCAGCGGCCTGATCGAGAGCCTGCCCGATCCACGTGCGCAGGTCGGCCTCAGAATCCATGGGCATCGGCATCCAGCGCCAGACATCTGAAGAGAATGCCACCTCGGCGAGGAACGGAAGGTGGTCTATACGCAGCGGCTCGAGGCGGACAAGGCGCCCTTCGAGGCTCACGGGCTCGACAATCATAGCTCCGGCCATTACAGATGAGTTTACCGAGGCGGATATCTTCATAGGCGCAAGCATCTGAAGCAGGTAAACTTGGCTCACCCCTAACGCTCAACGCATGCAGACGTTCACCAGATTCGGACCCTACGAAATCATCGAGGAGATCGGGCACGGCGGCATGGGGATCGTGTACCGCGCTCACGATACGCGGCTGAGTCGCGATGTTGCGCTCAAGGTCATCGCCGACAGCTATCTCTCGTCCTCTGCGACGCCAATCACGGCGACACATGAGCGGTTTCTGCGCGAAGCCCGGTCTTCATCGGCGCTGAATCACCCGAATATCTGCACGATCTACGACGTTGGCGAGAAGGACGGCCGGCCCTACCTGGTGATGGAACTGCTCGAGGGACAGACGCTCAAGCAGATCATCCATGCGCTTCCGCTGCCCGTCGATCAGGTTCTCGACTACAGCATTCAGCTTGCTTCCGCGCTGGTCGAAGCGCACCGGCATGGCATTCTGCACCGCGACATAAAGCCAGCGAACCTGTTCGTCGTTCGCCGCGGGCAGGGAAGCGGTGTTCTGAAGGTACTGGACTTCGGTCTGGCGAAGCGCTCATTGCTGGCAGGTGATGGCTCCGCCACCAACTCGATGGGCAACATGACGGGTCTGGACGGCATGGGGACACTCACCACTACAGGGTCGACGGTGGGCACGGTGGCCTACATGGCTCCCGAGCAGGCGCGGGGAGAAGAGCTCGACGGCCGCGCCGATGTGTTTTCTGCTGGCGTTGTCATGTACGAGATGGCAACCGGCTCCTCGCCGTTCTTTGGCCAATCGGTTGCCGACATCATCGCCGGCCTGTTGGCACGAGAACCGGAGCCCATCCGCAAGCGAGTGCCTCAGTTTCCGAGGGAACTGGATCGGGTGATTCAGAAGGCGCTGGCCAAGGATAAGGAGCAGCGGTACAGCTCAGCCGCGGAGCTGCTTGCCGATCTCGAACGGGTGCGACTCGACCTGCTGGCTCTGACCGGGGGAGCTATCTCGGCGGGCACGCTTGGATTAGTAAAACGGCGTAGAGACCGCTGGCGGTGGCTGACCACCTCTCTGGTGGTTGTGCTGCTGGGGATGGGAGCGTACTTCGGCTGGCGGTGGTTGAAGACGACGACCAAGCCACCGCCGCTGGGTCAGGCCGATTCGATCATCGTGTCTGAATTTACGAACCGGACCGGCGACCCCAGCTTTGACTTTGCTCTGAAGCAGGCCCTGACAGCACGGCTTCAGCAATCACCTAACCTGAACGTGGTCAGCGAATCGCATGTGCGGGAGAACCTGACCTATCTCGGCAAGCCGGCGGATGCGGCGATTACGCCACCAGTCGCGCGCGAGATTGCCGAACGCGAGGGCGACAAGGCGGTCATCAACGGGACGATTGCCGGCATCGGCAATCAGTACCTGATCACTCTCGAAGCGGTTACCGCCTCAACGGGAGATGTGCTGACCCGCGCGGAAAAGCAGGCGGATGGCAAAGACAAGGTTCTCGACGCACTGCGCGACGCCTCTGACGAGCTGCGGAAGAATCTCGGCGAATCGCTGGCCTCGATTAAGAAGCTTGACGTGCCTCGCAATGAGGCTACGACTCCGTCGCTGGAGGCTTTTCGCTTCTATGCACTCGGGCAAACTCAGCAGGCACAGGCCAACTACAAGGAGAGCATCACGTTCTACCAGCGCGCCATCGAGCTCGATCCCAACTTTGCGATGGCGCACGCAAGCCTGGGAGTGGCTTATGTTGCGCTTGGTAATGAAACGCAGGGCAATGCAGCAATCACACGCGCCTTCGAGTTGTCGGGTAAAGGAGTATCGGAGCGCGAGCGGCTTTTCATTCGTGCGCGGTACTACATGAACGTGACCGGAGACCTGCCGCAGGCCATCGAGACTCTGCGCCTTTATCGTGAGACCTATCCGAACGATGCTAACGTGCCGAGCCAACTTTCTGTTGTGTACCTGACGCTGGGCCAGTTCGACAGGGCGTACGAGGAGGTCAAGCAGACCCTGAAGCTGAATCCGGGGTATGGTCCTGCGATTCCGAACGCCATTCTGTCGTTGACAGCGCTTAATCGCTTTCAGGAGGCGAAAGGCGTCTTCGACAAGGCGGAGACGCTGAAACTTGCCGACGATGCTTCGGTGCGGGGCATGTGGATCTACACGGCATATCTGATGGGCGACCAGGAGTCGGTGCAGCGACAGCTGGATTGGGCGCACGGCGAGCCGGACGGCTTCATCCTCAACTCGCAGATGGCACTGATTCACGAAAATGAAGGGCGATTCTCGGACGCCGCCAAGGACTGGCAGATGGCCGTAACACGCATGACGGATCAAAAGCTGGTGAATGCGACTGCGACTGTCATTGTCCAGCAGACGCTCGACCGTGCGCTCGTCGGTTCCTGCGATGATGTGGTGCCGCGCCTGGATCGCGCCTTGCAGCTTGACCAGGAGCGGACGATGCAGGGAAGCGCGGCGATCGCCTTTGCGCTCTGCGGCCAGCCTGCAAAGGCAGTGGCTATCCGGCAGTCGCTGGTCAGGGATTTTCCGCAGGACACCATCATCAACCATGTCTTCCTGCCGGACATCGACGCGGTCATTGACCTCGGCCGGAATCGTCCGCAGGATGCGCTTACGGACCTTGCTCCGGCGGCGGACTACGACATCCTCGGTATCGGAGCGTATCTGCGCGGGCTGGCACATCTTGCGTTGAAGGATGGAGCAGCGGCGGCCGCGGATTTCAACTTCCCGGCTACGCACCGTAGCGTTTTCGTGCTGTGCCAGGTGCAGGGGATGAATGTGGCGTATCCGCTCAGCTTGCTGGGACTGGCGCGGGCTGAGGTCCAGGAGGGCGATCTGAGCAAGGCCCGGCAGCAATACCATGCATTCTTTGACTACTGGAAAGGTGCTGATCCCGATCTGCCGCCGCTGGTGGCCGCGCATAAGGAAGCTGCGAGGCTGGGACTATAAAGCAGGGCCTGTGAGGCGTAGACTATCCGCATGCGGCGGGTGCTGACGTTTCTGGTGGTTGGCGCGATGGTTCTGGCGGTTCCGCAGGCAATGCTCGCCCAGCGCGGTGGCGGTCACGGAGGCGGAGGCGGCCATGTTGGAGGCTTCTCGGGAGGCGCGGGCGTGAGAGGGTTCGGCGGATCGTTCTCTGCGCCCCATGCCGGATCATTCTCCGGTCTTGCGCCACGCAGTTTTTCCGCGCCCAGGATGGGCTTCTCACCTGGGCCGATGGGATCCGGACTTTCAGCGCGGCCGTATGCAGGTTATCCGCAGAGAAGCTGGCCGGTGGCACGGTCTCCATTCGGACAATTGAGCGGTCCCGCGGTGCGGCGCGGGCCTTATCCGGGCGTTGCCGATGGCAGAACCTGGAGCGGACAGCCGTGGCACGCGGGACACTCTGACGGGCACCGGCCGGACTATCACTCACATTCCGGATTTACCTACTCCATCAGGACGGCGCCCTATTATCCCTACTACGCGTGGCCGTGGTATGGCGGATGGCCGTACTTCGGCAATTGGGATTCTTCCGATTACGACTCCGGGGCGGACACCGGTGCGGCGGCAGCCCAGCTTTATTCGGAGCCGGAGACCGCCCCTACGGAGGAACCTGAGGAGCGTCCCGCGTATCAGCCTTATCAGGCTGAGGTCGCGGCTAATCTTGCTCCCCAGTCTGAGCCAGCGCTAACCATCGTCTACAAGGATGGACGGTCGCAGCAGGTCCACAACTACGCGCTCACCCAGACCACCCTCCTGTTGCTTGACGACGCGTCTTCGGGGCGCACGCGGCAGGTTTCGCTGCAGGAGATCGACCTTTCCGCGACGGAGCAGGCGAATCGCGCGGCGGGAGTGGATTTCAGATTGCCGGTCAGGAATTAGGCCTCGGCAGCTTGAGCTGCAGCCTTGTATCCCGCGTGGCGACGCGTGGGCGAAACACAAGCAGAGCCGCGGCGAGAGCCATAACCACTCCGATAACAATCTCCAAAAACTTTGCAATTGCAACGTGGCCGGGGCTGCTCACAACCTCATCCGGAAAGCAGCCCCGAACTTGAGTTCTACTCGCCTACCGTGACGGTTTGAACCATAGACGTGTAGTTGTGAAAGCGTGTACATTTACGCAGTAATCAAGCGTCTCGCGTTATTGCCTTGAGTGCAGTGCATCCGGCCAAGTAGATTGGCGGTCGTTACAAGAGACATCCAGAGGAAGGAACAAACAGAGCACAGTGAACCTGACACTTATCGACTGGCTCATCATGCTTCTGTATTTCGTTTTTGTGCTGGGCATCGGCTTTGCACTCAAGCGATACATGAAGACGAGCAAAGACTTCTTCCAGGCCGGCCGTGCTCTTCCCGCCTGGATCTGTGGACTGGCCTTCATCTCCGCCAATCTGGGCGCGCAGGAAGTCATCGGCATGGGCGCGTCAGGCGCCAAGTACGGCATTGCAACCAGCCACTTCTACTGGATTGGCGCGATTCCGGCGATGATCTTTGTCGGCGTGTTCATGATGCCGTTCTATTACGGCTCGAAGGCGCGTTCGGTTCCCGAGTTTCTGCGGCTGCGCTTTGATGAAAAGACGCGTGGTTACAATGCCTGCTCGTTCGCGGTGATGACGGTGTTTTCATCGGGCATCTCGATGTACGCGATGGCGCGGCTTATCCAGACGCTCCATATCTTCGACTCGCTCTTCATCAGGTTGAACCTGCCGGTTGGATGGGTATTCCATTTCGCCATCTTCCTCTCCGCCATCATCGTGCTCGGCTACATCTTTCTCGGCGGCCTGACCAGTGCGATCTACAACGAGGTGCTGCAGTTTTTTCTGATCGTCGCGGGATTTCTGCCGCTGGTCTGGGTGGGGTTGAAGAATGTGGGTGGATGGAGCGGACTCAAAGCTACGCTACCTGCTGCGTATACGCACTCCTGGCGGGGCATGACGAACCCACACGCCAATCCCCTTGGTGTCGAGTGGTTCGGGCTCTCAATGGGCCTGGCCTTCGTGCTCTCGTTTGGCTACTGGTGCACGGATTTCCTGGTGATCCAGACGGCGATGGCAACAGATACAGAGGAATCCGCAAGGCGTGTCCCACTCATCGCGGCGATTCCGAAGATGTTCTTCCCGTTTCTCGTGATTCTTCCTGGCCTGATTGCAATTGCTACTCCGGCTGTTACACAGCATGCCATGACGCAGGCACCTGCTGTCACCGCTTCTACAAACGCAACTGCTGACGTGGGCGGCTCGGCAGAGATGACCAAGGGTCTGATTCCGGCGAAGGTCAATCCCGTTACCGGCAAGGTGATGACCGACGAGAAGGGGAATCCTCTCTTCGACTACGATCTGGCAATTCCCAACATGCTGCTGCGCTATTTCCCGACGGGCATTCTGGGCCTGGGGCTCACAGCGTTACTCGCCAGCTTCATGTCCGGCATGGCTGGAAACGTGACCGCGTTCAATACCGTCTGGACCTACGACCTCTATCAGTCCTACATCCACAAGAACGCCAGCGACGCGCACTACCTCAAGGTCGGGAGGTGGACTACAGTCGGCGGCATCTTACTTTCGATTGGCGCGGCCTACGCCGCGACGTCGTTCAACAACATCATGGACACGCTGCAGCTGGTCTTCTCTTTTGTTAATGCGCCGCTGTTTGCGACTTTCCTGCTGGGTATGTTCTGGAAGCGGACGACAGGACACGGAGCATTTACCGGCTTGGTGACTGGCACGGTCGCTGCCGTCCTGCATCACGGTCTCACGCTGCCCACAGATGCGCGCCCCGGCATCCACGGCGGATGGATTACAGTTCTCCACTATTATCCGAGTGAAATGGCGCAGAACTTCTGGACGGCGATCTGGGCTTTCTCGACGAACTTCATAGTCACGGTGATCATCAGCCTCATGACCAAGCCGCGGCCGGAGCCAGAGCTGGTTGGGCTGGTCTATTCGCTTACACCCAAGCCGGTCGAGCACCACATGCAATGGTATGCGCGTCCTAAAGTGATCGCTCTGGGCCTGATCGTGATGCTGGTTGCGCTGAACCTGATCTTTAAATAGGCGGCAGGAGAAAAGCAGATGAATCTTGACCTTCGTATACCCATGGGATTGCTCTTCACCCTCGTCGGCGCCATCATGAGCATCTATGGATTTTTTACTCGCGGGAGTGCCATCTATGAACGCTCCGACGGAATGAACATCAACCTCAGCTGGGGACTCATCATGCTGGTGTTCGGGGTCATAATGTATACGCTCGGCCGCAGGTCGGACAAGCGTCCACGCGCCGCGCAGGTTGAAGGCACCACACGTCCGATGGGGCATGGCCACGGCGGCCACTAGACCGCCGGACCGCACCTTGCGTTCGGTAAGCGCTGCCCGTTAGGTAAGCGCTGCACCCCTGCAGCCTGCGTGCCCGCACTGGCAGGAAAGCTCAGTGACATTTTTTGCGCCTTCGCACGCGGCGCTGCAATACTTCTCTCCGTCTGGAACAGTGCAGCTACAGGACGAATGAGCGCACTTCTTTGGTTCTTTGGACATGGTCATTTTCTCCTGAATCCCTGGCGGGAATCTCTCCTGTTGGATGCATCCGCGAGCGATCTCTGCGACCTGCTGAATATTTTCTCCCGCATGTCTTGTCCTAGGTTCCGGCATCCCCGCCATGTAAGAATGCGGTGAAATGCCGACGACCGCTCCGTCCAGCCCACTCCATGCCAGCATCTCGAAGAAGATGACGCCCAATGCGTGGCTGCTGATCGGGCTTTGCGTCCCGGTTATTTGCCTGGCTGTGTACTATGCGCCGTTTCTTGTCTCGCTCGGCTGGCACGTGATGCACGGCATGGCGGTGAACTACCGTGGGCTGCGGGTGCGGGTTCCACTGGGTTGGACTGCCGATCTTACGCTGACGAAGGATGACTACCCGGCAAACCCGCAGGGTATTACGCTCGAGAAGCAGCCGAAGACCCTGGCCTTCGAAGTCGCCGGACCGGAGATGATGTACTTCAACCTGCTTCTGCCGGATGCAGGCAAGGACCCTGCGCAGCAGGCCCAGCAGTGGAAGAATTTTTTCCTCCAGGCGCATTCCGCCTCCGAATTCCATATCGCCGATCTCGAGGGCCTTTCCTCCGGTATGGACTGTCTCGAAGCTACGCCGGTCGGCAACAAGTCAGCTGCGGCGTTGACGTGTATTTCGATGAAGGATGGGTGGGTTGCCACATATGCCGGCGCGCAGGTGCACGTGCCGTTGTTCCTCGATGTAGCAGCCAACTTGAAAGGAAAGCGGTAACGAGGGGCCTGCAAGGCGAAGCGATTCGCGGCATTCATCTTCAACAGACCCGAAGCCGCTAAACTAAAACCAGCATGAAGCACCGCACAATCAAGCATTATGAACTGATCCGCCGTCTGGGCGCGGGCGGCAGCGGAATCGTCTATCTTGCGACCGACACGCTGCTCATGCGGCCTGTTGTTCTGAAGGTTCTGAAGCGCGGCGCGCTCACCCTGGAGCAGATGCGCAGCACCGTGCTGCGTGAGGCGCGCATGGCGTCAGCGATCGAGCATCCCAACGTCTGTGCAATTTATGAAGTCGGCGAGGAGGGCGAGGAAGCCTTCATCGTGATGCAGTATGTACCGGGACAATCGCTGGACAAGCTCATTGCCAAAGGAGCGGCAAGCCTGCAGCTGCTGCTTTCGGTAGGTATCCAGATAGCAGACGGTCTGAGCGCGGCTCACTTGCTGGGCATATTCCATCGCGATCTGAAGCCCGCAAATGTCGTGCTGACCGATGGCGGCCTGGCGAAGATCCTCGACTTTGGCCTGGCCCGCCGTATCAATCTTGAAGACGCGGAATTCGATCCGGCCAAGCCGGCAACGCGCAAGGTGGGCCCGGTGCAAGCCACCTATACCGCACGCGGAGGAACGATCGCCTACATGGCGCCCGAGCAGTTTGTCACCGGGCAGAGTAGCGTGCAGAGCGACCTCTGGGCGCTGGGCGTCATTCTCTATGAGCTGGCCAGCGGACGCCATCCTTTCGCGCGGCCCGATGCCGAAGAGTTTCAGAGCATCCGTGCCATTCAGTATCTGGATCCGCAGCCGCTGGATGTATCGCCCGAGCTGAATTCGGTCGTCCTCAAGCTTCTGCAAAAAAATCCCGCGGAGCGCTATTCAAGCGCGGCAGACGTGCGCGAGGCGCTTAAGACCATCATGAAGACCTCGCAGATCGAGACGGGCATCATTCCGGGGGACGCGGCCGCGAATCTGCCCCCTTCGAATTCCGAGGCCGAAAAGCGCACCACGGGAATCCTGTCGATGCTGGCCGAGCGCTTTCGCGAGTCAGCGGATACGAAGGAGAAGCAGAACACGATTCTGGTTCTGCCGTTTCAGAATTTCGGACCGTCGGAGGTCGCTCCGCTCTACGGATTCGCTCTGGCCGATGCAATCGCCGCGCGGCTTGCGCGCATGTCGTCGCTGGTGGTGCGCCCTTCGAGCTCGTTACTGCATCTGCCGATCGCGCAGATGGATCCTCTCGAGATCGGGCATAAGCTGCTGGTCGAGTGGGTGCTCACCGGCAACTTCATTCAGTCGGAAAAGGGATTTGATCTCAACTGGCAGCTGCTCAACGTGACCGGCGAGAGCGTTCGCGCGGGCGGCGCCATCAGCGTGCCTTCGTTCGACCTGATCGCAGTGCAGACGGAGATCTGTAACGAAGTCTTCGCGTCGCTGCAGGGACTGGGGCAGCTCAACCAGCAACCCGACCGCGGCTCGGCACGTAGCGAGCCTCTGGGTGAAAACCTCTCCGAGGAGTATCTGCAGGCTCGCGCTGTATTATCTTCGTTCACGCAGCGCACCGGCAGCCGGCTCGATCTGGAGCGAGCGCGGGAGCTCTTCGATAACGTTGTCGAGCGCGACCCGACATTCGCGCCGGCGTGGACTGGCCTGGGCATCACTCATTTGCAATATCTGCGACACGGATTTGGCGGCCAGATGCACGTGATGGCGGCGCGCCGTGCCTTTGACCGCGCACTTGAGATCGACCCCGGATCGATCGAAGCGAATCTCTACCGCGTTTACATGCTGCTTTCGCGTGGTGAGAAAGAGAGCGCGCGCCACGGCATCGAAAACCTGCTGCACGAGGCTGCGAACGACTGGAACGTACACATGGTTGCGGGCATCACGCTGCGGCTGGATGGCATGTATGAGCAGGCGATCGACCAGTTCAACCGCTCGCTCAGCCTGAACCCTTCGAACGCGCCGGTCATCTACAACCACCGCGCGCGTGTGTACCAGTATCAAAATCAGCTCGAGCTGGCTTCCGACGAGATTGAGAAGGGCCTGACCCTTGAGCCCAAACATCCGTTGCTGCGAACGTCGCTTGCGTATCAACGAATGCGCCAGGGTGATCTGCCGCAGGCGATCGAGATTCTGGAGGGCGTCATCCGCGACGATGACAGCATGCGCATCGCCTATCCGACACTCGCGATGTGCTATGCCATGCAGGGCGACAGGGAGCGCGCGGCGTCGCTTATCGAGGAGGGTTCGATGGCAGCGGCGGAGGCTGACAGTGAGATGGCGTATCGACTGGCAACTTACTTTGCGGTTGACGGCGATGAGAGCGAAGCGCTGCATTGGCTGCGGCGCGCCATCTACCTGGGCAATGAAAACTATCCGTGGTTCGCGAAGAATCCCGCGTGGAGCCGATTGAAGGGACACGGCGATTTCGAGCGCATTCTCGAGGACCTGAAGAAGACTTACCGCCGCAACCAGAAGAACTGGAAGCGGTTGCTCGAGCAGTTGCCTCAAAGCGCTTCGTGAGTGGGAACATGATGGTGCAGATCCCTGGGAGCGGCATGACGCCACGCCGCTCTCATGGCCTGCTGCACGATCTGCTTCTTCGCCGCCTTCAGGTGCACGTGAGTCGAGCCGTGCTCGCCCCAGAATCCCGGCACAGGTGTGAATGCAGCGGCATCGGCTTGCGTAAATCTGAGCTGGTCGGCAATGAAAGCTTGACCATGCCGAAGCTCTGATCCGGATAGGCGAGTGTGGCGAAGATCTTGCCGCGAATGCGGAAGTCGGGATGGTTCATATGCTCAGCTTCGACTGTTTCGGGTAGATCGAGGGCTAGTTTTCGAAATTCATTCGCAGTCATAAACGTCACATGTGCTGTTGCATTTCTTCAGGTGAAACATCCTTAATGTGCGTGCCGATGAACCAGTGGAAGCCGAAGGGATCGGCAATGCCCGCCATCCTATCCCCGTAGAACTGGTCAGCCGGCTCGCGGACGCTCTTGGCACCGGCAGCAAGGGCCTGTTTGTAAACGGTGTCGCAGTCCTCGACGTAGATCATCAGGCTCATCGGCGCGCCCCCGTAGTGTTCGGGGCTATAGGCTTCAAAAGCTGCGTTCTCGTCGGCCATCATCACGCACGAATCCCCGAGATTGATCTCAGCGTGCATGATCCGGCCATCTTTGTCGGGCATCCTCATCCGTTCGGTCGCGCCGAAGGCTTTCGCATAGAACGCGATCGCGTCGGCGGCGTTCTTGAAATATAGATAGGGCTGCACGCTGTGATATCCATCGGGAATGGGCTTTGCCATCTGGGGCCTCCTGAGTGTTCTTGGATGATTGTTTCTCGCAAGTCGGAAAGTGGATTGTAAAATCTGACCTGCACCACAAATCAGACCAACCGAACGTGATTCAGATGCTCAGTAGCGCGCACCGCGTAGACGGTCGGGGTGAATCCTGAAAAGGCCTGGAAGTCATGGATGAAGTGGGCCTGGTCGTAGTAGCCGCATGCGAGCGCCACATCGGGCCAGTCAATGCCCGGCAGGCGATGGACCGTGCGCAGCACGCGCTGGAAGCGCTGTACGCGGCTGAATGACTTGGGGGTGAGTCCCACCTGGTCGTGAAATATCTGCGCAAAACGGCGATGGCTCAGGCCGATGCGGTCGAGGACGGATGCGACGGTTGTGGCGTGCGGGCGGACGCAGAACCGGTGCAGGGCGAACGCAACGCCGGGATGCAGTTGGAGCGGCCGCATGGTCTGGTGGAGGAGAAACGCCTCTGCCAATCCGAACATGGTATCGATGTCAGATGATTCCAGCAGCTGCTCACGAAGTTCTTGAACGGAGCCGCGCCACAGGCACTCGAGATCCACGTCGCTGTCGGCGATTTCAGAAGAGGGAACGCGAAAGAACGGGAAAGAACCGCCCGGTTGAAATTCGATGCCGAAGACGCGATCCTCCTGCTCGGTATCAATGACGAATGGCCGCGAGCGGGGTCCGGAGAGAACGGCGAGGCCGTAAGTCTTGCATCGGGTAAGATCGCGCGGGTCGTAGATGCGCATTGGCTCGTCGCGAAGATTGATGATAATCGCCGGTTCGCCGTTCGGCATCAGCTGCTCTTTGGCGTGCGTCTGCGGGGCGCCTTCCCAGTACCAGAAGCACTTTACGAATTGCGCGAGAGGAGCCTGCGGAGTGTAAAGGCCATTTACCATGACACGCCGCCATTGTAATCACTGCCGATGCGGCAGCAAAAGGGAGCGCCTGAGCGCTCCCATGAATTCAATAGGTTGTACCGTTTTAGTTCTTGGTGGGAGTGAGTGCCATCGGCTCGGTCAGGCTGAAGGTAACCATTGCACCCTCGGGCAGAACCGCCGCATCGGGATGCTGCATGAGCAGGTGAGCTGTCACCACCCCTGCGCCGATACTGGCTCCTACCAGGGCTCCAACCGGGCCGCCTGCGTACGCGCCGACCACAGCTCCCGTCCCGGCGGCGGCGCCGTATTCGACCGCGTTTTTCACCAGATGTGTCCGAGGCTGGATGCCGCCTTCACTGTCCGTCCGCGTTCCCGGAGCTTCAGATCCGGCGACCTGTCCATAAAGATGGTAGGCGGTTCCGTCAGGCAGAATTACCACATCAGGACGCAACCGCAGCGTTGCCGCTGGCCCAAGGTGATGGCCCTGACTGACCGCTATCACGCGGCCGCGCAACTCTGAGCCGGCTGGAATAATGATTCGGCCATCCTTGTAGACATCCTTTGTGACTTCGCCCTTGAAGGGTGCGCCTGCCGTGGTATCCCGGGTCGAAAGCCTTTCTGTCAGCTTGACGCGGATGTTGGTGCCTTCCGCGAGATCGTTCGACGACGACGGCACCGCGGTCACAATGTCATTTTCCGCATCAGGCCGCGTCTGCAGAGTTGCGCCCGTTGCGGCGGGAGCCTGGTTCCCACCCGGAACCGATGTGACAATGTCGTAGTCAGGATTGCTGGCCGGTGTGACAGCGACCGGTGCTGGCGCGGGTGCCGGAGTAGTTGCGGGCGGAGCTTCGGGCGCGGCCGCAGCAACCGCCGGCGATGGTTTAGCCGGGGGCGGCGGGGCTGGTTGAGTGTCCGGGGCAGCAGTTATGGTCGCGTCCGGAGGCGGCTGCGATACGCCTGAATACGGGTCAGAGGTGGCTGCCTGTTGCGCGAACGCCGCACCAGAAACCGCCAGCGTCGCGGCCAGTGCGGCATAAGTCCATCCATTGCGAAGCTTTGTCATAAGTACCTCATTCTTCAGTTCCATTTGCATTGCCCGGGCCGGCGCGAACCTCGCCATCTACGAATCAGTTCGCTACATGGTCAGACACCGAAACCAGCGCGCGGTCGCGTTCCTGTCCCCATAATCTTTAGCCCGAAATCTTTAGAAAGACAGGTGCAATGCGCCAGTCTTTCTCATCAGCATTTCCAGTCCAGTTTCCAGCGTAGTCCAGCTTTCCGCGCTAAACCACTGCGCAAGCGCACCTGCGAACCATAAGCGTTACCATTCGTGGCACTTGTTGCGACGGTCCGGGCCGCCGTTGGCGAACGGCCGCTCTTTGTTAGAATCTCGAAGGGAAGCCTGAAAAGACCATGGAAGGCAGTTGTTTTGTATGGCTAGCTTCATCGACACGATCGGCGGAATCGCCGGCGAACCCATCCGCGTAGACCGCCGCCCCAAACTCAAAGACCGCCTGCAACATCACATTTCAAGGAGTGACATGACGGAGATTGCTGCCATCCACGCGCGCGAGATTCTTGATTCGCGCGGAAATCCCACCGTAGAAGCTGACGTTGTTCTCGCCGGTGGCGCGATTGGCCGCGCAGCGGTACCCAGCGGAGCGTCCACGGGCGAGCACGAAGCCGTGGAACTGCGCGATGGCGACAAGTCGCACTACCTGGGCAAGGGCGTGCTGCAGGCCGTTGAAAATGTCGAGAGCGTTCTTGCGCCCGAGCTGACGGGAATGGATGCAGCCAACCAGCGCCTGCTCGATGCAACGATGATTGCTCTCGATGGCACTCCAAATAAAGGCCGTATCGGCGCGAATGCGATCCTGGCTGTCTCGATGGCTGCGGCGCGCGCATCGGCCAAGGCGTTGAGCATTCCGCTTTACCGCTATTTAGGCGGGGTAAACGCTTCGGTTCTGCCCACGCCGATGATGAACATCATCAATGGTGGAGCTCATGCGGACAACAACGTCGACTTCCAGGAATTCATGGTTATGCCGGTCGGCGCCGAGCGCTTTGCCGACGCGCTGCGTTGGGGCGCGGAGGTCTTCCACACGCTCAAAGGCGTGCTGAAGAAACGCGGCTACAACACTTCCGTAGGCGACGAAGGCGGATTCGCTCCGTCGCTGAAGTCGAATGTCGAAGCCATCGAGGTTATTCTCGAGGCCATCGAGCTTGCGGGCTACAAGGCGGGCGAAGACATCGCGATCGCGCTTGACCCTGCCGCCAGTGAGTTCTACGACAAAGAATCCGGCAAGTATGTCTTCAAGAAATCCGACAAGAGCGAGCGCACGAGCGAAGAGATGGCTCGCTACTGGCAGGAGTGGACACGCCAATATCCCGTTGTCTCGCTTGAAGACGGGCTCGCTGAGGACGACTGGCAGGGCTGGAAGTATCTGACCGAGCTGATCGGCGGACAGATACAGCTTGTGGGCGACGACCTTTTCGTTACCAACACTGAGCGCCTGCAGCGTGGGATCGAAGAGGGCATTGCCAATTCGATCCTCATCAAGGTGAACCAGATCGGCACTATCAGCGAAACACTGGAAGCTATCGAGCTGGGTCGCCGGTATGGATACACCTCGATCATTTCGCACCGCAGCGGCGAGACGGAGGATACCTTTATCGCCGATCTCGCTGTTGGCACCGGGGTGGGCCAGATCAAGACCGGCTCAGCCTCGCGCACCGACCGTATCGCCAAGTACAACCAGTTGCTTCGCATTGAAGAAGAGCTCGGCCAGGCCGCCGAATTCCTCGGCCTCGAAGCTGTGAACTTTGGCGAGTAAACCCACACCCAAATGCGCGCCGCGCGAGCCGTGGCGCGCTTTCCAATTCTTCATCGGAGTATTCATGCGTAACGCCGTCCTGGCACTTTGCAGCTTCGCCCTGCTCGGTTCAGCCCTTGCTCAGCAGACACCTTCCTCATCAACCGCCCCAGCGAAGGCACCCGCCGCTTCGAGTTCGTCAGCTCCCGCTGCTGCACCGGCTCCGGCCAATCCACTCACCGACGCTCAAGCGAAACAGATGCTGCAGATGACGGGCGCGCTCGAGATGAAGGAACAGTTGCTGCACAGCGTCATGAACTACTTCCGCACCAGCATGCCCTTTATGCCGAAGGATGTCTCCGACGATCTCGAACAGTCGTTCGGGAAGCTTGATCTTGAGACGCCGATCATCGCCATCTACAAGCAGCACATCTCGGCCAGCGATGCAGACGCGATCATCGCGTTCTATAAAACCCCCGCAGGCAAGGACATGATCCAGGCCATGCCTGAGATCATGCAGCAATCCCAGCAGGTGGGGCTGCAACTGGGCCGCAAGACGGCGCAGGAAGTCGTCGAACGCCATCGCCCGGAGATCGAGGCGGCAGCCAAGCAGTACCAGCAGGAGCATGCGCCGAAGCCCGCTCCCTCGCTGAATACTTCGCCGGGCTCGACGCCGTCGCAAAATACGCCGCCGGCTTCAAAACCTAACTAGTCCTCAAGAGTAGTAGCGCATCATCGAGGCGGCCGGATTCGGCGTCCGGTCGCGTCGCGCCGAGAGAATTAGAAACAGGGAGCGAGAGTGTCCATTCACACCCGACCGATTGTCCTTACCATCCTTGATGGATGGGGTTACCGTGCCCAGGTTGAGAACAACGCAATCGCGCTGGCGCGCAAGCCGACGTACGACAAGCTGCTCGCCGAATTTCCTAATACGCTGTTGCACGCCTCCAATCACTTTGTCGGCCTGCCTGACGGACAGATGGGCAACAGCGAAGTGGGTCATCTGAACATTGGAGCGGGGCGCATCGTGCGCATGGACATCACCCGCATCGACAGCTTGATCTCCACTGGCGAATTTTTCACACATCCAACGATCGTTCAAGCGTTGAAGCTCGCCCGCGAAGGCGGACGCCAGCTTCATCTCTTCGGGCTGGTCTCCGATGGAGGCGTGCATTCACATCAGAATCATCTCTACGGGCTTCTCAAGGCGGCGAAGCAACAGGGCCTTGAACGGGTCTTCGTCCACGCCTTCATGGACGGCCGCGACACGCTGCCCACTTCAGGCGAGGGATATCTCGCGCAGCTTGAGCAGAAGATGCGGGAATATCAGATCGGCAAGATTGCCTCCGTTTCGGGACGTTATTACGCCATGGATCGCGACCGCCGGTGGGAACGCGAGAAGCTCGCCTTCGACGCGATGGTTACAGGGCGTGCCCAGGGCGGAGAACATCATGATCCCGTCGCGCGCCTAAGGGAGTGCTACAACAACGGCACCACGGATGAATTTATTGTGCCGTTCGTAGTTACAGATGAGCACGGCCATCCGAACGCCGTGATTCGCGACGACGATGTCTGTATCATGTTCAATTTTCGCGCCGACCGCGCGCGGCAAATCACCCGAGTGCTGGCGCGCAACAGCGGCCTGACCAAGGTCGAAGGCCGCGATCTGCCGGGAGCCGACGATCTTGACGGTGTCATCCCGCGTACGGAGGTTCCAAAGAACCTGCACTACGTGACGATGACGCAGTATGACAAGCTCTTCACCCTTCCGATGATCATCCTGCCGGAGTCGATGGAGAATCTCCTGGCCAACATACTGGCACAGGCGAACCTGCGCAATCTGCGCATTGCGGAGACAGAAAAGTACGCGCACGTCACCTACTTCTTCAACGGTGGCATTGAAACGCCGTTTCCCGGCGAGGACCGCATTCTGATTCCCTCGCAGAAGGTCGCAACATACGATCTAGCGCCGGAGATGTCTGCTGCGGGAATCGCGGACACGGTCATCAAAGCTGTCGAAGATACAGCGTTCGATCTGATCGTCGTGAACTTCGCCAACGCCGATATGGTTGGCCATTCGGGCAGACTCGCTCCGACGATCAAGGGAGTCGAAACCGTCGACGCATGCCTCGGCCGGATATACCAGACCATCCGGCAGCGCGGCGGTTCGCTGATCATTACTGCGGATCACGGCAATGCGGAGCTGATGGTGGATCCGGTCACCGGCGGTCCACACACAGCGCACACGACGAACCCGGTTCCCTTCATTCTGGTCAGCGAAGATGCGACAAACTATTCGCTGCGTCCGCACGGATCGCTACGCGATATCTCTCCGGTGCTGCTGGCAATGCTGGGACTCGAGCAGCCCGTGCACATGACAGGAAGCGACCTGCGGATGAGATACGTCTCGAGCTAAATCAGCTGACTAGAAGGTCTTCTGCTTCTCCGGGAACCACGTAATCCGCGCGTTGATCACGGTGTCGCTCTGCGGTCCCGCCTTGTAGATCGGCGCCTTCCACACCTCGTGCCCTACTGAGGCCTGTAATTCGATGTTTTTGAAAAATCGCTTTGTAACCTGGCCCTCGTAGACATTCTGTGTCGTGCCGCCGGGAATGAATCCTGCGTCAGCTTTGGCGTTCCGGTACTTGAACTGAACGAATTCATTGGCTGACAAATGATAGGTGAGCCACCCCTGGCCTCCTTTGCCATCGCGCCCGATCCAGTCGGCAAACAGCGATCCATTGATAGTGGGGCCCTGTTTTTGGACCGTTTCGTAGTAAAGGAAGTTTCCGCCGGCCTGGGCGTCGCTTACGGGGTCCGTCGAGCCGCCCTCTACGCGCATATCCAGTTTCGGCATCATGGGGAAGTGCGAAAGGTATAGGCCGGGACGCACGCCCGACCGCCGCGGCGCACTGATCGGACTTAGGTCGTCATGTACTACAGAGTCGGTATAGAGCGTGAGCCACTTGCGCAGGTAAGGCAGCCGCCAGGTGAAATCAAATTGGCTGAAGCGCGCTCCCGGATCGTCGGTTGAATACTTCTCAAACAGAGAAACGTTCTGGAAGCTGAAGAAACTGTGAAAGAAGGTGTGAAGCGTGATCGGCTGATTGCAGTTATAAAACACTCCGGTCGCCGGGTTAATACATCCGTGGTTCTTGCCGCCCCATACTACGGTGCGGCTGAATCCGAACTCGAGGTCTTTGGTCGGCTTGAAGCTGATCTTTTCGGCGTGCTCCCAGGGTGAAATGGGATACTGGTGACCCGGAACCGGGCCAACGAAGAAATCGTAACGAAATGGTCCTGTGATCTTCGATAGCCCGGGGATGCGGAGCGGCTCTACGCGGTTGATTTCGAAGGCGTAGGGGTTTTCGGCATTGTCGCTCTGCAGCATGGCGCCGCCCGTGTCGGGACTCCACCAGTGGTCGTTCTTGCCGAAAGAAATTTCGTGACCCCAGATGTGGTAGGACAGCAGCGCCTCAAGAATGGTGAAGCGGTCCTGCCCGGAGATCTGTCCATAGGGAAGCGTGGACTGCACCGGATACTGCGCGAGAGGAATCTGGTCGTAGTTGGCGAGGAGCTGAGCCGTCGACAGAGGATAGCCCGTATAGCCTGGCGAATGCTGATACTCCCCGCGGAAATACAGGGAAAACCGGCCGGCCTCTGCGCGTGAGCTGAAGCCGGTGTAGTTGTTGAATCCTTCCCCATACGGCCGGCCGTAGTCGTTGATGATGGTCAGGCCAAGGTGGTAGCTGTCGCGCAAAGGCGTTCCGCTAATGCCGCGCAGGATGGTGTACGCGCTCTCGAATTCAGCGCGTGCTTCATGCTCGCCCCGAGCAGTGTCCACATCGGAAGAGACTTCTTTTTGCACGGCGAGATAGATTTCGCGAGCCTCGTCATCGTTCACGTTGGCATCGATGGCGTCAGCGGAAAGCTGCAGCATGTGCGCAATGCTCAAGCGCGTCCACGGACGCAGACCCATGAATGCGGTGTCGATGTAGCCCAGGGCATGTAGCCGATCGAGCGCCGGGTACACCCAGTTGTCCATGGGGATGTAGGTCGAGCTAAGGGTGCTGGTGTAGATCACCGGCGAGGCCGGCCGGTAACTCGGGGGGAGGGGCTGCTGATGCGCATCGCCCCCGGCGGAGGAGTCTGCTGCTGCTACTATCTGAACTGTCGGAGCTGTCGGGGTTTCAACGCCTGATTGTGCAAATCCACTCTGCCAGCCTGCGCAAAATGCCATAAGCAGGCATAAAGAAGAGACAATTCTCACTCGCACCTCGAAGATTGGGGGAATCTAGTCCGGGGTTGCAGCACGGCGTCGGATCGCACTGAAAGCCTTATGCTTAGGCTAGAGGATCGGACTGAGGAAGACAAGCCGCGCCCACGTCCGTGTTGAATTCAGCCAGGGCTTCGTCTTTCCACCTGTAATCAAACAGCTTCTTTCCCGCCAGATAGCGTTCCATGTTGGCGATGGGGCTCGCCGACATGCCTTCCGCGGCATACGGCACGCAGACGATAAGAGTGGGACCGCCATCGCGTGCCCGGGCAATTGATTCCTGCGCTACCCGGTAGATAGCGACGACATCATTGGCATCGACGGTAATTACCGGAAACAACTCGCTGAGCCTGGCGATCAACTTTTCGTCGCTACGGTCCGATTCCGTCTGGACGACGTAGAGAACAGGCAGCTTGTGCTTTGAGGCGAGTTCCAGCGCTTCTCTGCACTCTTTCAGCGCCGCGGCGCCACCTTCCATGAAGGCAACGGCGATCTTCCCGTTCTTCACCATTTTGTTGGCCAGTGCCGCTCCCGTTGCGAAACCAGCCTGCGCGGTTGCGGTTGAGGAGGCCGGAGTCAACGCGCTGACCTTGCCAAAGGTAAACGCCACACTGGATTTCCCTGCATTGGCGTGATGCAGCAGGGCCCGTGCCGGAACGCCCTTTACGAGATTCGCGGCAAAGATTCGCGGAGTGAGGACAACTGTGTCCTCGGGCGAGAGATCGAGCATCAGGCCGACGGCCGCAGCCGTCAGATTTTGCGTGCCGTCTGCACGATGCGCGGGAAAGGAGCCAAGGCGCTCCTCAAGCAACTCGCACTTGAGCAGCGCCGCATAGAGCTGTCGGAACTTTCCGCTGCTGATGAGCGAGTAACCATTCTTGCCGGCGACGGCCGCGGGCGTGGAAGGCCCCTTCAACTGGGTGGGCATGTGCGATGTATTGTTCCTCTGGTGTGTCGATCCGCGTGGGTCGGTTGGGGCGATTGTATCGCACCGGTGAAAGTAGAAATTGCGTTAGCTGTTCCGCAGATGGATAGAGAAAGCGTCAACAGCCTCTCACAAAGTTTTGGCTCGCGCAATGCGGGAATTGTGAGGCTTTTCAACAGAATTGTGAATAAGCCTGTGTATTTCCGCCGTGAGCGCGCAACAAATGCAGAATTGGCGCGCACTTTAGCAGAATGCACTCTTCTCGCAGCAATTGATTTCCCAATTCAGGTCGAGTAGTCGGCGTTGATTCGCACGTACTCCGCCGTCAGGTCGCATGTCCAGAATCGGCAGCGCCCGCTGCCCATTCCAAGCGCAATTCTGACCGTGAATTCGCGGTTCTTGAGATAGGCATGAGCCCGCTGCTCATCGAAATTTGCCACCCTCCCGCCGTTCTCGCAGATCTGCTGATCTCCCAGCCAGATAGCAATGCGGTTTGGGTCGATCTGTGCGCCCGAGTATCCCGTGGCGGCCATCAGCCTGCCCCAATTGGGATCGCTCCCCGCCCAGGCTGTCTTGACCAGCGGAGAATGCGCGATGGCTTTTGCCACTCGGAGGGCGTCAGCATCGCTGGCAGCTTCTTCGATCTGCAGCTCGACGATGTGAGTCACACCTTCGCCGTCATCCACAATTTGTTTCGCGAGCGACAAGCATACATCCTCAAGAGCCGCCTTGAACGCAGGATGGCGGGAGTCGACGCGGGCTCCGCTTGCCCCTGAGGCGAGAAGCAGAATTGTGTCGTTGGTAGAGGTATCGCCATCAATCGAAATACGGTTGAAGGTGGGTTCGACAGCTCCGCGCAACAGCGTATCGAGATCGTCGGGGGTGACTGCCGCGTCGGTGAAAAGGTAAACCAGCATCGTCGCGTGAGGCACAAGCTGCGGATGAATCATCCCCGCTCCTTTACACACACCGGCGAGGCGCACCTGAGTGCCGCCGACATCGACCCATGCATGAGCGATCTTGGCTCGCGTATCGGTGGTAATGATGGCGCGGGCGAATTCCGAGAAGTGCGCTGCATCGGCCGCCAGCGTCTTCTGAACTTCCGGGAGCGCGTTTACCAGCTTTTCCACGGGCAGGGGAACGCCGATGATGCCGGTTGAAGAAGGAAAGACCTCGTGACCCTCAGCGGCAAAAGCTTCTGCGGCTGCGGCGCACAAGCGTTCGCACGCTGCTATACCGATCTCGCCGGTCGCGCAATTGGCGTTTCCGGCATTGACTGCAACAACACGAACATGCCCGGCGCTGCGCTGCAGATGACGATTGCCCACAGTTATTGGAGCAGCTTGTACGCGGTTGGAGGTGAACATGGCAGCGGCGCTGGCAGGCTGATCGGCAACGGCGACGGCAAAATCGAGATTGCCACTCGGTTTCAGTCCAGCTTTGACGGCAGCGAAGCGAAAGCCGCGCGGAAGCGCGTCCTCGGGGAGCAGAGAAGTTTGAATCATGTGCGCTTTTACTTTATCAAGAGATAAGAATGAGCAGCCTGCCCGATGCAGTCCAGCCCGAAGCCCAATTTCTCAAGATGCAGCACGTCAATGTCGCGCGCGGCGATGCTGTCGTGCTTCACGACATTAACCTTCAGATCGAAAACGGCGAGCATGTCGCGATACTCGGGCCCAACGGCTGCGGAAAATCCACGCTGATCAAGACCATCACCTGCGAGTGCTATCCCATCGTCGCGCCGGAGACGAGCATTCGCCTGCTCGACCGCGACCGCTGGGACGTGTCGCAGCTCCGTCGGCACCTTGGCGTTGTCGAGGCACATCTCCCCGGCGAGCGAACCGGCGTCACCCGCGGCGTCGACGCAGTTGTTGCCGGATTTTTCTCCGCTTCGACGCTGTGGCCTAATCTGCATGTCACGACCGAGATGCGCACGCTTGCTCACGCCGCACTCGAGCGCATGCAGGCCACTCACCTCGAAGAAAAACTTGTCGGCCAGATGTCTGCAGGCGAACAGCGGCGCATCATGATTGCCCGCGCCCTGGTTCATGAGCCGGATATGCTGCTGCTCGATGAGCCTTCGAATGCGCTGGATCTTGCGGCTCAGCGCGAGTTGCGCGAGGCGCTGCGTCTGGTCGCTCAACAGGGAACCGGTATCGTGATGGTGACGCACCATTTGGCGGACATCCTGCCCGAGATGACCCGCGTCATCATGATGCGCTCGGGGCGTATCTTTGCCGATGGAGCAAAGGAGGAGCTGATCACTGCGGAGAAGCTGCGCGAGCTGTTCGGCGTGGAGGTCACCCTGACTCGGCGCGATGGCTATTGGCATTCGTGGTGAGGATTGCGCGTCCAGCGATACGCGCCTTTCGGCGCCTTGATTTTTTACCGCTGTCTGACTTAGATTCTAGGCACACGGGAAAGGAGGATGATCCAGCTAATGAAAAATTCTGAAGGTAGTAGTCGCAGGTCCCTACGTGAGGTGACTGAGGCTTAGAGCGCCCTTGGCTCTAGTCCTGGCGAACCGCAACTTCATCGCCGAGGCCCGTATGAAAGCGAGGGTGCCTCAGGTCAAACTCAACAGCTCACCGGTGATCAAGGCCCGCTCCGCCAAGTCTGGCAGCGGGCCTTTCACGTTTGTCGATAATGCCAAAGTCTCTCGTAAAGACATTCAAGGCTACCCTCGAGCGCGGCCAGGCATCTCTGGGCTGGACGATCATTCGCGTCCCGCGCGCCGTTACCGATGCGTGGCAGGGACGCAACCGCGTCCGCGTGAAGGGCGAGATCTCCGGACACTCGGGCGCCAACTTTGCCTTCCGAACATCGCTTTTTCCCAGTGGCGACGGAAGCTTCACTCTGCTGGTCAATAAACGCATGCAGTCTGGCGCCAAGGTTTCACTCGGTAGTGTCGCTACGTTTCGTCTTGAGCCGGACGTGGACGAGCGCGAGGTGGCCATTCCGGGCGAGCTTAAGGCAGCTCTCTCTGATGTGCCCTCACTGCGTCGTTGGTACGATCGCTTGCCCTACAGCATTCGCAAGTATGTGACAGACATTGTCCTGGGACCGAAGAGTCCTGAAGCGCGCGTTCGCCGCGCCGAGATGATGGCGGAAACCCTGCTCTCCGTGCAAGAGGGCGAGCGCGAACTGCCGCCGATTCTCGAAGCGGCGTTTGTCCGTGCTCCCCTTGGCCGGAAGGGTTGGGAACTCATGACTCCCGCCCAGCGGCGCAGTCACCTGTGGGGAATCTTCTATTACCGCAGCCCGGAGGCACGCCAGCGCCGAACCGACAAAGCCGTCGAGGATGCGGTGCGCATCGCCAGGACGAAAGAATCCAAGGGCACAGTGTGACCTCGTAGTTGCGGGCCCGGTCGTGGACCGGGAAAACCATCTGGTAGCCGCCCGCAATACAATAGCCGCATGGAACCCCTCGTGATTGCCGGCAAGGCATTTCAATCGCGCCTCATCGTCGGAACCGGAAAGTACAAAGACGGTCCCGAAACGCAGGCCGCCATCGAGGCCTCGGGAGCCGAGATGGTTACGGTTGCGGTCCGCCGCGTAAACCTTGACCGCTCTAAACAATCGCTGCTCGATTTCATCGACCCGCAGCGCTATTTCCTGCTGCCGAATACGGCGGGCTGCTACACCGCCGACGAGGCGATTCGTGCCGCGCGGATGGGCAGGGAAGTCGGCCTATCCGACTGGGTGAAAATTGAGGTGATCGGCGATCAGTCCACGCTTTACCCAGATGTGCAGGCTACACTCGAAGCGACGCGGATATTGGTCAAGGAAGGCTTTACCGTTCTTCCCTATACATCTGATGACATTGTATTTGCGCGTCGCCTTATTGAAGTGGGGGCCGCTGCCGTGATGCCATTGGCCGCACCGATCGGCAGCGGGCTCGGGATTCAGAACAAGGCGACTCTCCAGATCCTTCGCGAGCGCATCACTGAGGTGCCGTTGATTGTCGACGCTGGAGTCGGCACCGCCTCCGACGCTGCTCTGGCCATGGAGATGGGAGCCGACGGGGTTCTGATGAACACCGCCATTGCCGCCGCCGCCAACCCGATCCTCATGGCTGAAGCAATGCAGCATGCTGTTCTCGCCGGACGGCAGGCCTATCTTGCCGGACGGATGCCCCGCAAACTTTACGCCACCGCCAGTTCGCCCTTGGAAGGAATTTCGAAATAGGCGGAAACGATGGCCTGTATCAAAATCGCTATCTCGCAGACCGGCTGCCTGTCATTTAGACTCACCCCATGCGTGTCTTCGGCATCGACTGCGGCACCGAGTGCACCGGTTACGGCGTCGTTGAGTGGGACGACGGCGCGCGCTGCCCGCAGCTGATCTCCCTGGGCGCAGGAGCGATCCGCGCTTCGAAGAAGGATCCCCTGCCGCAGCGGCTGGCGGCGGTTTACACACGCCTGATCGAATTGCTTGAATCGCACCAGCCCGATGTGGTCGCGGTTGAAGAAGTGTTCTATTCGGTGAATGCCAAGTCTGCCCTCAAGCTCGGCCATGTGCGCGGAGTCGCTCTCCTTGCCGCGGCCACAGCGCGCCTGCCCTTTGCCGAATACGCTCCACTCACGATCAAGTCCACCGTAACCGGCTATGGACTGGCGCAGAAGGAGCAGGTGCAGTTCATGGTCGCCCGCCTGCTGAATCTTTCCTGCGTGCCCGAACCGGCCGATGCCGCCGATGCGCTTGCCATCGCTATCTGCCACATCCACCACTCGCAGACGGCCGCGCTGCAAATGCCCGCTTACAGATAAATGCTCGTCTTCGCCGCCATCCTTGCCATCGCCCTGTTTCAGGCCGCCCCGTCGTCTTCTGGAAACCTGCGGCCGGCGGCCGCCTCCCCGGAGATCCGCTTTTCCTTCGAACATGCCCAACTCGATCCGGCTACCTATTCTCTGGTTGTGAAGGAAGACGGCTCCGGCCATTACGAGTCCACGCCTGGCCCGGTCTCCGGCCCAGCCACCGACGGTATAGCCTCAGCGCCCCACCAGCGCGACATCGTGATTCGCGATCCGCTGCTGGAATCTCTGTTCAAGACGGCGCGATCGCATCACTTTTTCGCGACCGAATGCGAGGCGCCGGACAGCCACGTGGCGTTCACGGGGAAGAAGACCCTTGCGTATTCCGGCCCGGATGGCCGCGGGGAATGCACCTTCAACTGGTCGCGCGACCAGCAGTTGAACCAGTTTGCCGACTCCCTAATGGCGGTGGCCTTCACGATCCATGAAGGCAGCCGCCTCGCCATAGAGCATGTGCACAGCCGCCTCAGCCTCGACGCCGAGCTGGAGCAGCTGCAGGATGCAGCGAAGGACCGTCGCGCGCTGGAGATCGAGAACATCGCCCCCGAGCTTCAATCTATTGCCGCTGATCCAGCCGTTATGAACCGCGCCCGGAACCGCGCACGAGCATTGTTGAATGGTGATGCGTCCAAACATTGATCGTTCAGGGTCCGGCGTTGGTGAATCGTCCTGCGCGCTGCGCCGTCCAATATGACGTGGCAAAAGTGCAAAGCGAAACTTTCCGGCACGGATTCGCGTTTTTAAGTTGTAGTAGAAGCAGCACCGGGTCACTCAGCAGCACTGGGCCAATCGAAGGAGGTGTCCTATGAGGCACCCGAGCACGAATCATTGCTGGTTTCGAGCCATTGGCGGCACGTTCGCCATGATCACCTTAGTAGCGAGTTTAAGCGCGTTTGGGCAGGAGCAATCTGTGCCCCCGCCGCCGCCCGACTCACAGCAGGCGTCGCAGGCCTCCCAGCAGGAACCGCCCGAGCCAAGCAATGTTCGCGCTGTGCGCCTGAGCGACGTTGAGGGCAAGGTGCAGGTCTTCAACGGAACGGAATCTGCCTTCAACCAGGCGATGCCCAACATGCCGGCCGTGGAAGGCATGCGCTTCGTCACCGGCGACGACGGCCGCCTGGAAATCCAGTTTGAAGATGGCTCCGTCGCCCGTGTAACTCCCAATAGTTCGCTGACGCTGGCGCAGCTCCACCGCAATCCAGACGGCTCGACCGTCACGGCCATTGACGCCAGCGCGGGTCTCACCTATTACGAGATGAATGGCCGTGCCGGCCAGTACAGTGTCCGGTTTGGACCGAACACGGTTATACCCACCGACAGCGCTATCTTCCGCATTAGTCTCGACGGCAATCCCGCCGACCTCGCCGTGACCCATGGAACGGTGCATGTGAGCGATGGCCAGAGTCTTGCTCTCGATGTGCGCACGAATCATTCGGTTCACTTCGACCTTCAGGCCCCCGGCCAGTATGAACAGCTGCAAAGCGTCGCCGCGGACACATGGGACCAGTGGAACTCGGACCGCGACCAGGCGCTGGCAACTCTTGAAGAAAATGCGACCACGGCTCGTGCCAGCACCGGCAATCCTGACGACGCCGCGTGGAATGACCTTGACTACTACGGCGACTGGTACAACGTTCCCGGATATGGCCAGGGCTGGTCGCCCTCCGGCGTGGGTGATAACTGGGATCCCTTCGGTGACGGCGCATGGGGCTACTACAGCGGAATCGGGTACACCTGGATCTCCGGTTATTCCTGGGGATGGTGGCCGTATCACTGCGGCGCTTGGAACTGGTTCGGTAATTACGGGTGGATGTGGTTCCCCGGCAACAACTGCGGCTTCGGCAGTATTGGTGTCGGCTGGTATCCCTACGCGAGGGTCTGGCGCTGCCCGCCCAACTATAGGCCGCCCTCCCGGCCAAAGGTCCCCCCGGTGCATGGCATACCGCCTCACGGCCCTCTGCCGCGCCCGATACCCCTGGTCGCGGTCAAGCGTGGACAGTTTGACCAGCAATTTCGCTCATTGGGTGGTGTGAAACCCTCGCCCCGAAGCTTCGAATACGACGGACGAAGTATCAATCCCGCTGAAGCCTCGATTCGTGTACGTACTGGCGGCCCGCTGGGCGAAGGATTCACGAGCGCGACTGTGCGCACGCATCCCGAAGTGTTCGACGGCAGCAACGTTCGCATGACAAATCCCGGGCGGTCAATTTATCAACCGGGCGCATCCAGATTCCAGAGCAATCGCAGCACAACCGGCTACACACCGCCGCCTACCGCTGTGTACCGGCCCGCACCAGCCCCGGTTGCTCCGCGCGGATCGTATTCCGGTGGTTCCGGTGGAGGCACCGTGCACTATAGTGCGCCACCGCCGCCACCCGCCGCCGGTGGCCATCCTCATTGAGAAGGTGTCCCGGGTCCGGATTATCGGGTCCGGGACAGCTTGCCGGAATCATCCAAAGATATTTGTGTTCAGGTAGTCGTTCCGGAACTTTCCCTTCGGGTCGTATTGCGCCAGGAGCGCCTGGTATTCCGGCATCCTTGCGTAGAGATGAGCCAGCCTGCTGTGCGGTATGGTGAAGAGCTTGGCCCAATGGGGCCTGGTGTCGAAGCGCGCCAGCTTTTCCTCGATCTGCGGCAGGATTTGCTTCACCGCCGGCCACTCGGGCTTCCACGTGAAGTGGATGGCCATGGAGGGACGCTTGTAAGCCATGCTCATCCATAAATCGTCAGCGTCGATGGTGCGCAATTCCGTGACAAAGAGATGCGGGGTGATCTGATCCCGCAGCTCCTCGACAGCGAGGATCGCTTCGTATCCCTTGTCGCGCGGCACGAAATACTCCGTTTGCAGTTCGGCTCCGCTGCTCGGCGTGAAGTTCATCTTGAAGTGAGGCAGCCGCTCGTACCACGGACCCGGCACGCCCCCCTGATCGGTGCAGCTCTCGGCGGAGTGTCCTGAAATCGGGTGAAGCTTCTGCGTCGCCAGCGTCGTGCCGTAGAAGTCGGCCGGCCATTTTTGCATGGTGCCCGGTTCGATCCTTCGCTTAATCCACACCTGGGTGATGCGATGGTTTTGCCAGTCGGTGAAGAGGCTCACACTGTAGGCGGTGCCGAAAATCGCGTCGAGATTCTTTTCGAGCTGAGCCATCGAAAGATTTTCATAGACAGCCTGGGCCACCTGATATGTCGGCTGAACGTCGACCGTTATTTTTGTGATCACGCCCAATCCACCCAGTCCGACCACGGCGCCGCGAAAGCGGTCGCCGTCCTTGCGGGACAGCGTCTTCACTTCGCCGTCCGCGGTGACAATCTCCATCGCGGCCACTGCCGTCGACAGGTTGCCATTCTTGTTGCCGGAGCCGTGTGTAGCGGTTGCGCAAGCGCCAACGACGGAGATGTGGGGGAGGGAGGCGAGGTTGTGCAGCGCATAGCCCTTCGCGTCGATGTACGGCGCAAGCTGTCCGTAGGTCACGCCCGCGCCAACTGTGACCGTGTGGGCTTTCTCATCCAGAACCATTGTGTCGAGTTGCTTCAGCGATATCTGATTGAGAGGGTTGTCGGCGATGTTGTTAAAGGAGTGGCGCGCGCCGAGCGCCTTCAGGGTGCTGGAGTTCTTCACCGCTGCCTGCACCTCTTCCGTTGTCTTCGGAGAGATGAGGTTCTTCGCGTGATACTCATAGTTGCCGGCCCAGTTTGTGCGATGCTCGGCCTGCGGCTCCGCCGAGACATAACGCTGCACCAGGCTGCCGGTTAGAATCACACCTGAAGTCTTCAAGAACTCCCTCTTGTCCATCGTCCCGTTTTCCTCCGCCCCAATGCAAACTGTTCAACGCTATTTGCGCCGCCCTTCACCATAACTGCTTATTTGCAGAATTCACAATCGGATCGTATCTTTCGTGAATCAATGGTGAGACTCGGTGAATCGAGGCTAGTCGCTTTCGAAAAGGAGATCTCCGCATGCCGCTTCCCGCAGACGAGAAGATTCTTGCTCTGAGCAACGACATCATCCAGACTTTCGATTCAATTTTTGGGCTCCATCCCGGTTTTCGCCCCGCCCACGGCAAAGGCATCATGCTCAGCGGTAAGTTCACTCCTTCTCCTGATGCCGCATCGCTCAGCCGGGCGCAGCACTTCAATCAGAATTCCACCCCGGTGACCGTGCGGTTTTCAAACTCGACCGGCATTCCAGTGATTCCCGACAACGACCCCAACGCCGACCCGCGCGGTATCGCCATTCGGTTCAATCTTGCCGAGCATGTACACACCGACATTGTTGCTCACTCGACCGACGGCTTTCCGGCGCGCACCGGGCAGGAGTTTCTTGAGCTGCTCCGCGCCATCGCTGCTTCCAGCGATCAGTCACTGCCGCACCCGTGGCCGGTTGAGGTATTTCTTGGATCGCATCCCGCCGCGCTGGCTTTCGTGCAGGCGCCCAAGCCTGCGCCTTCGAGTTTCGCCCGCGAAAGCTACTTCGGAGTCACGGCGATGAAGTTCACCAACAAGGACGGAGCCGGCCGTTACGGTCGCTACCGCATCATTCCCAAAGCCGGCAATGATCACCTCACGCCTGACGCGGCGGCCGCAAAGGGTCCCAATTATCTGTTCGAGGAAATTACCGATCGAATCCTTCGTGGACCCGTAAAATTCCGGATTGCCGCTCAGGTTGCCGACCCAGGCGATACAGTCGATGATGCGACTGTTCACTGGCCTGAGGACCGCAGGGTAGTCGATCTCGGTGATATGGAGCTTACGGCGCTGGTTCCGGACAATGCAACCGAACAGCAGCGCATCATCTTCGATCCCATCCCGCGTCTCGATGGCATCGAGCCGTCCGATGATCCGCTGCTCGAACTTCGCGCGGCAGTTTACCTCATCAGTGGACGCCGCCGGCGTGCTGCACCACCGCAGTAGACGAAGTATTTATGGGTCGTGGC
>Ga0206998_1010_pt1 | contig 55782 bp, 48 predicted proteins | sample Alteio_BWMinCont_FD_153309 | JGI IMG/M metagenome (GOLD analysis project Ga0206998, IMG submission 153309) | Enriched cells from forest soil in Barre Woods Harvard Forest LTER site, Petersham, Massachusetts, United States -... | ecosystem: Environmental > Terrestrial > Soil > Temperate forest >... | reverse complement strand
GCTGCGCTTCGAGGACCTGAAGGGCAAAGAGCAGATCTACATGAATGCCGAACGTGATTACGATCTGCACGTCGAGCACGACTGGCACACTCTCGTCGGCAATGAACAGCACACAAAAATCACATCCAACCAGTTTGAAGAGGTTGACGGAGACTCTCACCTCCTCGTAAAAGGCAAGCAACTCCATGAGATCGATGGGGAAGCGGACCTGAACGTCAAAGGCGACTACAAGGAGAGTGTGGGCCAGGATTCAAGCATCAACGTTGGACAGAACCTGAATGAGAAGATCGGCACGAACTACTCGCTCCAGGTCGGCGAGAATCAATTCAACAAGTCCGGCATGCTCTACGTCGTCGATTCCGGCCAGGAAGTCCACATCAAGGGAGGCATGAATGTGGTCATAGAAGCTGGTATGAATGTGTGCCTCTCCGGGCCGGGTGGTTTCGTTTCCGTCGGTCCCACAGGCGTCATTATTCAAGGCACGCTGGTGATGATCAACAGCGGAGGCGCTGCCATTCCAGGTTCACCAGGCATGCCGCAGAGCCCGGAGCCTCCGACCGCGCCCACCGCGCCCACCTTTCCCGGGGACGATCCATATTCCAAGCCGGCCGGGAGTTGAGGCAGCAAAGGAGAAGAGCGAAGTATGGGAATGCCAGCCTGCACCATAACCAGTCAGACAGCTCATGGTGGCATCGTCATCCTCGGCTTCCCGACGGTGCTGATTGGCATGATGCCCGCTTCGCGCATCGGAGACATGCACGTCTGTCCCATAGTCACTGGCATCGTTCCTCACGTAGGCGGGCCATTCATTCTCGGCTCTCCGACTGTCCTCGTGGGAAACATGCCGCAATCGCGGGTCACTGATCAGCTCACCTGTATCGGTCCGCCGGATGTCGCAGTCATGGGCTGCGAAACGGTGTTGGTCGGAATGGCTGGCGCCGGCGGTGCCGCTGGAGCGATGGGCGGAGTCGCCGCCATGGGAGTTTCCGTTCCGATGCAAGCCCCGGCTTCACCTTCCACCGGTCTGCAGTCGGAGCTACAGCAGGATGGCACGATCAGGACTTCAGCGCCGCCCGGCGGCAGGCTGCCTCCGATCACGCTTCAGCAAGCGGGCTGGCCCGATCTCCCGGGCAATGACGCTCGCAACTTCCAATCCGTTCAGCCGGTCACTCTCCCTCCCGGTACCCCCATGTATCGCGTGATCGAGAAGGATTCCAGCGCCAGCGGCGCTTATTGGGCGCCATGGCTTCCTGACAGCGAAGAAGTCTGGCGGAGTGGCTGCGCCGTCGAGCAGGACTTTAACAAGGACGGAAAGGTAGCATCTTTCGTCGTGCCTCCTGGGCCCGGACTCAAGGTCTGGATGGGGCGCGCCTCCCGTCAGGCAACTTACTCCGGCGGAGGAGTCCAGATGTATGTTCCTCGGGGCACGATCACACCTCACGGTATTTCTCCTTCGCCCTGGGTTGGGAAAGAAGGGCAGTGATGGCTCCCGAAATCGCCGGCATCCCCGAGATCTACGTTGAGCGTTTTGTGGAAGCGTACGAGGCTTTCGTGGATCAGGTGAGGCTGATGGCGCAGAAGGCCGTCAAGTCCCCAACGGACGGCTCACAGGAACTGGTATCCGAATGGCAGTCTCGTGTGCTCCCCGTGCTGGAGGAACGGCTTGCAGGAATTAAGAGCGCAGTTGCTCGTTTCGACGCTGGCGATGCAGCGCCATTAGTCAGATCCGCAGATGACGCCACTGGTCTGGCAAAAAGCCTTGATCTCTTTTCCTTCGACTTCGCCGGGCCGGAAGGTAAGGAGGCGCTGGAGTCGCTGCTGACCCGGGTCATCACGACCGCCTATCAGGTCTGTAATGCCGCAGGGCTTCCGTAATTCCGCGTTCCTTCTATGAGCACCGAACCCGGACAAGCCGCCAGTCATGGCACCGCAGCCCGCATCGGCCGCTGGATCATCCCGGCTATCCCTTTCGGATGGAACTGGATCGCCGGTTTCGGCATCCAGCGCGGCGGAGAAAATGTCGCCCCCAGCAACGTGTATCTTAAGGAGGATGAGCTGCTTGCAGGAAATCAGCTAATCCTCTACATTCAGGCTCAAATCACGGTAATGCAGCGCACATTTAAAGATCCGGCGATCGCGGGGCCTGTTCCCGCCCAGTTTCCTGGTGCTGAGGACTGCGCCATGCTGATGCTCAGGCATCAACCGTTGCATCAGGTCTCCGTCTTCCAGGTGCAACACTATGTGCGCTCCAATCGCTGGATCGGAATTGTCACCCTCACTACGCTGGAATCGGAATTGCTCAAAATAAGACCGGAGTTTGAGCAATTCCTCAAAATGCTGCGCATTGCCCCCGTGGAAGCCGCGCCGACCGCGACCTTCTCACCGCCAATTATGGGGCCAGTAGCCTCGCCGCTCTCTCCATCCGCAGAGCGCAGGCCCACACGATAAAATCATAAGGTTGTTTTCAATCAGGAAGGGCCGTGGGGAATGGCAATTGCGCAGACCGTGAACGCTCAGGACTTAAAGCAGAAAATCGAATCGCGTAGCGCGCGGATAGGCGTCATAGGCATGGGCTACGTCGGCCTGCCGCTGGCCCTGCTCTTCACCGAGCAACGCTTCAGCGTCACCGGCTTTGACATCGATCCGGCTAAAGTCGCCAAGCTTAACGACGGAGCCTCGTACATCTTCCGTATTCCCGCGACTGAGATTCAATCCGCCCGCGAGCGAGGTTTCTGCGCGACCTCCAACTATGCCGATATTACAGAGATGGACGTAGTTGCCATCTGTGTGCCCACACCGCTGAGCGAATTCCATGAGCCCGATCTGAGTTATATCCAGCAGACCGCTAAAGCCATTGCTCCGTATTTGCGCGAAGGTCAACTCATCATCCTCGAAAGCACTACCTACCCTGGAACCACCGAGGAAGTGCTCATACCGATTCTTGAAACCAATCCTTCCGGCCTGAAGGTCGCGCGGGACCCCGAATCGAAGGGCTTCTATGCCGCCTTCTCGCCCGAGCGTGAAGATCCCGGGAACGACACCGTAGCCCGCCGCGACATTCCCAAGGTAGTCGGCGGCGTGGGACCGGTCGCGCTGGGGCTTGCATCAGCGGTCTATTCCACCATCTTCAACCGCATCGTCTCGGTATCCTCGCCGGCGGCCGCGGAAATGACCAAGCTGCTCGAAAACATCTATCGGTGCGTAAATATCGCGCTGGTCAACGAGCTCAAACAGCTTTGCCAGCGCATGGGCATTGACATCTTCGAGGTGATCGACGCGGCGAAGACCAAGCCGTTCGGCTTCCAGCCGTTTTATCCGGGACCCGGACTCGGCGGTCACTGCATCCCGATTGACCCCTTCTATCTTTCCTGGAAGGCCAGGCAATTCGACTTCCGCACACGTTTTATAGAGCTCGCCGGTGAAGTCAACGCCGCGATGCCGTATTACGTTATCGAGCAGACTGCTGCCGCACTCAATGAACACGGCAAGCCGCTCAAGAATTCGCGCATTCTCGTTCTTGGTATGTCCTACAAGAGAGACGTCGATGACCTCCGCGAGTCGCCGTCGCTGACCATCATCGAGCTGCTCCGCCAACGTGGATCCATCGTCTCCTACAACGACCCCTATTTCCCTTACGTCGGACAAGGCCGCCATTACAAACTCGACATGCACTGCACGCCCCTCGACGACCTGGCGCAGTATGACTGCGTTCTCATCGTGACCGACCACTCCGACTATGACTACGGCCGCATCGTCCGCGAAGCCCAGCTTGTCGTGGACACCCGCAACGCTACAAAAGGCATCCAGTCCGACAAGATCGTCCGCTGCTGATCGCACGCTGTGCCCAGGGATTACACTGGTTAGCATGTGGCCGGACCGGCAGGACACTCCGCTGCGATTGGCGGTACATGCAATGGGAGGAGCGCTTTACACGTTCACGCTCCTGGCTGCTGCTCTCCTGTTACACAGGCGTCTTGTCCCCGCGCAGGGCTTTTGGCTCCTTCGAACCTGCATAGCGCTTGTGATTTTTGTTCCGGGATTTGCAATTCAGATGCGTGCATTGCATCTGCTCCGTGGCGGCGTTCGAAAGGAACGTTGGCGCGAAGAAGACCTGGATACTCTCAGAACTCAGGTCGATCGACCGGTCTGGACGTTCATAAGCTGGCTACTGATTGCGTCAATGATGCTGGTAATGGTCGTATCACCAGTGCGCTCAACTCTCTCAATTCCATGGTTGCTTCTTTGGTTGCCCGCGTACCTGCTCATGGATTTGCGGCTGGCTTTACGGAAGCCGATTTCATCGGTGCGAAGGACAATTGACTGGTCAACGGCGAGACCATTGCGATCTGACCACTGGGGTCATCGAACTTGACCAACGCTACTGTGTAGCCTTTCTCGTCCTCGACCAGCATGCAAGCCAGGCATGGATTCAAACTGACCTGCGGCTGGCCTTTCTGGTAAAAAGGCAGTCATGCTTCGTATCTCGGGATTTCGGCGCGCGCCGCTCTGCCTCGCGTCTGCAGCCGTCTGTCTGTTCACCTCCAGCACATCTCGCGCCAGCGAAACTCCACTCCGCGAAGGCTGGACGCTCCAATCCGCCTGCAAGCTCCAGGCAGATGGAGCCACTATTTCAAGCAGTACCTTCCATCCGCAGGGATGGACTCCGGTCGCCGTACCCTCGACCGTCCTTGCCGCTCGGGTTGCGGCCGGTGAATACAAGCAGCCCTACTATGGCCTGAACCTGCGCAGCATCCCCGGCGCGACCTATCCCATCGGTAAGAACTTCTCCAACCTGCCCATGCCCGACGACAGCCCATACCGCTGCGGCTGGTGGTACCGCAAAACCTTCACCGTCCCCACAGCCGAGCACGGCAAAACGCTGTGGCTGCGCTTCGGAGGAATCAACTACCGCGCCAATCTCTGGATCAACGGCCACCAGATCGCCGACGACAAGCAAATTGCCGGTGCCTATCGAACCTACGAGTTCGACGTAACCCGCGACCTGATCCCGGGCAAAGAAAACACGGTTGCTGTCGAAACTTTTGCGCCTTCGGAGACCGACCTCGGCATCAACTGGGTTGACTGGAACCCTTGCCCGCCGGACAAGGACATGGGCCTCTGGGGCCCGGTCAATCTGGTTACCAGCGGCCCGGTGTCACTTCGCTCGCCACTCGCTGCTACGCACTTCATCGATTCATCGCTCAGCGAAGCCGACATTTCCGTCTACGCCGAACTTCACAATTCAACCGACCAACCCGTTCGCGGAATCGTAACCGGCACAGTTGCGGGAATCCATATCGAGCAGCCCGTCGACCTTGCACCGCACGAAGACAAGTCCATCGCCTTCTCGCCTGAGCAATTCCCACAGCTACGCCTGCGCAATCCGCGTGTGTGGTGGCCCTATCAGATGGGCGAGCCGCATCTCGAGACGTTGACTCTCGCCTTCAAAGCAGGGGGAAGTCTCTCCGACGAACAGACGGTCCGCTTCGGCATACGCGAGATCACCTCGGAGCTCACAAACAAAGGCTTTCGCCTCTTCCATATCAACGGCAAGCCGATCCTGATACGCGGGGCCGGCTGGTCGCAGGACATGCTCCTTCGCCAGGACCCGGAAAGATTGCGCGACGAGCTGCGCATGGTCCGCGACATGCACCTGAACACCATCCGCCTCGAAGGCAAGCTCGAGACCGATGACTTTTTCCATCTCGCCGACGAGCAGGGAATTCTCGTCATGCTCGGCTGGTGCTGCTGCGACCACTGGGAGCACTGGGACAAATGGCAGCTGGGCACTCTCGACATTGCGACCGCGTCTCTGCGTTCCCAGATGCTCCGCATCAGAAGTCATCCAAGTCTTCTCGTCTGGCTCAATGGCAGCGACAATCCGCCTCCGGCAAACGTCGAGAACGCGTATCTTGCAGTCGAGTCCGAAACCCATTGGCCGAATCCGGTTCTGTCGTCGGCCACGGCAACGCCGACCACTGTCACCGGCAAGAGCGGCGTTAAGATGACCGGCCCGTACGACTACGTCGCTCCCTCCTACTGGCTTACCGATACTGATAAATACGGCGGAGCCTATGGATTTAACACCGAGACCAGCGCCGGTCCGGCGATTCCGACCATCAGCAGCATCAAGAAGTTCATTCCCAGCGATGAGTTGTGGCCACCTGACGCCACCTGGAGCTTCCATTTTGGCGGCGGCGAATTCAAAGACCTCAACGTTTTCGATGACGCCATGAAGTCTGTCTATGGCTCGCCGAAAGATCTCGCTGACTACGTTCGCATCGCCCAGACAATGAGCTACGATACCGAGCGCGCCATGTTTGAAGCCTACGGCCGCAACAAATACACCTCCACGGGAGTGATCCAGTGGATGCTGAACAACGCATGGCCGTCGATGATCTGGCATCTCTACGACTACTACCTCGACACCGGCGGCGGCTATTTCGGCGCCAAAAAGGCCTGTGAACCTCTCCACGTGCAGTATTCCTACGATGACCATAGCGTCTACGTCGTCAACAGCACGTACCAGCCTTCGCCCCACCTGACCCTCTCTACCCGCGCATACGACAGCAGTTTGAAAGAGGTCTTTGCAAAGGAAGCCGAGCTTGAGGTCACGGCAGATAGCTCGACAAACGCGCTCACGATTCCGCCTGCGGTCTTCTCCCCCAGCTCGCCAATCACTTTTGTTGAGCTGACCCTGAAAGACTCAAAAGGTCAGTTTGTCAGCCGCAATTTCTACTGGGTTCCGGCAAAGCTCACTACGTGGAACTGGCCCAAGACCGACTACACCCACACCCCCGCTCTCGACCACGAAGACCTGACTGCGCTCCGCAATCTGCCGCAGACCCGTATCGAGGCCTCTGCAAAGCCCGACGCGCAGGGAGTCGTCGTCCACCTGCACAATCCTTCCAAAGCGCTGGCCTTCCAGATCGCCGTAGCTGCCACCGGGCCTGACGGCGAAAACATCGTTCCCACGCTGTGGTCGGACAATTACATCGATCTCCTGCCCGGCGAGTCAGCGACGCTTTCCGCTACGCTTCCTAAGCACGCCCAGCAGGACTACTCGATCGTCGTCTCCGGCTGGAACGCAGCAACCATTACGTTGCATCCCGTCGGCGAACCACGTACGGTCGCCGGTGTCTCGCATTAAGATCGATTTACTTCGGTCTCTCATTGAACGGACCAACATCGCGAAGAGTCAGGTGGAAGATGACCAGATCCATGCATGCAACGTGTGCAGCCCTTATTGCAACCGCTATCATTTCCGCCGGAACTCTGCCGGCTCAGGTCACCATAACCCAACAGGCGGATGGTGTAACTGTCAAGACCTCCTTCGACGTACTGCGCGTAATCGTCTGCGGTCCAACGTCAGTTCACGTAGTCGCCACCCCCGACGGCACCGCAACCTCTGCGACTCCTAAACAGCCTTGGCTTATTCAAGGCTGCACTCCGGGCAAATTCACCTTCACCATGCCGAGAACAGTGCGTGTCCAGCCCGCGGCATCTGAAGCCCAGACCCTGTGGCAACCGTCCGTCGCCACCGTCGATACGGGCACAATCAAGGTCCTCATCTCGCTCGCCTGGGGCAATCTGGAGTTTCAGGATGAGCAGGGACATCGCCTGTTGCAGGAATTCGAGGATGCGCCGCGCCGCTATGTGAAGACCACCGTCAACGGCGAAGAGCTTTATTCCGTCAAAGACCAGTTTTATCCGGCAGTGCAGGAAGCCATTTATGGACTCGGCCAGCACCAGAACGGCATGTTCAACTATCGCGGCTCGTCGATCGAACTCGCGCAGGCCAACACCGACATCACCATCCCGCTCATGGTTTCCACCAAGGGCTACGGCCTATTCTGGAACACCGCCGCGGAATCCTGGTTCGACAACCGCTTTCCGTCCGAGATCCGTTTCTCGTCCAACGCCTCGCACGCCATCGACTACTACTTCCTATACGGCCCCGAATTCGACCAGATCATCCATCAATATCGCGAGATGACGGGCCATGCCCCGATGTACGGAGAGTGGGCCTACGGATTCTGGCAGTCGAAAGACCGCTACAAGAGCGACGACGAACTCCTCCACATCGCAAAGGAATACCGCGACGCCAACGTTCCCATCGACAACATCGTGCAGGACTGGTTCTGGTGGGTGCACCAGGGCGATCCTGACTTCCGCCCCGACGCGTATCCCGACGTTCCCGGAACGTTGAAGAAGTTGCACGACCAGAACTTCCACACCATGCTCTCTGTCTGGGCGATGTTTGATCCCAAATCGAAAAACTTTCAGGAGATGCAGTCCCTCGGCCTTACCATCCCGGACACCACCGACTACGACGCCACCAATCCCGCAGCCGGCGACTTTTACTGGAAGAACCTTCTCGGCAAGTTCTACGCGCAGGGGTGGGACGGCTTCTGGCTCGACAGTTCAGAGCCGGAAAAGGCCTATGCCCACGGTGGCGAGAGCGATGCACAGCTTTACGACAAGAAGCTCTTCATCGGCAACGGAGCCCTCTACACCAACGTCTTTCCGCTGATGCACACCGGCAACATCTACACGCACTGGCGCGAAGAAACCGAGAAGAAGCGCATCTTCATCCTCACTCGCTCCGGATTCGCAGGCGACCAGCGCTACGCCGCCACCAGTTGGTCGGGCGACGTCTTCAGCACCTTCCAGGCCTTCCAGCGCCAGGTGCCGGCGGGCCTCAACTTCGCACTCTCCGGGATGCCGTATTGGACCACCGATATCGCCGGCTACGGGCCGCCCTACGCTCGCGATACACACGATCCTGCCTTCCAGGAGCTCTACACGCGCTGGTATCAGTTCGGAGTCTTCTGCCCGATCTTCCGCACGCATGGCCACCGCGCCAATGAAGAAAACGAGCTCTTCAGCTATGGCCCGGCAACGCCCACGCTCATCGGCTACGACAAGCTGCGTTACCGCCTGTTGCCCTACATCTATTCGCTCGCCTGGAAAGTGACCAGCGACGACGCAACCATCATGCGTCCGCTGGTAATGGACTGGCGGACGAACGAAAAGGTCTGGAGCATAGGCGATCAGTTCATGTTTGGCCCCGCGATCCTCGTTAGCCCCGTCACGCTGGAGGGAGCGATGGAACGCGATGTCTACCTGCCGCCTGCGCCGCGCTGGTACGACTTCTGGACCGGCAAATCCATGCAGGGCGATCAACGCTTCGCTGCGTCCGCTCCTCTGAACATCATCCCGCTCTATGTCAAAGCCGGAACGATTCTGCCCCTCGGTCCCGAAGTCGAATACGCGGGCCAGATGCCCGGCGCACCGATCGAACTGCGCATTTATCGCGGCGCCGATGGCCACTTCGATCTCTACGAAGACCAGGGTGACACCTACAACTATGAGAAGGGTGAGCACTCTCTCATCCCCATCGACTGGAACGAGTCCTCGCAAACCCTGACCATCGGCGCGCGCACCGGCAGCTATCCCGGCATGGTGCAATCACGTAAATTCAACGTCGTCTTTGTCGGAGAAAACCACGGGGCGGGCAGGGAAGTGACGGCCACCGCCGATCAGAGTGTCGACTACAACGGATCCGTAGTTACAGTTCAGGCCAAATAGCCCGCTGGCTCACGGCACAAGCGTTGCCTCTCGCAGAAACTCAAAACTCCCCGAGGGCGATGTGTGCACATTGAGCAGTCGCCTGTTGTGAACCACGACCGTATCCAGATACCACAGGTTAATCGATGGCAGATCGCGCGCCAGAATCTGCTGCACCTTCACGTAGTCTTCGCGCTGACGGGCCTGGTCGCTCGTTGCTGCCGCATCGTCCAACAGGGCATCAAGCTCGGCATTGACATAAAAGCCCCGGTTGCTCCCATGCGGTGGAAGACTTGCCTTTGAGTACGCATAGTGGAAGATATCCGGCTGCTCATTCCCGCCGATCCAGCGCGACGGCGCCATCTGGAACGTTCCCTTGACTAGGTCCGCGTAGAATGTCGCGAATTCGTAGCTGCGCAGGTCGAGCGCTATCCCGATTTGTGCCAGTTGCTGTTGCAGAACCACAGAAAGCAGCCGCACGGTCTCGTCGGTCGAGGTTTTCATGCCGATATGGAAGCGCACCCCGCCCGCGCCTCTGGGATACCCAGCCTCATCGAGAAGAGCGTCCGCTTTAGCCGGATCGAATGGGTGCTGCTCTGTATCTGCGGCCCACGCCCAGTGTTGCGAAGGCAATAGGCTTTCAGCCACGCGAGCCTGGTCGCGGAGCAGGGAATGGATGATCAGCGGCCGATTGATCGCCAGCGCAATCGCCTGCCGCACATGAGCGTCTCTCAGAATCGGATCTCGCACATTGAAGACGATGTAGTTCAACCGCGTGCCCGCGCCGTCTTCCACCACCAGATTCGGCTTCGACTTGAGCGCGTATATCAGGTCGGGCGTCAACGCGTTCACCACCACATCGGCCGACCCCTTTTGTAGCTCCTGTGCCTGCGTCGTCGCATCCGGAACGACCGCGAACCGAAGGCGCTCAATGTGTGGCATAGGACCCCAATAGCTGGCCGCGCGCTCGAGAATTACATCCTTGTCTGTCTGCTGGCTCACAAAACGGTAAGGTCCGCTGCCGATCGGGTGCCGCCAGAAATCGCGCCCGCTGCCGTAGGGAACCACGCCGAACGCTCCGTCACACAGATTCCACAGCAGCGGGGGGTCAGCCTGCTTCATATGCATCACAATGGTCTTGTCATCCGGCGCCTCGACGCTGGCGATATTTCGATATGCTCCGGATTTGATGGTGACCACTGTTCCATTCAGGATCGAATCAAGCGTCCACTTCACGTCTTTCGATGTCAGTGGCCGCCCATCCTGAAACTGCACGCCCGTGCGCAGATGAAAGATGATCGTCGTTGGATTCGGCGCCTCCCACCTTTCCGCCAGCCACGGATCGAGCCCGAAATGCTCATTGCGTTTTACCAGCGAATCAAAGATCAGCGGGTCAATGTGCTCGGACTGTGCGTCAGTGCCGATCCGCGGATCGAGGTTGGTTGGGCTGCTTTCGATCAACATCGTTACGGTGCTTGGATCGGGCCTGCCTCGCCCACAACCTCCTGCCACGAGCGCGAGCCCGGCAAAGATCGCTCCGGAGAGCAAAAGACATGACCCGCGCCGGTTGCTAGCCATAGCAAATCTCACCCAGCACCGCGGGCCTTTTAGCACCGGTCGCAGAAGGAACATTTCCTGGCAGACCATGCCACGTCTGCCAGGCGAGTAGCGCAAACGCGACAGCCTCCTTGGCCTGTGAGGGCAGCCCCATCTGATCGCTCGCCATAACTCTGCATCCCACTGGTTTCAGCCGCTGCTGAAGCATTTTCATCAGCGTGGCATTGCACGCTCCGCCTCCTGAAACGATGTAATCGACCGTGTTTCCGGTACCATTCAGCGGCCTTACAAACCGATCGTATGGAAGCACAATGCTCTCCACGGTGAGGGCGGTTGCCGTTGCCACAGCGTCTTCAGGTGTCCCCCCGGCTCGTCTGCATTGACCGAGAAACTCCGCTGCGAAGGCGGCGCCGAACTGCTCGCGGCCGGCCGATTTCGGAGGCTTCATCGCAAAATACTTTTCGCTGACTATCCTCTTCACCACCTTGTCCAGCACTTGGCCGCGCCCGGCGATGCGTCCGTCGCGGTCGAATTTCCTCTGGAAAAGCCGTTCCATCAGCGCGTCAATCACCATGTTGCCCGGCCCCGTATCGAAGGCAATTACCTTCTCAGCACCGCTGTTCGCCGGAATTGCTGTGAGATTTCCGATGCCGCCGATATTCTGCAGAACGCGCATACGCCCTTTGTGCGCAAACAGGACATAGTCAAGCAGCGGCACCAGGGGAGCGCCTTGTCCACCGGCCGCCATATCCGCCGGCCTGAGATTCGACACGACAGGGACGCGCAACTTTGCTGCAATCAGGGCCGGCTCGCCCAGCTGCCATGTACAGGCCACATCGCGCCCCGCATACGCCGCTGGTTTCGCCTGGTGATACACAGTCTGGCCGTGGCAACCGACGAGATCGAGCTTGACTTGGTGTTTCGCCACCGCCGCATCTACAGCTTCCGCGTACGCCATGCCGAGCCGCCAGTTGAGCCGTGCCAGCTCGGCCGTCGATGTCTGCTTTGCGTCCATCGCCGCCAGAACCGATCGCCGCAGCGCTGGCGGGTAGCTCACCGAATGATGTGCAAGCAACTTGATTTTTGGATTTCCGGTGGTGCGGCTTATCTTGACCAGCGCAACATCGATGCCATCAGCTGAAGTCCCGCTCATCACGCCAGCAACCACCATTGACCGTTTCGCCGCCGGCCTCATGGCGCAACCTCCTCGGCGAATCTCTTCACTCGTGTCCGCAGCCTCTCGATTTGCGAGGCAGACGCGACACGCGGCGACGCCGCATCAAGATATCGTCTCTTGTGCTCTGTCACTCTTCGCGCTGCCGCCTCCACCCGTTTCCGGAATGCGGAGGAGCGTTCCGCCTCGCGAAGCAAAGCCTCATAGGCACACAGAACCAAAGCCGGATCTTTGCAAATCTCAACCACATCCGTTCCGGCGAGCACAGCCTTAACCGCCGCTTCTTCCATCGATACCTGAGTCAGGATGCCTCCCATCTCCATGTCGTCGGAGACCACCAGGCCGGCAAAGCCAAGGCGCTTACGTAGCACCGTCGAGATCAAGAAAGACGAGATCGATGCCGGCCCCGTGTCCCTCGTCTGCGGATAGGCCGCATGCGCCACCATCATCATCCGCAGCTTCGGAGCCAGTGTCCTGAACACCGAAATATCTTGCTCCCACAGTTCCTTCCATGTCCGGTCTATGCGCGGCATAGCTACGTGAGAATCCAGCTTTCCGCCACCGAGACCGGGAAAGTGCTTGCCACAGCCGAGAACCCTCTCACTATGGAGCCCCTCAAGAAACGCCGCGGCATACTCGGCGACATCTTTCGGTTTCGCAGAGACCACGCGTGTCCGCATCACGGCCGCCGCTGCGGGCAAGGCAAGATCTAACACCGGCGCCAGCGCCACGTTGAACCCGAGAGCCCGGCATTCCTGGCCGATCAGTGTTCCGTGTTTCAGAAAATTCGAGCGTTTGCCTGTTGAAAACACCGCTGCGGCTGAAGGCATCGGCGCAATCAGGTCGCGAAGGCGATCGACAAGGCCCCCCTCAAGATCAACGCCGCGGATCAGCGGGCTTCCTGCGATCTCCATCGCCTCGCGCAGCAGCGCGGTTACCTGCGGTGCTTGCTCAATATTTCGCCGGAAGAGAATGACTCCACCCGGCTGTATCAGCTTGAGCCAGGCGCGTTCAAGCGAGGTTAGTTCTGGACCCTCAACGCCGGCAATGATCAACTGCCCAACTTGCTGCCGCAGATTCACCCCTGGCCACTCCCGGCTTTTATCTCTGTCTTCAGTTCCTCCAGCAAATTCAGGGCCTGCAGCGGTGTTAACGAATTCACGTCCGTCTCCTCCAGCCTGTCGAGGATTCTCTGCGAAAGTGGCGTGAACATCGTCATCTGCAGCGGCGCCTCCGTCTCGACCGCCACGTTATGACGCTCCGAGCGCTCATGCTGCTTCAGCACCTGTCGCGCACGCTGAATCACCTTTGAAGGCAATCCCGCCAGGCGTGCGACGTCAATGCCATAGCTCTTGTTTGCCGGGCCATCTTCAATCGCATGCAGAAACACAATCCCCTGCGGCGATTCCTTGACCGCCACTCGCAGATTCTTCAGCTTTTGCAACTGCTCCGCGAGAATCGTCAGCTCGTGATAATGCGTGGCGAACAGCGTCCGCGCCCCAACATGCGCATGAAGATACTCGACCGTAGCCCATGCCAGCGCCAGCCCGTCGAAGGTCGATGTACCGCGCCCCATCTCGTCCAGCAGGATCAGCGACTGCGGTGTAGCCGTGTTCAAAATCGTCGCCGTCTCCGTCATCTCGACCATAAATGTCGAGCGTCCGCGCGCCACGTTATCGCTCGCGCCAATACGGGTATAAACACGGTCGACGACACCGTACCGCATTCGTTCCGCCGGAACGAAGCTGCCCATCTGCGCCATGATCGCCAGGAGTGCTGCCTGTCTCAGATAGGTAGATTTGCCGCCCATGTTCGGGCCCGTGAGCAGCAGCAGGCTTGGCCCATCGCCACTAAGATATAAATCGTTGGGCACGAAGCGCCCCTCGCCCGCCTCTTCCATCAGCCGCTCAATCACGGGATGCCGTCCCGACACCACCTCCAGCACCGGCGACTCTTCGAGCAGCGGTCTGGTGTAATTCCTCAGCGACGCCAGGTGCGCGAAGCTGGCAATCAGGTCGATCTCTGCGATCACCGCACTTGTTTTGCGAATGCGTCCAGCGTTCTCCATTAATTGCCGGCGAAGTTCAGCGAAGATTCGTTTCTCAATCTCCACTGAGCGCTCATGCGCAGTCAGCACCTTTGTCTCGTAGTCCTTTAGCTCCGGCGTTGTGAACCGCTCGGCGTTCACCAGCGTCTGCTTGCGCTCGTAGTCCGCCGGCACATTCTTACCCAGGTTCGATTTCGTAATCTCGATGTAGTACCCGAAGACTGAATTGAACCGAACCTTCAGCGACTGAATTCCTGTTCGGTTGCGCTCCCGCTCCTCGATCGCCGCAATCGAAGACCGTCCGTCGCGGCTTATTGCGCGCAAATCATCCAATTCGCCATCCACGGCGGACGCAATGACACCGCCCTCGGCGAGCGTGACCGGAGGTTCGGCCACAAGAGTCTTGGTAATCGTAGCGCACAGATCGTCGAGCACGTCGAGGCGCTCGTGTGCGCACTTCCAGAATTTCTCCTGCATCTGTGCAGTAGTTTTCTTCAACTCCGGCAAATGCTGCAGAGAAGCCGCCAGGGCCAGCACGTCTCTCGGCCCCGCGCTATCGAGGGAGATGCGCGCAAGCAGGCGCTCCAGATCCAGAACGCCGCTCAGGATGCGCCGCGTCTGCTCGCGGACCATCAGATTCTGTTTCGCTTCCGCCACAGCCTCATAGCGCTCTTCGATCGCTGCGATCTCCAGCAGCGGACGCAGAAGTGAAGCCCGCAGGAGCCGCTTGCCCATCGGAGTCATCTGGCAATCGAGGGTCCGGAACAAAGTAGCGTCCGCCCCCGCTTCCTGAAAAACAGGCTCCAGGAGCTCCAGGTTGCGGACCGTTACCTGGTCCAGGTGCATGTGGCGGCTGCGCTCGTAATAGCGAATGGTATCCACATGGCCGGCGTCGTTTTGCTGTGTCTGCCGCACGTAGTGAACGATCACTCCCGCGGCAACCGCCGCCGCCCCGTGACGCGCAAAGCCGAATCCATCGAGCGACGCAGTTCCCATCTGTCGCTGAAGCAGGGGTACGGCATAGTCCCGCGCAAACACCCAATCCTCAATCGGTGTCCGCGTCTTCACCCGGTCAAAGGCTCCCGCCAGCTCGCGATTTCCGTTCATCAACGGATTCGCCGCTGCCGACAGCACCTCGCTTGGTGCCAGCTTGGCCAGCTCATCGGCGCATTGGCCGAGAGCATTTGCGCCCGAGAATTCCGTTGCCCGAAAGTCCCCTGTGGAAAGGTCGAGATATGCGAGTCCAAGGGTCTCCTCGGTGATGTGAAGGGCGGCGAGATAGTTATTTTCGCTCGATCCAAGCGCCGGATCGATCGCTGTGCCGGGAGTCAGCACGCGCGTAACCTCGCGACGCACGATCTTCTTGGTCAGCTTGGGGTCTTCCATCTGATCGCACATCGCGATCCGATATCCCTTGCGAAGCAGCCGTGCGACGTATCCCTCCGCGGCGTGGTAAGGCACCCCGCACATGGGGATCGCCCGCTCCTTATCACGAGCTGTTAATTGAATCTGCAGTTCGCGGGAAGCGACCTTTGCATCCTCGAAAAACAACTCGTAGAAATCGCCCATCCGGAAGAAGAGAAGGGCATCGGGATGTTGCCGCTTTGCCGCCCAGAACTGGCGCATGAGCGGAGTCTGTTCCAGATCGGCCTGGAGTGTAGAAGTATCAGACACGGGGATACGCCAGCATATCGTGAAGCGCATACTGGCGTGTAGTCCCTCTTCCGTTTCCGATTCGGTTTAGCTGGCCGCAGTGTGGATAACGTTTCGTGCGGACTGCTGTCTCTGGTCGCTGCCGTGCTGCTTCACCATCTTGTTATAAGTTCCAATGATGAGAAACGGAGCCGCCCACTGGCCGATAAAAAGGGCCAGCTGGTCCTTGCCCGCAGCTTTCAGCGCCAACGATGCAGCCATCGACGCTAGTGCCGCTCCAAGATAGTAGCTCGAGGGCAATTTTGCCGATTGGCTCTCAAGGTACGAACTCACCTGATCTTCCTCGATGTCACCCGGTTTCACGCGATAATCCATGTATTTTCTCCAGTGTTCGGGTTCAGCTACCCCGCTTTGATTTGGGATGCGGGGCTCTCTCGACCAGCTACGCGGTTTCCCGTCCGATTGCCACTGGATCAAATTTTCGCTGACTCTTGTTCGTCCTGCTGAGGTCTTGTTCGACGCCCGCGCTGCCTCGCAGTTCCAGAGACCCGCAGCGCCGAGAGCTTATACTGGATGATTAGCTGCCGATACGCGTATGTACCTGTTATGGCTAAGAATAGCGGCGATCCTGTACGGAATCGCCTCACTTTCGGCGTTCCGGGCCGTGTTTGGCCATCGCTCCGTCTGGCGACGCATCTGTCTGCCTATTTCGGTAGCCGCGTGGCTGTTCCACGTCGTCTCCGCAGTTGAAATGCTGGTGCTTGCCCATCGCTGGATGCCGGTGGGCATGCACGAAGTCCAGTCGATCCTGGCGCTCCTCATCGTAACCGTCTTCCTGGTCATTGCACTTCGGTATCGAACGCTCTCCTTCGGCATTTTCGCGCTGCCGCTGGCCTTCCTGCTCGTGGTCGTGCCCACGCTAGGTCCCGACCGCCACACCTTCAGTTCGCCCGTCATCCGCAGCGGGTGGCTTCTGTTGCACATCACCGCTCTGCTTGCAGCCTATGCGGCCTTGATTTTCAGTCTTTTAGCCAGTCTGTTTTATCTATTTCAGGAACGGCGCCTGAAGAGCAAGCGTTCGCCCGGCTTTCTCAACTGGCTGCCGCCGCTCGACACCATGGACCAGATCGCGCAGAAGACGCTGGTGCTCGGATTCCACTGCATGACCATCGGCCTCTTCGCCGGCTCCATCATCGCTCAGGAAAGCGTTGGCCCCGCCTACTTTGCCGACCCAAAAATCTGGCTCTCTTTTGTGATGTGGGGACTCTATGTAGTTATGCTGTTCGTTCGCCGCAGCACCGGGCTTCGAGGACGCCGCGCCGTCTACCTATCCTCGGCGGTTTTCGTGGTCATGCTTTGTGTCTGGGCTGCGAACCTCCTCAGTTCCGTGCACAGGTTCAGCGCCCCATGAAGATCCTGCTCACAGGCCTTAATCACAAGACGGCTCCGGTTGAACTCCGCGAGCGCCTTGCCATTGCGCCGGAAGAACTTGCAGGCGAGACGCGCGCTCTGATCTCTCATCCCGGGATTCGTGAGGGGCTGATTCTTTCTACGTGCAATCGTGTTGAGCTGCTTGTTTGTTATGAGGGCGGGGAGCCGGAACTTGCCAGCTATCTGAACGAGCGCTTTGCTGTGGATAGTCAGTCACTCCAGCCACATCTCTATCAGCACCGTGAGTCGGAAGCAGTCCGGCATCTCTTCCGCGTCGCCGCCAGTCTGGACTCCATGGTGGTTGGCGAGCCCCAGATCCTCGGCCAGGTGAAGGAATCCTATGCTGCAGCGCGTTCGGTCGGAGCTGTGGGAGGGAATCTCGAACGGCTGCTCCAGGGTGCCCTTTCCGCTGCTAAGAAAGTCCGTACCGAGACACAGATCGGAGCATCGTCGGTTTCGATCGCGTCGGTCGCCGTCGACCTTGCCCGCAAAATCTTCGGCTCGCTAGAAGGCAAACGCGTGCTCCTCGTTGGAGCCGGCAAGATGAGCGAACTCGCCGCCCGCCACCTGATGCAGCACGGAGCCGGATCGCTGCTCATCTCAAATCGCACCCACGAGCGCGCCCTGAGCCTGGCGCAAAAGTTCAAGGGCCATGTGGTTCGCTTCGATGACCTCCACGCCCGCGCCGACGAAGCCGACATCCTGATTACCTCCACCGGCTCTCCGGAATTCATTTTCCGCACTCCGCACGCGCAGCAATTTCTCCATCGCCGCCGCAACCGCCCGATGTTCATCATCGATATCGCCGTACCGCGAGATGTCGATCCGGAGATCAATCGCCTCGACGGCATTTTTCTCTATGACATCGACGACCTGCAGTCCGTCGCGGTTTCCAATCTCTCCGACCGCGGCCGGGAAGCGCAACGCGCGGAAGAAATCCTCGAACATGAGCTCGCGCGATACCAGCGGCGCATTGAAACCCTCGATGTTGTGCCCGCGCTGGTTGATTTGCAGGCCGCCGCCGAGGACATGCGGCAGGCGGAACTGCGGCGCGCCCAGTCGCGACTGCACTCGCTTACCCCCGCGCAACAGGGCGCAGTCGAAGCTGTCACGCGTGGTCTGATGAACAAATTTCTGCACCAGCCATTGCAGGCCCTGAAAGCAGCAGCCCGTGAAGGTGATCTGGTCACAGTCGAAGCCATCCGTGCGGCGTTCGGCCTGAACGGAACCAGCGAAGCCACGGCGCATGCGGACCAGCCTGCCGAACCTCGCACTTCCAACGAGCCCGCCCTAACTATTAAAGAACGCAATGACTGAACCCTGTGCCCTGAGCCCTGAGCCCTGTTCACTGAAAATCGGCTCCCGCGGCTCGCAACTCGCTCTCTGGCAGGCCAATCACATCGCCGACCAGCTTCGTCTCAAAGGTTGTGAAGTCGCCATTGAGATTATCCGCACCACTGGCGACGCGATGCAGCACCTCACCTTTGCCCAGGTCGGCGCGACTGTGCCCAAGGGCATGTTCACCAAGGAAATTGAGGAAGCGCTGTACGACCGCCGAATCGACCTTGCCGTTCACAGTCTGAAAGACCTGCCGACTTCACTCGACGATCCCTTCACTATCGCCGCAATCCCGCCGCGTGCCGATGCCCGCGACGCCTTCGTCTCCATCAACTTCGAAAGCTTTGCTGCTCTCCCATCCGGCGCACGCATCGGAACGAGCAGTCTGAGGCGCCAGGCACAACTTCGGTCGGTTCGCAATGACCTGCACTTTCTTGAGTTTCGCGGCAACGTCGACACCCGCCTCCGCAAGTTGTCGGAGGGTGAAGCGGAGGCGATCATTCTGGCCTCCGCCGGCCTTGAGCGCCTCGAACGCACCGAGTACCTCCGCGAACGATTTCCTGCCCTCATTCTTTGTCCCGCTGCAGGCCAGGGGGCCTTGGCTATCGAGACACGCGCAGATGACAGAGCGACCATTGAGGCACTCGCCGTCCTCGACGACGCCAGTACCCGTTTTGCCGTAACCGCGGAGCGCGCTGCCCTTGCCGCTCTCGGCGGAGGTTGCCAGGTCCCGATCGGCATCCATTGTCTGGAGTCAGCCGGGAGATTCAGCATTACCGGGGCAGTCGCGGCTCCCAGTGGCGAGGGCATCGTGCGCGCCGCGCTCGAACACCAGGAGGGTACATCCCCGACAGCCCTCGGGCAGAAGCTCGCTGAGCGGCTCCTCGCGCAAGGCGCGCGAAGCCTTCTGGAGCTCGCCATCCCGTGATTTCACCGCTCCCCCTCGCGGGCCGCCGCATTCTCGTCACGCGTGCGCGCCATCAGGCTGGGAAGCTGTCAGCCAAACTTGCCGCATTCGGAGCTGAAGTCATCGAAATCCCCGCCATCGAGATTGTCCCACCGATGTCATGGGCCCCGCTGGATGCAGCACTTCAGAATTTGTCAGCCTATCAGTGGCTGATCGTCACCAGCGCGAACGCCGTGCGCTCGATCCGAGAACGCACCGCCGCGCTCAATGTCGATAACGCGAATTTTTCACATCTCAGGATCGCGGCGGTTGGCCCCTCCACCGCTCAGGCACTTCTCGAAGCCAGCCTTTTCGCTACGCTCACGCCGCAAGACTACGTTGCTGAATCGCTCGTAGCTGCCATCGCAGATCAGGTCCGCAACAGCCGCGTCCTGATTGTCCGCGCCGCCGTTGCCCGCGATGTCATCCCGGATGCGCTCGCGAAAATGTGTGCTCAGGTCGATGTTCTCGATGCCTACCGCACTATCATCCCGGAAGCCTCAGTACGCAATATTGCTGAAATCTTTGCCTCGGGACAGCAATTGCCGGATGCAGCGACGTTCACCAGCTCATCCACCGTCACGAATTTCTTTCATTTGTTGAGAGCAGCCGACCTCGATCGCCCACGCAAAATGGTCGCCATCTCCATCGGTCCGATCACCAGCCAGACCCTTCGCGATCACGGATGGGAGCCCACTTCCGAGGCCGATCCCCATGACATCCCCGGCCTCATCAAAGCGGTAGTCTGCGCCCTGCGCCCTGTTCCCTGATCCTTGCCTTCAGCTGCTCCACGTCTTGTCCGCTGAATGGCATAGCGTCTCCAGTGTGCAATCTACGCAACGCGGCTTGCGGGCGATGCAGATCTGCCGTCCATGATGAATCAGCTCATGCGAAAACTGGATCCAGTGATCTCGCGGAATGATCTGCATCAGGTCCTGCTCCACTTTCTTTGGCTCGGTATGCTGTGTCAGCCCAAGGCGATGCGACAGCCGCAGAACGTGCGTGTCCACCACCACTCCTTCAGCAACGTGATACGCCACGCCCAGCACAACATTTGCGGTTTTCCTCGCCGCACCCGGCACTGTCAGCAGTTCTGCCATCGTTCTCGGAACCTCTCCGCCGAACTCACTGACAATCTTCTTCGCTGCGCCGGAGATCGACTTCGCCTTGTTGTGATAAAAGCCCGTTGACCGAATTTCCTCTTCGATAGCGGGCAGGGAAGCCTCGGCCATTGCCTGCGGGGTCGGAAATTTTCGGAACAGCTCCGGCGTCACCATGTTCACGCGCGCATCCGTGCACTGCGCCGACAGGATCGTGGCCACGAGCAACTCCCAGGCGTTCCGGTGATGCAACGCACACTCGGCATTTGGGTACGCCGCCTCCAGCCGCCGCAAAATTTCAGCAATCCGCTCCGGAGCGAGATCGTTTCTGTTCGCGGCTGCCTTTGCCTTTTTGACAGGTTTTAGGTCAGTCTTCGTCTGTTTTGCCGCCGCTTTCTTCGCAGTCATCTCAGCATTCTACCCATAAACAAAAGGCACGAGCCGGAGCCCGCGCCTTTACTGATCCCTGAGCCCTAATCCCTGATCTCTGCCTTACCCGAGCCGATCCAGCATCTCTTCTGCCGCCATCCGGATACAGGTAAAGATCGGCGTGTCCTTCAGCGTGTAAACGCTGATCTCCGTTTCCCGCAGTTGCTGCACCAGGTCCAGAAAATCCTCAGGGAAATTGCTTTCGAAGGCAACCACGAACTCCTGGTCGTCGATCCCGAACGAATACGTCGTGTTGAGTTTCACCCGCGGATACATGTGTCCCACGCGGATGTGTTCACTCATCAGCCGCTGCCGCTCTTCCATGGGGAGCAGATACCACGCCCGGGTCTTCCAGAAGGGATAGATGAAGATGTACTTCTGACCACCCGGCCGGATGCTGCCGCGCGAATCATGCTGCCCCTCGTGCTCGTGCCCGATCAGGTACTGCGACCGCTTGGTCATCGCGAGGAAGTTGTGCGGCGTTTGCAGATACCCGCCGAGCGGACTCGCCAGCAGTTCCGCCGTCATCTGGTTCAGGTCATCCACGGAATAGCAGATGCGCCAGAGCACCATGTCCACGTCGCCGCGCAGTCCCACCGTCGAATACGTGAGGCCAAGCAGCCGTCCCGGCTGGTTCCAGCGCTTCAGAATCTCCGCGAACTGCCGCTTGTGCTCCGCACGCTCCGCCGCGGGAAGCCGCCGCCACTCCGGCATCACCTTGAAAAAGGTAAATGACACCATCTGCCGCTGAATCTTCTTCTCGTCCGCCTTGGCCGGGGTAGGGTGTGTTTCCGTTGTGCTCTCGGCCGCCGGAACAGTCAAAATGTCAGCCATTTCCTCACCTCTGATTCTCTCTTTCATGCTAGCAGGAGAAACGGTTATCCAGTCGATGACGCCTTCGGTCAGAATCCTTCGAATCCGGAGAGCGCTCCCCCGCAAATACGCCAGAGAATTCTGTTTTTGCTGTTAACCGATTTCCTTACAGACCGTTTTACCGTTTGAAAGCAGCAATTCTCTCAACGGGAGCGCACCAAATGGAGGACATCCTCGTACCAGGCAGCCTATTTTTCATGATCGGATGGATTGTCTGGGTTCTCTTCTCGTCCATCCGCCGCTACAAAATCGCCAGGTTTCAGGCTGAGGTGCAGACGAGCCTTCTGCAACGCCTCGACTCCAGCCAGAGCCTGCTCGCGTATGTTGAAACCCCCGCCGGCAAACAGTTCGTCGACGGGCTCACAACGGAACGCGTCACGCCCTACGAACGTATCCTCAGCAGCGTGCAGGCGGGTATCATCATCGCCATTTTTGGCGTCGCACTGTTGGTGTTGCGCTCGAAGCTCCCATTTTCAGGCGAGGCCTTCACCATCTTTGGAACCCTCGCCGTTGCTCTCGGCCTGGGATTCGGAATAGCGGGAGCGGCCTCGTATTTTCTCTCAAGGTCCTTTGGGCTGCTCAACCGCAGTCCTCGCATTTAACCCGGTGCCTCTGAACGAGTGAAAATGACCCTGGCGGACACCATCGCGAACTATGCCGGTAGCGCCACCCGCGAAGTATCCGGGATCGATGAGGATGCTTTCCGGGCTCTCTACGACCGGACTGCGCGTCCGCTCTGGGTCTACCTGGTACGTGCCTCAGGCAGCCGGGACCTGGCCGACGACCTGCTTCAGGAAACCTACTGTCGCTTCCTCAGCCGGTATGGAGGCCGTTCGGCCCTTCCACCCATGGATGAGGCCGCCACCCGGAGCTATCTCTTCCGCATCGCCACCTACCTGCTTCACGACCGCTGGCGTCAAGGCGGGAACGCAGTTGAGGTCGATATCGAAGCCGTGGAGGCCGCCGAGGTGTCCACCGCGGAGCCTGCTTCGGTCGCACATATCGACGTCCGCCGCGTGATGGACTCGCTGAAGCCCCGTCAGCGCCAGATCCTCTGGTTGGCTTATGTCGAGGGCATGAACCACGCCGAGATTGCTGCAATTACCGGCCTCGGCGCGCTCAGCATCAGGCTGCTGCTTTTTCGTGCACGCCGCCAGGCAGCCACCTTGCTCAGGCCCGAGGAGAACCGCAAAGGATGAACACCATGCCATGCGCATTTGAGATTGAGACAATTCGCGCCTCGCAGACCGGCTCAGCATCCCCCGAGCTTCTCCGGCACCAGCAGGGCTGCCCGCATTGCGGCGAGGCTCTGCAGATTGCTCGGATTTTTCACCAGGATGCGGAGTATCTTAGCGAACATGCCGCTCCGCCGCCCGCCGCGCAGGTATGGGCTGCCGCCGGTCGCCGCCGCAGGGCCATCGCACTGGAGCGCGCCACGATTTTACTTCGCGTCTTGAAAGCTTCAGGTCTGGTTTACGCAGCAGTGTTCATACTCTGGGCCGCGCATGCGCTGGCCAATCTCCACGAAGGATTCGTACCGCCCGTCCTCGATGGGAAAGCCCTCAATGCTTCCCTTGAGGGCGCCGTCCTCGCCGCGTTGTGTGTCGGCATCGGACTTTGCTACACCCTGCGCGGTGACCGCCCCCCCACCCGCTAACTCTGGCCGTGCGTCATTTGCCTAGTTCCGCTTCCTGATTCCTGGCGCAGCATGCCGATTCAAAGCGGCAGCGCGGCCTGCCTTTGAGGTATGAACAGATTTCAAGCAGACTCGATCTCAACGCCGATCGACTCAATCACAAATTGCACTCGGTCTTTCGCCGAAGCGAGCGGCAACTGAATCAGCTCGTAGTTCAATTCCGAGTATGTTTCACCCAAAGCGCGATACGTAGCTTGCGCCTCTTCGAGCGACTGCTTCCGTTCTGTGTCGCCGGCAAAGATTTCCTTCCACGGCGGCGCGATGAAGACCCGACGATGGTAACGAAATATCTCCGCGGCCTTCTCCATGTGCAACGGAACCGGAAGCCCACTCACGCGCAGATATGCGATAACGTCTGGCACGCCGCGATCAAAAACAACCGGCCCAGATTGTCTCAGTGCTTCTCGATAAGATCGCAGCTCCCAGCTCAACATCAGCTCGGCGAATGCGCTGCGATCTGCCCATGGCAACGCGCTGCCCCCGATGGCTACCTGATCTTGAATAATGCTCCTTCCCGCCTCAGGCATGGTGCAAATGCCACGTGCTGCAAGTAGCTCGACCAGCGTCGTCTTACCCGATCCCGGTCCGCCCGTGATCACGAAGAAGCGTTCATGTTGTGGCACATTCATTCTGTTTCCTGCGATTCAGGGCCTGTCAGCGCTAAGCCACCTGCCCGAATCCGTCCAGCAATTCCGCCAAAGTGTAAATGGGTATGCGTACAGTGGCAGGTATACTGACCTCGAATGACCGAGAAAATCCTCGCCTTCCTCGCGCACTTCATCATTGCTACCATCTCCGCCTCGGGATACGTCGGTGTCGCCCTCCTGATGGGCATCGAGTCTGCCTGTATTCCGCTGCCGTCTGAGATCATCATGCCGTTCTCCGGCTATCTCGTGCACACCGGCCAGCTCACTCTTTTCGGCGTCGCCACAGCCGGCGCCATCGGCTGCAATCTTGGCTCGGCCATCGCCTACTGGATCGGAGCCTATGGCGGACGTCCCTTCATTACCAAATTTGGCCGCTTCATCCTGCTCGATCAACGCGACCTGGACCGGGCTGAGCATTTCTTCTCGCGTTATGGATCGATCACTGTCTTCATCGGCCGCCTGCTTCCGGTCATCCGCACCTTCATCGCGCTACCCGCCGGCATCGCCCGCATGAACCAGCTCCGCTTCCATATCTATACCTTCCTCGGGTCGTGGCCGTGGTGCTTCGTTCTGGCTTACGCCGGCATGAAACTCGGACAGGCCTGGGAGACGAATCCCGCCTTCAAGTCGGCCTTTCATCGATTCCACACCGTCGTCGTTGTGCTGCTTCTGGCGGCCCTCGTCTGGTTTGTCTGGACACACTGGAAAGACCGCGTTCGGCCTGAACAAGCCTGATCGCACCCGGCGCAGTCCAGCTTGCACTTGGCCCGCTGATTCTCCCAATTGAGTCCGTCCAGTTTGCCAAAGCTCCTTCATGGAGGTGACACTAGAGTGTTTGTGCAAGCGCATCAATTCGATTGAGAGGAAGACCAGTAAGAATGGCTACACCAAAGGCTGCGAACATTCAGCCGGCAAATGGAAAACTTGGAATCATGGTAGTCGGCATGGGAGCCGTTGCCACCACGCTCATCGCTGGTGTCGAGGCGGTCCGCAAAGGCCTAGCCAAGCCCATTGGCTCACTTACCCAGATGGGCACCATCCGCCTCGGCAAGCGTACCGATAATCGCACGCCGCTCATCAGGGATTTCGCCCCGCTCGCCTCGCTCGACGACATCGTCTTCACCGGATGGGAAATCTTCCCCGAGAACATGTACGAAGCCGCCGCGCACGCCCAGGTACTCGACAACGACCACCTCAAGAGCATCCGGCCCTTCCTCGAAGAGATCAAGCCCATGCCCGCGGTCTTCGACCAGCACTACGTCAAGCGCCTTAACGGCACCCACGTCAAGAAGGGCAAGAGCAAGTGCGATCTTGCCCAGCAGCTCATCGCCGACATTCAGAGCTTCAAGTCAAAGGTCGACCGCGTCGTGATGATCTGGACCGGCTCGACCGAAATCTTCCTTGAGCCTTCAGCCGTCCACCAATCCGTCGCTGCTTTCGAAAAGGGCCTCGTTGACAACGACCCGAATATTGCTCCGTCGCAGATCTACGCCTACGCCGCTCTCAAGGAAGGCATCCCCTTCGCCAACGGCGCGCCCAACCTTACCGTCGACCTGCCCTGCATGATCGAGCTGTCAAAGCAGACCGGAGCGCCGATCTGCGGCAAGGACTTCAAGACCGGCCAGACCTTCATGAAGACCGTGCTCGCCCCCGCCTTTAAGTCGCGCATGCTCGGGGTCGCCGGCTGGTACTCAACCAACATCCTCGGCAACCGCGACGGCGAAGTCCTCGATGACCCCGAGTCCTTCAAGACCAAGGAAGAATCCAAGCTCGGCGTCCTCGATTACATCCTCCAGCCCGAACTCTACCCCGACCTCTACAAGGACATTTACCACAAAGTTCGCATTAACTATTACCCGCCGCGCGGTGATAACAAAGAGGGTTGGGACAACATCGATATCTTCGGATGGCTCGGCTATCGCATGCAGATTAAGGTTGATTTCCTCTGCCGCGACTCCATCCTTGCGGCCCCCCTGGCCCTCGATCTCGTCCTCTTCCTCGATCTCGCGCAACGCACCCCTGAACTTAAGCACCTCGGCATTCAGGAGTGGCTCAGCTTCTACTTCAAATCGCCACAAACCGCGCCCGGCCTTTACCCCGAACACGACCTCTTCATCCAGTCGATGAAGCTCAAGAACACACTCCGTCACATTAAGGGCGAAGAACTCATCACCCATCTCGGCCTCGAGTACTACGACTGAGGACCCAAACCAAAATAAAGATGTCATCCCGACCGACGTGAAGGCGCGCTACGCGCTTTCACGATGCGGAGAGATCTGCCTTTATTGCAGATCAGCGCGTCTCAATAATTTGTCATCCTGAGCGGAGCGTCGTAGGCGCGCAGTCGAAGGATCTGCTTTTCTGTTAACTTCGCTTTACCCCAACCACGTCGGATTATGCGCCGTCCCATCGAAGTGGCTCGTCGTCTTATAGAGCTCAAACTTCCCGACAGTAGCCGCCGGCGCCGTCTTGGCTAGCAATGCCGCAACCTGCTGCTGTGACATCGGACGAAACGTTTTCGCCGCCTCAAACGCCTGATCCAGAATCTTCATGCTGTCGATGCCCGTGATCTGCACTGACACCGGCAGATTCAGGCAGTAATGCAGGCATTCCAGCGGCTCAACCGTGTTGCTCTGCAAAATATAGGGATCCCCGAAGCACTTCATACCCAGGATCCCGATCTTCTCTCGCACGAGCACCGGCACCACCTGCTCCTCAAAGCTGCGGAAGTGCGCGTCCATCACATTCAACGGCATCTGCACTGCGTCAAAGTGGAAGTTGTGCGCTTTCGCCGTCTCCAGCATGCGCAAATGCACAACCGGATCCTTGTGCCCCGTAAACCCGATATACCGCACCTTGCCCGCCTGTTTCGCCGCCAGCATCGCCTCCATCGCGCCACCCTCGGCAAAAATGAGGTCAGGGTCTTCCAGCCGGATCACCTCATGAAACTGCATCAGGTCCACGTGATCCGTCTGCAGCCTCCGCAGCGACTCATCGATTTGCTGCGCCGCCGACTCCTTCGTTCTGCCGTCAATCTTCGTCATCAGGAAAGCTTTCTGCCGGTATCCATCCTGCAGAGCCTTACCCATGCGGACCTCGCTCACGCCGTTGTTGTAGTCCCAGCAGTTATCCAGGAAATTCATCCCGCGATCCAGCGCCGTCCGGACAATCGTGATCCCTTCCTCTTCCGTAAGCTGCGGTCTTCCGATGTGATGGCCGCCGAGCCCCAGCGCCGACACCTTCTCGCCGGTCGATCCGAGCGTCCGGTAGATCATGCCTGAACCGGCATCGGCAGCACCCGCCAGCGATGGAAAGATGCTCGTTGACACTGCCATCCCCGCGGCCGTCGAAGCTGTTTTGATGAATTCGCGTCTCTGCAAGGTTCACCCCCAGGCGCTTGAATTTGCCGTTCGGTTTTTTGATGCTCTGACGGTAGATTCAGGTCCAGATTCAGCGCTTAGCTAGCGGACGAATACGCCTCAGCCCTTGGTCTCAAACAGTCCAACCACGTTCCCTTCGGGATCAGCCATCCACGCAAACGTGCCGGTAGGAATCGGCACCGGCGGAACGAGTGTTTTCCCACCCAGCGACTCGGCCTTCTTCAGGTAGGCTTCCGCATCGTCTACCTGCACGTAGAAGATCGTATAGTTGTGCGGCTCATGTCCAAGCGACGTGATATGTCCTTGAATGCCTGTGTCGGCTCCTGTCGCAATCATCGCCGCAGGTCCCATCTCCTGCATCTTCCAGTCGAAAAGCGCGCCGTAGAACTCTGCCGTCTTCGCCTTATCCCTGCAGCCAATCTCGAAGTGCACTACCGGTCTGCCCATGATTACCCCAGGCCCGCGATTCTAGCAGGGGAACATGAAGGCCTTGTGCGGCCACTTCACTTTTCCGTGTAGTAAAGCGAGCACACGCATCTTCGGCAGATCTCGTTGCTTTCGATATCGAGACCAGCGCGAAAGCGCAGCGCCGCCTCGCCATTCACCACATCTGCCAAAGACCGTTCGTGGATGTTGCCAATCACAGGATGAAAAAAGCAGGGCCGCACCGCACCGTCGCTCTCCACTACCGCTGAGACCCACGGTGCATTGCAGCGCGGAGCAACAGCCTCAGCCTGACCGAGCGCGGCGCGAAAATGCCTCACAATCCGGCGCATCTTCTCCGGAGATTCCCGAATAAAGCCGCTCCGGAACTCCTCCGCATACTCTATGCTCATGCGATCCAGCAGGCCCGACAGCTCTCCAACCTCATCGGCCGTAAGCAGCACCCGCGCCTGGTCGTTTTCCTTCCAGCCGTCTTCGTGATTAAACGCCGAGGACGTCGCATCCACCGCGAGAAACGAAATCGAATCCAGCCCCAGATCCCGCGCCGCGTCCACGGTCCTCGGCAGTTCCCGAAAATTATTCTTCTGCACCGTGCTCCGGCCGGAGACGGGTATGTCTCTCCGCAATACCCTGAGCGCCGCAATGCCCTGTGCCATCCGCTCATATGCGTCGCGAACGCGCCGGATCGCATTGTGCGTTTCCCGAGGTCCATCCAGCGACACGATTACGTCGTCCACTAATTCCGTCACCAGTGCCGCATTTTCCTTGAGCAGCAGCCCCGTCGAAAGCAGCGTGATTCGCATCCCCTCGCCGCGCAGAAGCTCCAGGAATCCTCGCAGATCATCGTGAAGCAGCGCCTCTCCACCGGAAAGCGCAACCCATCGCGTGCCCAGCGACCGGAATGATTCAAGATGTGGCAGCAGGTCCGCCGTCTCGATCTGACGCGTCTGCCGGATCCTCCAGATGTCGCACATCACGCACCGGCAATTGCATCGGTTATGGGGAAACAGCACCACAACCGGCAGGTGTGTGATCACCTGGTCGGTGAACGATGCAACCGGTGCTATTGAAATCCGTACAAGCGTCGATGCCATACCGCTCCGTTCAGGTTACTTCCGCCCATCTGCATCAGATGTCACCGGAATGTCATTCCTTGTTGGCGGGCAATCAATGGCGGTCACGCCGCGCCATCGCGCGGAAACTCCCGTAAAATATCCGTTTGGGCATGAACATCGTGCCCGCTCAATAAATGAAAGTCTTTCTAACTGGAGCCACGGGATTCGTAGGTACTCACGTTGCCCGGGAACTCGTCCAACAGGGTGCGCAGCTCCGCCTTCTGGTCCGCCCCACAAGCAATCTCCGCAACCTCGAAGGCCTGCCGGCTGAAACCGTTGTCGGCGATTTGCTCCAGCCAGAAGCTCTGCGCACCTCAATCCGTGGCTGCGACGCATTGATGCATGTTGCCGCCGACTATCGCCTCTGGGTGCGCGACCCAAAAAGCATGTACGCCGCCAACGTCGACGGAACCCGCGCCCTCCTGCGCATCGCTCGCGAGGAGTCCGTCCCGCGCACCGTCTACACGTCCAGCGTCGCCACCATGGGCTTCAAATCAGATGGGACCATCGTCGACGAAACCACCCCCGTTGCCCTTGCCGACATGGTTGGACACTACAAGCGGTCCAAATTCCTCGGCGAACAGGTCGCTATCGAAGCGGCCCGCGCCGGGCAGCAGGTGGTCATCCTCAATCCCACCACCCCCATCGGCCCGATGGACGTAAAGCCAACGCCCACCGGCCGCATCATCGTCGATTTCCTCAACCGTAAGTTTCCCGCCTACGTCGATACCGGCCTCAATCTCGTCGACGTAGCGGAAGTCGCCCGTACTCACGTCGCCGCCCTCGAGGTGGGCCGCTCCGGCGAGCGCTACATCCTGGGTGGCGAAAACCTTACCCTCAAACAGATTCTCGACAAGATGTCAGCGATTACGGGCCTCCCCTCGCCAAATCTGCGCGTCCCGCACGCCGTCGCCATGATCTTCGCCTTCTTCGACGAAACCATCACTGGACGAATTCGCGGACTTGAGCCTCGTGCGACGGTCGAAGCCGTCCGCATGGGTAAAAAGAAGATGTTCGCTTCGTCCGCCAAGGCGCAACGTGAGCTGGGCTTCCGCATCGTGCCCGTTTACAACGCGCTGCGCTCCGCCATCGATTGGTTCCGTGCGAACGGTTACGCCCCCGCTGCCATCCCAGCGCCGGAGCAGGTCAAAGCGTCATGAGCCACATCGCCATCGTCGCCGCGTTGCCCGGCGAACTCAAGCCGCTGGTTGGCAAGAACGGGGATTGGCGCCGCCCCCGGCCCAACGTCTGGATCGGCACCGTTTCCGGTCACGAAGCTATCGCCATAGCTGGAGGCATAGGCGCCGCCGCTGCCCAGCGCGCAGTCGCAATGGCGCTGACTCACGGCCGTCCTGACGCGCTCATCTCCTACGGGTGGACCGGAGCGATCACCTGCGCTCTCAAACCGCCAGCCGCTTACGCCATCACCGAAGTGATCGACCACGCCACCGGCGAGCGTTTTCGTACTGCCTCCGCGGAAGGAGTACGCCTCGTCACCCTCGACCACGTGGCAGGCGTCAACGAAAAGCGCCCACTCGCCGAAAAACATCAGGCGGTCCTCGTCGACATGGAAGCTGCCACCGTCGCCCGCCTCGCCGCCAGAAACAATCTTGCCTTCTACTGTTTCAAAGGCATCTCGGACGCCTACACCGACCAGCTTCCCGATTTCTCACGATTCATCTCTGCCGCGGGCGAACTTCGCATGCCCGCGTTCCTCGCGCACGCCGCTTTTCACCCCCGATACTGGTCGTCCCTGGTACGCGTCGGAAAAAACAGTAACCTGGCGGCGGCGAATCTTGCTCGCTTGCTCTCGAAATCTATCCCTCCGTCGCTGTAAACTATTGAAAGAAGATGGCCACCACATACAGCCCAAACTCTGAAGCCACCCAGAGACCGATTCCACCGACTATGCGTGCAGCGGTCTATCGCGGGATCAACGATGTTCGTGTGGAAACCGTTCCGGTTCCATCGATCGGTCCCGGTGAGGTCCTCATTCGCGTTGCCGCTTGCGGCATCTGCGGCACCGACCTCAAGAAGATCCATACGGGTTCTCACTCTGCCCCTCGCATCTTCGGCCATGAAACCGCCGGCACGATTGCTGCAGTGGGAGATGGCATCAAGGATTTCGCCATCGGAGACCGCGTCATGGTCTTTCACCACGTGCCCTGCGGCGACTGCTACTACTGCCGCAAAAAGACCTTTGCGCAGTGCCCGGATTACAAGCATGTCGGCTGTACTGCCGGCTTTGAGCCCGCCGGCGGCGGTTTCGCCGAATATGTCCATGTGCGTGATTGGATCGTTCGTCGCGGCCTCATCAAGATCCCGGATGGCATTCCCTTCGAGCAGGCCGCATTCGTCGAGCCCGTGAATACCTGCCTCAAGGGAGTAAAGAGTCTCGCGCTCGCGCGGGACGAAACGGTTCTCGTTATCGGCCAGGGTCCGATCGGTATTCTGCTCGCTACGCTTTCCGCGCGTTCGGGAGCAAAGGTTCTCACCTCAGACTTATACGCGGAGCGCCACGCTATTGCCGCTACCTACGGCCTGCATCATCCCATCCACGCCGGAAAAGAGAATGTCGTTGATGCTGTGCGGGCGGCCAGCGAGGGGCGCGGCGCCGACGCGGTCATACTTGCTGTCGGTGGCAACTCGCTCATACAGACAGCGATCGATGCAGCCCGCCCCGGTGGCCGGGTCCTGTTTTTCGCGCAGACCCAGCATGGGAGCGTCAGCATCGATCCCGCGATCATTTGCATGGATGAGAAAACCCTAATGGGGTCTTACAGTTCCTCTGTCGCGATTCAAGATGAGGTAGCCGATCTCGTCTTCAACGGGTACTTGAACGGATTCGATCTCACCCGTCTCATTTCGCACCGCTTTCCTCTGGAAGACGCGGTGAAGGGTATTGAGATTGCCTCCAACCCCAGCGCAAGTTCCATGAAGATATTCATCGAACCGGGCGCGCAGCAGGGCTGAAGACAGCCGGGAGCCTGCAAATTCGCAGGTCAAAGAACATGGAAGCAACAACGCTGGTTCAGGAAATGACAGCAGCCGTACTATACGGTCGCGAAGATGTGCGCCTTGAGCGCCTTCCTATACCGATTGCTGGTCCGGGAGAAATCATCGTTCGCGTCCAGGCTGCTCTTACCTGTGGCACCGACCTCAAGATTTACCGTCGCGGTTATCACGCCCGCATGCTCACCCTGCCGGTGCCATTCGGGCACGAACTCTCCGGGATTGTTCACGAAGTCGGTCCGGGCGTAAAGAATTTCCGCACCGGCGACCGCGTCGTTGCTCTTAACTCCGCTCCATGCGACGAGTGCTATTTCTGCCGCCGCGGTCAGCAGAATCTCTGCGACGACCTGCTCTTCAACAACGGAGCCTACGCCGAATTCATCTCCATTCCTGCCCGGATCGTCGAGAAGAACACTTTGCTCGTGCCCGGCAACGTTCCCTTCGAACACGCCGCTCTTACCGAGCCGCTGGCCTGCGTAGTCCGCGGCCTCGAGGAATCGAACGCTCAGCCCGGCGACTCGATCGTCGTCATCGGCGGCGGTCCGATCGGCCTCATGTTCATGCACGTTGCGCAACTGGCCGGCCTGCATGTCATCGCCGTCGTCAAACGCAATCGCCAGATCGCCGCTGCTCGCACCTTCGGCGCCGAACACGTAATTCAGATTACTTCCGCGGCCGATCCCATCGCGGCTGTTCGGGCACTCACCCCCAGACACCGGGGCGTCGATGTCGCCATCGAGGCCGTGGCGACTCCTACCGCCTGGCAGTGGGCAGTGGATATGGTGCGCAAGGGAGGCACCGTGAATTTCTTCGGCGGATGCGCCGCCGGAACTCGCGTCGACCTCGACACCAACCGGCTCCACTACAACGACATCACGTTGAAGGCCAGCTTCCATCACACGCCGGCCACCGCACGGCGTGCTTTTGATCTCATTCGCAGCGGACAGTTCAAGTGCCGCGAGTACATCACCGGCCACGCGCCTCTCTCGGAACTCGACAGCGTCCTGCGGCGGCTGATGAATCGCTCCAGCGACATCAAGACGGCTATCATTCCGTAGGAGGGTTCAATGCCACGGATTGTCATCCTGAGCGAATCTCAAAGAATTTCATCTGGAGCGAACCTTAGAGACTTGTCATCCTGAGCGAAGTCTGGCGCAGCGCGCCAGGCGCAGTCGAAGGACCTGCTTTTAATCCTTTGCCGGCCGTTATTTTGAAGAGAAATGACCGTAGACAACGCACAATTGATCGAACGCGGATGGGCGGCCCTGCCTCCGGAATACCGCATGCCGGAGCATCCTCCCACGCTTGCCGAAGCCCAGGCCTGGTGTCAGCGTCTGGCTGAAACGCACTACGAAAATTTCCATGTCGCGTCCTGGTTTCTACCTAGGCGCTTGCGCCGCCACTTTCAGTCCATCTATGCCTATTGTCGCGTCTCCGATGATCTTGGAGACGAGACCGGCAGCCGCGAGCAATCGCTTGCCCTCCTAGATCTGTGGGGAGACGAACTGGATGCCTGCTATCGCGGCGAGGCCCGTCACCCTGTCTTCGTCGCGCTTGCCGAGAGCATCCGCGCCTGCGACATCCCCAAAACGCCCTTCGCCGACCTGCTCATCGCGTTCAAGCAGGACCAGACAGTTACCCGCTTCGAGACTATGGCTGACGTGCTCGACTACTGCCGCTACTCGGCCAATCCCGTCGGCCATCTGGTGCTTTACGTCTGTGGGTATCGCGATCCCGAACGCTTCGCGCTCTCCGACCACACCTGCTCTGCGCTCCAGCTCGCGAATTTCTGGCAGGACGTCCGCACCGACTACCGCGATCGCGACCGAATCTATTTTCCGGCAGAAGACATGCGCCGCTTCGCCGTGGACGAAGCCACAATAGCAAACGGCAAATTCACACCGGCATTCCGCGACCTCATGCGCTACGAAGTCGACTTTGCGCGCCGGGTGTTCGAGCAGGGTCTTCCACTGATCGGCATGGTTGACCGCGAGCTCGCCGTCGATCTCGACCTCTTCTCTCGCGGAGGTCTTGAAATCCTGCGCGCCATTGAACAGCAGGACTACGATGTGCTCCGCAGCCGGCCGTCGATCTCGAAATCCCGCAAAGCTGCGCTACTGGTTCGTGCCCTCACCGGAAAATTCTTCGGCAGAGGTCTCGCGCAGAGCGCCCATGGGAAAGCTGCGTGACGTCGTCCCCATCCCCGTCCTCACTCCCATCCATTGACGAATCCTACCGGGTCTGCCGCGAAATAGCTCGGAAGCAGGCTAAGAACTTCTATTACGCCTTCGTTGCGCTGCCTGCTCACAAGCGCAACGCCATCTGCGCTGTCTATGCCTTTATGCGCCACGCTGACGACCTCTCGGACGACGAGTCGCTTTCCATCGATCAGCGCCGCACGAATCTCAGCACCTGGCTGGACGCGTGGCATCGCGCATCATCCGGAGAGGCGACTGCCGATCCCGTCTTTGTCGCCCTGCGCGACGCACAAGCCCGCTTTCAGATCCCCCAAAGGCTGCTCGACCAGCTCGTCGAAGGCACTGCCATGGATCTTCATCGCGCCGCCCAGTCTCCGAAGCAGGGGGCCGGTCAGTACGACACCTACGCCACCTTCGACGATCTCTACCGCTACTGCTATCTCGTTGCGTCCGTGGTGGGACTCGTATGCATCCGCATCTTCGGCTACGACGATGCCCGCGCCGAAAAGCTTGCAGAAGAGACCGGCATCGCCTTTCAGCTCACCAACATCCTGCGCGACGTTCGTGAAGATCTCGAGCGTGGCCGCGTGTATCTTCCTTTAGAAGATCTCCAGCATCACTCCGTTTCGATCGCCGATCTCCTGGCACTGGCGTCAGATTCACGCTCCCTGGCCCCCAACCAGTTCACTCTGCTGGACTCTGAAGCAAAACGTGCTGAACACTATTACAAATCTGGAAAAGCGCTCTTGCCGCTGATCGCAGCCGACTCCCGTCCGGCCCTCTGGGTTCTGATCGCGATTTATCATTCCTTGCTGCAGCGGATCGAGCGGCACAACTACAACGTCTTCGCGACGAGAATTTCCATCCCCACATCCAAGAAGCTCTTCATCCTCACCCGGGGCCTCCTGCAAGTCTTCTTTAATCGCATCGTTCCGCGCAGGTCAGGAGTAGGGAAGTGATCGACCAGCCTTCCCGCACTGTCACCATCGTCGGTGGCGGACTTGCCGGACTCGCCGCCGCCTGCGCCCTTGCCGACAGCGGCCACCATGTTCGCCTTCTCGAGCGGCGCCCCTACGTTGGTGGGCGCGCCTCCTCCTACGAGCATCCCGGCACCGGCGAGGTCATCGACAACTGCCAGCACGTCCTCATCGGACGATGCACAAATCTTGTTGACCTTTATCGCCGCCTCGACGCCCTCGACGCCATCCGCTGGTACGATCACTTCACCTTTATCGAGCCCGGAGGGCGCCGCACGCTCCTCCAGCCATCATCACTGCCGGCGCCCTTGCATACCTCTCTGTCGTTTCTGCGCGCACCGGCATTCTCTGTGTCGGACAAGCTGGCCATCGCCCGCGGCATGTCCGCATTTATTACCGGCATTCCCGAGGACACAGACGAGAACTTCGCTCACTGGCTTGCGCGCCACGGCCAGACGCCTCGCGCCATTCAGCGCTTCTGGCATCCCGTCCTGGTCAGCGCCCTCAACGAAGATCTCGACCGCATTTCAGTCAAGTACGCCGGAAAGGTCTTTCGCGAATCATTTCTTCTCTCGCCAGAGGCTGGGCGGATGGGTATTCCCGCCATCCCGCTCAGCGATTTGTACGGACGGGCCATCGACTACCTTCGCGCCCGCGGCGGAGAAGTTCACCTGCGTACCAGCGTCGATGCCATCGAGCCCATCGACCCAAGCGAGCCTGAGGCAGGCTGGACCATCCGCAGCGGCGACCGCACTTTCAACTCCGACGCTGTCATCCTGGCGCTCTCCTTCGAAGCGCTTGCGAGTCTGTTGCCCGCATTGCCGCACAATGCGCAGAGCGAAGACCTGGCGGCCGATCTCGCCCGGTTCGAACATTCGCCCATCACCGGCATTCATCTCTGGTTTGATCGCGAGATCACCGAACTTGAGCACGCCGTTCTGCTCGACTCAACCATCCAGTGGCTCTTTAATAAGTCCAGGCTGCAGCCAACGCATCGCACCCAGCAGGGAAGCTACATCGAACTGGTCGTCAGCTCCTCGAAATCGCTTGTTCCTATGCAGCGGCAGGAGATCATCGATCTCGCCCTGCGCGAGTTGGAGCAGTTTTTCCCGGCAGTGAATTCTGCGAAGCTCCAAAAAGCTGCCGTCGTGAAGGAGGTCCGCGCTACTTACTCGGTTCGGCCGCTTCTCGACCGCATTCGTCCGGGCGCACAAAGCCCCTGGCCCGGGATTTATCTCGCCGGTGACTGGACCACAACTGGTTGGCCCTCCACTATGGAAGGAGCAGTCCGAAGCGGATACCTCGCCGCTGAGGCTCTCACCCACGCATCCGGCGAGTCGGGCCGATTCCTCGTCCCCGATCTACCGCACGCTGGCCTCATGCGGCTTTTTTCGTAAACTTTCGACTGCTCAAATCCTTCCGAAATCGCAATCGCACCTCGCATCCGGTAATATCTAAGGTCCTGGGTATGCCCGACATGAAAAGTCCCGGCGGTTTCCAGCCCATCGAGAACTACGGCGTCATCGGCAACATGCGTTCCATCGCACTGGTCGGTGTCAATGGGAGCATCGACTTCCTCTGTTTTCCTGACTTTGATTCTCCAACGGTTTTTGCTGCTCTCCTCGATCCCGAGCGCGGCGGCTTCCTTCGCATCTGGCCCGAAATTGAGCATCTGCATACCCGGCAACTCTACCTGCCAGACACCAATATCCTGCTCACTCGCTTCCTCTCTGACTCCGGTGTCTCTGAAATCACTGACTTCATGCCCGTGGTCGAGAGAAAGGAAAACGCGCGCCCCGCACATCACATTGTCCGCATGCTGCGTGTCATCAAGGGCCGCATCACGTTCAGGATGCGTTGTGCCCCCCGCTTCGACTATGGGCGCTCCCGTCATTCCGCATACAACAAGCAGGGGTCCGTCTGCTTCGTGCCCGAATCGAAAAATTGCCCGAGCATGGGCCTCCAGGCCACCTTCCCTGTGCAGCTTGAGGGCGACGACGCCGTCGCCACCTTCACTCTCGGCGCCGGTGAAACTGCGACCCTGGCATTCGGTCAGCTCGATGAGGAGAAATCCGAGACCGGTGGCAAACGGGACACCGCCGTTTTTGATCTCGGAAGTGTCGACCGGCACTTTCAGGAAACCTCGCAGTTCTGGCGCGCATGGATAGCCCGCTCCAATTACACCGGACGCTGGCGCGAAATGGTGAACCGCTCCGCGCTCGTGCTCAAGCTGCTTTGCAGCGACGAGCACGGCTCGCTCATCGCCGCTGCCACCTTCGGCCTGCCCGAAGCCGTCGGCGGCGAGCGCAATTGGGATTACCGCTACACCTGGCTCCGCGATTCATCCTTCACCCTCTATGCCTTTATGCGCCTCGGTTTCGTCGAAGAGGCCCGGGCGTTTGCCCACTGGATCCGCGATCGCCTGCACCAGGACGCGGAACACGGCCCGCTGCAGGTCATGTACCGCCCTGACGGATGCCAGGAGCTTGACGAAATCGTTCTCGATTCGCTCCGCGGGTACAGGAACTCGCGGCCGGTTCGCATTGGCAACGGAGCATATCGCCAGCTCCAGCTCGACATTTACGGCGAGCTCATGGACGCTGTCTATCTTGCCAACAAATACGGTGACGGAATCGCCCACGACGGCTGGCACGATATCCAGGGTGTTCTCGACTGGCTCGCTCAAAACTGGAATCGTCCCGATGAGGGCATCTGGGAGGTGCGCGGAGGTAGTCGTGAATTCCTGCACTCGCGCCTTATGTGCTGGGTCGCCTTCGACCGCGCCCTGCGCCTTGCAGACAAACGCTCCCTCGCCGGGCCGACGGAAAAATGGCATGAAATTCGCGACACCATCTACGAAGATATCTTCACGAATTTCTGGAGCGACGATCTCCGCGCCTTCGTCCAGTTCAAGGGCAGCAACACCCTCGACGCCTCGGTTCTGCTGATGCCGCTAATGCGATTCATCAGTCCTTCAGATCCCCGCTGGCTCTCAACGCTCGAAGCCATCGAGAAAGACCTCACCGAGGACAGCCTCGTCTACCGCTATCGCAACACCACCGATATTCAGGGAGGCCGCTCCCTTGACGGCCTCACCGGATGCGAGGGCAGCTTCACGGCCTGTTCCTTCTGGTTCATCGAGTGCCTCGCGCGCTCGCATCAGGTTGAGAAAGCGCGCCTGCTCTTCGACAAGATGCTTGGTTACGCCAACCACCTTGGGCTTTACTCCGAGGAGCTTGGCTCGAGCGGCGAGCACTTGGGGAACTTCCCGCAGGCCTTTACGCACCTGGCTCTGATCAGCGCCGCGACCTTCCTCGATCGCACCCTCTCCGCCACGCGACCCACCCCGTGGCAGTGAGGACTAAAGTGACATCAGCGCCACACCGGCGCACACAAACAGCGCGGCAATCCAACGCCGGCGGTCGACATTCTCTTTGAGAAAGATCTTCGCCGCGACTGCGTTCGTGACAAAAGTCAGCGAAGTCGCTGCGGGAGCAATCAGGCTCAGGTCCGCGTGACTCAACGCAAACAACAGCGAGAAGAAGCTCAGGGCCATAAAGAATACGCCGGAAACAAACCGCGCATTCCCCAGCACCGCCGCAATGGCTCCGCCCATCCCGCTGTGAGCGCGAATCTCATCCAGGTCGCCAATCCTGCGCATAGCCGCGGCCAGCAGCACATCGCCGATCGTCGCCGATATCACGATCGCCGCAATCATCGCAGCGTCGGCCAGGCCCTGCCCGTTAAACAACGCGTTCAAAGCTGCTGTACCTCCGCGTTGTGCAACGGGCGCTCCGTGTCGGTCTCCTTGCAGGTCTCCGTATACGAAGGGCCTTGCGTGACGAAACCCACCCCGGCGGTTATGAGAAAAATCCCGATCCAGCGTCCCGGCGAAATCTGCTCATTCAACCAGAACTTTGCCAGCAGTGCGACGATGACGTTCCCGATAGACGTTGCCGGCAGCACGAAGGTCAGGTCCGCCCACGACAGCGAAGCTAGATATGACGCGAAGAAGCAGATCAGCAGCGCGATTCCCAGCAGGATCTGCGGGTTCGCAATCGCATACACCAGGCTGGACAGATGATCGAGTGAAACTGGACCTACCCGCTTCATTCCCAAACTCAGCAGCGTGTCGCCCAGAGGAGCAGTGACGGCCACGATGGCCAGCACCAGATATCGCCGGAATGTCATCGTCGATTTCGTCATGCTATGGGTCGACAACGGAGACTGAGAGACGAAAACGGCCAGCGTTCCATGCTGGCCGTTCTTATCACGCTAAACGGTTAATTAAACTCCGACGTTTGCCGGCGTCGTCGCCTCTGTCGTCGCCTGCGATTTCGCCAGCTTCACAACTTTGTTGCGTTGCGCACGAAGCTTCAGAAACGACTTCGACTCCGCATACAGGCGCTTCAGGTCGCGATTTACGATCGCCTTGCTTACCACCCGCCAGGCTGCCTTGGGACGGAAATAGTATTCATCGTAGAAGCGATGCACCATCTCCAGAACGTATTCCTTGGGCAGTCCGGGATACTCGATGTGCGCAAGCTGATGGCCTTCTTCGTCGACCATCTGGCCGTTATTGACGATGAACCCGTTCTCTTTCGCGTAGTCGTAAAACTCCGTGCCCGGATAAGCGTGCGCAATCGACACCTGGATGGTCTCGACATCGAGGCTCTTCGCGAAATTGATGGTGTTGCGAATTGACTCTTTGGTCTCGCCGGGCAGCCCCAGGATGAAGTCGCCGTGGATCGTGAGTCCAAGATCGTGGCAGTCGCGCGTGAAGTCCCGCGCCCGTTCGACGGTCGCGCCCTTCTTGATGTTCTTCAGGATCTGCGGATCGCCGGACTCAAAGCCTACGATGAGCAGACGGCAGCCTGCCTCGCGCATCGCCTTCAGCGTCTCGCGGTCGGTGGTTACGCGCGACGTGCAGGACCAGGTCAGTCCGAGGGGCTTCAGCTTCGAGCACAGCTCGACGGTGCGCGCCTTCTGAATGTTGAATGTATCGTCGTCGAAAAAGAATTCCTTCACATGCGGAAAGAGCTTCTTCGCATGTGCCATCTCGGCCGCGACGTCATCAGTTGACCGCTTGCGCCATGCGTGCCCGCTCAGCGTCTGGGGCCAGAGGCAGAAAGTGCACTGTGCCGGGCATCCGCGGGTCGAATAGAGCGAGACGTAAGGATGCAGCAGGAACGGCACGTTGTACTTCGTCACGTCCATGTCGCGCGCGTAAATGTCTGTTACCCACGGCATCGCGTCGAGATCCTCGACCTGAGGCCTGTCGGGATTGTGTGCAATGTTGCCGTCTTTGCGGTAGCTGATGCCGAGAATCTGATCGAGCGGCTTACCGTTGGCATATTCAACCACGGAGAAGTCGAACTCACGCCGGCAAACAAAATCGATGACGGGGCACTCATTCAGCGCGCGATCCGGAGACGTGGTCACCGGTGGCCCGACAAACGCAATGCGTATCGAGGGATTCGCTCTCTTGATGGCCTCGGCCAACTTCTGGTCGCCCGTCCAGCCGGGAGTGCTCGTAAACAGCACCAGGAACTCGTACCCCTTGGCGATCTCAATCGTTTCCTCCGCCGAGACGTGATGCGGGGGAGCATCCAGCAGTTTGGAGCCTTCCAGCATGCCCGCCGGATAAGCCAGCCACACCGGATACCAGTAGGACTCGATCTCACGCGTGGCAGGCCAGCGCGAGCTCGCGCCGCCGTCAAAATTCTCAAACGAAGGGGGGTTAAGAAACAATGTTTTCAGTGGCATATATCTCCAACCAGTTTACCATCCGGAGGCCTTAAAGGACGGAAATGGCACGTGCCCGATTCGGTACGTCCAAACCCATCCGAATCAGGGATGTGCAGGCGAGTGGACCCAATCCTGAATGCTTCCCATCGACCGCATTAACGTCAACTCCGCCTTGATCATCGAAAACGTCGCATCCAGAGCGTCAACGTATCGTTCGCGCTCTTGAATACGGGCCTGCTGTTCGTCCTTCGGAGTCACGGTCGGGGCGTTGGCCGTGCCGCTGCCGTTCTGCAGTTGCGTCTGAATTGCCTCCAGCTGCTCCTGCGCCAATTCGCTTCTCAATGCGGCAATGCGCTGTGCCACAGTCAGTTCCCTTAAGCTGTGGCGGAGCGAATATACCTGCTCGCTGGTCTGAAATTTTGCCTGGTCGGCTTCGGCTCCGGCGCGCTGCGCGTCGGCGGCGGATTCACGCGCTTTGGCCCGGCGGCTGGCATCGAAAATCGGAAATGTGATCTGCACGCCGACGTCGAAGTTATTGTGCTGAAAACGCAGATAGTATTCCTGATAATTGTTGAATTCCGCGTAGCGATTGTACTCGGCTCCGAACGCGAACTGGGGTCGATAGTTTTGCTTTTCGTCACCAAACGAAGTAAACCGCTTGGATTTTGCGTTCGCGTATGCCGCCTGAATGCCCGCATTCCTCTCGCCCACCGAGTTCTCGATTGAATCGTCCGGGGAAAACTCTGGAGCGTTGGGAATGCTCTTCGGATCGGTGACAAAACTCGAGCCCGGAAGACCGGTAAGATGTGCCAGCTTTTGCCGGTGCTGGTTTGCATCATCCTCCAGCCGCAGGCGCTTCTCATCCACCTGTGCGGCCGTCAACTCCGCCTTCGTCAGTTCTATCCTGCCGTCGACGCCTGCCAGCAGACGGTCCCGTTCGATCGTAGCCAGTCTCTCCGCAAAGCCCTTTTCCTCGTCGAGTGCCCTGAGCTGTCGTATATCGCTGTCCAGTTGGATATAGGCCAGCGTTGTGTCCAGCGCCACCTGTTCTTCGTTGTCCTTCAGATTCAGTTGCGCTGAGTTCAACGCCGCACGCGCCGCACGAATGTAATCAGGCTGCGAAAAAGAGTACAGCAGTGAGTTCGAGTTGATGTTGTAGACCGACGGCTGACCGACCGGGAAACCATAGGTGTATCCGACGCTTGAACCAAGAACAAAGCTGGGAAGATATGCATCCTTCGATTCCTGGAGTCCTGCAGTCGCGCGTTGCACCTCTGCCAGCGCCACTCTCACCGGAGCGCTGTTCCGCTCTGCCAGATCGACAACGGTGGCCAACGACACTTGTCCCATTGCCTGGCCGCAGCCAAGCAGCGCGAGAGCCCCCGCCCATCCGCAGATTTGTTTGCGCAAATTCACAGTCGTCGCCGTCCCGCCTCGCGGCGGACAATCCCCCGATTCTATCTCCCGAGCGCCCCTTCAGCCCTTTTGCCCTCGGTGCGCAATTGCGCCGCCCTCTCTGCAGCCTGCAATCCCGCGTAATCTTTTGCCAGCGCTCGTGCCGCCGCGAACTCCTTCTGCGCACCGTTAGGGTCACCCTGCTGGTTCAACAGCGTGCCCAGGCGTGCGTGCACCGCAAATGCGGGGGCTTCCTCGCTGAGCGCATCTGACGCCAGGTACGCTCGCATCCACGCAATCGCCAGCTTCGGCTCCCGTCTCGCTTTCACCAGCGTCGCCGCTCCGTCAGCCAGCGGCGGTCCATGATCGTGATCCGCCCCTGCCCCTGTTTCGACCGACCCCAGCATGTCGTCCCAAAGCTCGCGTCTTAGATAGAAACTGCCCAGGTCCATCCACGACTGCGCCGATGAATGGGATGCCGAAATCTTCGCCCTCAATAACTTCTCCGCCGTCACGTAATCCTTGTTCCCCTCTGCAATCTGCGCCCGCAGTTCGAACGCCCGCACCGGCGCAAATCCATCCAGCTGCTTCGCGACCGCTTCCGCCTTGTCAGAGCCTCCGCCGACCAGCCCCGGAGCCTCCGCATAAAACTCGCCTAGGTCCGACAAGGCCTCTCCGTTCTTCGGATCCAGATTTGCCGCAGCCTCAAACTCCACTCGAATCAGCTTCGCCAGCTTGTATGCCGTTATCAGCGCCACATGCTGCGCCTTTCCCCCATAGGCCCGCCCCAGCCACATGTGGTAGCTGCTGTTCTTGCCGTCGATCTGTACCGCCCGGCTGCAAGCTGCGATGGCGTCATCCCAGCGCTCCTCGGCGTAAAACACCCGGCACTGCAGGTTGAGCGCTTGGGCGTCGTTCGGGTCTTCCTTAAGCGCCACATCCAGAAGTTGCAGCGTTTCGTCTGCTTGCCCGCGGTTCAGTGCCGACGTCACCGCGTCTGCCCGCTCGCGCGACATTGCCGCAAAGGTGGTTGCCGGTGCGACCGCCAGGGCGCAAAGCAGAGCCGTTCCCGTCAACAAAGCCAACCTCACTCTTTTTTCACTTCCTGCAGCCCTACCTCACTTCAGTGATCGGCATACCGTCGACAAGAGGCTGTGCGTTCGTGCTTCCCAGCGCGACCTGGTCGCCTTCCTTCAGCCCGGTCAGGATCTCAACTTGGGTCAGATTCAGGTTGCCTACCGTTACCTGCGTACGACGGAGCGTGCCGTTTACGATGCGAAACACATAGGATCTGCCGCGATCCGTATGCAATGCCTCGCGCGGAATGTTCAAGGCCTTTCCCTCGTTGGCGGTCACAACGGTCACACGCACGTTCGTGTTGGGCAGCAGGTTATCGTCAGCATCGTCGATCGCGATCAGGACCTCGCCGACATTGCGCGTACCGTAGGTGATGATCGTCGACGGAACACGTTCCACATGTCCGTGCCATACCTGGCTTGGCCTGGCGTCCCATTCGATGGTGATCGGCTGGCCGACGCGAAGCTTTCCGATCTCCGGTTCGTCGAAGTACCCTCGCACCTGCATCTTGGTCAGGTCAGCCATCTGCAGCAGTCGATCGCCCTGCTGCACGTATTCCGACTTGGAGACCGGAATCGAATACACCGTGCCCGCAAAAGGCGCCCGCACATTGGCCTCGTTCAGCAGCGTTTGCGCCCCGGCATAGGCAGCTTGCGTCTCATCGAATGCCGCCTTCGCGCGCGCTACGTCCTCGGAGTCGTATCGTTCCGTTTTCCGCTGCTGCAGCAATTGAAGCGATGCATTGGCGGAATTCAGGCGCTGCTCGGCTGCCGCAACCTCATTGGCGGATGCCGATCCGGTCAGTTGCAGCTTCTTGAGTGCATCCACATCACGCTGCGCCTGGTCTCGATCTGCTTGCGTTCGCTGGATGTCGCCGCTGAGGGTGATTCGTTCTTCCTGGGTACCCCCCTTGAGCGTCGCTCCGTACGTTGCTTGCGCGCTCCGTAAGGCAGCCACTGCCGTAGCCAGCCTGGTCCGTGCGTCCGTATCGTCCATTGAAAGCAGCAGCCTTCCTTCGGTTACATGCTCCCCTTCATGGACGTAGAGCTTTTTGATGAGACCTGCATACGGCGCATGCGCCTCGAAATTCATCAGCGGCTGTGGTTCGACTTTGCCGTTGGTGGCAATCGTGCTCTGCAACTCGCTGCGCTCAGCCACAGCCGCACGAATCGGAACTCGGGTACGCGTGGCCATGCGGACCCCGTAAAAGACCAGCGTCAGCGCGATGGCGGCCGCGATCCATATCCATGTTGTATTGCGCCTGGTTTTTCTCGCGTTCGCCATTCGGGACCGTTGAACAGTATATAAGACTCACCACGATCCCTTTGCGGATCAGAAAGTTGCTGCACGCTTGAATAACTCGTCATCCCCCCGCAATCTGATCTTTCTCCTAAGCGGCAGTTTTCCGGGTCATGTCCCAATTTCCCGATCATCTGGACTCTGCAAATTAGATCGCGACAGGCTTGGCGGCTCGGTCCCCCTCACGGCGTGCCGCCGTACAATATCGATATGGCAACTGCAACCCACGCCGCTCCGCGCTACACCGACGAACACGCCAAGGCTGGCCTCGACTTCAAATTTCCTGAGATCGAAACCTGGCAGAACCAGTTCCCGGCCTACGAGATCCTCATCGACGATCCCGAATTCACCTCGGTATGTCCCAAGACCGGCCTGCCCGACTTCGGCGTCATCCAGCTCCGCTACATGCCTCGCGAGCGCTGCCTCGAATTGAAGTCCTGGAAGGAATATCTTTTCTCCTATCGCAACCTGGGCATTTTTCAGGAAAACATCGTCAATCAGATCCTCGAAGACGTCGTGAAGGCCTGCGACCCCATCTGGGCTCACGTTCACGGCGATTTCCGCCCGCGCGGCGGCATCTCCACCATCGTCGACGCCCGCTGGCCCCGCCCCTCCGTCAACTCCAAGTAAGTCTCTGGGTGCCGGGTGCCCCATCCTGAGCGCAGCGAAGGGTGGGAAGCGATACACCTGACCGATGTCATCCTGAGCGGAGTGCGCCGCGGCGACCGGAGTCGAAGGACCTGCTTTTCGCAAAACGAAGCACAACTCCGGGTGCCCCACATCCGGATTTTCGGATGTGGGTTAGTCGCGCCCTGATCCCTGATCCCTGACCCCTGCCTTTACGCTATCCTCAAACCACGCATGGCGGCGCCATCCCAGAGCATTCAGCGGCTAGTCCCTCAACGCACCGCAGGCATGGCGCTCTTTCTTCTCACGTCCCTTAATCTCTTCAACTTCATCGATCGCTACATCCTTCCCGGCGTCCAGCCTCTCGTCCAGAAGGAGTTCGCGGTCAACGACGCGCAGGTAGGCCTGCTCACGACCGTCTTTTTCTTCGTCTACATGATCGTTGCCCCCCTCACCGGCTGGCTCGGCGACCACTTCCCGCGCAAACCGCTCATCATCGCCGGAGCACTCCTCTGGAGCGTCGCCACCCTCTACACCGCCCGTGTCCACAGCTACGAGACGCTGCTCATCCGCCACGCCATTGTCGGCATAGGCGAGGCCACCTTCAGCATTTTCGCGCCCGCCCTCCTCGCCGACTTCTACCCCGAGGCCGACCGCAACCGCATCCTCAGCATCTTCTACATCACCATCCCCGTTGGCGGAGCGCTCGGCTATCTCACCGGAGGCATCCTCGGCCAGCACTACGGCTGGCGCGTCCCGTTCTTCATCGCCGCGCTTCCCGGAGTCCTCATCGCCATCGCCTTCTTCTTCGTGCGCGAGCCCCGAAGGGGAAGCGCCGACCAACTCGCTCCCAGCCTCAAACGCACTACGCTGTCCGGACTCATCCACAACCCCGCCTTCTGGTGCGCCACCCTCGGCCTCGCCATGTGGACCTTCGCCGTCGGTGGCATCTCCACCTGGCTGCCGACCTATCTGGTCCGCTTCGCCTCCATGTCGGTCGCCAAGGCCGGAACCGTCGCCGGCGCGCTCACCGTCCTCTGCGGCCTGCTCGGAACCATCGCCGGGGGATGGCTCGGCCAGCGCTGGCAGCGTCGCGATCACCGCGCCCTCTACCTGCTCTCCGCCTGGGGATCCATCCTGGCCATCCCGTTCGCCGCCGCCGTCTTCTTCGGACCGCCCTCCTTTTTCATCCCCGGAGCGTTCCTCGCCGAATTCTTCCTCTTCCTGGGAACCGGTCCGCTTAACGCCGCCATCGTCAATTCCATCGCTGCGCCCATCCGTGCCACCGCCATCTCCGTCAACCTCTTCGTCATCCACGCCCTCGGAGACGCCTTCTCACCGCACCTCATCGGCCGCGTATCCGACGCCACCAACCTCCGCATTGGCCTGAGCATTACGCTCATTGCTCTCGTTGCCTCAGGGATCATCCTCTTCGCAGGCTCCCGCTTCGCCCCGGTCCTTACCCCAAGTACCAGTTCGACGAACGCAGCATGATTCCTGTTCTGCTTATCTTCGACTGGCTGATTGTTCTCTTCTGGACTCTCCTGATTCTCTCCACGCTGCGCAACCTCCCCCGCGTTCCCAATCTTCTCAACCCTCGCTACCTCCGCCCCCTCGAAGCCTCGCCGCTTCCGTTGATTTCGGTCATCGTTCCCGCCCGCAACGAAGAAGCCAGCATCGAGGCCACCGTGCGCGCTTTGCTTGCAACCGTCTCCGTTCCCGTCCATATCATCGCGATCGACGACCGCTCGTCCGACTCCACCGGCGCCGTCATGGACCGCATTGCGGCCGAAGCGCCACCCCGCTTGACCGTCATCCACATCACCGACCTCCCGCCCGGATGGCTCGGCAAGCCCCATGCCATGGCCCTCGCTGCCCGTCAGGCCACCACGCCCTGGCTGCTCTTCACCGATGCGGACGTCCTCTTTGCCCCCGACACGCTGCTTCGTGCCCTCAACCTCGCACAGGACGAAAACGCCGATCACCTCGTCCTATTTCCCACCATGATCCTCAAGGGCTTCGGTGAACGCATGATGCTCGCTGTCTTCCATCTCCTCGGAACTGTGTTCTCACCTCCTTGGCGCGTGCCGAATCCGCGAAGCCGCGCCTCGCTCGGCATCGGCGCCTTCAATCTCGTGCGCGCCGATGTCTACCGCGCTTTCGGAGGCTTCGAATCCCTTCGCATGCAGGTCACCGAAGACATCCGCCTTGGGGTGGAAATTAAGCGCGCCGGCTACCGCCAGCGGGTCGCCGTCGGCCCCGGCCTCATCCGTGTCCGCTGGGCCGAAGGAGCGCGTCACTTCATCCTCAATGTCACGAAGAACTTTTTCGCGCTTTTTCAATTCCGCGCCAGACCGGCCCTTACCGCCTGCGCAGTGCTGACCATCCTTTGCGTGGCACCCTTCGCCGGCCTTGCCGGCCCGCTCTCATTCCGCATCGCCGCCGCGCTGCTCTGGTTCATGCTCTTTTTGCTCTACCGCTGCCTCGGCCAGGTCAGCAAAATTTCCGCCGCATTCTTCCTCACATTTCCTGTCGCTGCAGCGCTGCTCATCTACGCGCTCCTTCGCTCAGTGGTCGTCACCCTTGCCAACGGCGGCGTTCGCTGGCGCGACACCTTCTATCCGCTCTCCGAACTCCGCAAGACCGCGGGACCGACCCACTAAAATTGGGTGCCCAGGTCCCGCCTCTGGGAACCTGGGGTAATCCGCGCAATCTAGAATTCAACTATGAAGAAGTTGCAAGATAAAATCGCGCTCGTCACCGGAGGCGCGAAACGCATCGGGAAGGGAATTGCGTTCGCTCTCGCCGAAGAAGGCGCAAACGTCGCCATCACCTACCGTGACTCAGCCGACGAAGCCCGGGAGACGGTGCGCGAGCTCGAAGACTTCGGCATCCGCGCTTCCGCCGTTCATGCCAACCTGCGACAGCCCAAGAGCATTCAGGACGCCGTTGCCAAAGTAGCCGCCGACTTCGGACGGCCCGGTTTCGGAGGTATCGACATCCTCGTGAACAACGCCGGCCTGTTCGAAACTGCAGCTCTCGATAAAATCTCCGCCGAGCAGTGGGACGCGATGTTCGACACCAACACTCGCGCGCCCTTCCTCGTCGCCCAGGCCGCGCACGCGCATCTCAAGGCTGCCCACGGACGCATCATCAACATCGGTTCGCTCGGCGGCACGCACCCCTGGCCCACCCACGGACACTACTGCACCTCGAAGGCCGCCCTGCACATGCTCACCGAAGTTATGTCCAAGGCCTTCGCTCCGGAGATCAGCGTCAACTGCGTCGCCCCCGGTATGATCGCCATCGGCGAGCCCTCCGCCGAATACGAGCACTTCGCCCGCAAAACTCCGATGAAGCGCAACGGAACCGTCGAAGAAGTCGCCGCCGCCGTTCTCTTCTTCGCCACCGGCCCGCACTTCATCACCGGCCAGATCCTCGGCGTCGACGGCGGCCTCGGCCTCTGAAGAAATGATCCAGGTTCAAATTGTCAGTTGGAATTAAAACGAGATGTCATCCCGAGCGAAATCGAGGGACCTGCTTTTCGATTTACAGCCCCAACACTGGGTGCCCCATCCTGCGCGGAGCGAAGGGTAGGAAGCAACACACTCAACCGATGTCATCCTGAGCGGAGCGACCGAAGGGAGCGCAGTCGAAGGACCTGCTTTAAAAAATCGCCGAAGGCGACGCTCGCCGTGCGCGTAGCACCCGTGCGCGCAGCACCGCAGTTACGAGAACAGTCTTCCCAGCAACCCCTTCCGCTTTCTCCCCTGAGGCGCCTTGCTCTCCTCGTCGATGTCCCTGGGTTGAGGCTGTTCCGGCATCTCCTCGCCGTAAAACGCGGCCTTCGGATTCTCCACGCACAGGCGCTCCGCAGTCGCCGCGCCGAAGCGCTTGGAGACTATGTCGTAGGCTTCGCGGAGATTGGGTGGACGCGACTGCAGATTGTGCGCATCCGTTGCCAGGAAATGCACCCAATCCTTCTCCATGAACTCCATTGCCAGTGATTGGGCAGTGCGCCCGAACCGGCCGGAAAGCGATGCCGCTGTCACCTGCACCAGGCACCCCTCCCGCAGCCACTCCTTCATTCGCTCCGGATGCCGTTGAATCGTGATGTTGCGCTCCGGATGCGTGATGATCGGATACATGCCGGCCACAGTCATTTCGTAGAAGGCGTCATTCATGCTGGGAGGAATCATGAGATCGGCAAACTCTACCAGCAGATATTGCTTTCCATTGATCGTGTACTTGGAACGATTCTTCAGCGCGTCTTCGATGTTGTCGTAAGAGAGGTGAAAATCGCACCCCAGCCCCAGCGTGACCTTGCCACTCACGCGCGCCTCAATCTCGCTCAACTTCTCCCGGTTAACCTCGGGGTCAAAGGTCCAGCGAGTGTTCGCGTGCGGCGTGCATACGATGTGGGTGATGCCGTTCTGCGCAGCCATCTCGACCATGGCAACCGATGTGTCAATTTCCGAGGGCCCGTCATCGAGGCCGAACAGCAGGTGGTGATGAATATCAATCATGTCTGCACGACAAATCCCTTGATCCTGGCCTCTGAACGTTGAAGCTTTTTCTGTGCCCTGTGCCCTGTGCCCTGTGCCCTGTGCCCTGTGCCCTGTGCCCTGTGCCCTATTGGCTAATGGCTAGTCTTCCAACCATCGATTCAAAGATCTTAAAACCATCCGCCGATCCCAGCATCCGTTCGCTCGACCGGTCCGGGTGGGGCATCATTCCCAGCACGTTTCGCCCCTCATTTAAGATGCCGGCAATGTTGTCCAGCGAGCCGTTAGGATTCGCCTCCCGCGTGATCTCGCCTTCCGGCGTCGCATAGCGAAACACGATACGGTCCTCGCGCTGCAGCATCTTCAACGTCGCCTCATCACAGAAGTAGTTGCCCTCCATGTGTCCGATGGGAATCTTCAGCACCTCACCCTTTTTGAGCGTTTCCGTGAATGGCGAATCGACCGTCTCCGTGCGAAGATACACCTGCTTGCAGATATATTTCAGCCCTGCATTGCGCATCAGCGCGCCGGGCAATAATCCTGCCTCGCAAAGAATCTGGAAGCCGTTGCAGATGCCCAGCACCGGGCCGCCGTCCGCGGCAAACTTCTTCACCGACTGCATCACCGGAGAAAATCGGGCAATTGCGCCCGTACGCAGATAATCGCCGTATGCAAATCCGCCCGGAACCAGAATGGCGTCGCAGTTCTCAAGATTGGGTGAATCGTGCCACAGGAGGGTCACAGGTTGGTGCGCCAGCTCTGCAATCACGTGGTACGTATCGTGGTCGCAATTCGAACCGGGGAAGACCAGCACGCCGAATTTCATAGTTCTAGGCTAGCAGAATTCCCGCGGCTTCCATTCCTCGAGTGGTTAACCGAAAAGGTAAGCAGCCGCTCTGCGTAAGTACCGCTTCGCGAACGATAAATCCTCCGCATGCCAGCCGCCCAAGCATAGAATCGCGTCCAACCGGATTATGCCCGCTTTCGATCTCCGCACTCACACCCGCACCGCCCGCGACAACGCCCGGATTGCCGGAACTGCCTTAGTCAACTGGTGGCGCGCCGTCTCCATCGAGGCTCTCTGTATCGCTGTCCTATGGTGGATCGGCCTCGCGCTCCTTGGCATACCGCTCGCGCCACTCTGGGCGCTCATTGGCGGCCTGATGACCTTCGTCCCCAACTTTGGGGGCGTCATTACCGTGATCTTTCCGGTGATGATGGTGCTCTTCAGCGGTCGCGACCTTTATCGGCTGGGTTTTGTGCTTGGCCTGTATGCGATCATCGTCGTCATCGACCAGCTTGTCCTGCAGCCCTGGCTGCTGAAGCGCGTCACGCGGGTGCCCATCTGGGCCTCGATCCTCGTGCCCATCCTGTTGGGTATCGTCATACCTTTCTGGGGAGTCCTCCTCGCACCGCCTCTTCTCGCCATTGTCTACGCCTTCCGCAAGCCCAAGTCTCAGTTCGCTCCGGTCGCGCCGCCACCACCGACGAGGTCGTCCGGACCCCTCGCCGGCGCCATTAGCTCACAATTGCCCGCCGCTTCGGCAATCGAACCCCCTTCGACCGAACCGCCGCCGCCTGCCCCGTCCGCGAATCCAGACTGATTGCTGGTATCAATTTACTGCTCTGCCATGTTCATCTGCGCGCGCTTGAACGCCGTATTCGCGACATGCACCGATCCCTGGTAGGGCCGGTCGATATCCGCAATCGCCACCAGGGCCAGCGCAAGAAGCAGCGCAAAGGCAAACACCTGCAGCCCGTGCAGCCATGAGCTCTCCGATCCGAACATGCAGCTCGACATGATCGTCAGCGCGCCCCCGCAGACCAGCACAAACCACAGCACTCCCGGCAACCGCGAAATACTCTGAAGCTGCCGTAGGCGGCGATGCTCGGCCACCGAGCTCAGTTCATACAACGCGTGATCTTCAGCGGTGATTTCCGTCGGCGACGCGGCCTTCACCGACATGAGAATCTCCCACATTCGGCGATCGTAGTCGTGGCTCGCCAGCGGTCCTTCGTCTCCGCGCGCCATCTGCGGCCAGTCCTGGTTGAGGACAACATCGGCGTATCCGCGGGCCGTTCGTTTGATTTCATCGCGCTGGCTTGCGGGAAGACCATCTGCCAGCCGGTACACGTTCACCAGCGCGTTGGCCTCTGAGTCTGCATTGACCTCCGCCAGTCCGAAATTGGTCCAGACCGTATACAACATGAACCCGACAATCACCGCGTATGTCGTGCCCAGAATGCTCAACTGCCAGCCGATCAGGTCGTTGTGAGTCCTCCGGTGTTCTCTGGTCCACAGGCGGTCCATCGCAACCTTGAACAGAATCGAGCAAAGGACAATCAGGACAGCAATTACCACATCCTCCCACGTAGTCAGCATCTGCCCGGCCTTTTGCCTCTCGTTAAAGCGATATTCATTACCGCCATCACTCTGCCAGAATCCCATCCCATTTTCTACAGCTATCTGACCGGCGGCCCGCTGCCGTTGCCATGCAAATCCGCTCCGGTGGAGTCGAAATTGTTCTTCCCGGACCCGGCATCCCGCCGCAACTAAATTTTGGAATTGCCGTCTAAATGGACGCAAGGCCGCCCTGCCCTCTATGCGCTTCGCCACGTTGCAACCTAATTTGATCGCGAAGATTCCCCCGCTAAAGCCTCTCCGCTACCCTGCGTTCTGTCGTGCGCAAGCATCATTAGCTGCTCTCTTGACACGGTTCGTTCGATCGCTTACAACCATCGCATTCACTGGTTGGCGATTTTTTGACTCACTGCCGTTTTTAGTTCTCGATCCGTGGTTTTCTCCAATTCGCCTCTGGCCCGCTTCCCGTGCAATCTGCGGGCCGACTTCGAAGGAACGCATCCACAGAATGCGGTTTATGCCAGATCACACTTCGAGCACCGTAATCTTCTCCACCCAAATAGGACGGCCATGCTTCCAAAGATTCTCCGCTCCCTGAGCCCGATCGCCCTTGTCGCGGCAGCTTTCAACTTCGTAGCGCCCGCCCCGCTCGTTGCGCAGGCCACTTCCTCACTCGTAACTACCCGGCTTACCCAGCCCATCGATGAGAATGCCCGCGTCACTCTAAAGGGAACCGTGCACCCGCTGGCCAGCGCCGCCAACGACCGCGGAGCCGCGCCCAACAGCATGCCGCTCAGCCGCCTTACGCTGGTCCTCAAGCGCAGCGACGCGCAGGAGTCCGCCCTCAAGCAGCTCATCAGCGACCTGCACACGCCCGGCGCCGCCAGCTATCACAAGTGGCTCACTCCCGACGCGTTCGGTAAGCAGTTCGGCCCGTCCGATCAGGATCTCGCGACCATCCAGTCATGGCTCGCCTCTCATGGATTCAGCGTCACCAAAGTCAACGCCGGACGCCAGTCACTGGAGTTCTCCGGCAATGTCTCTCAGTTCCGCGCCGCCTTCCACACCCAGATCCACAAGTACATGGTCAACGGCGAGACCCACTACGCGAACTCCACCGACCCCCAGATTCCCGCGGCCCTTGCGCCCGTGGTCACTGGATTCGCCAGTCTCAATAACTTCCGTCCCAGGAGTCCGATGAAGCTTCTGGGTCATGCTCTCTGGAACCCCCAGACGCACCAGGCCACGCCGCAGTGGACCTACCCCGTTGGCACCGGAGAAAACTTCGCCATCGCGCCCGGCGATTTCGCCATGCAGTATGACGTGCCCAACTCCAGCCTGAACCCCAGCTATACCGGAACGACCTACGACGGAACCGGCCAGACCATCGCCATTGTCAATGAGTCGAATATCAACATCGCCGCAGTCAACGCCTTCCGCAGCACCTTTGGTCTTCCCGCCAACCCTCCGCAGGTCATCATCGATGGAAATGATCCCGGCATCGATGGCATCAACAATCCCGACGGCGCGAACGATGCATCGGGTGAGGCCTATCTCGACGTTGAGTGGTCCGGAGCCGTCGCTCCCGGAGCCCAGATCGATCTCGTCATCGCGGCCGACACCGCACTCGAAAGCGGCTTGTATCTCGCCATGGAGCACGCCGTTTACGCCAACGTCGCCCCGATTATCAGCCTCAGTTTTCTCGGTTGCGAACAGAACCAGGGGACGGCAGGAAACGCGTTCATTAACAATCTTTGGGAACAGGCTGCGGCTCAGGGCATAACCGTCATGGTTTCGTCGGGAGACGGCGGTTCTGCCGGATGCGACAACTTTGACAGCCAGCAATATGCCGTCGGCGGCCTGGCGGTGAATGGCTTAAGCTCGACTCCTTACAATGTCTCCGTCGGCGGCACTGATTTTTACTACAGTAATTATCAGAATTCGAGTGCTCTGAATACGCAGCTGAGTACTTACTGGAACAGAAACGCCACCAACACTCCCGTAACGTCGCTGCTGACCCGCATTCCTGAGCAGCCCTGGAATGACAGCCAGTACGGATTGGACGTCATCAATCTCTATGCGGAGACCGGCGGTACCTCCATCGCCGGCGGCAGCGGCGGCGCCAGCACTGTCTACACCAAGCCCTCCTGGCAGACCGGCGCCGGCGTCCCCAGCGGCAACAACCGCTACATGCCGGACGTTTCCCTCTTTGCCGCTGACGGATTGAATTACAGCTACTACGCCTTCTGCGGCGGCGCCGACGGCGATTGCCAGGGCTCGTCCAATGGCAATCCGGTTCAGATCAGCGGTGCCGGCGGCACCTCCATATCTTCGCCCGCCTTCGCCGGCATCATGGCTTTGGTCAATCAGAAGTATGGCCGTCAGGGTCAGGCTGACTTCGTCCTCTATCCCTTGGCCGCGCAATACCCCTTAGCCTTCCACGACGTGACCGTCGGAACCAACTCCGTCCCCTGCAACGTCGCGACAACCAGCCTGGGACAGCCGCCGCTCGATTGCATCGCCGTTACTAACCCCATCACCGTCACCGACTCCACCTACGGCACGGCGATAGAGGGCCAGCTTGGTACCGGCACAACGCCGGATTACAATGCCGTCGCCGGATACGACCTTGCCAGCGGCCTCGGCAGCGTCGACGCCAGTGTTCTGCTCACCAACTGGGGCAATGTCAAATTCGCCTCGACCGCCACCACGCTCACGCCTTCTTCCACGTCGTTCGCGCACGGCACGTCGATTACCGTCAGTGGCTCAGTCACCCCTGGCACCGCGACCGGCAATGTGGCTCTGATGACCGACAGCACTGAGCCGGTTCAACACGGTCAGGGCTTCCCTCAGGTGAATAATGGAACGCCAGGTACTTTCGCGCTGACGGCCACTGGCACCTACACCGGCCCGGTTAACTATCTGCCCGGCGGAACCTATAACATCTGGGGCCAGTACAGCGGTGACGGAACCAACGCCGCCAGCACCTCGGAGAAGACCTCCATCACCGTCAGCCCCGAAAACAGCGGCATCTACTTCAATCTCTTCTCGCCTGCAGGCACTTCCAGTTCGGGCTCGATTACTTCAGGTGCCAGCATCGATTACGGCACCCAGATACTTCTGAGCGCACAAGTGGCTCCCAGCTCTCAGCTCACTGCAGTGGAGACCTGCTTTACCTCCAG